>Ga0209382_10005657_pt1 | contig 16226 bp, 10 predicted proteins | sample SoiMetdeltSBSDD5_FD_187599 | JGI IMG/M metagenome (GOLD analysis project Ga0209382, IMG submission 187599) | Bulk soil microbial communities from a Populus tree surrounding site in Tennessee, USA - Soil MetaG P. deltoides SBSDD5 (SPAdes) (version 2) | ecosystem: Environmental > Terrestrial >...
AGCCACTCTGCGTCGCTCTTCACCTGCTCGCCCGGAAAATGCTCTCCGCCGTGGTACGGCTTGAGCGCAGGCTGGTTGAGGATGTTGCGCAGGATCTTCATCCCCTCGACCATCGTGCGCCGGTCGAGCTCCTCGGCGAGATAGTTGTACTGGATCGCCGGCGGTTCGCGCGGGTCGGCGGACCGGATCCGCACCCAGCCTCTCGACTTCGGCTGCAGGTGGCAGATCGAGGCGGTGAACCCGGAGAACGGATGCAGCTTCTCGCCCATCCGGTTCAGGCTGAACGTGAGGAAATGCGTCTGCACGTCGGCGCGGTCGGGAGAAAGCGGCGTGCGGTAGAAGCCGCAGGCGTAGCCGGCAGAGAACGTCAGCGGCCCGCGGCGAAAGAGTGCGTAACGCAGCCCGATGCCGGCCTTTCCCCATAGCGTGCGCATGTCGTCGTTGAGCGTGATCGGCTGCGTGCAGCGGACCACCATGCGCGCCTGGAAATGGTCCTCGAGTTGCTCGCCGACGCCCGGCGAATCGAGGACCACCGGAATCCCGTGCTCGCGCAACAGCGCCGCCGGGCCGATCCCCGAGAGCTGCAGCAGTTGCGGCGTATTGATCGCGCCCCCGGCGAGCAGCACTTCGCGATTCGCTCGCGCTTCGAGACGATCCGCGCCGCGCAGATACTCGACGCCGACGGCGCGGGTTCCTTCGAAGAGCACGCGCGAGGAGAGCGCGCCCGTCAGGATCGTGAGATTCGGGCGGCGCTGCGCGGGACGCAGATAGGCGGTCGCAGTCGAGCTGCGCCGGCCTCGCCGCGCGGTCAGCTGGAAGTAACCCACGCCATCTTGCGCCTCGCCGTTGAAATCGTCGTTCCGCGGCCAGCCCGCTTGCTGACCTGCAGCGATGAACGCATCGCACAGCGGATGCGTATCGACCGGGTCGCAGACTCCGATCGGACCGCCCGCGCCGTGCCAGACGTTCGCGCCGTGTTGCTGGTCCTCGGATTTCCTGAAGTACGGCAGCAGGTCGTCGTAGCGCCAGCCTTCGACACCCCAGCCGTCGAAATCCTCGCGCTGCCCGCGCATGTAGACGAGGCCGTTGATCGACGAGCTGCCGCCGAGCACCTTGCCGCGAGGCGTAAAGATGCGCCGCGCGTTCAGGTGCGGCTCCGGCTCCGACCAGTAGCTCCAGTTGACCGTCTTGTTGGTGAAGAGCTTGCCGTAGCCGAGCGGCACGTGGATCCACGGGTTCGTGTCGCGCGGCCCCGCTTCCAGCAGCAACACGCGGGTCCGGCCATCCGCCGTCAGGCGGTTCGCCAGCACGCAGCCGGCGGACCCGGCGCCGACGATGATGTAGTCGAAGGAATTCAATCGGAGGCCTGCGGTATAGTCTAGCGGCAACTCTCTCCGGGAAGGAAACGCAGATGGCAGCGCTTTCGCGAGCATCGACGCGCCGCATCGTCGAGGAGGTGCGCAGCTCGCCCGCCACGCGCGTCAAGGTCGCGGTATCGGACACCGACGGCGTGCTGCGCGGCAAGTACCTGCACAAGGAGAAATTCCTCTCCGCGGTCGAGTCGGGATTCGGCTTCTGCAACGTCGTGTTCGGCTGGGACTCGAACGATCAGACCTACGACAACACCACCTGGACCGGCTGGCACACCGGGTTCCCCGACGCGCTGGTGCAACTGGATTTTTCGAGCTTCCGGCGCGTGCCGTGGGATGACAACGTGCCGTTCTTTCTCGGCGACTTCGTCGAGGCCGACGGCAGCCCGCTGCCGGTCTGCCCGCGCCAGCTCTACAAGCGCGTGCTCGCGCGCGCCGAGAAAATGGGCTTGCAGGTGCTCGCCAGCCTGGAGTACGAATGGTTCAACTTCCGCGAGACGTCGAAATCGCTCGCCGAGAAGGGCTACATCCGGCCTGAGCCGATCTCTCCCGGAATGTTCGGCTACTCGCTGATTCGCGCCGCGCAGAACCAGCCGTTTCTGCGCGCGATCATGGAGGAGCTGCCGGGCTTCGGCGTGCCCGTCGAAGGGCTGCACACCGAGACCGGCCCCGGCGTATTCGAAGCGGCCATTCTCTATACGGCGGGGATCGACGCGGGCGACCGGGGCATCCTCTTCAAGCAGGCGGCAAAGGAGATCGGCCAGCGCTTCGGCATCATGCCGAGCTTCATGGCGAAGTGGAGCACCCAGTATCCGGGCTGCAGCGGCCACATCCACCAGAGCCTCTCGGACGGCAAGCGCAACCTCTTTTACGACGCACGCCACCCGTACCGGATGTCGAAGCTCTTCGAGAGCTACCTCGCCGGCCAGCTCGCGCTGCTCGAAGACCTGCAGGCGATGTATGCACCGACCGTCAACAGCTACAAGCGGCTCGTCGACGGCATGTGGGCGCCGGTCAAGCGCACGTGGGGCGTGGATAACCGCACTTCGACGTTGCGCGTCATTCCCGGCTCGGCGAAATCGACGCGCCTCGAATCGCGCTGCCCGGGCGCCGACGTCAATCCGTACATCGCGCTCGCTGCAGTCGTCGGGGCCGGGCTGTGGGGAATCGAGAAGAAACTCAAGCTCAAGGACGCGCCGCTCACGGGCGATGCCGCCAAGGCGGCGAAGATTCCGCGCCTGCCGCGCAACCTGATGCAGGCCACCGAGAACCTGAGCCGCTCGAAAGCGGCGCGCGAGCTCTTCGGCGAAACGTTCGTCGATCATTTCGTGCGCACCCGCGAGTGGGAGTGGCGCCAGTTCCAGGACGCGGTGACCGACTGGGAGCTGAAGCGGTACTTCGAAATCATCTGATGACGATCCACAAATTCGCTTTCCCGACGACGATCCACTTCGGTCCGGGGGCGCGAAAGCTCGTTGCGGTGCACCTCGCAGAAGCCGCGTGCCGGCGCCCTCTCATCGTCACCGACAAGGGAGTCGCCGCGCTGCCGGTGCTCGCCGAGTTCCGCGGCACGCTCACCGGGCTCGAAGTTGGCGTGTACTCGGGCGTCCAAGGAAACCCCGTAGCGTCGCAGGTGCGCGCCGGTGCCGACGCGTACCGCGCGCACCGTGCCGACTCGGTGATCGGTTTCGGTGGCGGCGCCGCGCTCGATGTCGCGAAGGCGGTAGCGCTGATGGCAGTGCATCCCGGCGACGTGCTCGAATACGCGTGGGACCATCCCAAGGTCCGGCCGATCGAGAAGCCGCTGCCGCATTTCGTCGCGCTGCCGACGACCGCGGGCACGGGAAGCGAGGTAGGACGCTCGTCGGTGATCTCGGACGATGCGACGCACGTGAAGCGCATCCTCTTTTCGCCCGCGCTCCTCGCAAAAGCGGTATTTGCCGATCCCGAACTGACGCTTGCGCTTCCCGCTTCCATCACCGCGGCGACCGGCATGGATGCGCTGACGCACAACATCGAGTCGTATCTTTCGCCTGCGTATCACCCGCTGTGCGATGGCATCGCGCTGGAAGGCGTCCGGATCGCCGCGCGCGCCTTGCCTGTCGCGGTCCGGGCGCCGGGCAACCTCGATGCCCGCAGCGGCATGCTGATGGCGTCGATGATGGGCGCGATCGCGTTCCAGAAGGATCTCGGAGCGGTGCACTCCTGCGCGCACGCGCTGTCGACGGTCGCGGATCTGCACCACGGGCTCGCGAACGGAGTCATGATCGATCACGTGATGCGCTTCAACCGCCCGGCCGCCGAGGCGAAAATGGCGGAGCTCGCGCGCGTTGCCGGCGTGCCGGACCTGATCGGATGGCTCGCCTCGCTCAAGGTCGAGATCGGTATTCCGGCGAAGCTCGGCTTGCTCGGCGTCCAGCGCGACCAGATCCCGCGCCTCGTCGAAGTGGCGCTGGCGGACATCTGCCACCAGACCAATCCCCGTCCGTGCTCGAAGCAGGATTTCGAGCAGCTGTTCGCTGCGGCGCTGTGAGAATCGTCAATCCCGCGGACGGCTCCCTCATCCAGGAACTCGCGGAAGACGACGCGCGTGCCATCGGCCAGAAATTCGTCCGCGCGCGCGAGGCGCAGCAGCACTGGGCGGCCCGGCCGCTCGCCGAGCGCATTCCCGTCGTGCGGCGCTTCAAGGAAGAGATTGCGCGACGGACCGAGGAACTGGCTAGAACGCTCACGCGCGAGATGGGAAAGCCGATCCGGCAGTCGCGGAACGAGCTTGCTGCGCTCGCCGAGCGGCTGGATTTCTTCATCGATAAAACCACGGCCTCGCTCGCGAGCGAGACCGTGCTCCAGGATGAGAAAATCACGGAGCGCATCACCCACGAGCCGCTCGGCGTCGTCGCGAATGTCTCGGCCTGGAACTATCCGTATTTCGTAGGCGCGAACGTATTCGTGCCGGCGGTCCTTGCCGGTAACGCGGTGCTCTACAAGCCGTCCGAGCACGCTTCCCTTACGGGGCTGGCGATCGGCGAGATGCTGCATGCGGCGGGCGCGCCGGCGGACGTCTTCAGCGTCATCCTCGGCGCGGGCGAGACCGGCGCCACCCTCGTCTCGCAGCCGGTAGACGGCGTTTTCTTTACGGGCTCGTATGCCACCGGCGCGAAAATCGCCGCGGCCTGCGCGCCGCGCATGGTGAAGTGCCAGCTCGAGCTGGGCGGCAAGGATCCGGTCTACGTCTGCGACGATGTCGACGTCAAGACGGCGGCCGAGTCGCTTGCCGACGGCGCGATGTACAACGCCGGGCAGAGTTGCTGCGCGGTCGAGCGGCTCTATGTGCACGAGCGAGTCCACGACCGCTTCGTAGAAGCCTTCGTCGCGACGGTGAAGGGCTATAAGGTCAGCGATCCGCTGGACGAGCACACCTATCTCGGACCGCTCGCACGCGCGGCGCAGCTCGAAGCGCTCGAGCGCCAGATCGCCGATGCGGTGGCGAAGGGCGCGAAGGTGATGCTCGGCGGAAAGCGCATCGCGCGGACGGGCAACTGGTTCGAGGCGAGCGTCCTCACGAATGTGAATCACACCATGGCGCTGATGCGCGACGAAACCTTCGGGCCCGTGATCGGAATCCAGAAAGTCGGCGGCGACGAGGAAGCGGTGCGCCTGATGAACGATACCGAGTACGGCCTCACCGCGGGCGTCTACACGCCGGACGAGGGGCGCGCGAAAGCGATCCTCGCCCAGGTTCGCTCGGGCTCTGCCTACTGGAACTGCTGCGATCGGGTCAGTCCGCGCCTGCCCTGGTCAGGCGTCGGGCACTCGGGCATCGGGCTGACGCTCTCGACCTACGGCATCCAGACGTTTACCCGTCCGAAGGCCTGGCATTTGCGCAAGGCGTAGGCTAACGGCTATGCCTTCGACCAGCGACGCAGCTGATACCGCGGCACGCGCGGCGGAGATACGCAATCTCATCGACCAGGCGGCTTCGCTGCGGCGCACTGACCGCGACGCCGCCGTCGCGTTGCTGCGTCGAGCCGTCGACCTGGCGCTCGCGGCGCGGATGGAATCGCTCGAGGCGCTGGCGCGACATGAACTCGGTTGCCTGTTGCGACGCAAGCTCCCCGCGAGAGAAGAAGCGCTCGGCGAGCTGATTCGTGCGCTCGACCTGCGCATTCAACTCGCCGATGTGCGCGGCCAGATTGATAGCCGGCTCGAGCTCGGCACGGATGCTATGCAGCATTCAGACCTGGGGAATGCCCTGCCTCACCTGCACGAGGCGGAACGGCTTTGCAGGCACTCCGCAAATCTCGAAGCGCTGGCCGATACCTACGAGACCCTCGGCGGCGTATACGCCGCCGCCGGGCAACGTGAAAAGGCGCTCGAGTATTCCCGGCTCGGACTGGATGCGGCGAGGCGACTTGGCGACGCCCGAAGGCTTTCGTACGCGCTCGATGCCGTGGCGTGTAGCGAATCCGAGCTGGACCGTCACGATGAAGCGCAGCGCCACTTCCAGGATTCTCTTGCGGAGGCCGGCCGCATCGAAGATCTCGAAACAAGAGCCTACGGGGAGGGCATGATCCACGTCGATCTCGCCAGAGCGATGTGCCGAGCTCGGCGATGGCAGCAAGCGAAGCACGCGGCAGACGAGGCGATCAGCATCGTCGGGACACGCGATTGGGCGGGAATCAAAGCGCAAGCAATTTCCTGCAAATCCCTCGCGATGGTGGCGCTTGGTGAACCTGGAGACGTAGAACGATCCTTCCATGAGGCTTACCTGCTTTTTCAAACCACCGGCAACAAGAACGAGCTGTCCAAGATGGAACGCGAGCTCTCGAGGTTCTACCAGGGCCGGGGCGACTACCGGCGCGCGTTCGAATTCCTGGAACTTGCGATGGCGACGGAGTCGGCCATGCACCGTGACGCGGCCATGCATCAAATGGCGCAGCAGAGCGCCCGCGCGAAACTGGACCAGTTAACGGAGACGAGCGCGGCACTCGAGATTGCAAGCAAGCACAAGTCCGAGTTCCTTGCGAACATGTCGCACGAGCTGAGAACGCCGCTGAACGCGATCATCGGCTTCTCCGAGGTGCTGGGCGAGCGCTACTTCGGGGAGCTGAACGAGAAGCAGGACGAGTACGTGAAGGACATCCATGCCTCCGGCAAGCACCTGCTTTCGCTGATCAACGACATCCTCGACCTCTCCAAAATCGAGGCCGGGCGAATGGAGCTGGAGTTGTCCGATTTCGATCTGCCCGAAGCGCTGCAGAATGCGCTGACTCTGGTAAAGGAGCGGGCGCAGCGCAACGGCATCGCGCTCGGCCTGGAAGTGGATGCCACGCTCGCGACGTTCCGCGCCGACGAGCGGAAGTTCAAGCAGATCATGCTCAACCTCCTCTCCAACGCCGTGAAATTCACGCCGGCGGGCGGCAGGGTAAGCGTGGCCGCGAAGCCGAACGGCTCTGGGATCGAAATTGCGGTCGCCGACACAGGGGTGGGGATCGCACCCGAGGACCAGCAGGCCGTGTTCGAGGAGTTCAAGCAGGTCGGTCGCGACCACACCCGCAAAGCCGAGGGCACGGGCCTGGGGCTTGCTCTCAGCAAGCGCTTCGTCGAGCTGCACGGCGGTACGATTTCCCTCGCCAGCACGCCCGGTAAGGGCTCGACCTTCAGCTTCACGCTACCGATTCGCCACGACGAATGACCACTCCTGGTCGGTAAGCGACCCTCGGCTACGAATTAACCGTCGCCAAAGCGCACTCCTCTGCGCTGCCCGCGCAACCGCGGATCGTCCGACTTCACCAGCACCGGCCGTCCTTCGAGGATCTCGAAGCTGCGCTCGAGCGTTTCGTCCTCGAGCCGCTGCATCGCCTCGCGCGTGAAGAACGTGAGATGAGGAAAGACGATGACGTTGTCCATCGAATACAGCGCGCTCAACGGATGCCCTGACTTGGCGAGCGGCTCGCGCGAGTAGACATCTAGCGCAGCGCCGGCGATCCGCTTCTCCTGCAGCGCGCGCAGCAGCGCTACCTCGTCGACGATCGCGCCGCGAGAGACGTTGACGAGGAACGCCGAGTGTTTCATCGCCGCCAGCTCGCGCTCGCCGACGAGCCCGCGCGTCTCGTCGTTCAGCACGCAATGCACTGAAAGAAAATCGCTCTCGGCGGCGAGCGAGCGCAGATCGCTGCGGCGCTCGACGGCCGCTTGCGCGAGGTGCGAATCAGCAACATGCGGATCGAAGCCGAGCACGCGCATGCCGAAGCCGTTGCCTGCGATGCGCGCCACTTTCGTGCCGATCCGCCCTACGCCGACGAGGCCGAGCGTCTTCGAAGAAAGATCGAGTCCTATCCATCTCGACTCCGGCCAGGCCCAGCCTTCGCCATCCATCGCACTCTGGATCGGCTTCATCTTCTTCGCGAGCGCGAGCATCAGGGTCATTGCGCCCTCGGCAACAGTCTCCTCCGCGTACTCCGGGACATTGACGACCGGAATACCGCGCGCCTTTGCGGCTTCGATGTCGATCGCATCGATGCCGACGCCGTACTTGACGATCCCCTTCAACTGCTTCGCCGCGTCGATCACACGCGCGGTGATTGGCGTGTAGCACATCAGAAGCAGCTCGGCATCGCGCACCGCTCGAAGGAGCTCGACTTCCGGCACGCCGTCCGCGAGCAACACGACCTCGTGCCCGGCAGCGCGCAACGCCGCGTCCACGCGCTGCATTTCCAGCTCCCGATCGGTGCGCACTATCCTGGCCATGGCGCCTTCAGCATCGCGCGCGCAGGCGTCTGTTCGCCCGAGATTTCGATTTCATAGCGTCCTCGAAGGATCTCGTCGCGAGTCTCCGGCTTCGTGCTGTGCACGTAGCCCATCCCGACCATCGCGGAGAGCGATGCGCTGTAGCCCGCCGAGTAGATCTCGCCCACCGGCGCGCCGTCTCGCAGGATCGGCTCGCCGCCCCATGCAAAAAGCCGCGTCTGCGGAAAGACAAAGATCACGAGACGCATCGACAGCGCATCGCGCGGCGCGCGCAGGAGCGCTTCGCGCCCGAGAAAATCGCCCTTGTCGAGCTTTACCGCAAAGCCGAGACCCGCCTCCCAGGGCGTGACGTCCGGCGACAGCTCGGATGGAAATCCGCGCCGCCCGGCTTCGAGGCGCAGCGCATCGAGCGCGTAGTAGCCGCAGTCGCGCAGGCCCACGTCACGTCCGGCGCCGTGCAATGCGTCGTACAGAGCAACGGTTTTCTCGACCGGCACGTAGAGTTCGAAGCCTGGTCCGCCGACGTAGGAAGCCGGCACCGTCCGGAAGCCGAGCCGCGCCGCATCGAGTCGAGCGACGAGCGCTTGTGCCCGCGGGCCCATCACCGAGAGGACGGACCACGCGGCGGTCACGTCCTCGATGCGTACCTGCTCGGCGGTTCGCATGTGGCGCCGGATCCATGCCGCGTCGCGCACCGGTTGGGCGGTTCCGGTGACGATGAGGAACTCATCCGCCGCCAGTCTTTGCACGGTCAGGTCGGATTCGAACCCGCCGCGCGCGTTGAGCATCGCAGTGTAGACGGCGCGTCCGACCGGCACGTCGATCCGGTTCGCGCAGAGCCGCTCGAGCACCGCGAGCGCGTCGCGCCCCCGCACCGCGAGCTTGCCGAACGAAGTCTGGTCGAAGACGCCGGCCGCGTTTCGCACCGCATGCTGTTCCTCGATCACCGCGTCCAGCCAGTCGGGCCGGCCGAGCGTGTAGCGCATCGAGGGTGCTTCGCCCGGGCGGGCAAACCAGTTGGGCCGCTCCCAGCCCATCTTCGAGCCAAAGCAGGCGCCCTTTGCCTCGAGGCGCTCATAGAGAGGGGATTTGAGCATCGGGCGGCCGGATTCCAGCTCCTGGCGCGGCCAGCGCATTGCATAGTGCAGGCCGAGCGTCTCGACCGTTCGCGCCCGCAACCAATCGGCTGCGGCCGCGTAAGGGCCGAAGCGCCGGATGTCGACTTCGAACAGATCCATCGGCGCCTCACCCGCGACGATCCATTCGGCGAGCAGCTTTCCCGCGCCGCCGCCGTTCGCGATTCCCGCGGAGTTGAATCCTGCGGCGACGAAGTAGTTCCGCGCTTCCGGCGCTTCGCCGAGGATGAAGTTGCCGTCCGGCGTGAAGCTCTCCGGACCGTTCACCATCGTCTTCACCCCGCTCGTCTCGAGCGCCGGCACGCGGTGGATCGCGTTCTGCATCAGGATCTCGAACTGCTCCCAGTCCTCGGGCAGCAGCTGGAACTCGAACTTCTCCGGGATACCGGCCATGCCCCAGGGCTTCGCCTGCGGCTCGAAGCCTCCCATCAAAAGTCCGCCGACCTCCTCCTTGAAATAGATGAAACCGTCCGGATCACGCATCACCGGCAGCATCGGGTGCACGCCTGCGATCCGCTCGGTGACGATGTAGAAGTGCTCCGCGGAGTGCAGCGGCACGCTGACGCCCGCGAGCGCACCGAAAGAACGCGCCCATTGGCCGGCGCAGTTCACCAGTACCTCGCAGCGCACGTCTCCTACAGCGGTGGTGAGCGCCTGCACCGCACCGTTCGCGAGCTTGACGCCGGTGGCCTGGATGCCCTGCACGATCTTCACGCCCAAGTTGCGCGCGCCCTTCGCAAGCGACTGCGTCAGGTCCGCCGGATTCGCCTTGCCGTCGTGCGGGAACCAGAGCGCCCCCTGCAGATCGTCGGTCCGCATGACCTGCCATTTCTCCGCCGCTTCGCGCGGTCCGATCAGATGCACTTCGATGCCGAAGCTGCGCGCCATCGCCGCCTGGCGCTGGAACACGATCCAGCGCTCGGGCGTGCGCGCGACGTTGACGCTGCCGCATTGCTTCCACCCGGTCGCAAGGCCGGTCTCCGCTTCCAGCGTCGCGTACAGGCCGATGCCGTACTGGCTCATCCGCGTCATCGAGCGGTTGGGGCGCATCTGGCCGACGAGCCCCGCCGCGTGCCACGTGGTCCCGCAGGTAAGGCTTCCCTGCTCGATCAGCAGCACGTCGCGCTTGCCGAGCCTGGCGAGGTGATAGGCAACGCTGACGCCGGCGATCCCGCCGCCGACGATGACGATCTCGGCGTGCCGGGGCAGCGCGCTCACTGCGCGGGCGCGATCGCGCCGACCTCGATGCCGTTCCAGTTCCGCAGCGCCGGCCGCAGCAGCCGGTCGAGCGCGGCACGATCGTCGTCGTCGAGCGCCACGAAGCGCTCGATCACGCCCGCCATCGCGACCTCGGATGCGCGCGCAGCCCCGTCATCGATCTTGATCGCGACGCCGAGGCCGGCACCAGGAATGGCAGCGCAGAAAACACCCTCCGCGCCGGTCTTGACGAAGACGCGATCGCCGAAATGCTCCATCACCGCGGTGCAGAAGCGGCCGGTGCCGGCGATATGCCAGGGCTTCGCTGCGCAGGCCGCGCGCAGGCGCTGGGCGGCCTTGGCGCGCTCCGGTCCCATGCCTTTGCCGCTGCCAAATCGGGCGAAACCGCGAGCCAGCGCGGAGAGCGGCATCGCCCAGGTCGGCACCGAGCAGCCGTCCACCGCGCGATGCTCATCCGGGATTGCGATGCCAGCGAGATTCTCGAACACGGCTTTGACCGTTCGCTGCACCGCGTGCCCGGGCGCGGTGTAACTGTGTGGATCGACTCCGAGCGCACAGGCGGCGCAGAGAAATCCCGCGTGTTTCCCGGAGCAGTTGTTATGCAGCGCGGTGGCGGTTGCGCCACTACGGGCAAGCGCGTGGGCCGAAGCCGCGTGGCTCGGCCAGTGCACACCGCAAGCAAGCGCCGACGCATCGAGCCCGGCGGCCGAGAGCATGCGCTCGACGACTGCGACGTGCCCCGGCTCGCCGCCGTGCGATGCACAGGCAAGCGCAAGCGCCTCATCATTGAGGCCGAAGCGGTCCGCCGCGCCGGATTCCACCAGCACCAGCGCCTGCATGGCCTTGACCGCCGAGCGCGGGTAGACGAGCGTCTCCACGCTGCCAAGCGCGTGCACAACCGCGCCGTCGGCGTCGACCACCGCAATGGACCCGCGGTGGCGCGATTCGACGAGGGAACCGCGCCGGATCTCCGCGACTACGGGATTAGCCATCGCGGATCGCTGCCTCGACGATCCCGAGCGCGGTCTCGAGGTCGCGCTCCTCGATGACCAGCGGCGGCGCGAGCACGATCACGTTGCCCTGCCCGACCTTGAACGACAGGCCTTTCGCTAGGCAGCGATACAGGACCTCCTCGGCGAGCCCCGCGTCGGCGAGCTCGATCGCGAGCAGCAAGCCGATTCCGCGCACGTCGACGATCGCGGGAATGCGCGCCCGCATCGAGCGCAACCGCTCGAGCGCCTGCGCACCCAGCCGGTTCGCGCGCTCGAGCAGCCCTTCGGCTTCGATCACCTCGATCGTAGCGAGTGCGGCTGCGCATCCCGCCGGGCTCTTCTCGTGCGTGTAATGGCCGAGCGCGCGATCGGCCGCTACGTCGAGGCCTTCGCGCACGACGAGCGCCGCCATCGGGAAAACCCCGCCGCCGAGGCCTTTGCCGAGCACCACCATGTCCGGGACGATCCCGTAGCGCTCGAACGCGAACATCGCGCCGGTGCGTCCGAGGCAGACCGGGATCTCGTCGAGGATCAGCAGCGCGCCGTGCCGGTCGCACGCTGCGCGCAGCGTCTCGTAGTAGGCGCGCGGCGGCACCTGCACGTCGGTCGAGCGAACCGTCTCGACTACTACCGCAGCGACGTCCTCTTCCTTGGCGAGCACATACTCGACGTACCCGGCGCAACGCGCGTCGCAACTCCCGCCGCAGCCGAAGCGGCACGCGCGCGGATCGCACGGCGGCACATGCTCGGTGCCTGGCAGCAGCGGCCCGATGTCGCGCCGGAAGACCGCCTCGCCGCCGATCGAGATCGCATCCAGCGACGCGCCGTGAAACGAGTCCCACATCGAGATCGTCTTGTGGCGCCCGGTGGCGATGCGAGCGAGCTTGAGCGCCATGCCGATCGCTTCGGCGCCGCCGGGCGCGAACAGCGCCTTGTTCAAGTCGCCGGGCGCGAGCGCCGCGAGCTTCGCGGCGAGGCTCACGGCGTACGCGTTGGTGAAGCGGCGCGGCGAGAACGGCAGCGTGTCGAGCGCCTGCTTCACCGCTGCGACGACGCGCGGATGGCCGTGCCCGACCTGGTGCACGCTGTTGCCGTGGAAATCCATGATGCGCCGGCCTTCGACATCTTCGAGCCAGATTCCCGAAGCCGAGCGCAGCGCGTTCCAGCACGGGGTCGAGAGCGACTGATGGAGAAAATGTTTCGCGTCTTCGGCGAGCAGCGCGCGCGTCGCAGTTCCGAGATGCTCTGCCTCCCAGCGCTTGCGGCGCGGCGAGCGGTTGACGTCGCCTTCGGCGGAGCGGTCGTGATTCGATGGGTCGTTCATGTCTTCGGATTGCAATATACCTCCCCATTGGGCGGCACCCTTTTCACGTACACTAGGCGCATCAATTCAGGGGGAGGAACCGACCATGAGATCGGCGCTGGGAAGGACCGCGCTTTGGCTGGGCGCGGCGCTTGCAACGAGCTCGGGAGCGGCGCTCGCGCAGAAGACGCAGCTCCTCGTCTACACCGCGCTCGAGACCGACCAGCTCAAGGCCTACGAGCAGGGCTTCTACAAGGAAGTGCCGGACGTGGAGATCCGCTGGGTGCGCGACTCGACCGGCGTGATCACCGCGAAGCTGCTCGCCGAGAAGGCGAATCCGCAAGCCGATGCCGTGATGGGCGTCGCCGCATCGAGCCTCGCGCTGCTCGACCGGAACGGGATGCTCGAGCCATACGCGCCGATCAATCTCGATTCGATCATGGCCAAGTATCGCGATGCGAAGAATCCGCCCGCGTGGTTCGGCATGGATGTGTGGGGAGCGACCGTGTGCTTCAACACGGTCGAAGCGAAGAAGCGCAACATCCCGAAGCCCGAGACTTGGAAGGACCTGACGAAACCCGTCTATAAGGGCCAGGTCGTGATGCCCAATCCCGCCTCGTCCGGCACCGGATTTTTCGACGTCACCGCCTGGCTCACGCTCTGGGGCGAAAAGGGCGGCTGGGAATATATGGACCGCCTGCACGAGAACATCGCGCAATACACGCACTCCGGATCGAAGCCGTGCAACCAGGCTGCGCAAGGCGAATTCGTCGTCGGGATCTCGTTCGAGTACCGCGCCAACACCAACAAGGCAAAGGGCGCGCCGATCGATCTCGTCTTCCCCAAGGAAGGCCTCGGCTGGGACCTCGAGGCGTTCGGCATCCACAAGGGTACGAAGAAGCTCGCCGCAGCGAAGAAGCTCGCCGACTGGGCATCGAGCAAGAACGCGATGAAGCTCTACGGCAAGAATTTCGCGATCACCGCGCAGCCCGGAGTCGCCGAGCCACTGCCGAACGTGCCCAAGGACTACGAGGAGCGCCTGGTGAAGATGGATTTCAAGAAGACCGCGGAGGCGCGCGAGCGCATCCTCGCCGAGTGGACCAAGCGCTACAACGCCAAATCCGAGCCGAGAAAATAGCGGTGTGATGCCAGGCGCCGAGTCCTTCCTGCGGCTGGAGGGAATCCGCAAGGATTTCGGCGCCTTCACCGCGCTGCGCGACATCCGGCTCGAGGTCGCGCAAGGCGAGTTCGTCTGTTTCCTCGGACCGTCCGGATGCGGCAAGACCACGCTGCTGCGGATCATCGCCGGGCTCGAAGCGCAGAGCGCGGGCTCGATCTGGCAGGGCGGACGCGACATCTCTTCCCTTCCGCCCGCGCAACGCGACTACGGCATCGTCTTCCAGTCGTACGCGCTGTTCCCCAACCTGAGCGTCTTCGACAACGTCAGCTACGGCCTCGTCAACCGGCGCACCGATCGCGCGGCGATCCGCTCGCGCGTCGCAGAGCTGCTGCGGCTCGTCGGGCTGCCGGACAGCGGCGCCAAGTATCCCGCCCAGCTTTCCGGCGGGCAGCAGCAGCGCATCGCCCTCGCGCGGGCGCTCGCGACCTCGCCCGGACTGCTGCTCCTCGATGAGCCGCTCTCGGCGCTCGATGCGATCGTGCGCGTGCACCTGCGCCAGGAGATCCGCTCGCTGCAGCAGCGGCTCGGGGTCACGACGATCATGGTGACGCACGACCAGGAGGAGGCGCTCTCGATGGCCGATCGGATCGTGGTGATGAACCAGGGCGTGATCGACCAGGTCGGCACGCCGCTCGAGGTCTACCGCGAGCCGGCGACGCCTTTCGTCGCGGACTTCGTCGGCAAGGTCAACCTGCTCGAGGGACGGGTCGAGGGGCCCGGGCGCGTGAGGGTCGGCTCGCACAGCTTCGCCGGCGCTTCCTGCAACGGCTCGATCGGCCGCGCGGTGAAAGCGTACCTGCGGCCCGAGGACATCGTCGCGCGCCCGATTGCCGAAGGAGACCCGAACGTCATCGATTCGCGAATCGACAAGATCGAGTTCCTCGGCTCCTATTGCCTGGTCCGCGTCGCAGCCGAGGGCCTCGAGCGCCTGCCGCTCACCGTGTATCTGTCTCTGAACTTCCTCGCCGAGCAGAACCTCAAGCCCGGGAGCCCGCTCAGGCTGCGCATCCTCGCCGAGCGCATGCGCGTGTTCGACGCCTGATGTCCGCGGTCCTCGCAGCCGATCGCGTGCGCCTGCGGGTGCACTGGACCGATCGGACGGCGCACCTGCTGCTCGCGGGGATCGCAATACTGCTCGTCGCCTTTCTCGCCGGCCCGCTCGCCTCGGTGCTCGCGCAGAGCGTCGAGGATTCCGGCGGCCGCTTCCTTGGCCTCGACAATTTCTTTGCGTACTTCGAGACGCCTGCGCTCGCCCAATCGCTGTGGAACAGCGTGTGGGTGTCGCTGCTGGTGACCGCGGTCGTGGTTCCGGCGGCGTTCGTCTTCGCCTACGCGATCGCGCGCAGCTGCATGCCGATGAAGAGCGCGTTCCGCACGATCGCGCTTACACCGCTGCTCGCACCGTCGCTTCTCGCTGCGATCTCGTTCATCTACTGGTTCGGCAACCAGGGTGTGCTGAAGGACTGGATGTCCGCGCTCGGCATCGCCTCGATCTACGGCGCGCCGGGGATCGTGCTCGCCGAGATCTTCGCGGTCTTCCCGCATGCGCTGATGATCCTCGTCACGGCGCTCTCGCTCGCCGATGCGCGACTGTACGAGGCCGCCGACGCGCTCGGCACCAGCCGCCTGCGCAAGTTCTTCACGATCACGCTGCCGGGCGCGAAGTACGGCATCGCCAGCGCCGCGATGGTCAGCTTCACGCTCGTTATCACCGACTTCGGCATCCCCAAGGTGATCGGCGGCAATTTCAACGTGCTCGCCACCGACGTCTTCAAGCTGGTGATCGGCCAGCAGGACTTCCAGAAGGGCGCGGTGGTGGCGATCTTCCTGCTCGCTCCGGCGCTGCTGACGTTCGTGGTCGATCGCTTCGTGCAGACGAAGCAGACCTCGATGCTGACGGCGCGCGCAGTGCCCTACGCACCGAAGCCTTCCGCCGGGTTCGACGCGGCGATGACCGGATATTGCGTGCTCGTCACGCTGTTCATCTTCGCCGTGTTCGGCATGGCGCTCTATGCGTCGTTCGTGAAGTTCTGGCCGTACGATCTGTCGTTCAGCACGCGCCACTACGTGCTCGGCCTCGTAGACAACGAGGTCGGAGCCGCGTTCGTGAACAGCCTGACGCTCGCGTTCTTCACCTCCCTGGCGGGCACCGCGGTCGTCTTCGCAGGGGCCTACCTGGTCGAGAAGACGCGCGGCGCCGACTGGCTGCGGCCCGTCGTGCAGCTGCTGGCGCTGATCCCGATGGCGGTTCCGGGGCTGGTGCTCGGCCTCGGCTAC
>Ga0209382_10005658_pt1 | contig 16226 bp, 9 predicted proteins | sample SoiMetdeltSBSDD5_FD_187599 | JGI IMG/M metagenome (GOLD analysis project Ga0209382, IMG submission 187599) | Bulk soil microbial communities from a Populus tree surrounding site in Tennessee, USA - Soil MetaG P. deltoides SBSDD5 (SPAdes) (version 2) | ecosystem: Environmental > Terrestrial >...
GTTGTACGTCATTCATCGAACCCGAAGTGTCGAGCAGGAGCACGCATGGGCAGCGAGGCTCTGGATTATCAACGAATTCCGGATCAGGGAATGGTATTTGATCAGGCAGTTCTTTTACTGAGTCGTGTTTCATATCGTCATTAATATACTAAAGACTGGCCCGTGCAGGCCAAATATCCGGAAAACTCTTAAAAAAAAGTGTTGCTCTCAAATCCGATCTGAACTATCTTGCGCCTTCTTCCACCCGATGCCTAAATTCGCTCCTACTCGCTTCCCCGAAGTGAAGGCGCCCAAGCGGCGTCTCGCTCGTCAGCCAGCGGTAAATGACTGAGCGAAATCACAGAACATCCCTCGTCAGCCATATCGGTTTGACGTCTTATCAACGTTAGCAAGCCCCCGGCTTGCCCCGATCTTTGTCTGGAGTGTAACCCCATGAAACGATTGATTCTCCTTCCGTGCTTATTTATCTTTGTCGCGCTCTTTGCGACCGTAACTGCTTTGATGCAGGAACACCTTCGCCCGAAGTTCGACGTTCGCGAATTACCGCAAACCGTGCAGGCGCCGGAAGTCCTACCTCAAAAACACCTTAACCAGAATCGGCTGCATAAATTGATATTCAACGCCGAAGACGCCGTCTACGAGGAACTGATGCGGCAGAACGCCATCCGCAGCCAGATCGATTATGGCAGCTTCAAGCTCGCGGTCGTCGACGAAGAGGCCGTGGAGGGCGGGCGCGCCTCGTTGCAGGCGATGGCAACTCCGAGCGACGAACAGAACATGATCCTGTTCAACGGCTACGTCATTGACACGAGCGCCTCGCAACCGCTCTCGAAGGAACTGCCCGCGGGCTTGGAACAGTCTCGAATGGCCGAGGCGCGCGTCCGCGGTGACAAAAATCCTGGCGACGGGCTTTACGTTATCCAGTTCGCCGGCCCGATCAAGGACCAATGGCTGGAGGCTTTGAAAAACACGGGCGCCGACGTGATTTCCTATGTCTCGAACAACGCCTACGTCGTGCGTTGCGACGCGCGTTCGGCGGCATTGGTCTCGCGAATGCAAGATGAACTGTCGTTCGTACAATGGATCGGCGATTACCAGCCTGGTTTCAAGTTGACGCCGGCGATGACGGCCGCGCGGGCGATGGGCGACCGGGGCTACGTCAAAGTCACGGTTCAAGTGCTGGACGGCGAGGCGGGCGATCGAGACGCCTTCAACCTTCGCAATTACTCCCGCCAGTTTATCAGCGAGCGCCGCGTCATGAAGTATCGCAACATCACCGCCGTCATTCCGGCCTCGCAATTGACCGAACTCGCGAAAAGCGCCGGCGTCTTCGCGATCGAAGAAGCGAAGGAGATCAGACGCCTGGACGAGGCCCAGGGCCAGATCGTCGCGGGCAATCTTTCAGGCAATAGCCCTACTGGCCCTGGCTATCTGAATTGGCTCGCGAGCAAGGGCTTCGACAGCTCGCAATTCGGATCTTTCGCCGTTAACGTCGCCGACGACGCCACTTCTCTCACCGGACATCCCGACCTGCCGAACTCGCGCATCGCTTTCCAAAACAACCCCACGAGTCAAACCGGCGCGCAGGGCGGTCACGGTTTCTTGAACTCGCACATCATCGGCGGGTTCAACAGCGGAACGGGCTCGGCGTTCGAAGACGCTAACGGATTCAACTACGGCCTGGGAATCGCGCCATGGGCGCGCGTCGGCGTGACCGCAATCTTTGGCAATACCGCCTCAAGCCCGTCGGCCTGGGAAAACACCGCTTACGGCCAGGGCGCTCGCATTTCGAGCAATTCCTGGGGCTTCATCAATCTCTTCCGCTACGACGTCAACGCGCAGGAAGTTGACCGCGTAGTGCGCGACGCGCAGAGCGGCGTCGCCGGCAATCAGCAGTTGATAGTGGTCTTCGCGGCCGGCAACGACGGATCTGGCGCCAACACTGTCAGCAGCCCCGGCACTGCCAAGAACGTAATTTCGGTCGGCGCGAGCGAGAACTTCCGCCAGACCGGGGCCGACGGCTGCGGCATCGGCAACACAGGCGCCGACAGCGCCAACGACATCATCAGCTTCTCGAGCCGCGGCCCCGTCAATTCGGCGGGCGGCGACGGTCGCGTCAAACCCGACATCGTCGCGCCCGGCACGCACATCGAGGCCGGCGTCCCGCAATCCAATTACGACGGCAGCAGCGTCTGCAATCAATTCTTCCCCGCCGGACAGACGCTCTACGGCTGGTCGTCTGGAACGTCGCATTCGACTCCTGCGGTCGCGGGCGGCGCGGCGCTGGTCTACCAATATTTCCTCAACTCGGGCTTGGGCGCGCCCTCACCGGCAATGACCAAAGCCTTCCTGATGAACTCGGCGGCCTATATGACCGGCGTCGGAGCCGGCGGCAATCTGCCGTCGAACAGCCAGGGGATGGGAAGAATGGATCTGGGGCGCGCGTTCGACGGAGTGCAACGGTTGGTGGTCGATCAGACGCAGACGTTCGGCTCGACCGGGCAGACTTTCCAAGTTACGGGCTCCGTCACCACGACTTCCCAACCGTTCCGCGTGACGCTGGCCTGGAGCGACGCTCCGGGGCCGACGACCGGTTCTCCAGCAGTCAACAACCTCGACCTCGAGGTGACGATCAACGGCCAGACCTTCAGGGGCAACGTCTTTTCGGGCGCGAACTCGACGACGGGCGGCGCGGCTGATCCGAGAAACAACGCCGAATCGGTCTTCCTGCCGGCGGGCACGTCGGGCAATTTCACCGTGACTGTGAGAGCGGCGAACATCGCCGGTGACGGGGTGCCCGGCAACGCCGACACGACCGATCAGGACTTCGCGCTGGTCATCTACAACGGCGTGTCAGGGGGCGCGCCGCAGCCGACCATCGGCGTCAGCCCGTCCAGCCTGAGCTTCACCGCGACCGCCGGCGGAAGCAACCCGGCCAACCAGACGATCAACATCACCAACACCGGCGGCGGAACGCTCAACTTCACCGCGAGCGATGACGCCCCGTGGCTCACCGTCAGCCCGACCAGCGGGACCGCGCCCTCGACGTTGACCGCTTCGGCTGACATCACAGGACTCGCGGCTGGAACGTACAACGGGACGATCACCATCAGCGCGGCCGGCGCAACCAATACGCCAGTCAACGTGCCGGTGACTCTGACCGTCAACGGCGCTGGCGGAACTGAGTTGATCGTGAACGGCGGGTTTGAAGGAAGCGCGGCCCCGTGGACGTTGTCGGGAGCGGTGCGCTCAACAGGCGCATTCCCGCACAGCGGGACCGGATACCTGATCCTGGGCGCGGCCAACAACGCGAACCACACGGCCTTCCAGCAGATCACGATCCCGAGTGGGACGTCGCCGAGCCTGACCTACTGGCTGAATATCTCGACGAACGAAACGACGACGACGACGGTGTTCGATAGGCTCTTTGTCGAGGTGCGCAGCACCTCCGGGGCGTTATTGGCGACGCTGGCTACCTTCAGCAACCTGAACGGCGGCACGGCTGGCGTCTACACGCTGCGCGGCCCGAACGGCCTGGCGAGCTTCGCCGGACAGACAGTGCGCATACAGTTCCGCGCGACGACCGATGTGTCGTTGACGACTACGTTCCGCGTTGACGATGTGTCGGTGAAGTAGTATCACTACTCGACCAATGTCACGAGCAAGGCTCTCGCAAAGACTCAACTGTCTTTGCGAGAGCCTTGCTGTTCAGAACCCGATGAAGCTCCTTGTAATTTCATCAGCCACTCTCGCATTGCTCCTCAGCGTGGGGCTGTTCTCGCCCCGCGGCGCCCGAGCCGAACAGTTGCCGATCAAAATTTACACCACCGCCGACGGATTGGCGCACAATCACATCAATCGCAACTTGCGCGATTCGCGCGGCTTCCTCTGGTTCTGCACTACCGACAACAAAGTACTCTTTACGCGGCCCGACGAGGTCTGGAACCAATGCGGCATTCAGTTTCGAATGATTAACTGCTCCAGTAACCGCCCAGGCTGTCCGGATCTCATGGTGGAAAGCCGGGACAACATCCTACCTCTCGAATGCGAGTTAGGTGGGATCCGCAATTTCAAGCACATGCGGCAAAACCGCAGCTTGGCCTTAGGCCTGCCGGGTGTGGATCGCGACCTTCCCATGGTACTGACTGTCTCCCAAGTCTCCGGACCTTGTCTGAATGTGATTCCTCTCGATGTAGCCGAACTGTGATGGGCAGCCATCGGGATGTCCAACCAGACGCCGCTGCTAGGTGTGGCGCACGAACTAGGCCATGTCTTGTTTCATCCGTCCGCAAGACTGCGCGAGAGCGCGTCGCGGCGCGGCGCTCTATGTGAAGAAGAAGTGGGGGGTGGCCGTGGCTCCGTGAGCGACAACGGCAAAAGGTTTGACCCGGCGCGCAATGACTCGGGTCAAGGACTGGTGAGCATGTGCAAGCGAGCTGAGAAACTCAACCGCCGCAGTAGCGTTAATCGGTACAGTACCGCGCGCGTAAGCAAGCGGCGGACTCATCGGTCGGCCGCTTGCTTACGCGCGCGGTACTGTACCGGTGTTTAGAAGTTAAGCCGCAACGCGAATTGGATCATGCGCCCGCCCGGATCGTTCGTCGTTGAGACGTCACGATAGCCTTGCGTTATCCTGCCAAAATCGTCGCTGCTCAGCCCGCCAACCGTCGAAGCGGCGTTGTTCGGACTGGTGACGCTGAAGTTGACGTAATTGAAGGCGTTCAGAAAATCAGCGCGGAATTCAATGTTGACCCGCTCGGTGATCTTCGTCTTCTTGGTCAGGTTCAGATCGAAGCGCGTGAACTGCGGCCCATAGAGAAAGATGGTCGGGAAACCGCACTGCCCCGCATACGTCTCAATGCAACTTGCGCTATTAGCCGGCGCGAGATAGCGACCCGTCGGCGCCCCGCGGGTGCTGTAGCCGTCGGCGGAAGTGGCGCTCACATTGAAGGCTCTGATTGTGTTGTCGATGATGTCCTGCGGCAAGTAATAGGCTATTCCTTTCGCATCGTCGAAGCGCACCTTCAAGGAGTTTTGGAGCTCATCGCGCGTCATCCCGATAAGGCGGACGCCGTTGATGTTGAAGGGAGAGCCGCTCTGAATGCGGGCCGTGCCCTGGAATGCCCAACCCTCAAGCGCCTTCCCGATCGGGCCGTTGACATTGCTGAACAGCGCACGGCCATGGCCGAACGGCAGATCATAAACCCAGTCGGCCTTGAAAGCATGGGTAATGACCAGCGGGTTTGCGCTCTTGTAATAGCCCGTGCGCAACGACGGAGTGGTCAGGTTGCCGCCATGCGCGAAGGTGTAACTGGTTTGTACCAACAAGCCTTTCGACAAGCGGCGGCGCAGTTCGACCACACCCGAGTCATAGTAGGAGTGACCTCCATTGCCCAGGAAAGACGCGCCGCCTTGCAAGCCCGGATTGGCCAGGAAGAAGTTTACCGGCAAACCCGCATTCCCGGCATTGGTGCGGAAGCCGGCGTTGGTATACAGATTATTGGCAAAGGTGAAAGGGGCAGGGTTATTCGACGCGAGCAAACCGACTAGGCTGGTTGCGCGAAGTGAATGGCAAGTCGGTGATCTGGCGGCCAGTTATCGTAGTGCTGATGCTCGCCGACTGGGATTGCAGCACCTCGGCTCCGCCTTGAACGACCACAGTATCGGTCGTGGCCCCGACTTCGAGCGTCACATTGACGCTAGCCGGAATGCCGGCGTCAATCTTGACCCCTTTAATGATTGCTTGTTTGAAGCCTCTGGCCGAAACCGTCACCGAATAGACGCCGGCGGTTAAGGCCGGTACGCTGAAGGTGCCGTTACCAGCCGAAACCGCTCGGTACTCGGCCCCGGTGGTTTCTTCCTTGACGATAATCTCCGCGCCCGCCATGACTGAACCCGTAGGATCGACTACGGCGCCTGAGAGAGAGGTGGTAGTAACGCCCTGACCGAGGGCTAAAAAGCTGCTCGCCGCCATAATTACGAGCAACATGAGAAACCTGAAGGTGATGCGATTCATGGTGTGTTCCTCCACGTGGGATTACAGATAGCCCGAGCGGAACCGCCAGCAATAATGACCGTCCCCTACCCGGTAGAACTTGACAGTGCTTGACAGTGGATGATGCGTAGATGATGCCTAGATGAGGAACTAAACCCTGTTCGCCGCAGCCTAAATGCGAGAGAGCGGCTTTTATAAATCACCGTATAAATGTGGGAAATGATCAGACACAATAACTATGCCAGACTGAATGAACTATTGCGCGTTGTAAACACTCAACTTACCCTGATGGGAGCAGAGGCGGCTCTCCATTTTTTTGAATTTATCCGATTTCTTGGAACCCAGATCAGCGCGAGCGGTAGCGAGCGGGTCCTGGTTAAGCGAGAGCGCTCGCTTAACGCTCGCGGTACTGATCCGGGATCGGCCCGTAAAACTTCCAATTCGACGTGTAATCGCGCGTCAGCTTCTGTTTGGTGAGCAGCGCGCGGACCATGTCGATCGGGATCCGGTTCTCTTTGAGGATCGAGTCGTGGAAGGCGCGGTTGGTCATCTTGCCGGAATCCACAAGCTCTTTATGCAGCGAGTAGATTTGCAGACCGCCGAGCAAATACGCCGCCTGATAAAGCGGCCCGTAACCTCCCGCGAAAGAGCGCCGCACTTCGGCCGTGGCGTTGTCCACCTCGTGCCCGACGCGGTTGACGAGTAAATCAATGCACTCCTGCGGCGTCATCTTTTCCAGATGGAAGCTGAGCGAGAAGATGATGCGCGCGCAGCGGTGGCTGCGCCAGAAGAGGAATCCGATGCGGTCTTCGGGCGTCTTCGGGAACTTCATATCCCAGAGCAGCAACTCCCAATAAAGCGACCAGCCCTCGCCCCAGAAGGGCGTGCCGAACAGCCCGCGATACGGCTTGTAGCGCGCAGTCATAAAGCCCTGCAGGTGATGGCCCGGAATCAATTCGTGATGCACGGTCGCGCGCGAGAAGTGCGGGTTGTTGCCGCGCATGCTCATCATTTTCTGCTCGTGCGCCATCGTGTTGGTTGGATAGGAAACCTGGATCACTTCCCCGCCCAGGAAGAAGGGGCTGACCAGTTGGCGTTCTGGCGACATCATCTCCATCCTCCATGATTCGCGCGCCAGCGGCGGCACGGTGACCAGATCGTTTTTCTCGACGAATTCAATCGCCTCGTAGGCCAGGTCTCTGATCATCTCCGGCTGCTTGCCCGGCTCGACGTATTTGTTCTTGACGTGTTCGAGCGCCTTACGCCAATCGTCGCCGAAGCCCAACTCGCGCGACGCCTTCTTCATCTCGTTCTCGCACCAGTCCAGCTCTTTCCAGCCGATGGCGATCAGATCCTCGGGCGTATAAGGGATCATCTCGGCCGCCAGCTCGACCATCAAGCCCTCGCGGCCAATCGGGTCGCCGATGATGTCGCTGGAATCGCCGGGACGCGCGGCGCCCGCGCCGCCGCCCCCGCCGCCAAAGTTCCCTCGCCCGCCGCCAAAGCCCTCGCCGCGGGCGGCGCCGGCGCCGCCTCCGCCTCCGCGCCCGCCGCCAGGCCCGCCGCCGGGTCGCGATTCAGCCATCGTCGGAGCGGCGTCCGCGCGCCGCAAGCCCGCCACCCTTTCGCTCAGTACAGCGCTGTAAGCGCCGAGCGACTGATCCACCGCTTTGTAAGGCTCGTCGACCCACCAGGTGAAGAGCGGGTCGTAGCCGTTGTAATAACCGAACCACGTCCGCAGTGTGTTGCGCAGGCTGTTGACCGTCGTGGCGGCGCGGTTGGCGACCGTTCTCTTGACCTTGGCCTGCTCGCCGCGCAATCCCGACTCGACCGCGCGTCGTGTCGCCTCGATTTGTTTGTTCAGGTCGTTGAGCGTGGCGGCGATCTTCGCCGGATCGATCTTCTCCATTCGGCGGCGCGCTTCGGCCAGGTCGGTGATCGTTTGCGCGAAAGGCGCAAACGGCGCGACCTCGGTCAGCGCCTTGCCCTGCAACTCCTCCTGCTGCAGTTCGTGATTGAGGTGCGTCCTGAAGAGCAGGTAATCCACCTTGCCGTCCTGGCTCAGTGAGTCGAAGTTGAGTTTGGCCAGCGTGGCGAGCCAGTCGGAATAGAACTGCTTGAAGCGCGCCTGCCGCGCCGGAGAAATTTCGACCGGGTAAGAGCGGGAAAGACTGCCGCGATCCGCGACGTATCGCTCGATCAGGCTCCGCAACTCGCTCGGAGAAGAATCTAGATCCTTTAGATCGGGCGCGTCCGAGGCGGCGTCAGGCGGTTTTTGCCCGCTTTCCAGATACGCGCTAGTCTTTGCGGTAAAGACGAGGCCCCCGCTCAAAGCGACCACTGCGATCAAACCCGCAGCCATTCTCAATTTTCGATTCAACATTGTCAGTTTCTCCCGCGGAAAATCCCTGGACAGTCATGAATGGTACTTATAAGACCTATTCTAAATACAATGATATTGTCTTGTAAGTGTCCGTGACGCCTTGTACCGGCTTAGGGCGTCGATCAGCCGAAGGGCTGATCAATCGAAGGGCTCTGTTTGGTAAACATCTTGGGGCCGTCTTCAGTGATGTAGAGACAATCTTCCAGGCGGACGCCGAACTCGCCATAAATCGCGATCATCGGCTCGTCGCTGAAACACATTCCCGGCTGCAGCTTGGCCTTGTTGCCGCGCACGAAGTTTGTCCACTCGTGCCCGTCCAATCCGATGCCGTGGCCAGTGCGATGCGGCAACCCAGGAATTTTGTAATCGGGGCCGAAGCCCGCGTCGGTAATCACTTTGCGCGCGGCGGCGTCCACCGACTCGCAAGTCGCGCCGACTTTGGCCGCGGCCAACGCCGCGTCCTGGGCCTTGCGCTCCAGATTCCAGATTTCGGTCTGGCGCGCGGTCGGTTTGCCGAAGACGAAGGTCCGTGTGATGTCTGATTGATAGCCTTCGACGCCGCACCCGCCGTCCATCAACACGACGTCGCCTTCCCTGAGTTGTTGCGGCTGGACGCTTCCGTGCGGGAAGGCCGTGTACTTGCCGAAGCCGATAAGTGCCGAGCCGGAACTGCCCAGCGCTCGGAAAGCCGCGCTGACGTTAGAGCCGAACTCGTATTGTGTCATCCCTTCTTTCAACGTCGCGGCGGCGGCCTTGAAAGCGGCGATAGTAATGTCGTTGGCGCGCTGCATCAGAGCGATCTCGGTCGGCGATTTGATCATGCGGCAACCGGCCGTCACCGGGTCGGCGCTGACGTATTCGAGATTCCTGGCCTCGTTGCGAATCCCGTCGAAAAGAAAGAACCGCACCCGCTCTTCCATCCCGACGCGTCCCGTGCGGACGCCGCGGTCCTTGAAGACTTGCGCGACCAGCTTATACGGACTTTCGTCCTCTTCCCACGTCCGGACGTCCGCGCCGAAGCGTATTAGTTCGCGCGCCCGCATCTCCTCAAACTTCGGACAGACCCAAGCCAACTCGCCTCGCGCCGGGATGACCAGCGCGAACATCCGCTCGCTCTGCCCCCAGCGCACCCCTGTGTAATAAAACAGGCTCGATCCCGATTCGAGGTAAATTGCGTCTATTTTATTTTCGACCATCAGCCGACGCGCTTTCTCGATGCGCGCCGATCGCTCGTCGTCGGCGATGGGCGCGACCTTGCCGGGCCGCAGTTGGCGGACGGCGTCCGGAGTGTTTTGCGCAACGGCGTCGTCGGCGCCAAGGAGCGCCGCCCCGGCCACGCCGGTTGAAAATCGTAGAAAATCTCTGCGGTCTACACACATAAGCAGTCAGGCACAGGTTTTGAGGCGTTTTCATTTACGCTACGGAACTTTTCCGTCGGCGCTTATTGCTCGCGACATTGACAGGTTAACCGAGCATTGGGACGCCGGATCAGCGCCGCGAGCTACATCAAGTACAAAGACTCTTTTCAGGGGCGGGCAGTTGCGAAACAGTATATACTTCGTCATAAAAATGGAAGGGTCAATAATCTCCAAAATCAGAGCGCTTCTGAAAAGGCGCGCGTTCGCTGTCGGCGGGCTGGCCGTGACCGTTCCGCTGCTCGTCATCATCTTCCTGCAGTATCGGGCGCTGACCACCTTGAACCAGACGCTCCCGGCCTACCGCAAACAATTGATGAGGCAATACCTGATGTCGGTGGTCGATAACTTCAGAAGTTTTTACAGCGACAACGCCGAAAAAGCTCTGGCCGCGCCCGCCGGCGCGATTGACCTTCCGAAGAGCGGCGTGATTGAGGACGACGATGAGTGCGAACTGTCGCAGAAAGCCGTGGCGCGTGTGGCCGATCATTTCAAAAAACAGGATTTCAAAGGCGCTAGCCGATACTTCATCGTCGTGGCCACTAAAAAGGATGGCGCCCAGGGAAGCGAGGTCTTCTTTTACGACCCGACGAGCCAGGCGATGATCCGCGACCCTAGGGCGCCGGAGATGGTCGCCATCAATGTCGCCTGCTCCTCATACGTGGTCTACATTCGTGAAGGGCTCGAGAACATACTGCCGGCGGCCACGAGCGTTGATCGAAATCCGCGTCACCGTCTGATCGTAAAGCCGGTCCTCAACGAATCGATGAAGATAGTGGCCGCCGCCGGAATGGTCGTAGATCAGGAATACTTCTACGACGCCGTCCTTCCAGAGGCCATCCGCAAATCGCTGTCGCAATATCTGCCGCCCGAGGATCAGAACGTGATCGTCTCTTTGCACGACATGCGGGATTTTTACGCCGCGTACGACGGGAAAGGGAACCGACTTCAGCTTTCCGAGAAAGAGCAGATGGTCGAATCGGAAGCGTACCAGATGTTCTCCCTTGTCTTCTCGAATTCAGGCCCGAGATTCAGCCTTTCGGTCCGGTTGAAAAACCTTACCGTCGAGCAGTGGGCGCGGCGCAACTTCATAATCAACCTGTCGCTGTGGGTCGTGATGACGCTCTCACTGATAGCCGCCGTCGCGCTGATGCTGCGCACGGCGTCGCGCGAGATGAAGTTGTCGCAGATGAAGGCCGATTTCGTTTCGAACGTCTCGCACGAGCTGCGCACGCCACTCGCTTCGATCCGCGTGCTGGCCGAGTTGTTGAACCTGGGCCGCGTCAACCAACCCGACCGCGTGCGAGAATACGGCGCTTACATCGAGAGCGAAGGCCGCCGCCTGACGCAGGTCATCAACAACATCCTCGATTTTTCGCGGATCGAATCCGGGCGCAAGCTCTTCCAGTTCGAATCCTGCGACCCCAAAGAGGTGGTGGACGGGACGCTGGAGGCTTTCACCGTCCACCTGAAGCAGAACGGGTTTACGCTCTCATACGAGGCGCCTCAGAACGCGCTGCCCAAAGTCGTCCTCGACCCCGACGCGATAGCGCTCGCGCTGACAAACCTGCTCGACAACGCGATCAAATATTCCGGCGACGTAAAAGAGATCAACGTCAGCGTCACCCAGTCCGACGGCTTCGTAGCAATAGCGATTACCGACCGCGGGGTCGGCATAGCGGCTGACGAGCAAGAGAAGATTTTCGAGAAATTTTACCGGGTCAGTACCGGCCTGGTTCACGACGTGAAGGGGAGCGGCCTCGGACTGTCTTTGGTCAAACACATCGTCGTGGCCCATCAAGGCAAGATCACTGTGCGGAGCAAGCCCGGCGAAGGCGCCACGTTTACAATCCAGCTGCCGGTCGCGGATCAAAAGAGCGAGCGGCAGGCCGAGCTCGCGAGTTCGGAGAGCGGAGTGGGGGGTGTCGATGACGCCGACTACAAGCTCACTTGATGAAGGCAGGCCCATATTTCAAATGCCATATTTCATATGAAATATGGCATTTGAAATATGGGCCTGGCGCCTCCCGCCGTCATCAGCGGTTCCCTCTCATCCTCCTGACGTAGTCACTGTCCACGCCGTGGATGCGCAGTTTGAGCAGGTCATCAATCGAAAGATTGCTGAAACCCTGGTCTTTCATCTCCTTGACGAACTTGCCGTCAACGCTGTGTATGCGCATCGCGATCAATTTGTCCAGAGGGATGTTGCTGTAACCCACGCTTTCCATTTCCTTGATGAACTCGCCGCTGACGTTGTGAATGCGCATCGCCACCAGTTTGTTTAAAGGGATGTCACTGTAACCCATCGCCTGAACGCTTTTGACGTATTCTTCGTCAATGTTGTGAATCCGCATCGCGATCAGCTTGTCCACGGGCAGGTCTTTGTAGCCCATCGTCTCGGCCTCTCGAATGAACTTCTCGTCAACGCCGTGGATGCGCATTGCGATCAGCTTGTCCGCCGGAATCTCTTTGTAGCCGACCGCCTGCATCCGGCGGATAAAATCGCCGTCGGCGCCGTGGATGCGCATCGCGATCAATTTATTGACCGGGATGTTGTCGTAGCCGAGCGCTTTCAATTCGTTGATGAACTTCACGCCGACGTCGTGCATCGTCATCGAGAAGAGTTTTTCGACCGACAGCTCGTCGTAACCCAGATTCCGCATCGTGGAGGCGAATCCGCTATTGGGAGTAAATCTGAATTCGCCCACTCCCCTGCCGTCTTTGAACAAACCGTCGAATAGAACCACTCCGGCTTCGCGCTGCAGCGTAAACCGCACGTTCGAGTCTGCGTTCGGATTGAGGCCGGTGAAATCCTGCAGCGGGAAATCACTGCTCATCTGGAAATTGCCCCTCCCAGCGTCGCGATTGCGATTGAGCGACAGCCATAGCACGGGGCCTCTGTCGGTCTGTTTGACTTTCGCCGTCCAATCGCCGGTGATCGTCTCCTGAGCGACTGGCGACGGGGCGGTGTAGCCACGGGCAAGCAAGCCAATGGCGGCGAACACAAAAGCGAATGTTGAGACTATCATTACTTTCTTCATGGCTCCTCCAACAACCCCTGGGTACGCATCGCTTCCAGCGTGCAGTAGCGGGGAAAGACGCATTGATCGGAATTAGACCTCAGCGTTTTTCCCTGGCGAGTATCTTGTCGGCCCCGGTGGCCTTGATCTGAATCAGCTCGTTGATCGAAACGCTCTTCAGCCCGAGGTCCCGCATCTTCTTCACGTAATCTGCTGTGATTCCCATAGCTTTCATCTCGATCAACTTGTTCACGGGGATGTTTTCAAAACCCACCGAGCGCATCTCCTTGACGTAATCTTCATTCACGCCCAGAGCCTTCAACTCGATTACCTTCTTTAACGACAGGTCGTCGAAACCCAGCGACTTCATCGAGCGGATGTAATCGGGGTTGATCCCCATCGCCTTGATTTCTATCAACTCGTCCGCCGACAGCTTGCCGAAGCCCCAATCCCGCGCTTCTTTGATGAAAACGGCAGTCACCCCCAATGCTCTCAGGCCGAACAACTGATCCAGAGACAGTTTGTCATAGCCGAGCGATTTCAATTCGTTGATGAAGTTCACGCCGACGTCGAGAACGGCCATCGAGAAGAGCTTTTCAGTCGTCAGGCCGTCGTATCCCAGGCCCCTCATCGTGGCGATGAAGCCGCTGTTCGGTTCGAATCTGAAATCGCCCACTCCCCTGCCGTCTTTGAACAGCCCGTCGAAGAAGACCACGCCGGCCTCACGCTGGAGAGTGAATTGGACGTTCGAGTTGGCGTTCGGGTTGAGGCCGGTGAACGCCTGAAGTGGGAAGTCGCAGCTCATCTGTGATCCGCCCTTTCGCCCTTCGGAACCGTGGTTGAGCGACAGCCAGAGGACGGGACCTTTGTCGGTCTGCTTCACTTTGGCGGTCCAATCGCCGCTGATTGTCTCTTGAACGGATGATGATGGCGCAGAATAACTCCGCTGGAGCAAGCCGGCGGCGGCGAATACAAGAGCGATTGCCGAGATCATCAAGACTTTCTTCAACACTTTTTTCATGGTCTATCTCCTCATCGGCGGCAGCCTTTGGAGTGCGGGAGCTTGGTACCGCTTTGGTAGTCAGTCCATTTTTCCGCACCTTCCGCCGAAACTTGTCCAATGGACTTTCCGCAGTCACTGCGGACTGAGGAATTGCTCAGTTGTATGGGAAGTAGCGGGTGAACTAAATGACTACCAAAGCGGTCTCGAGCGCCCGCGCTCCAAAGGCTTCGCCGATCTGATTGCAATACAGATTCAACGCTTTTCTCTGGTGAGTATCTTGTCAACGCCCGTGGCTTTCATCTCGATCAATTCATTGATCGAGACGTTCTTCAGCCCGACTGCCCGCATCTTCTTCACATAATCGGCGCTGATGCCCATCGATTTCATCTCGACCAACTGGTCGAGAGTCAGCTTGTCGAAACCCAAATCGCGCATCTCCTTGATGAATTCCGCGTTGACGCCGACGGATTTCACCTCGATCAGTTGTTTCAGCGACAGATTGTCGAAGCCCAGGGCCTTCATCGAGCGCGCGTACTCCGGGCTTATGCCCATGGACTTGATCTCGATCAGGTCGTCCTTGGAGAGTTTGCCGAATCCCCACCCCTGCGCTTCTTTGACGAAGGCTTCGTTCACGCCCATCGACTTCAGTTCGGTCAATTCTTCCGGCGTCAGTTTGTCAAAGCCGGCCCGCCGCATTGACTCGACGAATTCCGGATTGACGCCCACGGATTTCAACTCGACCAGTTCTTCGACCTTCAGATTGTTATATCCGGCTTGCTTCATACCGTTGATGAACTCGTCGGACATGCCGATGGATTTCAACTCCACCAATTCTTCGATTGACGGATTGCCTTTCGTCCAACCGCGCGCCTGCTTGATAAACTCTTCGTCAATGCCGAGCGAGCGCAGTTCGATCGCCTGTTTGGCGGTCAGTTCGCTATAGCCAAGCCTGCGAATTGATTCGACGTACTCCGGCGTCACGCCCACCGACTTCATCTCAATCAGTTGTTCGACGGTCAGCTCTCCGGATTTTCCCTGCCCCTGCCCGGCGCCTTGGCCTTGGCCCTGCCCCTGCCCCTGCCCCTCCGTTCCCTGCCCCTCGCCTGCGCCATCGCCGATCTGGTTCTGGCGCTCTTCGGATTCGCGGGCTTTGTCACGCTCAGCCTGATTCTGTTCGAATAGATTTGCCAGTAACGGCAGCTTAGACAGCTTGATCGAACTGACAGACTCATGATCCATTCGCCCCGAGGCTGAGGCTGAGCCCCAAGGTCGCAGCATCGCCAGCGGCGCCGTCAAAACAGCGGCGGTAACGGCCGCCAGAGCCACCTTCAGGCCGTTAACGCCGCGACGTCGCGCGTTCGGGTCCAATATCGAACGCACGCGACTCTCGAGATGCGAGCACGCCATTCCGACCGCCACCGGCGAGCCACAATTGTCTGCGCCGAACGAGCTGGCGATCTCCACCAGACGGCTCGCGTAATCCGAAGCTTTCGCCCCCACCTCCAGCACGTGATCGTCGCACGCCAACTCGCGCTCGACGCGTAACCGCCATGCGGCGAACCAGACCAGCGGGTTGAACCAGTATGCGGCGCAAGCCAGTTGCGCCAGCGCCTGCATCAAACAATCGCGCCGCTTGACGTGGGTCAGCTCGTGCGCCATCACTATCCAGCGGCATTCCATAGACCACTTATTAGCCTCTTTGGGCAATAACACCGTCGAACGCGTCACCCCCCAGGTCATCGGCATCGAGATTCTTTCGGTCTTGAATATCCTGACCCGGCGGCGGAGACGTAACCTGGTAGCCAACGTCCTCGCAAGCGCGATCCATGAGCTTTCGACGCCCTGCGCCCGTCGCGTCAATAACCAGACCCTGGTAGTGCCTGCCACCAAACGCGCCATCACCGCAAGCGCGCCTGCAATCCAGGCCAGCAACACCGCGACTTTCCAATCGAAACCATTCAAGGAAGGCGAGACAGGGTTCGGCGCCGCATCGAATCGCGGCGAGACGGGATTCGACGCCGGAGATTCCGCCCCGACATCTAAGGGCTGGCGCCGAGCGAGCGAGCCGGCTTCGGGTTCCTGCCCGTGGTCGGGCGCCTGCGCCGCCGCGATCGCTCCGGACCCGGCAGGCTCGCGCGATCCGTTATCAACAGAGGCGACCGTCGACAGCGACGGCAGCGCAGCTATCCGCCAGGAGGGCAGCGCGACTGACAGTACGGGCAGCGCCAGCAGACTGGCCATCGCCAGGCTCCAAACCAGATGCCTGGACGCCGCCGAAGCTCTACGCAGCGAGCCGGCGACCAATCCGGCGACCGACAAAATAATGGCGCTTTTGATGAAGGCGTCGAGCAGCAGTTGAATCAACGCGATTGATTGAGGCGACAGGCGGACCATGTTCACCTTCCTTCCT
>Ga0209382_10005659_pt1 | contig 16225 bp, 9 predicted proteins | sample SoiMetdeltSBSDD5_FD_187599 | JGI IMG/M metagenome (GOLD analysis project Ga0209382, IMG submission 187599) | Bulk soil microbial communities from a Populus tree surrounding site in Tennessee, USA - Soil MetaG P. deltoides SBSDD5 (SPAdes) (version 2) | ecosystem: Environmental > Terrestrial >...
CCGTCAAGATCGTGCTGGACGAACGCGACCTGCCGACCCACTGGTACAACATCGTCCCGGACCTGCCGAGCCCGCCGGCCCCGCCGCTCCATCTCGGCACGGGCCAGCCGCTCGGGCCGGCCGACCTGGCCCCGCTCTTCCCGATGGGGATCATCCTCCAGGAAGTCTCTCAGGAGCCGATGATCGAGATCCCCGATCAAGTCCGAGACATCTATCGGCTCTGGCGGCCCACGCCGATGTACCGCGCCCGCCGGCTGGAGCAGGCGCTCGATACCCCGGCCCACATCTACTACAAGTACGAGGGCGTCTCACCAGCTGGTTCCCACAAGCCGAACACCGCCATCGCCCAGGCGTACTACAACAAGCAGGAAGGCACGAAGCGCCTGACCACCGAGACCGGCGCCGGCCAGTGGGGCACCGCCCTCTCCCTCGCCTGCTCCATGTTCGACCTCGAGTGCACGGTCTACATGGTGAAGGCATCGTTCTACCAGAAGCCGTATCGGAAGTCGCTGATCCAGGCGTACGGCGCCACTATTTTCGCCAGCCCGTCAGAGCAGACCAACGCCGGCCGCAAGGTGCTGTCCGAGACGCCGGACTCGCCGGGCTCGCTCGGGATCGCGATCTCCGAGGCCGTCGAGGACGCCGCCACCCACGACGACGCCCACTACTCGCTCGGGTCGGTCCTCAACCACGTCCTGCTTCACCAGACCGTGATCGGGCAGGAGAGCATGAAGCAGCTGGAGCTGGCCGGCGAGTACCCGGACGTGGTCATCGGCTGCGTCGGCGGGGGATCCAACTTCGCCGGGATCAGCTTCCCGTTCATCGGCGAACGGCTCAGAAACGGCAAGCAGACGCGATTTGTGGCGGCCGAGCCGCTGGCTTGCCCGACGCTGACGAAGGGCGTCTATACCTACGACCTCGGCGATACGGTCGGGCTGACGCCACTGGTGAAGATGCACACCCTCGGGCACACGTTCGTGCCGCCGGCGATCCACGCCGGCGGCCTCCGGTACCACGGCGACGCGCCGCTGGTCTGCCAGCTTGTCGACAGCGGCGTGATCGAGGCGGTCGCGCACCCGCAAACCAGAGTCTTCGAGGCGGCCGTCCAGTTCGCCCGCACCGAGGGGATCATGCCGGCGCCGGAGTCGGCCCACGCGATCCGCTCGGCGGTGGACGAGGCGATTTCTGCCCGCGAGGCCGGCGAGCACCGCGTGATCCTCTTCCTGCTCTCGGGTCACGGCCACTTCGACATGGGGGCCTACGACGCCTACTTCTCCGGCCAGCTCGAGGACTACGAGTATCCGGAGGCGGCGATCCGGGAGGCGCTGACCCACCTGCCGCCGGTCCCGGCCGGCGCCTGAGGTAGAAGACAGGAGACAGGAGGTCGCCATGCCGAGGCCGTACACCGCCGTCGGTCTGATCCCCACCGTCTGGGGCATCCGCACGCGCTCGGAGATCCAGAAGAACCTGGACCACATCACCCACCTGATCAAGGCGGCGTCCTGGCTCTCCAGCCTCGATCTGCCGGTCCGCCTGATCGCCATTCCGGAGGGGGCGCTCCAGGCGTTCAACGACGAGGTGTTGGACCTCGACCACGTCACCTTCGCCCGCGAGTGCGCCATCGACATCCCCGGGCCGGAGACGCGCTTCCTCGGCGACCTGGCGAAGGAGTGGAAGGCTTTCATCATGGCGCAAGCGAAAGCGCGCCATCCTGAGTTCCCGGACCGCTTCTTCAACGTTGGCTTCGCGATCAACCCGGCGGGCGAGATCATCCTGAAGCATTACAAGCTCTCGACGCTCTACCCGGTCGAACACTCGGTCACGCCGCACGACGTCTGGGACAAATGGATCGAGCTGTACGGCAAGACCCTCGACGCCTTCTTCCCGGTCGTGGACACCGAGATCGGGCGGCTCGGCGTGATGATGGCGAACGAGGGCTCGTACCCCGAGAACGCGCGCGGGCTGGCGATGAACGGCGCCGAGATCGTCTACCGGGCCTCGTACCCGCACCCCCACACCGGCAACGAGCTGTTCGAGATCCAGAGTCGGGCGCGGGCGCTCGACAACAACTTCTACGTGGTCGCCCCGAACCTGGCGACCTACTACCTGACGCTGGACTCGGACACGCCGATCGACACGTTCGGCGGGCGCTCGCTGATCGTCGACTACAAGGGGCGGATCGTCGGGCAGCACCTGTACGGGGCCGGCTCGTCGTACGTGGCCGGGACGATCGACGTCGATGCCCTGCGCTATCACCGCACGCACGCTCAATGGGACAACTGGATGAAAGATCTTCGGACCGAGATCTACCAGCTCGTCTATGAGGAGCCGATCTACCCGAAGAACCTTTACCTGGACCGCGCGCCGTTCACCCACGCCGAGTTCCGCGCGCAGGTGATCGAGAAGCAGATCGACCGGCTGATCGAGCGGGACATCTGGAAGTGGCCGGACCTGCCCTGACTCACCGGCCGGCACGGCCGGCCGCATTCTAGCGTTGGTAGAACGGCCAGAAGTTCGCCCGGCGGATGGCGGCCTCGGCGTGGCGCTGGCGCTGCTTCTCGATCCAGTTGCGATCTCTGAACTCAGGCCGGCTGTGAAAGAAGGTGGCGCCCTCGATCGAGTGGACGGCCGAGCGCGGCAGCCGATCTCGGCCCGACGGGATCAGCTTCAGCAGCTCGTAGGCCCAGCCGGCGAGCTTCGCGGCACGCAGGCGCTCACGCTTCGAGACGAACCAGCCGCCAGGTGCCCAGTGATCGTGCTCGGACAGCTTCTGGGCGAGCAGGCCGGCGCAGAGGATCCGAGTCTGGCCCTCCCCGAGGTCGAACGCTTCCGGCGTCAGGATCGGGCGATCCTCGTTCAGATACCTGGCGGAGAGGCTCAGGTACGCCGGCGGGACCGGGGCCGGCAGGCTGCCCGGCAGCTGGTCGGCGCGGGCTAACGCGAAGACCGGGCTGACACTGGGGCGGGGCGCCGGGCTCTGGTAGTTCTTGCCGACCAGCCGCCAGTCACTCGTGTCGTTCGTACGGACCTGGATCAGCGTGGTCCCGTCGTCCACTGACCCGTCGGGACGCGGAACGGGCACGATCTCACGGTCTTTCCAGGGGAAGCCTTCGAGATCGAGCCAGAGCAGCGCTTCGGCGAGGGTGCGAGCCGGCAGCGGCGCGGCGCCCGCCCGGAGATCGACACCCCGGGCGAGCCCACGGGCGAAATTCGGCGCCAGGCTCAGGCCCATCGTCAATTGCCCGCCGAGGCCGACGGGCTCCATCGGGTTCACGCTCAGCTCCACGTAGTCGCCGCGATTGGCGAGCGGCGCGTAGAGCGCCCGCCCGTCGAGCTCCACCATCGGGTATACCTTCGCCTCGGCACGATCCGGGTGGGTGTACAGCGTGATACTCGGATACCCCCAGCCCGGCGGTGACGGCGCGAGCTTCTCGTTGGCGGCCGGCACGTACCAGCGCGCCCGCTGGAGCGCCTCGACCTGCCCCGGGCCGGGCTTCGCCAGGAGCTCTTCGAGGTCGAGCGAGTCGGCGAGCTGGACGAGCAGCGACAGCTCGTCCTGGCGCAGCCCGATCGCCGGCTCCGTCCCTCGCAGGAAGAGGACGCCGTCCGTCCCGGACGGGAGCGCTCGGACCAGCGCGCGACCGTCGAGCTGGCGGGCAGGACGGCCGGGATCGTCCGCGAAGACCTGAACCACCCTCGTGGGCGTCGGGCTGCTCGGCTTCGGCCTGGGCGCGTTCGACTTCGGGACGGGGGCGCCGCGAGCCGCGCGGCCGGGTCTAGGGCCGGGCGCTGCCGGCCGGTCGAACGCGCGCCGCGCCCGGTCGTCGGCGAGGGGCACCTGCTCGATGGCGTCGTCCTGGCCGATCGGCACGAACCAGCGCTCGGCTTCGACGATCCGCCGCACCAGGCCGCGGTCGTCCTGGACCGGCCCGGACGAGAAGAGGATCTCCCGTATCGTCTTCTCGAACTGCGCCCTCCGCTGCTGCTCGGCCTCGGAGGGGAGGGGCGGTCCGATCGGGCTCGATCGCCGGGGCTCCAGCACGTCGTCCAGCAGGTTCTGGACGATCGGCGAGAAGTCGATGCCGCCATGGCCGGACGAGCTGTCCGGCGAGGACGACGAGCTGTCGGACGATGACCAGCTATCAGAAGACGAGCTCGAGCCCGAATCGCTGCTGGAGCCGCTGTCGTACTCAGTCATCGCCCCTCCTCCGCGCCCTCCAGGGTATCGGGTCAGTGCACGGGTGTCGAGAGGTCGGCGTCGTCGCAGCGCAGGTCGGCCAGCGCCAGCGACGCCGGCTGGCCCGGCGCCGCGAGCCACCGGACCTGATCGCCAACGACACGTAGCGGCGCCCCGGAGTCGGCAGCGGCACCGGGGCGGCCGGACTCTCAGCCGGAAAGGCTGACGGAGCTGGCCGGCACGTCTGTTACGATCTTCTGACGAGCGCCCACCGCGTTGGGAGGGGTGCTCCCATTTCTCTGAGGAATCGCGACACGTAGCAGGCGACACGCTGGAAAGGAGGAGCAGATGTCCTGGCGACGGATTCGCGCTCTGACGCTTCTCCTCCTGGTCTTGTTGATCGCCTCTCCGCTCAGCTCCGGCGACAAGGGACTCTGGCTCAGCCTGGCGGCGACGCCGGTCCAGCTTCTCGAAGCGGCGACCGACGGCCTGCCGGCCGAGCACTCGATCCTGCTCCCAGACGCGGCCAGCAGAGCCGGGCGTGCAGCCGCTGCCCCTCGCCCCGCGCGGACCGACGTGGTGAAGAGTCTCGGCCCGGCGGGCGTGGCCTGGACTCCTCTTACTGGCGAGTGCTGGACGACCATCCTCTCGACGCCGCCCCATCCGCACGGCGAGCTGTTCGCGGCTCGCCCGGCCCCGCGCGCACCGCCGGCCTGACCGGTCGGGGCAGGCCCGATCCCGGGCCTGTCTGGATGCTGCTGCCCGCCGGGCGCAGGGCAAGATCGAGCCACGGCTCGTGATGTTGACCTGAGCGCTCACTCCCGACGACGAGCCTCACGACCGCCCGGGCCGGGTCGCGGCGTCGCCGGCCGGTCCGACCGATCCGCCCGGCCGCGCCACGAGGTCGGCATCCTCGGCGTCGTGGATGGCCAGGTCGTGCCACTGGACCTGGGAGCTCGATCCTGAGCGCACTGAAGGAGGAGCGCTATTGCCGCATGAGACTGCCCTGATCGCGACGATGAGCGTCGCCCTCGCGCTGGCGTTCGTCGGCGGGTTCCTGGCGACCCGGCTGCGCCTGCCGGCGATCGTCGGCTACCTGCTGGCCGGCGTGGCCGTCGGACCGTTCACACCGGGGTTCGTCGCGGACACCGGCCTCGCACCGCAGCTCGCCGAGATCGGCGTGATCCTGCTGATGTTCGGCGTGGGGATTCACTTCTCGTTGCGTGACTTGCTCGCAGTGCGCGCCGTGGCGGTGCCGGGGGCAGTCGGGCAGATCGCCGCGGCGACGGCGCTGGCGGTCGGCCTGTCGATCTGGTGGGGCTGGGGGCTCCAGGCGGGGATCGTCCTGGGGCTGGCGATCTCGGTGGCGAGCACGGTGGTGCTCCTGCGCGCCCTGATGGAAGGCGACTTGCTGGAGACGACCTCCGGGCGGATCGCCGTCGGCTGGCTGATCGTCGAGGACCTGCTGACGGTGCTGGCGCTGGTGCTGCTGCCGATCCTGGCCGGCGGCGGCGTGGACAGCCACGGCACCCCGCTGGCCGCGACGAACGCCCCGCCCGGTCTGACCGACATCCTGGTCACGGTGGGCCTGACCCTGGCGAAGGTCGCCGTGCTGGTGGTGGTGATGCTGTTCGTCGGGGCGCGCTTCGTGCCGTGGCTCTTGATCCAGGTCTCGGGCACCGGCTCGCGCGAGCTCTTCATCCTGGCCGTCCTGGCCGTCGCGTTCGGAGTCGCCTTCGGCTCGTCGGTGCTGTTCGGGGTCTCGCTGGCGCTCGGGGCGTTCCTGGCCGGCCTTGTCGTCGGCGAGTCCGACCTGAGCCACCAGGCGGCCGAGGACGCGCTGCCGCTCCGCGACGCCTTCGCCGTGCTGTTCTTCGTCTCGGTCGGGATGCTGTTCGACCCGTCGATCTTGCTGACCAGCCCGCTCCAGGTGCTGGCAGTCGTGGCGATCATCGTGCTCGCGAAGCCGCTGGTGGCGCTGCTGCTGGTCGTGCTGCTCGGTCGGCCGGCCCGGACCGGGCTGATCGTCGGGGCCGGCCTCGCCCAGATTGGCGAGTTCTCGTTCATCCTGGCGGAGCTGGGCCGGTCGCTCGGGATGCTGCCGGCCGAGGGGTACAACCTGATCCTTGCGGGCGCGCTGATCTCGATCACGCTGAATCCAGCCCTGTTTCGGCTGATCGGACCATTGGACGCGTGGCTCGACCGGCCGGCCGACGCCGAGGCGGAGCCTGAGCCGGTCGAAATGGTTGCCAGTGCTCCACGCGATCACGTCGTGCTGTGCGGCTACGGTCGAGTCGGTCGCCACCTGGCGCGGGAGCTCGACCGGCAAGGCGTCGAGTACCTGGTGGTGGACCAGGATCGCGGGTCGATCGAGGAACTGCATCGGCGGGGCGTCGCGGCGCTCCACGGCGATGTCCTGGAGCACGGCGCGCTGAAGCAGATGCACCTCGACACGGCCCGGCTGCTCGTGGTGGCGATGTCCGACTCTCTGGCGACGCGCCATCTGGTGGAGGAGGCGCATCGTCAGCACCCGGACCTGCCGATCATCGCCCGGACCCACAGCGAGTCCGAGCGGCAGTACCTGCGGGAGCACCAGGTGGACGCGATCCTGGCGGAGCAAGAGCTGGCGCTGACGATGAACCGGCACGCGCTGGCCCGGCTCGGCTGCGCCGTCCCCGACGACGCCGACGAAGCGCAGCTCCAGGCTGTCTGAGCCCCCGCCCCCCACGCAAAGCGCCAGGAGTCGCCGGATCAGGGGCGAGATGTCCCCTGGAACACATTCACCGGCGCTGGCGTCTGCGACAATGCGGTCGGCAAGCCGTGCGCTCGGGACGTATCTGTCCCGATTCGCCATCGGCATGGGCGGCGGCAGGTCGAAGGAGAGGTCGGGACACAGCGTGGCGGTAGCGGGGCAGCAGGAGCAGGGCGACGACGACCTGCCAGATCTGACTGAGGCGGACGAGGCGTCCTCGGAGGCGGACGCACCGGAGCGGCCCCGGCCGGCCGTTCCGCTCCGGCTCCTGCTGCTGGTCACGGTCCTGAACGCCCTGCTGGCCGTGGGGCTCCTGACGCTCCGGCCGCCCTGGCGCGCTGAGCGCAGCGAGGCCCCGCCGACGCTGCCGGCCGAGGTCGCCGAGCTCCAGGCGCGAGTCTCGCGCGGCGAGCACCAGACACCGTACACCCTGACGCTGACCGACGAGGAGCTGACGGCGACGGCCCGCTACTTTCTGGCCCAGAGCGAAGATGTCCCCTTCTCCCAGGTCCGTGTGGCCGTGGTCGACGGGCGCCTGGAGGCGACCGGCGTCACCACCGGCCTGGCCGTCGCCGTGCCGGTCAAGGTGGTGGCGAACGTCGACGCCCGGAACGGTGCGCCCGTCGTTTCGGTGGTGGACGTCGGCATCGGCGGGATGGCGCTGCCGGCCTTCGTGCGCGAGGAGGTGCTGCGCGAGGCGAACCGGGCGGTCGACCTTTCGCGGTACGACCTGGCGGTGACCGTCGACGCCGTCACGCTTCGGGCTGGCGCACTCGACGTGCGCGGGATCGTGCGGTAGGCGATGCCGATGCGTTGCCCGCGCTGCTCCACACCGCCGCCGTTCGATCCGTTCCTCTGCACGACCTGCGGCGAGCACCTGCTGACCTACCTGGACGAACCGCTCGGTCCGGGCAGCGGAGTCGGCGTCAGAACGCCGGGCGCGGGCGCCAGGACGGCCGGGGCGACAATTGATCCCCGAACGGGCGAGGCCACCGGCGGTCTACTGCCGCCAGGCGCCGTGGACGGCCCGGCCCAGGGCGGCGCTCCCGGATTCCAGCCGCCCCCGTCTCCGCCGCGCCGCCCGGACAACACTGGTCCGTTCATCCTGAAGCTCTTGCTCGGCCTGTTCTTCACGATGATCCTGATGGCCGAGGTACCGATCGGCGGCTTCCTCTTCATCGGAGGGCTGGCTTTCACGCTCTGGCGCTGGCCCCGGGCGCGCCTGCTGGTCTTCATCCCGGCGACCATCGGTATGGCGGCGGTGGCCTTGTTCAGCGTCGAGCTGATCGAGGAGGCGTTCGACTCGCCGCCGAGCTTCATTGCCACCCCCACCCCGACACCGGATCGCCCGGCCACGAGCACGGCCATCGCGATCGAAGGCACGCCGACGCTGGCGCCGGCTGCGCGGACGGCCACCGCGACCGTCGTCGCCGGGGAGAACCGCGTCAAGCTGTCGCGGGCGCGGGCCAGATGGCTTCGCGGCGACAACGACGCCGCCCTGGCCGAGCTGGACGCAGCCTTGACGCTGATCCCTGGCCAGGCCGAGACGCACAACCTGCGGGCGCTGGTGCGGATCTCGGCCGGCGACCACCGGGGCGCTGACGACGATTCGCAGCGAGCCGTCAACGCCCAGCCGGCAAACCTGGCTTACCGCGATACACGCGCCTACGCCTTGCTCAAGCTCGGGCGGTACGGCGACGCCGAGGGCGAGTACGAGCGGGTGCTGGCGGGGCCCAGGACGGAGAGTCGTGTGGCCGCCTACCTGGGGCGCGGCATCGCGCGGACGGCGCTGGGCAAGCTGGCCGAGGCGCGCACGGATCTGGAGACGGGGCTGCGGCTGCTGCCCGACACGGACCCCGACCCGCAGCTTGCCGACCTTGAGATCGCGGCCCGCCGGTCGCTCGACCCGCTAGCGCCACGGCCGGGCTCGCCGTCCCCAGCCGCGTCGCCTGCCACCTCGCCGGGTGTCCAGGCGACTCCGGAACCGGCGGTCGCGCCTGCCGCGTCGCCAGCTGCCCGGGACCCGTTCAACCGTCCTCGGGTGCACCCACCGTGAACTGCCCACTCTGCGCCTACGAGAGCCAGTACGCGGCGATGCGCTGCCCCAGTTGCCGGACGGTGTTCGACAGCGAGGCGCTCGAGTCGCTCTGGCACCTGGTCTACCTGCGCGATCGGCTGACGCGCTGGCGGGCCGATGGCATCCTGGGACCGGAGGCCACTGAGGCCGCCCTGGCCGCCGCCGAGCGCGAGATCGCGGATCTGCACGCCCGGCTGGTGCTGACGGCGCCGCCGACAGCGGCGACGGCCGGCATCGCCCCGCCGGCCGTGGAGCAACCGGCCGGGCCAATTACGTCCACCGCGCCCGGCGTCGTCCAGGAAGGCGCTCCGGTGGGCGTAGGCACCACGGCCCCGACCTCCGTTGCCGCTGGCCTCGGAGCGCCACCTGACGGTCACGCGGTCACTGCGGGTGAAGCTGAAGACGACATTGGCGAGGTGGAGCACGCAGCGCCGGGGCCGTCGTTCGCCTGGCGCGACGTCGGCACCTACCTGCTCTCGGAGCGGACGCTCCACGGCCTGCTCGGCCTGGGTGCCTTGCTGATCCTGGCGTCCGGCGTCGTCATCTCGACCCTCAACCCGACCGGGCTCGGACCGATCCCCCACCTGGGCGCCGTGATCGCGACGACCCTCCTCTTCTTCGTCTCTGGCTACGTCGTGCGCCAGCGGCTGCACCTGACGATCGCGGGGGCGACGCTGCTCGGGATCGCCGGCGCGTTCGTCCCGATGACGATCTGGACGCTGGGGCAGGAGCGACTGCTGCGCTGGGAGACGGGCGCGATCTGGCTGGTGTCGTCGCTGGTCTCGCTACCGCTCTATCTGGCGGTTCACCGGCTGCTGCGCGATCGGACGTTCGCCGTGCTGGCGGCGGTCGCCGGCGGGAGCGAGGTTCTGGCCGTCCTCAACTGGCTCGGCGTGCCGCTGGAGTGGGGGCTCGCGACGCTGGCGCTGCTGGCGATCGGCTACGTCCGGCTCGCCTGGCGGTTGCGCGTCTCGGGGCCGGAGCTGGCGTGGGCGCTGACCCGGACAGCCCAGGTGTCGGTGCCGCTGGTGCTGGCGGCGCTGCTGTTCGCCCGATTCGGCTCCGACGCCTGGCTGGCGACGTTCGGCCGGCCGCTCGGCGGCTGGGGCCGGTACGCCATCGCGGCCGGCTGGTGGCTCGGCACGCTGTTCTACCTCCAGCGCGCGCGCCTGTTCGGCGGTCGGTGGGACGGCTACCTGGCGGCCTGGGTGCTGCCGTTCGCGTACATCCTGACGCTCGGGCTGATCCCGGGCGACGGAGCGTGGGGCGGGTTCTGCCTCGGCGCGCTGGCGCTGGGGTACCTGCTAGCCGGCTACGTCCGCCGATTCCGCGGGGAGCCGGCCGCGCTCCCGCCAACCTACCGTGCGCTGGCACGCAGCCCGTACGTCCAGGTCTGCGCCGGCCTGGTGGTGGTCGCCGGGTTCTGGCCGCTCCAGAACGAGCTGAGCCGGATCGCGACGATCTACCTGCTGGCAGGCGTCATGGTGCTCGCCACGGCGCTGCTCCGGCTGCGTGGGCCGGCCTGGGTTGGCGTGCTGCTGCTGGGCGTGGCGTTCGGGCTGACGCTGGAGTACCGCGACGTTCCTGGCAACGTCCGGCCACTGGCCTGGTCGATCCTGGCTGCCGTGCTGCTGGCGGCCGGCGAGGTCGTGATCCGACGCACGCGGGAGACCGGCCCCAACGGCCCGGTGCCAATCACCTGGGGCTGGGAGTGGCGATCCCGCCTCGGGGCACCGCTGTTCGCGGCCGGCTACGTGGCTTGCGGCATCGCGCTGGTGCTCGGGCTGGGAGAGTACTGGCGGGCGCCGGCTCAGGCCGGGGTGCGTCGGCTGAGCGAGCCGGCGATCTACGGATTCGTCGCACTGCTGGCGACGCTGACCGCCTCGTCGATCGCGCGGCAGACCGGCTTCTTCCTCTACATCGTGCCCTGGTTGGCGCTGATCCCGTTGACGGCCGGCGCCGCGATCGTGTTCGAGCGGGCGGGCTGGCCGCTGCGCGAGCCGGAGGTCGCCCGGTTGCTGGCCGCCGCGAGCGCCGCCTGGTTCACGATCGCCTGGCTGGTGGATCGCGGGGACGGCCGCTACGCCCGGCCGCTCTACCTGGCGGGGTATCTCCTGCTGCCGGGGGCGATGCTGCTGTCGGTGCTGGACCGCACGGCAAGCCTCCAGGTCGTCGGGTTCGGGATCGCGGTGTACGTGGTCTCGGCAGCTCTGACGCACGTCGGCCGGCTGCCGTCCTGGGAGCGACTGGTGGAGCGGCTGTGCGGCGCCAGCGCGGCGGCGCCGTCGGTCAGAGCGCTCTGGGTCTACTTAGCCGTCTGGCTCGCCCCGGCCTGGGCGATGATCTTGACGAACGTCTGGGAACCGCCGATCGCCGGGTACGCGCTGGTCTTGATCGGGCTGGCGCTGGCGTACCCCGCGATCGGGCTCTGGATCAGGCGGGTGCGGCTGGAGTACCGCTGGCCGTGGTACCTCGGCGGATACGCGCTCTCCGCCATCGCGCCGCTGGTGGCAATCACCGACACGGCGGTCCGGCCGGCGGTGCTCGGCCTGTCGGTCGCCCTCTACGTCGCCTCGGCAATCGTGGCAAAGCGGAGCGCCTGGCTGTATCCGGCGGCGATCCTCGGGCCGGTCGTTCTGTGGTGGGCGCTCGGGTCGCTGGAGGCGTTCGAGCGCTGGTACGGGATCGGCTTGATCGCGCTGGCAGCGGCGTACGGCGTCGTCGGGCTCTGGCTCCAGCCGTTCGGGGCCGCCGCGGACGGCGCACGATCCGGTCGGCTCCCGCTTGGTGGCACGATAGGCGGGTACGCGTTGCCGTTCCTGGTGGTCGGGTACATGCTGAGCGCGCTCGGACTGGCGCGGGCAGCGAACCAGGGCGCGGAGCTCGCGACGTTCGCCTTTGCACTGGGGGCGGTGCTGTACGCGGCCTCGGCCGTGGTGTTCCGGCAGTCGGTCTTCGGCTGGGCGACGGCCGGGCTGACCGTCGTGGCCTACGTCGTCGGGCTGACGCTGACGCCGCTCGACCCGCTCTATCGCGGCCTCGGGCTGCTACCGGCCGGCGCGCTAGCGCTGCTGGTCGGGGAGGTGCTGCGGCGCCGGATCGACCGATCCGGTGACGGTTACGGGTGGTCGATGCCGTGGTACGTCGTCGTGTGCGGCGTCGCCGTCGCCGAGCCGTTCACGTCGACGGGCAGCTCCCTGGTCTGGGCGCTCGGCTGGTGGGGCGGCGCGCTGCTTTTTGGGGCGATCACGGCGGCGCTGCGCCAGCCGCTCTGGCTGTATCCGACGTTCGCCTTCGGGATCGTCGCCTACTTCGTGACGGGGCGATTGGCCGAGCCGCCGCTGACGCCGTCGATCTCGTTCGCGACGCTGGCGGTGCTGACCTGGATCTTCCTCGGGCTGGCGTGCCTGATCGAGCAGCGGTGGCCGTCTGTGCCCCTTCGGCCCCAAACCCAGGAAGCGGGTGATGTCGCGTCAACTGGCGCGGGGGACGATCCGGCGGGAGCGAGGCTGCGGGAGGTTGCGCGGCGTGGGCGGAGCTCACTGGGAAGCTGGACGGCGCCGCTCCAGGTCGCGGGCTGGGTGACCCTGGTCCTGGCCTGTGCCGGCAGCCTCCCGAACGCCCGCGCTGCTCTCGCGGCAACGCTGGCGATCGGCGTCCTGCAGATCGTGCTGGCGCTGCTCCGGGTCAAGCCGGGGCACGCCTGGGTGAGCGTGGCGGTGCTGGCGCTGGCGTGTCAGCACGGCCTGCGCGTGGCCGAGGTGGCCGGCCACCACCAGCCGGTCTACTGGGCCGGGGCGTCGCTGGCGGCGGTGCTGCTCTCCCTGCGTCTGCCAGCCGAAGGCAGCCCGCGACTTGCGCTCTGGAGGCTGCCGCTCTCCATCGGCTCGGGGTTGATGGCGACGGGCGCCCTGGTGGCGGCGCTGTTCGTCGAGGCGACGCTGCTGAACCGCGAGGCGTTGCAGGCACTCGCGCTGACGCTGGCGATCGTCGGGCTGACGGCGATCGGGCACGCGTTCGCGCGCCGAGAGCGCCTGCTGGTCTACCTCGGGATCGGCCTGCTGGACCTCGGGCTGCTGCTGGAGCTGCTGGCGTACGAGGTCGGGCAGCCGCAGGCGTTCGCGCTGCCGGTCGGCGGGTACCTGCTGATCGTGGCATACCTTGAGTGGCGGCGCGGCACGACTCGGACGGTCAAGCGGCTGCTGGAGAGCGGGGCGTTGATCGTGCTGCTTGGCGTCTCGCTGTTGCAGGCGATCGGGTTCATGGGCGCGGGGTACGATCGATACGCCTACGCCACGTTCCTGCTGCTGGAGGCGGCCGGGCTGCTCGGGCTGGGTGCGATGCTGCGCTGGCGGTACACGTTCTTCGCCGGGGCGTTTGCCCTGATCGTAGGCGTGGGCATCTTGCTCGTAGATCCGCTGCGGGCGCTGAACACCTGGTATCTGGTCGCGCTGATCGGGCTGGTGCTGATCGGGGCGGTGATCTGGATCGAGCGGCAGCGCCAGAAGATCCCGTTCTGGCTGGACGACCTGCGAGCGCGCCTGGAGACCTGGGACTGATGCACGAGCAACCGTCGCACCCACCGCAACCAGGCTCGCGCGCGGGCCTCGGCATGGCGCTCTTCGTCTTCGCCGTCATCGTCGCGATCATGACCAGCGGCCTCGGCAGTATCGGCCTGCTGATCCTGCTCTTCGTCATGGAGTTCTCGATTCCGCTCGCGGTGCCGGGCATCCTGCTGTTCATGCTGGTGGTCTGTCTGCCGCTGGGCCTGCTGGTCTGGGGTCAGGGTCGGACGGGCCGGCCGTCACGACCGCTCCGCCTGCCCGGCCCGCTGCCAATTGCCGCTGCTGCCGCTGCCGCGATCGTGTTCGGGCAGCTCCTCTTGCTGAGTCGGGCGTCCTTCCTTACCCTGTTCACCTTCGTGCTGGCGGCGAGTCTGCCGCCGCTGGTGCCGCTGGCGCTGGCGAGCCGGCGGCTGGTCGGGGCGACGACCTGGCGCCGGGCGATCTTCGGGTTCAGCGTCGGCGGCCTGCTCTCGACGACGCTGACACTGGTCGTCAGCGGCGCTATTGGCCTGGTGGCGTACGCGCTGATCCTGCCGCTGCGCCAGGTGGTGGCCCAGGTGATCGCCTCGCCGGACCTGGAGCGCCTGTTCTTCTCGCGGGCGCTGGTGTTCGCGATGATCGGGTCGGCGGTGGTAGCTCCCATCGTGGAGGAGCTGACGAAGCCGATCGGGGCTTTCCTGCTCGGCCGGCGGTTGCGGAGCCCGGCCGAGGCGTTCCTGGTGGGGATGGCCGGAGGGGTCGGGTTCGCGGTCGTCGAGAACATGCTGTACGAGTCGAGCGGCGCGCGGCTCTGGGCGGCCATCGCGACGCTGCGCGGCGTTGGCGGGGTGCTCCACCCGCTGAACGCCGGGCTGGTGGCGCTGGGCTGGTACGGCGTGATCAACGGGAGGGGATCAGGGCGGTGGGGACGGCTGCTGGCGCTGTACGGGCTGGCGGTCGGGATTCACGCGCTCTGGAACGGCGGGCTGACGATCCTGCTCTCGGCAGCGGGGGCGTACTTCTTCGCGACGGACACCTGGCGGGTGGACGTCTACGGCATCGGGCAGCCGGGGATCATGCTGGTGTTCATGGTGCTTGAGGCGGTTGCGCTCTGGCGGCTGCTGGTGCTGACGACCGATCGGCTGGCCGCCGGCTCGGAGGCGGCGGTGGAGTCGGGGTTGCGGCTGCACCTGGAGCGGCCTCGGCGGCTTGCGTTCTGGGCGACGGCGGTGCTGGTGATCGTGGTGCCGATCGGCGCATTGTACGGGCCGCTGCTGGCGCGGTACGCGGATCGGCTGCTGCCGATTCGGTGATGCTTCTGTCTTGTGTCAAAGATGATTCTGTCCCGTGGCGCGGTCGTAGCGCCGATCGGCGCCCGGTCGGCGCTGGAGATCTTACGCTTGCTCACAGTCATTCCTCGTCGTGAGCTCGGGGTATGTCCCGTCACGACTCACCCGGAGGTGAGCAAGGTGCAGTCGGATCTCCGCAGGCCGGAGCGGTGGCGCGGCCGAGTCCGTGGTCCGTTCGCCGAGTGGAGTGTGTTCGTGGGCGCTGGCGTCGCGATCCTCCTTGGCATCGTGTTCTGGACCTCGGTCTGGATCGTCCTGCGCCCGTCCAGCACGACGGTCCTCTCCTCCGACCGGCTGGAGGCGACTGGGCGATCAGCGGACGAGCTGGACGAGACCAGCACGGCCGACGCGGACACGCTCGAAGACGCCGAGGCGCCGGCCTGGCAAGTCGCCGAGGAAGCGGACGCCGTCGACGAGGACGCCGATGCGCCAGCGTGGCGCGATTCCGTCAGCCCGGACGCCGACGCCGAGGCAGTCGCGGAAGGGCCATCGGCGCAAGGGTCAGTCTATGGGCCGACCGAGCCCCTGTACGGCCCGATCGACCCCGATGCCGGACCGGCCGAGGTCGCGTACGCGCCAATGGCGCCGGTGTACGGCCCGCCCGACCCGATCTATGGGCCAGTCGAGGAGCCAGCCGCCTCCCCGGCCGTCGCCTCGACCAATCCTGACAAGGAGCGAGTCGCGGCCCGAACCGACGAGATGACGGCCAGGGCGGACGAGATCAACGCCCGAGCAGGCGAGATCACGGTCAAGGCCGAGGAGCTCGTGGCGAAAGCCGAAGAGTTCGTGGTCAAGATCGAAGGGCTCAACGCCAGGATCGAGGAGCTGGAGGCGAAGCTGGAAGCGTCCAGCACCGCCCTGGCGGCCCGGCCGGCCGCCGTGCCCTCGCCGACGCCGGTCGTCGCGCAGGCGCGCCAGTCGCAGACCTCGACCGTGCGGAATAGCCTTGCACTGTCGGCGGCCGGTCGTGCCCCGTGGGTTGTGAGCCCGCTGCCGGAGCCGGGGAGCCGCGTGACGGCCGGCCCGCTGGTCCTGGAGGCCCGGGCGCGCGGCGAGGTGCCGATCACCCAGATCCGGATGCAGATCGACGGCGCCCCGGTCCAGGTGGCTCTGGAGCGGCGCGACGAGAAGACCTGGCGGGGCCGGGCCTCGGTGCGCGTCACGCCCGGAGCGCACACGGTCGCCGTCACCGTCGTCGACGGACAGGGGCGGACCGGCTCGTACCGCTGGCAGTTCAACGCCGCCGGGCCGTAACGAGACGTACCCTCACCCTGCCATATCGCGGTCAGAGCCCCGGTGCTGCCCCTCGCAGAATGGGGGCAGGGC
>Ga0209382_10005661_pt1 | contig 16223 bp, 17 predicted proteins | sample SoiMetdeltSBSDD5_FD_187599 | JGI IMG/M metagenome (GOLD analysis project Ga0209382, IMG submission 187599) | Bulk soil microbial communities from a Populus tree surrounding site in Tennessee, USA - Soil MetaG P. deltoides SBSDD5 (SPAdes) (version 2) | ecosystem: Environmental > Terrestrial >...
CGTGCGTGTTCGACCGCAGCCGACGCCTCGGCCGCGATCCGCGCCCGCTCCTCTTCCTCGACGCGCGCGGCCGCGGCCGTCACCTCGGCCTCGATGCGCCGCCGCTCTTCCTGGCGGGCTTGCTCCGCGGCGACCACCGCGGCGCTTTCGAGCCGCGCCCGTTCTTCCTCTCGGGCCCGTTCGACCGCCAGGACCATGGCGGCTTCCGCGTCGAGCCTGGCGCGCTCCTCCTTGCGCGCGTGTTCCGCAGCGGCAGCAGCTTCGGCGCGCAGGCGTCGAATGTCCTCGTTCCGCTCCCGCTCCATGGCTTCCGCTTCGGCTTCCGCCTCCTGCCGGCGCAGGGACTCCACCAGTGCGCGCTCGGCTGCGGCCTCCGCTTCGGTGCGAAGCCGCTCCGCCTCGCGCCGGTGTGCTTCCGCCTCGCGACGCAGCTGTTCTTCGCGCTGTTCCGCCTCCCGGCGCTGCTCCGCCGCCTGGTGTTCGGCTTCGACGCGAAGCTCCGCGGCCTGCTCGTCGGCCTCGCGGCGCAGGGCCTCGATCTTTTCGTGCTCCCGCTGCGCCTCCTCTTCGAGCGCCACCATCTTCAGGCGCTCCGCCTCGGCCTGGGCGGCGAGCTCCCGTTCGCGCTCGCGCGCCTTCTCAGCCTGGGCGTTGGCCTCGGCCACCTTCGCCTGCGTGGCGAGTGACGACGCGGAGTAACTCGACTTCCATTCGAACGGCGACGACCACGAGGACTCCGCCGCCGGTTCGCTCGGCAGCGGCTCCGCCATTGGTGCCTCATCGAGCTGGCTCGGCGTGAAGTCCGCCCGTAGATCCGCCGCCGCGAACTCCTCGGCCTTTGCCGGGCGGGGGGTGAACTCCGCCCTGCGCGCCGCCTCGCGCGCTTCCGTCTTGAGCTCGTCGGCGCGCGCGAGAAACGCGCGGATCTCCGCCGCGAACATCTCCGGATCGCACCCGGCAATCGGTTCGACTTCCTTCTTCTTGCGGAACTTGCCGAGCAGTCCTCCGCCGCGTCCGGATTGCTCTGCAGAGCGTGACCCCGACAGCAGGGGAATGGTGTGGGTCTGCAGGTGCTCGGCTGCGCCGAGCCGGCGCAGGTGAGCCACGAGCTCGTCCTCGTCGCGCGGGGACAGCAGGGCGGTCAGCAGGATCACATCGGGCAGTCGCTGATCGATCGCGGCGATGGCCTCGTCGCGCGAGGCCACCAGGATCAACTCCGCCTGCACCAGGTCGCGGACGATGTATTTGACGATGTCGGCTTGACGGGTGTCGGGTTCGATTGCGAGGACGAGTGCCACGGGGTTCTACACCTTCAGCATGAAGACGAAGAGCACGGCGCCGACCGCGGCGAACACCAGCAACGGCGCGTTCTCGATACTCTGGTGCCGAACCGCCGACATCAGCGCGTTGCCCAGGTCGGAAACCCGATCTCCCCATGGCGACAGACCGTCGCCGCCCGACACAACGTCGCTGACGCGTTCGCGCACCCGCGCGTCCACCGACGCGAGAGCGAAAAGTACTCCGCCGAAGACCAGGGTGGAGAGCGTCCATTGACGAAGAGTCAGTTTGGTTCGCATTGCAGATCTCGATCTCGTATTACGGGTTTGCCGCAAGATGCCGCCGTCGCGTCGCGAAACGTTCAGCGAAATACACAGTCACAGCGAAATTTCGCTACCGGGACGTGGCGCGCTGCCTGGAAACGCAACCCCTGTGCCACACACAACTGTCGTTCCGCACGTCCCCGTACGCCGCCGTCAGTAAGTAAGGAGCGTGAGTCGATCGACGGACCTGGAGGATCACGGGTCTGTTGGTGCTGACGTGAACGGCGAAGTGATCGGGTGCGCCATTCCGAGACATCGCCGCGTGCCGCGACGGACCGCCAGATGTGCGAAAACGCCCGTGTTTACGGGCACTTTTTGAGGTGCCGATTTCTGTCGCCACGGATTTCGCGCGATGCCTTACGGATCTGATGAGCCTGATGCTGGCGCGACGGGTCTTCGCCGTCGAACGCCAGCGTCGAGCGCCGCTGCAGGAATGCGCGGTTTCCTTCGGAGATTGCGTCGATCCTGCGGTCGCGCCGCCGACCGGCCGAGCTCGTGGCACACCCGTTGCGATAGGTCGGGACGTCACGCGGCGTCGCGCCGCGACAACTGGAAACGCAAACAAGAACTGCGGCGACGCCGCACCAACGCACCGGTACACGGTGCAGATGCCTCGGGGGAGGAATCATGTCGAATCTGATCAACTTCGTGAAGTCGTTCTCGAACAAGGAAGACGGCCAGGACCTTCTGGAATACGCCCTGCTCGTCGCGCTCATCGCGCTCATCGCGATCGGCGCGGTCGGCATGGCCGGCGGTTCGGTGAACTCGATCTTCACGGCGATCGCGGGCTCGCTCGCGGCCGCGGCGTAAGTAAGCGCTCGTGACGGTGCGGCGTGCGGCGTGCGAAGTCACGCTCGCATGTCGCACCGCACGACCAGGATACGCGGCACAGAAGCACGCACTTTGTCGCACGGAAGCGCGTAACCTCCTGGCTTCGAGTCAGCCGATAACACGACGAAGAGCACCATCGGATTAGAGCCTGGAGAGTCGTCCATGCAGTCACCAGTAGCCGTCGCCGCGCTGAAGAGCCTTGCCGGGACCGGCAGGTTCCGGCGCTCGGAAGAGGGTCAGGACCTGCTCGAGTACGGCCTGCTCGCGGCCCTCATCGCCCTCATCGCGCTCGGCGCGGTGGCGCAGGTCGGGAACGTCATTAACACAGTTTTCTGGACGGCGATTGCTGCCGCTGCCTAGTCCCGTGCTCGGCGCGATCGCCATCGGGATGGCAATCGCAACAGTCGTGGATATCCGAACCCGTCGCATCCCGAACGAGCTGACCGCGGCGATGGCGGGGGTCGGTGTGGGGCTGTCGGCGACCGGCGTCAGCGGCGTACCGCTCTGGGCATCGGCACTCGGGTTCGCCGTCGGTCTGCTGCTGATGATGCCGGGCCACGTGCTCGGCGCCACCGGAGCCGGCGACGTCAAGCTGATGGCCGCGGTCGGCGCGATCCTCGGCCCGAACATGGTCGTGAAGGCGTTCCTGTTCACGGCCATTGCCGGCGGAGTGCTCGCGATCATCGTGGCAGCGAGACGACGGCGCCTCACGGCCACGCTGGCCGGAACGGGCCGCCTGGTGGCGGGCTCGTCGGACACCCGCGAGCGGCTGCGCTCGGCACCAGTTGCGAGCAGGTTCGCGTACGGTCCGGCAATCGCGGCGGGCACCATCGTCGCCGCGCTGGTGGGATGAGAGCGCTTTCGGCTGCCGGCCGATGAACCACGGCGGCACGCTCGGAAGCTGGGAGTGGGAAGCTCATATATGCGCACACAACTTCGCAAGAACGAACGCGGCGCCGCGCTGATCGAAACGGCGATCACCATCCCGATCATCCTGCTCATCTCCGTCGGCATCTTCGAGTTCGGGCGGGCCTACCAGACCTGGCAGGTGCTCACGAACGCCGCCCGCGAAGGCGCGCGCGTCTCGATCCTGAGTGACAAGAGCGACGCCGACGTGACCAGTGCGGTCCGCGGCTACATGCGGGCGGGCGGGCTGCCGGGGTATTCGAGCGCCGGCATCGTCATCGAACGCACCGTCCCGTTGGGAACCAATACGGCCTCGAAAATCACCGTCAATTACCCGTTTCAGTTCATGGTCCTCAACGGCGTCGCCAAGCTGGTCACCAAGGGCAGCACCGCCGGGAAACCGCTCACCATGCAATCCATCGCACTCATGCGGAACGAAATCTAGGTAACTCACAATGCGTAACCGAATCTTTGCCGTGTTTGCGATTGCCGTCCTTGCCGGCGGCGGGCTGGCTTACGGGACCTACAACCTGGTGCAGAACCAGCCCGCGAGCTCCGCGGCCGTGGCGACTCAGCCGGTCGTCGTCGCCGCCGCCGACCTTCAGCTCGGCTCCGAGTTGAAGAAAGAGGATCTGACGGTCGTGCAATTCCCGGCCGGCCAGACGCCGGAAGGCACGTTCACGCAGCCCTCCGACATCATCGGCCGCGGCCTGATTGCCCCGATCGTGAAGAACGAGCCGGTGCTGCCGTCGAAGCTCGCCTCGAAGGAAGCGGGCGCCGGGCTGCCGCCGGTCATTCCCGAGGGGATGCGCGCGGTGTCGGTCCGCGTGAACGAAGTGATTGGCGTCGCCGGCTACGTCCTGCCAGGCACCCGCGTCGACGTGGTCGCGACCGCGAGCCCGAACCAGGAGCGTGCGGACATGACCTCGAAACTGATTCTGTCGAACGTGCAGGTGCTGACCGCCGGCACCCGCATGGAGCAGGACCAGGAGAAGGGCAAGCCGGTTCAGGTCACGGTCGTGACGCTCCTGGTGAACCCGGAGCAGTCCGAGCGGCTGGCTCTGGCGAGCACCGAAGGCAAGATTCAGCTGGCGCTCCGCAATCCCCTGGATCAGACCGCGCCGGAAACGCCCGGCGTGAAGACGGCCGCGCTGGTCGGCATGGCCCGCGCCCTCGCACCGGCCTCGAGGAGCACGGGTTCAGCCCGACGCAGCGCGCGCTCGACCGCGCCGGCCGGACCCGTGACGCAGACCGTCCCGATGCCCGAGGCGCTGCCCACCGTCGAGGTGATCCGAGGCGACAAGCGGGCGCAGGAAGTAATCAAGTAGTGATGAGTATCCAGTAACCAGTTTCCAGCTCCCAGTATCTCTCGACTGGCAACTGGTAACTGGCAACTGGCAACTGGAACCGTCAGAGCTAATAACAAGGACCAACAATGACTTCGGCACACACGACTTCGCATCGCCGCTTGCGGCGCGCCACGAACGGAAGGCCCGCCACCATTGCGGCACTCGTCGTGGCCATCATCGTCATCCTCGTGGCTACGCCGCAGGCGCAGCAGCCGGCTCCGACCTACACGGCCGTGGCGAACCCTGTGGCGGGGGCAGCGGCGGACGCCCCGACTGACGTCGACCTGCTGGTCGGCCGGTCCACCATTCTGAACGTCGGTGGCCCGATCGCGCGGGTGTCGCTGACCGTTCCCGACATCGCCGACGCGCTGGTGACGGCGCCCACCCAGTTGCTGATCCACGGCAAGCAGCCAGGGACGATCTCGCTGTTCGTGTGGGACCGCGGCGGGGCGATCAAGACCTTCGAGGTCAAGGTCCGTCGCGACCTGACGCCGCTCATCGCGCACGTGAAGCAATTGTTCCCGGGCGAGGGGATCACGGTCATGGGCAGTGGCAAGGACGTGGTCCTGTCCGGGACCGTCTCGAGCAAGTACGTCATCGAGAAGGCCGCTGACGTTGCGGCTGGCTACGTCGACAAGAAGGAGAATGTCGTCAATCTGCTGCGGCAGCAGGAAGGCGTGGCGTCGAACCAGGTGATGCTGCGCGTGCGCTTCGCCGAAGTGAGCCGCAACGCGATGCAGGAGCTTGGTGGCGCGGTGTTCTCCGACGGCTACAACAATCAGTTCGGCCGCATCACGACCCAGCAGTTCCCGGCGCCGTTCTTCGACCAGCAGCAACCGATGCTCGGCAAGACGCTGGTCTTCAGCGACTACCTGAACCTGTTCCTGTTCGACGCCAAGAACCAGATCGGCGCGGTGGTGAAGGCGCTGCAGGGTCGCGGCGTCTTCGAGAGCCTGGCAGAGCCCAACCTGATTGCGCTCAACGGCAAGGAAGCGAGCTTTCTGGCTGGCGGCGAGTTCCCGTATCCGGTGCCGCAGGGCAACTTCGGCTCATTCACCATCATGTTCAAGGAATACGGCATCCGCCTCAGCTTTACGCCCACGGTGCTCGGCGGCGATCTGATCAATCTGAAGATCAAGCCGGAAGTGAGCTCGCTCGACTTCAACAATGCCGTCGTGATCGAAGGCTTCCGTATTCCGGCCCTGACCTCGCGCCGTGCCGACACCGAGGTGGAGCTGCGCGACGGGCAGACATTCGCGATTGCAGGACTGCTCAACAACAGCGCGCTCTCTTCCGTCCGCAAGGTCCCCGGCCTCGGCGACATCCCGGTGCTCGGGACGCTGTTCAAGAGCCGCGCCTACCAGAAGGATCAGACCGAGCTCGTCGTGATGGTCACGCCGATCATCGTGCGGCGCGATTCCACCGGCGTGTCCCAGGGTTTGCCGTCGCTGGTCGAACCGTTCCTCGGGCCGCCGAACAAGACGGTGCCCCAGCCGGATCCGTATACCGGCTCGCCGCGCAACCCGGTCAAGTCGAAGTCCAGCCCGGCTCCGGCGCCAGCTCCGTCGCCTGCCCCGGCTCCGGTTCCGCCGGCCGCTCCTTCGCCTGCGGCCCAGTCACCGGCTGAGGGCGCGGCGCAGTCGCAGCCGCTCTCGAGCCGTCCGCTGACGTCTGTCCAGGATCCCGTCGTGCAGCCGGCGGCCGACGGCGCGACCGCGGCACCGAGCCAGCCGCTCACCAAGCAGCAGCTCAAGGCGATCGAGCAGGCGCGCGAAGAGGAGCGCAAGGCGTACCTCGCGCAGCAGAAGAAGGATGCCGAGGCGAGGAAAGCCGAGGACAAGCGCCGCGCCGAAGAGGCCCGCAAGACCGAGGAGCTCCGGAAGCAGGTCGAGAAGCTCGAACAGGAGCGGCAGAGGCGCGAAGCCGAGGACAAGAAGGGCGGCGATCACCAGAAACCGCAGGACGAAGCCACCGCACGGCTGAAGGAACTCCAGGACCTTTATCAGCAGGAAGTCTCGAACCCGGCAACGAAGCCGGCATCACGATAGAACAAGGGGAGCTCGCGGCTTGGTACCCGAGAGCCGGAGCTGAGGTCTGACCAATGAGCAGAATCTACAGGCTTCGCAACGACGAATCGGGAATGAGCTACGTGTTCATCGGTCTGGGCATGATGGCGTTCCTGAGCGCCAGCATGCTCGCGATCGATGTCGGCATGCTCATGACCGCACGCAACCAGGCGCAGAACTCGGCGGACGCCGGTGCTCTCGCCGGCGCGACGGCATTGCTGTTCGACAACTACACCGATCGCTCGCCGACCGGTCCCGCGGTGACCAACGCCATCAACGCGGCGACCGGCAACAAGGTCATGGCCAAAAACGTGTCGGTGCTGCCGACCGACGTGACGTTCCCGCTGGATCCGTCCGGGGAGCCTTCCCGGGTCAAGGTCACGGTTCGCCGGACCGCCGCGCGCGGCAACCCGGTCTCGACGCTGATCGCGAAATACTTCGGAGTGACGAACGCCGACATCGGCGCGACCGCGACGGCGGAAGTGTCCCAGGCCAACGCGATGACCTGCGTGAAGCCGTTCACGATTCCCGACAAGTGGAACGAGGCGCAGACGCCGCCCTGGACCATGGACGACACCTACGATGCGTTCGACAACAAGGGTCGCCCGCTCGCGAATCCCGACGTCTACATCCCGGCGACTCAGCCCGGGTACACGGGCTACAACCAGGAGTCGTCGCGGGGCCAGGTCCTGGTCCTTCGTGCCGCGACTGGAGAGAACATCACGGTGAGCTTCTACTTCTCGTTGGCGATGGGGAAACCGGTCATCACCGGTGGCGCCGAGTACGACTGGAACATCGCCAACTGCAACAAGACGATCTACTACTGGGGCGACCCGCTGACGCAGGAGCCCGGCGCGATGAATGGCCCGACCATCCAGGGCGCCGAGGCGTTGATCGCCAAGGACCCTGGGGCGTACTGGGACACCTCGACGAACCGGGTGAAGGGCAGCGCGTTCGCGGCGCAGAGTCCGCGCGTGTTTCCGATCCCGCTCTACGACCCGATCGTGTACGACAGCGGCAAGCGGAACGGGCGAAACGCGGATCTCGTCACCGCCAACTGGATCGGCTTCTTTCTCGAATACATCCAGGGCAATGGTGTCTGGGGACGGATCATCCCGATCGCCGGCATCCGCGACGCCAGCCACGGCCCGGCGCCCATGGGCCTGAATCCCAAGGCGCTGCGGCTGGTCGAGTAGCAGCGCAACTCCCAACGATCCAACGATCCAACGGGAGCCGTTTCGAACCGAGGGGTGAAAGTCGCATCAACGAGCAGGTTGGTGCGCCTTCCACCCCTTTGCTTCGAATGCGACCCGCGCTCGGATTGTTGGATCGTTGGATCGTTGGAGTTGATCCGGACGAGTAATTTTCAGTTCTGTGGGTCACGCACGGATATGTCACACCGGAGCCAGGCACGCTCGGGCGCTGCTCTGACAAATCCGGCCTGAATCCGAGCAAATCTGCGAGTTTCGTGCTGGGAGAGGGGCGGCACATCCGTTGCCACTTGTCCCGGAACGGCGCCCGCGCGCGGTCGCGGAAAGCACTCGCCTGAATCAGGACACATCAATGGCACAACTTGCAGCGTCCATCGTCAGCCACGACGGAGAGTTCAAACGGGAGATCTCCAGGCTGCTCCGCGCCGGCGGGGTCCCGGTTGGCATTGTCGAAAGCCTGGACGCCGCGCCCGATCTCTACGTGGTCGACATCCGCCACGATGCCTCTTCGGGGCTCGCGACCATCGAGCGGCTGCGCGCCGGGCACGACGGCGTGCCGATCTTCGCGATCGCCGCCGCGGCCGAATCCGATTTGATCCTTCAGGCGATGCGCGCCGGCGCCAACGAGTTCTTTCCCTGGAATCCCGGCGCCAACAATCAGGCCGCGCGCTCGATGGAGGAGTCGTTCAACGGTGCGGTTCGTCGCACCGCCGCCCGGCGCGAGGCGGCTTCCGCGGGCGGCCGGCAGCCCTGCGTGACCCACGTGTTCCTCGGCGCCAAGGGGGGCGCCGGCACGACGACCGTCGCCGTCAACTCGGCGGTGGAGCTGGCGCGGCTGACGAAGCGGCCGACCGCGATCATCGATCTGAAGCAGTGCCTGGGCGAGGTCGCGTTGTTCCTCGGCGTGCGGCCGCGTTTCACCCTGCTCGACGCGATCGAGAACCTCCATCGGCTCGACAAGGACTTCCTGAAGGAGCTCGTCTCCAAGCACAAGTCGGGACTCGACATTCTCGCGGGCTCCGAGCAGTTCGATCGACCGAACCCGCAGGACTCGGCGGCGATCGAGGAGCTTCTCCGCTCGCTGAGCAAGGTCTACGAGCACATCGTGATCGACGTCGGCAACATGATGAACGCCTGTGCGGTCTCGGCGCTCTACGCGGCCGAGACGGTGTTCCTGGTCACCAACCCCGACGTGCCCTCGATCCGGAACGCGCAGCGCCTGATCGATCGCGTGCGGCAGCTCGGTGCCGGCAGCGAGCGGGTCAAGATCCTGCTCAACCGCGTGTCCGATCAGCACCTCATCGCGCCGAAGCAGATCGAGACGGCGCTCGGCTACGGCATCCATCACATGTTCGCGAGCGACTACCGCACGGTGTCGGAGGCGCTCAATTCCGGTGTGCCACTGTCGATGACCAACAACTCCGATCTGTCGTCGCAGTTCGGCAGCTTCACACGGCAGCTGGTGGGTGGCGCCCGGTCTGAAGAGAAGCCGCAGCCTGAGAAGAAACGCGCGTTCCTCGGGCTCCTTTGATCCCTGGATAAGACATGAGCACCTCCAACAGCAGCGCTGCCCTCCCGTTGCCCGCCCGCGGCCCCAGGCCAGAGCCGCCGCGGCTGCAGTACCTCGAGCTCAAGGCGAACGTTCACCGCAAGCTTCTCAACCGGCTCAATCTCGAAGCGCTCGCCAACGCGGAGCGCGCCCGGGCCGAAGCGGAGATTCGCACGCTGCTGTTCGATCTGATCGCGGAAGAATCGACGCCGCTCAGCATGAGCGAGCGCGAGGTGATTCTCGGCGACGTGGTCGACGAAGTGTTCGGCCTCGGGCCGCTCGAGCCACTGCTGCGGGATCCGAGCGTCAGCGACATCCTGGTCAACACCTACAAGTCGGTCTACGTGGAGCGCGGCGGCAAGCTCGAAAAGCATCCCACGACGTTCCAGGACGATCGGCACCTGCTTCGCGTCATCGACCGCATCGTCAGCGGCGTCGGCCGCCGCGTCGACGACAGCTCGCCAATGGTCGACGCGCGCCTGCCCGACGGATCTCGTGTCAACGCGATCATCCCGCCGCTCGCCGTCGACGGTCCGCTGCTCTCGATCCGCCGCTTCCCCGCGGAGCGGCTGAAGGCCGAGGACCTCGTCACCCTGCGCTCGATGACGAGACCGATGCTCGAGTTCCTGGAGCACTGCGTCAGGTCCAAGCTCAACATGCTGATCAGCGGCGGCACCGGCGCCGGCAAGACGACGCTGCTGAACGTGCTCTCGAGCTTCATCTCGGAGCGCGACCGCATCGTCACGATTGAAGACGCCGCCGAACTGCAGCTCCACCAGGAGCACGTCGCCCGGCTCGAGACCCGGCCGCCCAACGTCGAAGGCAAGGGCGCCATCCGGCAGCGTCAGCTGCTCATCAACGCCCTGCGCATGCGGCCCGACCGTATCGTCGTCGGCGAGACCCGCGGCGAGGAAGCGCTCGACATGCTCCAGGCCATGAACACCGGCCACGACGGCTCGCTCACGACCGTCCACGCCAACACGCCCCGCGACGCGCTGTCGAGAATCGAAACCATGATCGCGATGGGCGCGACCAACCTGCCCGAGCGCGCGATGCGCCAGCAGATTGCCGCGGCGATCCAGATCGTCATCCAGCAGTCGCGCATGAGCGACGGCACCCGCAAGGTCACGAGCATCTCCGAGGTGACGGGCATGGAAGGGGACGTCATCACGATGCAGGAGATCTTCGCATTCGAGAAGGTCGGGCTGACGCAGGAAGGCAGGGTGATCGGCCGCTTCCGCGCCACCGGCGTCCGGCCGAAGGTGTGCGAGCGGCTCAAGGCGTCGGGGGTACACCTCGCCGCCGACATGTTCGAAGGGGTTGTGGAGGTCCGGTAATGGTCATCGCGCTGGTTCTGCTGGCATTCGTGTTCGGCGTCGGCATGGTGATGGGCGGCTATACCGCCATCGCCAAACTGCCGCAGATGCTTCTGCAGCGGAAGCTCGACACCCGGCTGCAGGAAGTGTCGCAGCCGATCGAGCGTGTCGAAACCACCAACACCAAGATGCTGGTGAAGGTCCAGAACGTCGGACCGCTGCCCGGAGTCGATCGCATCCTGGCGGGCACCACGAGGGGTTCGTCGCTCGGCCGGTGGCTCGATCAGTCCGGGCTCAAGGTGTCGCTGAGCGGCGTCCTCCTGGTCGCATTCGCGCTCGCCGGGCTGATGGCGCTGGTTGCTGGAGTCATCGCGAGATCGAAGTACGCGCTGCCGGTCGGCGCCGCGGTGGGCTTCGCGCTCCCGTTCGTCGTTCTCAGCTTCAAGCGGACGCGGCGAATGCGCACCTTCGAGGAGCAGTTCCCCGAGGGTCTGGACCTGATCGCGCGCGCGTTGAAGGCCGGTCACGCCTTCGCGACCGGATTGAAGATGGTGGCCGACGAGATGGGGGACCCGGTCGGCCCTGAGTTCCGCAAGACGTTCGACGAACAGAACTTCGGTCTCCCGCTCAAGGACGCGCTCGACAACCTGACCATGCGGGTGCCATCACTCGACGTGCGATTCTTCGCGACCGCCGTGCTGATCCAGCGGGAAACCGGCGGCAACCTGTCGGAGATTCTCGAGAACCTGGCTCACGTCGTTCGCGAACGGTTCAAGATCCTGCGTCAGGTCCGGGTCTATACCGCGCACGGACGGTTCACCGGTTACGTGCTGCTCGCGCTCCCGGCGGTGCTGTGTATCGCGCTCTCCTTCATCAACCCTGAGCATATGAACCTGCTCTTCCGCGAGCGCATGGGGCAGATGATGCTGCTCGGCGCTCTCGGCCTGCAGACCGCCGGTTACGTGTGGATCAGGCAGGTCATCAAGATCGAGGTGTAGCGTGTCGACGATGCTCCTGCCCCTGCTCGCGTTCGTCTTCGGCACGTTGCTCATCACCGCCGGCGCGATGTTGTTCATGCCGCGCCGTGCCAGCGCGATCGACCGCCGGCTCGAGGAACTCACCGTCGGCGGCAGCACCGCGCCGGCCGAAACCACTCCCCGGTTCCATGGCCTCATCGGCCTGTTCAAGCGCGTCGGCGAGAAAGCGCCGCGCTCCCCGAAGGAGCTGGGCCAGCTTCGCCTGCGCCTCGTGCAGGCCGGTTACCGTCGCGACGAAGCGCTGACCATCTTCTTCGGCATCCGCATCCTCTTTGCGCTGGCGCTCTTCGGCCTCCTGTCCACCTCGATCTTCATGCGGCCGAACATTGCGGTGGCGCTCGGCGGCCTCGGCTTCGGGTACCTGATCCCGGGCATGGTGCTCGCCCGCAAGGCCAAGGCGCGTGCCCACCGGATTCGGCTCGCGCTCGCCGACATGCTCGACCTGCTGGTCGTCAGCGTGGAAGCCGGGCTCGGTCTCGACCAGGCGATTGCCCGCGTCGGCGCGGAGCTGGCCTTCGCGTACCCCGAACTGTCCGACGAGCTCCGCCTGATCAACCTCGAGCTCCGCGCCGGCAAGGCGCGCTCCGAGGCGCTGCGCAATCTCGCCGATCGCACCGGCGTCGACGATCTCAGCTCGCTCGTGACGATGCTGATCCAGACGGACAAGTTCGGCACCAGCGTCGCCCAGTCGCTGCGGGTGTACTCGGAGACGCTCCGGACCAAGCGGCGTCAGCGCGCCGAGGAGGCCGCGGCCAAGACCGGCGTGAAGATGGTGTTCCCGCTCGTCTTCTGCATCTTTCCGGCAATCTGGGTCGTGACCATCGGGCCGGCGGCGATCCGGTTCGTGACGGTTCTCTTCCCGCTGATCGAGAACGCGAAATAGCGCCATGGCCCTGATTGCGACGAACCTGGATACCGGTGCCCTGGTCGCGGACAACGTTGCCGTGGCCGACACCAGGGCGACCCGCGCGGTCGGACTGCTCTCGCGCTCGGGACTGAACCCGGGCGAGGCGCTCTGGATCGTTCCGAGCCGCGGCGTGCATACCTGGTGGATGCGATTCACCATCGATGTCCTGGCGCTCAACGAGCGTGGGGAGGTCGTCGATCGTGTCACCGGCCTGAAACCATGGCGGATCCGGCTGCCGCGCCGCGGCACCGCCGGCGTCCTCGAGCTGCCCGCCGGGCGCATCGCCGCCACCGGGACCGAGCTCGGGCACCGGATTCAACTGACCACCGGACCGGGCCGGCCGGTGTCCGCGGGAGGTGTTCGATGAGTATGGCCGCAGCAGCCTCCGAGCGTCCGGCCGGTGTCGGGCAACCCACGCCGCCGCCACCGCCGGCGACGATCCACGAAACCGGGCTCCACCCCGACACGCTTGCGCAGTTGATGCTGAAGACGCTGGTCAACGGGGAGGCGACCGGCACCGGCCTCGCTGAAGCGATGCGGCTGCCGTACTCCGTGCTCGACGCGCTCATTCAGCACGCCCGCGTCGAGAAGCTGGTCGAGGTCCGCGGCGCCAGCGGAACCGGGACGGCAGCGTACCGTTACGTGCTCACGGATCTCGGCCGCGAGCGGGCGATGCAGTTCCTCGACCTGTCCCGCTACGTCGGACCGGCGCCGGTGCCCCTGGCGCACTACAACGCCTACGTGCGCGCCTGCATGGCCGCCCGCCCCTACGTGGATCGCGACTGCCTGGCGAGGGGATTCGAGGAGCTGATCGTCAACAAGGGCATGTTCGACGCGCTCGGACCGGCGGTGAACTCCGGCAAGTCGCTGTTCCTCTACGGGGCGCCCGGCAACGGCAAGACCGTGCTCGCCGAGGGCATCGGACGGGCGCTCGGCACCGAGATGTACGTGCCACACGCCATCGACGTCGATGGCCAGACGGTTACGGCCTTCGACCCGGTCAATCACGTGCCCCTCGGCGGCCCCGGGTCGTCGGCCAGCGTCATCGTCACGGCATCGCACGATCGGCGATGGGAGCGGATTCGCCGTCCGCTGGTCGTGGTCGGCGGCGAGCTGACCCTGGAGATGCTGGACCTCACCTTCAACCCGATCGCGCGTTTCTACGAAGCGCCGATCCAGATGAAGGCCAACGGCGGCGTGTTCGTCGTCGACGACTTCGGGCGCCAGCGCATCGCGCCGCGGGATCTGCTCAACCGCTGGATCGTCCCGCTCGAGAGCCGGGTCGACTACCTCACGCTGCACACCGGACGGAAGTTCGAGATCCCGTTCAACGTCCTGATCGTGTTCGCCACCAACCTCAAGCCGGAGACGCTCGCCGACGAGGCGTTCCTGCGACGTATCCCGTACAAGATTCGGGCGAAGAACCCCACCCTCGACGAGTACTGCCGGATCTTCGAGATGAACTGCCGGAAGCGGCAGATCGCGTTCGATCCGGTGATGGTCGAGTACCTCAGTCGCAAGTACTACCAGCCGCGCAAGCTGCAGATGCGCGCCTGCCACCCCCGCGATCTCGTCGAGCAGGTGGTGAACATCTGCCGCTACCAGGGACGCGATCCTGCGATTACGCGTGAGCTGCTCGATCAGGCGTGCGGCAGCTATTTCCTCGAGGAGTCCAGCTCGCAAGGAAACGAGTCATGAAGCGGCTGGCGGTGCCGGCGGAAGTCGAAGCCGGCGGCGCGGTGAGGATGGATATCGGCGTGCTCGAGGGCCGTGGCCAGGACAGCGCTCCTGACGCCGCCGACCTGACTGCACGCTTCGTCGTTGTCGCCCTGTTCACGCTGCTCGCGACCAGAATCGGCGGTGACTTCCTCGAGACCGGGCGGCTGACCGGCCTGCTGCTGCTCGCCAGCGAGACCCTCGTCGTGATCCTCACCGTGATGCGGCGGTCGTCCTCGATCATCGACCGCAGCCCTCGTGCGCGTGTGCTCACCGCGATCTCGATGATGGGGCCGTTCCTGGTGCGGCCGGCGGCCGCGACGGCGCTGGCGCCCGAGGCGGCGACCGTCCTCCTGTCGGGTGTCGGGCTGTCGGTGGTGATCGGCGGGAAGCTCTCGCTCGGGCGCAGCTTCGGCCTGATGCCGGCCAATCGCGGCATCGTCTCGACCGGCCTCTATCGCGTCGTGCGTCATCCGATCTATCTGGGCTACCTGATCACTCACATCGGGTTCGTCACCGCCAATCCGACTCCCTGGAACGCCGTCACGCTGATCGCCGCCGACCTCGCGCTGATGTGGCGCGCGGTCTGTGAGGAGCAGACGCTGGGACAGGATCCTTCCTATCGCGAGTATCTGCAGACGGTGCGCTGGCGGGTGCTCCCGGGAGTGTTCTAGTCAGCCAGTCGCGCGACGGTGGCTCCCAGGTGCGTCTCCGCCGCATCCCAGAACTCTTCGACGAGCGGATGCTTCTCCAGCACGTTCTGCACGATCCCGCGCTGCACGCCCCTGCCTCGCCCGTGAATCAACCGCACTTCACGCAGCCCGCGATCGTGCGCAGCACGGATGTACTCGTCGACGACTGAAGGAATGTCGCGGGGGGCGAAGGCGTGAAGATCCAGATGCGGTTCGATCGGGATCGCGAACGCGTCTTCAGTCAAATCCCAAACTCCAAGCTCCAAATCCCAACTCAGTCCCGACCGCCAAGTCCCAAGCCAAACTCCTCCAACCACCGCCAGAAACTCCAGCTTCCAGTCGCGTCAGGTTGGCGATTGGGAGTTGGGAGTGGGTTGGGATTTGGAGCTTGGAGCTTGGGATTTGTCGTCCTTCTGGTAAGTCGCAGTCACCTGCGTCGTGATCCCGCCTCGCGCCGAGAAATCCCCCACCACGGTCATCCGTCGCGGAGCACAGATTGCGACCAGGTCGTCGAGGATCTGGTTGGTGACGGCCTCATAGAAGATGCCGCGGTTGCGGAAGTCGATCAGGTAGTACTTCAGCGCCTTGAGCTCGATGCAGCGTTCGTCGGGGACGTAGGTGATCCGGATCTCGCCGAAGTCGGGGAGGCCGGTCTTCGGGCAGACCGACGTGAACTCGGGACAGCGGATGGCGATCTCGTAGTCACGCCCCGGACGCGGATTGGGGAAGGTCTCGAGCTCCAGCGGGGCCACGGCAAAAAATTGTAACATTCGGGCCGATTTTCCGGGGGATTTGCGGGTATCGTCATTGACAGCGCAAAACATCGCGCGCTAGGATACCCGCTGATTTATTCGGAATTTTTCCGCCGCTGCCGTTCGCGCGCGTGGCCGGTGGCGGGTCTCAGCAAGAGCGCGCCCAAGCAAGGGGACAAACCGATGGCAGAGGCCCGCAGGATGGGCAAATCCGAACTCTTCTCGCACTTCGCGGATCGCTTCGAGGTGAAGCGCACGCAGGCGCGGGAGTATTTCGATGAGCTGAATAC
>Ga0209382_10005662_pt1 | contig 16218 bp, 16 predicted proteins | sample SoiMetdeltSBSDD5_FD_187599 | JGI IMG/M metagenome (GOLD analysis project Ga0209382, IMG submission 187599) | Bulk soil microbial communities from a Populus tree surrounding site in Tennessee, USA - Soil MetaG P. deltoides SBSDD5 (SPAdes) (version 2) | ecosystem: Environmental > Terrestrial >...
GGCAACCGCGACACGAAGGCGATGGTCAGCCCGATCGCCAACGACGACAGCAGCTCGAGTCCGAGCTGTTTGACGATGAGGCTGTCGGGCCACGGTTGTTCGGCGTACCAGATCAGAAACAGCGGCGCCTGTCCGACCAGCCACGCGATCAGTCCGAGCTTCAGCCCGCGTGCCGTGAGCGATCCGTCGAGCGACAGCCGTCCGTAGATCCACACCAGTCCCGAGATGAAGCACAGGTGCGCCACCGGCAGCAGCAGCGACTGCCATCCGGGTCCGCTTTCAAAGCTACGCAGCAGCGTGCCGCGAAACGGCTCATAGTCCGCGGCGAGGATGAAGCCGTGAATCGCGATGGCGAACAGGTTGGAGAGAAAAAACCCGGCGAAGACGGTTGCCGCGGTACGTGCGTAGGTCATGACGCCTCCTGATCCCTGGCCCAGGCCTTGGCCCGGTCCTGCAGCTTGTTCGGCGAGAGGTCCTCGATGCGGCTGGCCATCGACCAGCGATGGCCGAACGGGTCGAGCAGGATGCCGTATCGATCGCCCCAGAACTGATCGGCGACCGGCATGACGACGGTGGCTCCCGCGTGAACGGCTCGATTGAAGAGCGCATCCACGTCGCGCACGTACAGGTGCATTGTCACGGTCGTGCCGCCGAGCGACGTGGGCGAGATCATCGAGTCGGGGAACTCGTCGACGACGAAGAAGCGCGAGTCGCCGAGGAGCAGTTCGGCATGCATGATTGAGGTGCCGTCCGGTGCGACGTTGCGGAGGAGTTCGTGCGCGCCGAGTGCCTTCGTGTACCAGGCAATCGCGTCGGCGACGCCTTTGACGACGATCTGCGGCGTGATCGTGTGGAAGTCTTCGGGTACAGGTGTCGTCATCCAAGTCGCCCCCGCGGCGGACGGGTGGAGAGCAGGTTGCGGTGCCGGGCGGCGTCCACCAGATCCGCCAGCCGTCGCGACTCGCGTTGTGCCGCCGCCAGACCTTTGGCGGTCAGCCGGTAATACCGCCGGCGATCTTCGTCGGCCTCGTCGTGCAGTGAGATCGCCAGCTCCTCGATCAGCCCATCGACCAGCATTCGCTGAATCGACCGGTAGAGCGTGCCGGGGCCGAGGCGCGTCTCGCCGTCGGTGAACCGCTCGACGTCCTGCATGATGCCGTAGCCGTGCGATTCGCCGTCGGCCAGCGCCAGCAGGATGTGAAACACCGCCGGGGTCAGCAGCGGCGCCGGCCCGTCGTCGGGGTCAGGGTTCTTTCGCTTTGCCGTGGATGTAACCACGGTGGATATATGTATCGTGGAGCGGTGACGCTGTCAAGGCCTGGCCGCCCCTACGTAGTCGGCGTGCCGCTCCCGTCTAGCGCAGTAATGCGGCGCGATGCGTGATGGTCTTGCCCGGGATAACCGTGACGGCGAAGACGAGCGGCTCATAGCTGTCAGCAACGATGCTGATAATGTGCGGTCCGCCGGGGAGGACGAGGTGCTGATAGTAGCCGCGGAACTGCTCGACGCGGCCGGCGAACGCGCCGTCGACGTAGACGTCGGCGCTCCACGGCTGGACATCGAGCTGAACGCCGCCGGTCGGCGCTCCTTCGATGGCTGGCGGCGTCGCGAGCAGGATGGGCTGGGGCAGCGTGACGATGCCCCACGGCAGCCAGATCGGGACGGCCTGCACCGGTCGGGCGACCGGGCGCGGGCCGGCCGATGGAATTGGTGGTCGCGGGGTCGTGGCGATCGGTGGCCGCGATGTCGCCCGGTTGCGCATTTGCGCATGCATAGTCGGCGCGACTGACGTGACGAGAGCCAACAGGAGGGCGGCGACACGTGCAGGCGTCATACGCTGGCCTTCATGGCGGTCCTCGAGTGCGCTATTCGGCGAGCGGCGTAGAGTCCGCCGGCCGCGCCGCCGAGGATCTTGAGTGCATGGCCCAGCCAGTAGACCGCCGGTTGGGTCACGCCGGCGGCGAGGATGGGGATGAGATAGATCAGCGTCGCAGCGAGGCCAGTCAGCGCGCCATGGGCGACGAACCGCGACTCGAGCGTCCGGGCCACCCACAAGGCGGAGAGAAACGTCACGACACCCGCTCCGGTGACCGCCGTCCAGATCACGACCGGTTCGCTGCCCATGGCCAACCCCGGCATGACGGCAACCATCAACATCACTTCTGCGATGAAGCCGCCGGCGATGGTACGTCCCCAGTGCATGCTGCCTCGTCTGAAAGGCGGATCTGGATCCGCCTCTACTTGTGCGCGGCTTCGTCGGCGCGGGCGCCCTTCAGAATGTGTTCGAGACCGCGGTTCCCTTCGTGGCAGCCGTACTCGAAGACCTGCTGGCTGTCGTCGCGGGTCAGCGGCATCGTGAACGTAAATGGCTTCGTCCACACCTCGGGATCATTGAACGTCACCTCCCACTGCAACGTTTTGGGAGACGTCGGCGTGAAGCGCTCGACCAGCGTGAACTGCTCGCTGTTGAAGCGATTGTTGTAGCCGAAGTGCGTGCGGTTGGTGAAGTTCTTCGTTTCCACGACCAGCGTGTTCCCATCCCAGCGGCCGCGGGCATCGCCGAGATACTGATGGATCTTCCCGCTGATACGCGGTCGTCCATCGACGGGGATGACGCGTGTTTCGTGGATCATCTCGTAGCGAATCGCCACCGAGTCTGGCGTCTGGACGATCTCGTACGCGTTGCCGTAAATCGCCGGCATCATCGAGCCCGGAAGACCGCGCGTGATACAGCGATCGTACAGGCTGCGATCGAGCCACGAATCGGCGCGGCCTTCACCATTGCGGGCGTCGTTGAGGGCCGCGGCGGCCGCCTCGCGCTTGAGCGCCTGGGGTGTCATCGCCGGCAGCTTGCCGTCGGGTGGATCGACGATGAGCCACGGGCGGCTGCCATTGCCTTGCAAGTGCTCGTACCAGTGCGTAGGACCAGCACCGGTCTCGGCGCCGCCAATGCCGCCGGCGATCTTGGCCGCCACCGCCTGACGCTGCTTCGCCAGCGCTGCAAGATCAGCCGCCGTGAAGTCCTTGGCCGAGCGTCCCGCGAACTGATCGGGCCGCTCGAGCGGCGTGTTCGTTTCGTCCTTGTTGGTGTAGATGCCTTGAAGGTCGGGGTGTCCCCATGGCGTCTTCGGCGGCGTCCAGGATGTGGTCTGGGCAAGTGGCGACGGATGCAGCAGCCAGCCCATCACCCCGATCATGACGAAGGCGCACAGGCAGATACGGCCAGATGTTCTCATACCAGCCCCTGTGAAGGGCGATGGTACTACGAGCTGGCCGGGCGTGACTGCTTAGCGCGCGTGGCGGCGATAAAAAGTCCGCCGACGACGGCGAAGGTGAGGATGCCGCCAATCTGAACCCAGCCGCCAACATCCGTGGGGTGCGAGAGCCGCCACATCGCCGCGGTCAGGTCGAAAGCTGCCGGAGGATTCGCACGAGTTGCCTGCATCGCGTCGAGCACCGCGACGAGCAGTGCCGCCACGACCGTCAGTCCAACTGCGGCCGTGACGCCGGGGGCGAGTAAGCCGGACGTCGGCGCCGCCGCCACCCGTCCTTCATGCTCGAATCTCGGTTCGCGGACGCCAAACGGCGCGAACCGATGCAGCATCAAGAGCCCGGGGATCCCGATCACCAGAGTCGTCAGGAAGAAGTTGGGCCATCCGATCGCGTTGACGGCGAATCCCGTGATGGGGCCGGCGGCGACGCGCGGCAAGGCAAACAGGCTCGAGAACAGCGCGTATTGGGTCGCCGAGAATCGCCTTTCGGTCAGGCGGAGCAGCAGCACGGAAAAGGCGCCGGTGCCCATGCCGGATGCCAGGAGTTCGAATCCGGCTGCCCCATAGAGCGCCAGCCCGATGGGTCTGCCAAGAATCGAGAGGACGTAGTAGCCGAAATTGGAAAACAGTTGGAGAAACCCGAAGATCCACAGCGAGTGGCCCAGTCCCACGAGCGTGGTCAGCCAGCTCCCGAAAATGGCCCCGCCAAATGTCGTGATCAGCGTGATGACGCCGAGCACCACCCCGCGCTGATCGGCGCTGTAGCCCATGTCGATCAAGAAGGGGCGGGTCAATGACTGTGTCAGCTGGTCGGACAATTTGTAGAGCACGACGAAGGCGAGGATCTCCAGGGCCTGAGGCCGAGTGATGAAGTTGAGGAACGGCTGCCAGACAGCCTCGCTCAGCGTCGTTGGCGGCGGCGCCTGCACGTCAGGCTCCGGCGACTTCCACGTGAGGATCAGCATCGGCACGTACAGCAACGCAAGAAATATGTTGACAGTCGGCCATCCGAGTCGCGCAGCCAGACTGATCGCGACGCTCCCTGCCACAGAGTACGCGGCGCGATAGATCGCCGCGCGTGCGCCCGCGGCCGCGCCCTGTTCGTCTTTTCGCAGGACTTCCACCGCGTACGCGTCGATGGCAATGTCCTGCGACGCCGCCGCGAGCGCGATGGCCATTGCCAGCGCACCCACGACCCAAATCGCATCGGGTCGTTGCCCGAGGCCCGCCATCATCAGACCGAGCGCGAGCAGCGCAACCTGCGTGACGGCCATCCAGCCGCGCCGTCGTCCCCAGAACGGAGGAACATAGCGATCCATGAATGGCGCCCACAGCACTTTGAACGTCCAGGGCGCCTGGGCAAGCGTGATCAGACCAACAACGCGGATGTCCACACCGATGTCGCGCATCCAATCGGGGATGGCCACCCAAACCAGACCGAGCGGAAGACCGGACGCAAATGATAGAAGGACGACAGCGGCAGTGCGCTTCGAGCGCATCGCGACCATCAGGCTCCCGAATGCGCCGCGTCGCTGTGGCGTAGTTGTGGTCGTCACGTATTGTCACCGTACCACGAGGCGGCAGCTCTGGCTATGATCAAGGTCGATGTGTGCTGACGATCATTCTTTCGGCCGAAACGCCACAGCGCGCCACAGGGCTGGTTGGTGGTTCGTGGTTGGTGGTTGGTGGTTAGTGGTTCGTGGTGAGCTTGCGGTATTCGAGCAGCAGTGTCGTCCGCCAGCGGACGATCATCCCGAAGGCCAGCACGAAAAAGAGGCCAGCGGTCTGCTGGACCGTGATGATGCTGCTGATGTACTGGCGCAGGCCCAGGCGCACTGCCGCGAGCGCGAGAATCACAACGAGGAACCACCGGGAGCGGCGCATCATGATCAGGCCGTCCTCGATGGTCAGTTGAGGGGACGAGACGAGCGGGTACGCGAACACCAGCGCTCCGAGCACGAATGCGGCCAGACCCCACGTCCACGGGATTCGGAAGGCCGGCACGATGAACATCGAAAAGCCCGTGCTCATTCCGAGCGGCGGGATCACCAGGCTCTTGAGCGATACAGGACGCCTCGACTCTTGCACTCGCCAGACGAGAATCGCCAGGGTCCCGACCACCGCCGCTCCGAACGACGCAAAGGGAAGTTCCACTACTGACTGCTGCCTATCGTAATAGCGGTCACGGCCAAGCCGTTCCGTGCCGACATACTGATTTTCGCTCCTTCACCCGAACCACCGCCAGGGCGCTCAGCGGTGATGCGGAATTGTTTGCTCTGAGACTGGCCGGCCTTCGCGGCAATCTGCGCCCCGATTTCCGGGAGTAGGGTGGCGATGCGGCTGATTGCCGCGAGGCTCTCATATCTCCCGTTCGTCACCTTGGCGATGCTCATCCCGACCTCTGTCTGGATCACGCCGCCACTTGACGACTGGCCGGTGGCCGCCGACACCATGACCACATGAACCGTCGTCGGCTTCTTCTGCGCTCGCTCGAAGATCTGCTTGACGTCGCGGTCGAGCACCCGGTTGTCGCCCATCGTCGTGCCGAGCATCACGATGGCTCCGAAGAAGTCGGTCTTGTCCCGCTCGAACCGCTGCAGCGCCTCGCCGAGAGATTCCACGAATCGGCCCGTCGTGCTGTCAGGAGCCAGCCGGTCGATGCCAGCGAGCAATGCCTGGCGATCGGTCGTCGCGCGCACGAGGAATCGCGGCTGTGGCGCCGTGGTGACGATCGTCGTTTCGATTCCCGGCGGCAGCGCTTCGATCAGCCCCCGCACGGCGGTGCGGAGCTGCGTGAGGTTGTTCGAGCCGATGCCAGTGCCGTTGTCGAGCAGAATCTGAACCTTCGTCGTCCACTCGATGGCTTCGACCTTGAGTATCTTGGCCTCGACGCCATTCTCGAGCACCCGCACGTCCTCCGGGGCGACCGAGGCAGGAGGCGCGCCGGTGCCGTCCACAATCGTGGCGTACAGCTGAAGCTGCCGTTGTGCGGACGTTCCAGCCGCGAACACGCATACCCACAGGAAAAGGCCAGCGATCGCCAGGAACCTTCGTCGCATGCGTTTGCCTCCGTCGCCCTTAGACGCTAAATGACCGTCAAAAGCTCGGAAGAGCCGGCACGGCCCTTCGGGTCCAACCTCATCCAGTCGCTCTAACCCCAAGCCATAGGCCGGCCTGCAGTTGCGGCGCCGACGACCTGAAGGGAACGCAAAATATGTTCGATTGAACGAAAAAGTTCGTTAGGGTAGGTAAGTAGGAGAATTTTTCAGTGCAAGTCCTCGAACACGTCTATTCGAACGTTGTTGTCCTGGAGCCCACGGAACGTCTGACCGTGGAGACCGAATTGGACTTGAAGGACGCGGTTCGCCGCCAGCTCGATGCCGGGCGGCGGCATCTCGTCCTCGACCTCGCGCGCGTGCCGTACGTCGATAGCTGTGGCCTCGGCACGATGGTGCAGGCCTATGTGTCCACGCACCGTGCCGGAGGGTGGGTGAGGCTCTCGAACATCACGCCGCGCGTTCGTCATCTGCTGACGATTACGCGGCTCATGACCATCTTCGAGCTGTACCGACCCGAAGCGCGAGCGCTGGGCGCCTGAGCCTCCGCCGATCTACACGCGGTACGTGTCGGCCCGCCACTCTCTCACGGCCTGCTTGATCGCGTCCGGACTCATCGACTGATCCACTGCGCGCTGCGCGAGCGCGACGAACTCGGCGTCGGACGCGAACCGCAGCGCCACGATCTGCCGCATGGTCAGCCGGCGGTCGAGTAGCTTCCCCGTGAGTACGTAATGACGAAGCTGCTCTTCGGCCCGGATGGCGCGATCCTGCGCCTTGAGCGGAAACACGCGCACGAAGATGAACAACAAGATCGCCGCGATGGTCAGCGCCACAATCAGCGACGCGCTGTAGAAGCGTGTGCTGTCGCCCCACGATCTCGTCAGGTTCACGATTGAGCCGATGAGGATCAGCAGCAGAAGCGCCGTCAGCACGCGGTGGTAAAGTGGCACGATCTGCGCGTGGTTCTTGTACGACTGTGTGTCAGCCATATATGTTCTCTGGGCTCTGGGCTCTAGGCTCTAGGCTCTAGGCTCTAGGCTCTAGGCTCTGGGCTCTCGGCTTGGGGCCTTGGGCTACTGGGCGGGCTCGATACGAAGCACCGCGCCGTCATCGGCATCCGTGAGCAGATACAGGAGCTGATCAGGTCCTTGGCGGACGTCACGAATTCGCTGCCGTAAATCGACGAGCAGCGACTCCCGGCGCAGTTCCTCCATCTTCTCGTTGAACAGAATGCGCTCGAGATGGCCCGTGCCTGGTATCTCACCGGTGCGCAAGCCGCCAACGAACACGTCGCCTTTCCACTTCGGCAGCCGATCGCCCGTGTAAAACGTGAGCCCTGAGATCGCGATCGACGGGACCCAGAAGACCGCAGGCTGTTCGAAGCCCTCCTGCCACGGTATTTCCGACTGCCGCGGTCCGGGGTACGTTCGGCCGTAGCTCACGATCGGCCATCCGTAGTTGCGTCCTGGCTTGATGATGTTCAGTTCGTCTCCGCCATTCGGTCCGTTCTCGTTCTGCCAAGGCTCGCCAGTGCCGGGATGAATCGCCAGTCCGATCGAGTTGCGATGCCCGAGCGAAAAGATCTCAGGCTTGTAGCCAGCGCGTCCGACAAACGGATTGTCCGGCGGGGCAGTTCCGTCCTCGCGCAAGCGAAGCACCTTGCCCCCATGGCTGTTCGGGTCCTGCGCTCCCTTCTCGCCGCCTCCGCCAGTCGTCATGAAGATGGTGCCGTCGCGGGCGAACGCGATTCTCGACGCGCCGCCCGTTCCTGGCCCGGCCACGAATACGTCGCGCACATCGACGAGCGCACGTCCGTCGAATCGCCCACGCGCGAGCGCCAGCGTGTTCTGCGTACCCTGGAGCGGCTTTGTGTAGGTGAGAAAGGCGAACCCGTTTTGCGCAAACTGCGGATGCAGCGCGATGTCCATCAGTCCCGACAATCCCTGCGCGCGCACGGTAGGCACGCCGGCGACGGGTTGCGGGTCGAGCACACCGTTGCGAATCAGCCGCAGCTGTCCGGTGCGTTCCGTCACCAACATGCCGCCGTCGGGGAGGAAGGCCAGCGCCCAGGGATGTGAAAGACCGCGCGCCACGACGACCACGCGAATGCGTTGACCCTCGGCGGTGTCGTAGACCACCGGCTTGTCCGGGAGCGGAACCGCGGGAATACCCGATGGCGCAATCGGAATGTTGTTGCGGAAGGGAACCGTCTGCTGCCCGTGGCCGGTTGTGACGACGAACAGGCTCAGAATTACTCCGATCAATCCGGGCGTGACCCGGCGGCGTGCGCGCAAGAGATTCATGGCGTGGCCTTTCTGAAGGCGCCCAGTATAGGCCGAAGTAAGATAGGGCTCCTTGAAAGACAGGAGTTGCTCCTTGAAAGACAGGAGTTGCTCCTTGAACGACAGGAGTTGCTCCTTGAACGACAGGAGTTGCTCCTTGAACGACAGGAGTTCGCTCCTCAAACGACTGGAGTTCGCATCGTGGCATTGGAGCTCGGGCTCAAGGGCAGAACGGCGCTCATTACCGGCGGCAGCAAAGGCATCGGCCGGGCGATCGCTCGCGGGTTGGCGCGAGAAGGCGTCAACCTCGTGCTGATGGCAAGAGGGAAGGAGCTCCTCGAGCGCACCGCCGGGGAAATCAGCGGAGAAACCGGCGTGAAAGTGGTTGCCGCCGTCGCCGACATCACCAAGGCCGATCAGGTCGATGCCGCCGCGGTTACTGCCAAAGACGCGTTCGGCACCGTCCACATCGTCGTCAACAACGCCGGCGGACCGATGCGGCGCATGGATCGGCAAATCCTGTGGCCGGATAGTGACTGGATTGGCGACCTGGACAACAAGATCCTCGGGGCGCTCCGTGTGACGCGCGCATTTCTGCCGTTGATGCCCAGCGACGGCTCGGGCCGCATCATCAACATCAGCGGAACGGCGTCGACGATTGTGTGGGCACCTGCGCTCACCCACGGATTGAACAATGCGGCGATGAACCAGGCGACCGGTTATCTCGCCACCGATCTCGCCAGCCAGCAGATCACCGTCAATGCCGTGATTCCGGGTCTCGTCGGGACCGAAGGGCGTGACGTGTGGGCGGAGAACATGGCCAAGCAACAGAACGTCACGAAAGAGGAATTCGTCGCCAGCTTCTGTAAGCGGATGGGCATCCTCGCCGGCCGCTGGGCGTCGATGGATGAAGTTGCTGACACGGTGGTGTTCATCGCGTCGGATCGCGCGCGCTATTTCAACGGGTCGAAAATCATCCTCGACGGTGGTTTGAATGTGAACGCACGACCCGCGTGATCGCGGGTCCAGGCTCGCGGGCGGCACATTGGCCGACCCACGATTTTTGTACAACGCCAACGTTTCTGTAATTCTCCAGTCCGATTTTCTCGGCGCCGCCAGCCGTCCCCTCGCACGAACCCACGCGAATCCGGCCATTTACCGTCGGTTTCTCCCGTGCGTGCGACTTCGTCGCTCGCGGCACGAAGCTGGCACGCTTCACGCCATCAGCGCACCAGTATGGACCCTGCAATTGCGCGCACTCCGTCATCGGCACCGGTGGCGTTTCAAGATGGACTTGGACAGCGGCGCCTGAGCGTCAGTGTGACCAACGAGCCGCTGGAGCTGCTCGCCCTGCGCGAAGAGCTCACCGCGGTCTCCTCATTCGAATTTGCCCTGCGCGATCGCGTCAGCCGTCTCTCCTCGTTCCAGTCGGAACACTACGCGCGCGTCCGCGGCGTTGAGCGGATCGGCAAGACCGGGACCACAACGCTGGCCGTCGTATCCGACCACGTGCAGGGTGTGCGCCTCTCCGAAATTCTGACGTTCGCAGAGTCGCGGCTGTTGCCGGTCGAGACCAACGCGGCGCTGTGCCTGATCCGGCAACTCATTCACGCCCTGGCATTGCTGCATCAAAAGATGCCGGACGTTTGCCACGGCGCGGTCGGACCCGAGCGCATTGTGGTCACCCCGCAGGCCCGACTCGTGCTCGTCGAGCACGTGCTCGGTGCGGCGCTCGATCAGCTGCATTACACGCACGAGCAGTACTGGAAAACGCTACGGATTCCGCTGCCCCGCACTGGGTCCGGACCGCAGTTCGATCGGCGTAGCGACATCACCCAGGCTGGCGTCACCGCTCTGGCGCTGATCATTGGCCGACCGATCGCCGAGGACGACTACCCGGCGCGTATTGGCGAAATGGCCAACGGCACCTGGACGCTATCGGCCACCGGCGGCATCGAGCCACTGCCGGCCGCACTTCGCGACTGGTTGATGCGAGCCATGCAGCTCGATCCACGCAACCCCTTCCCGTCGGCGCTCGAGGCGTGGGCGGAGCTCGATCGCGTGCTGCACTACAGCGATCCGATCGCGGAGGTTGCGGCTCTCAAAGGATTCCTGACGCGTTTTCACGCGCGCCTTACCGAGGATAGTGGAAAGCCATCGACTCCGTCGGCCGTTCCCCAGGCGGTGACGCGACAAACGCCGCTTCCCGCTGTGCCGGCAGCATCCGTGTCAGCTCCGGCATCTGCGGCCGGCGCTGCGCCGAAGCTTGGACCGCAAGCGGTCGCGCCCCCACGTTCCGTTGAGGCGTTCGCGCCTCCACGTCCGGTGGACGCTGTCGTGCCTCCGCGTCCGGTCGCCACGGTCGCGCAGGCGCCGAGCGTTCCGCCGCCAACTCCCGATCCGGTTCCGTCAATGCACCCCCAGGCAGCTACGCGCCCTGAAGCTCCGAGTGCGCCCGCGGTGACGCCGCCGGCCAAGCAGAGTCAGACGCGTGAAGACCGCCGATCCGAGGAGGACGAGAGCGTCATGGATAAGAGCAAGTCATTCCTTCGTGGCCGCTGGGTTGCAGCCGCGCTTGTTCTCGTCGCCTTGACCTCGGGCGGCACGCTGGCAGTGGGTCGCATCATGTCACCCGCTGCGTCACCTGAAACTCTGGGGACGCTGTCCGTGCAGACCAATCCTGAGGGCGCGGCTGTCGTCATCGACGGCCAACAGCGTGGGATGTCGCCGCTCAACGTTCAGCTGAAGCCGGGACGCCATGTGGTGGAACTCGTGACGGACGGCGATGTGCGAACGATCCCGATCACGATCACCGCGGGCGGACAGGTATCGCAGTTCATCGAGATTCCACGCGCCACTTCCGCGCTCGGCGAGCTGCAGATTCGCACCGAGCCGGCCGGCGCACAGGTGACCGTGGACGGCCGCCTCCTCGGCAAGAGTCCGTTGACGGCGGAGGGATTGACGCCCGGTCAGCACACTGTCGTCGTGGAGAACGAGCTTGGTCCCGTCACGCAGCGCGTGACGATCGAAGCCGGAACGACGGCGTCGCTCGTCGTGCCGATGACGGCGCCGCGCAACGCACCTGTGTCGGGATGGATTTCGGTCAGCGCGCCTGTCGATGTGCAGCTCTATGAGAACCAGCGGCTCCTCGGCAGCAGCCAGACAGATCGCATCATGGTTCCCGTCGGCCGGCACGAGATCGAAGTGGTCAACGAGACGCTCGGCTATCGCGCCTCGAAGATCGTGAACGTGTCGCCAGGTCAGACCGCGAACCTCAGACTGGATCTTCCTAAGGCGCCCATGGCGCTGAACGCGATCCCCTGGGCCGAGGCCTGGGTCGACGGCGAGCGCGTCGGCGAGACGCCGATCGGCAGCGTGCAAGTCAGCATCGGTCCGCACGAGGTCGTGTTCCGCCATCCTGAGCTGGGAGAGCGGCGGGTCATTACCACCGTGACGCTCGCGGGGCCCGCCAAGGTGAGCGTTGACATGAGGAAGAAGTAGCCATGCGGATGAATGCTTCGGTCGCAGCATGCACCGTGGCGGTGCTCCTGTTGTCGGGTCCGAGACTCCACGCGCAGGATTCGCTCGAAGCGGCCCGCCAACTCTACGCGTCGGCGGAATACGCCAGTGCGCTGACAATGCTCAACGCATTGATGACGACCGACTCGCCTCGCGAGGAACGCCGGGCGATCGCGTTATACCGGACGCTCTGCCTGCTCGCGGTCGGGCGCTCTGCGGAAGCGGAACGCGCCATCGAGTCGATGGTCTCGGCGGATCCGTTGTATCGACCGGATGCCGATGACATCCCGCCACGAATGTTGAAGGCGATCGGCGAAGCGCGCAAGAAGATGCTGCCTGGCATCCTGCAGGACAAGTACAAGGAATCCAAAGCCGCATTCGATCGGCAGGATTTCAACAGTGCGGCGTCGGGCTTCAAGGAGATGCTCGCCGGCCTCGCCGACCCTGATATCAGCGCCGCGGCGTCGCAGTCGCCGCTGGCCGATCTCAAGACCCTGGCGATTGGGTTCCACGAGCTGAGCTCGAAGGCGATGGCGCCCTTGCCAGCCGCGACACCCGCGCCTGCCGCGACCGCGCTGCCACCGGCGCCGCCGGCCGTCATACAGGCACCGAAGGTCTATACCGCCGACGACCGCAACGTGACCCCGCCGCAGGCGATTCGGCAGCAGATCCCGGCGTTCCCTGGCAGAGTCACCGTCGCGAAGAGCGGTGTGCTGGAAGTCGTCATCGACCCCAATGGCAACGTCGAATCGGCGCTGATGCGCGTGCCCGTAAATGTCCAGTACGATCGCATGGCGACGACGGCGGCAAAGTCGTGGCACTACCAGCCGGCCATGGTCGACGGCAAGCCGGTGAAGTTCATGAAGCGCATTCAAGTGACCCTCGTACCAAATCAGTAGGTCACCCGCCAATCCTGTAATCGGCCGCAGCCCCTCGCGCCGCGCACGTCGAATGACCTGCGCGGCGTTTGTGTTTATTTGCGGGGAAAACCCTGAGGTTTTGCCCTGAAACCGCCGTCGGCGCGAATCCTGCACTAAGCGTTCGCGGGACCGCGCACTCCTCCTGCGCTCCCGATCAGTCACAAGTCATGATTCTGGGAACGCGATCGACGTGCGCACTGCGGATAGCGTTGTGTCTGATGGTGCTGGGGGCCGCGCGGCAAGCGGCGGCCGATACGATTACTCTCGAATGGGATCCCAGCACTGAGTCCGTCGGCTACAAAGTGCATGTCGGCCTGCAGGCGGGGTCGTATACACAGCACTTTGACGTCGGCTCCGCGACGCTCTTCGCCTACACCAACGCCACGGCAGGCCAGCGCTACTGCTTTGCGGTGTCCGCGTATCTGCTGTCATCACGCCTCGAAGGGCCAGCGTCGGAGGCGGTCTGCGGCTACAGCAACGCGCCACCCACGCTGGTGAATCCCGGCAGCCGGAGTTCGACGACCGGACAGTCGGTCACGCTGCAGCTGCAGGGATCAGATCCCGATTTGCAGCCGCTCACCTACAGCGCCACCGGGTTGCCGCCAGGACTCACGCTGATGGGGAGTACAGGTTTCATCTCGGGCACGGGCACGACCGCCGGGACGTACTCGGTCACGGCTCGCGCGTCCGACGGCCAGCTCACCGCGTCGCAGACGTTCACGTGGACGATGACCGCGCCAGCCGGAGACGCCACGCGGCCGACGATTTCGATCGCGTCCCCGACCGCGAACTCGACGTATTCCACGACGTCTGCCTCGATCAACCTGAGTGGCAGCGCGTCCGATAACGTCGGTGTGGTCCAAGTCAGATGGGCAACCGATCGCGGGAGCAGCGGCGTTGCCGGCGGTACGACGAGCTGGAGCGCTAGTTCGATTCCGCTCCTCGATGGCTCGAACGTAATCACGATCACGGCAGTTGACGCCGCCGGTAACCAGGGGACCGATTCGCTGACGGTCACCTACACGGCGCCTGCGCCGGCTGATACGACGCGGCCGACGGTGTCCATCGGATCACCGACGGCGAACTCGAGCTATTCCACAACCACCGCATCGCTCGCGTTGAGCGGCTCGGCCGCCGACAATGTCGGTGTCATGCAGGTCAGGTGGGTGAACGACCGGGGCGGCAACGGCGTGGCCGCCGGCACGGCGAACTGGAGCACGACGGCGATTCCGCTCGTGACTGGCTCGAATGTCATCACGGTCACGGCCGTCGATGCCGCGGGAAACCAGTCGACCGATTCGCTGACGGTGACCTATTCGACTGCGACGACTCCGCCTCCGGCCACCGTCACGTTGACGGCAGACACGCGTAAGGCCGCCAAATGGCGATCGACGAGGCTTTCATGGGCGAACGCGCCCTGGGCGAGCGTCGATGTGTATCGAAGCACCTCAGGCGGCCCACTCCTGCGCATCACGACAACGTCGAACACCGGCGCCTACACTGACCCGATCTTTAACAAGGGGACCTACTCGTATCAGATCTGCGCGCAGGGTTCGACGACCAGCTGTTCGAACACGGCCACGGTGTTCTTCTAGCCAGTAGCCGGTAGCTGGTAGCTGGTAGCAGGTTCTCGCTACCCGCTACCGGCTACTCGCCACGAGCTAGCCGGAAACAGGGTGACAGCGGAGGCCGGGTCTTTGCGCGTTAGACCCGGATAGTCGCAGGTTTCCTACTGGCAGGGGAGTTGCTCAATCCGGCATACTCGCCTTCGGGTGTTCACGCGCGGTGACACCGTGAACCCGGGGAGCAGGAGGTGCCATGCGCGGACGAGCCGCATCCATCGGCCTGGCCTTGATTGCGTCAGGCGTCGGCATGACAACGCCGGCATCCGCACAAGAGCGCCGCGCACCAGCTGGCCCGGTCGTCGTCCGGGAAGTCGAGGTCAGAGAGGTCCGCGTGCAAGAGACCACGCGACCCCGACTTGACGATCAGCGTCCAACCTTCGGCGGCGAGCGGCCGGTGGACCCGTTGTACATCAGCCGGCCTATTCCTCGGCCGCAGTTCGACGCCTCGACCACGCGGCAGTTGAACAGCAGCGGCTCGCGGCTGCCCCCGCGCGATGCGAATCGCCGCCGCGGTCGCAATGGATCCGCCACATTCAAGCCGCGGTTCAACACTGGCTACGGCGTGGTCGTCGGATACCCCATCATTTACCCGTACGCCTATCCGTACGATCCATTCTCTCCGTCAGTGGGAGTGCCATACGGTCAGCCGCCGGCTCCGAACACGTATTCGAACGTGGAGCAGCCACCGCTCGGCGGAAGCGTCGCGCCTGTGACGCCCGTGATGCCCGTGACGCCCGTGACGCCCTCATCACCTGCGCCTGCTGCGATTGCATGTGAGAGATCCGTCGCGTGTGGTGGCATCAGCTTCGACCTCACGCCAGGCAATGCGCAGGTGTACGTCGATGGAAGCTTTGCCGGTCTTGTGGAGGACTTCGACGCTACAAGCGCGCCGCTGCTGCTCGCACCTGGTGATCACTACGTGGAAATTCGATTGACCGGGTATCGGACGGCCATCTTCGATGTCACGGTCAATCCCGGTGAAGTGACGCCCTATCAGGGCACGCTGGAGCGCTTGCGTCTACGCACGCCGTGAACGGCGATTCACGCGATCGCGGGCTGTGTGCGACGTGCGTGCACGCGCAGGTGATCACCAGCGCGCGGGGCTCGACCTTCTCCCTCTGCAAGTTGTCGTTCGTGGATTCGCGGTTCGCGAAGTACCCCGCGCTGCCGGTACGGGAGTGCGCCGGATATAGGGCCCAACCCCACGAACCACCAACCACCAACCACTAACCACGAACCACGAACCACCAACCAGCCTCATGCCGCCTGACGGTAATCCTCCGCCAGCGCGGACACGACGCTCACCGCGGGGACGTCGGCTGCGTGCTGCCGATCGATCGCGTCGCCGCCGATGGTGATCTGCAGTGCCTCGAAACACGTCGGGTCGATCCCCTCGCCGACTTCGCGGCGCATCACATCGAGCACGCGCTCGATCGGCATGCCCGGCCGATAGGGCCGCGACGCGCGCAGCGCATCGCAGACGTCCGCGGTGCAGAGCACGCGAGTCAACATCGGCAGCTCGCCGCGGGCGAGCCCGAGGT
>Ga0209382_10005663_pt1 | contig 16216 bp, 9 predicted proteins | sample SoiMetdeltSBSDD5_FD_187599 | JGI IMG/M metagenome (GOLD analysis project Ga0209382, IMG submission 187599) | Bulk soil microbial communities from a Populus tree surrounding site in Tennessee, USA - Soil MetaG P. deltoides SBSDD5 (SPAdes) (version 2) | ecosystem: Environmental > Terrestrial >...
GTCTACAAGGGCGACACCCGTCAGAACATCTTCGACCTCCACGTGTCGACGGACCGCACGAACTGGCGTCCGGTGTTCATCGGGCGCAGCTCCGGCACGACGACCGCCCTCGAACGCCACCGTTTCTCGCTCCAGGATGCGCGCTACGTGCGCTACACCGGGCACGGGCACGTCACGAACGCCGGCGTGGCCGGCGCGTTCAACAGCGTGACGGAGGTCGCTGTCTTCTCCAACCAGACCACGGGTATCGCCGCCCCCACGAACCTGCGGGCCACCCCCATCTACGATGCGGGCGCGATCCAGCTCCAGTGGACGGCCGGCGGCCACGCCACGCACCAGATCTTCCGCTCGACGACGCCGGGAGGTCCGTACACCTGGATCCGCGCCGTGCAAGGAACGCAGCACGCGGACTGGGGCCTGCAGGACGGCGTGCAGTACTGCTACGTAGTGAGCGCGGGGGCCAACGCAGGCATCCAGCACAGCCGCTATTCGAACGAGTCCTGCGCGCGGGCGTCGGTGCTGCCCACGCCGCCGCCACCGCGGCCCGACCCGCCCACGAACCTCACCGCCCAGCACGGCGCCGTCGGATGCGACGGGTTCGTGTCGCAGCCGCTGCGCTTGTCGTGGACGGCGGGGGCGCGCTCCGCCAGCTTCAACGTCTACAAGAACGCGGGCGGAGGATCGTATACCCGCATCGCGAACGTGACCGCCCCGCACTACGAGCATTTCACGATGACGAGCGGGTTCTGGACGGTGAGGGGTGTCAACGCGTCGGGCGAGAGCGATCCCTCGAACGAGGTCTTCGGAACGTTCGCCGTTCCGGGGTGCCCGGTGCCGCCGGAGATCACGCCGCCGCCCTCCGCCGCCACCGCGAGCACGAACGACGGCAACGTCGCCGGCAACGCCGTGGACAACAACCCGACGACGCGCTGGTCGGGATTCGGCGACGGCGCCTGGCTCGAGCTCGACCTCGGCCGCATCGCGCGCGTCACGCACTTCCGGGTGAGCGTCTATCGCGGCAACGAGCGGCGGAACCGGTTCGAGATCCAGGTGCGGAACGATCTCGTCTCCACCTGGTCGACGGTGTGGAGCGGCCAGACCAGCGGCACCAGCACCGGCTTCGAGACGTTCGATCTGGCGGGCGATCCGCAGGCCCGTTACGTGCGGTACCTCGGCCACGGCAATGTGTCGACGATCACCGGCGCTGTCGGCGGCTGGAACAGCGTCACCGAGATCGAGCTCTTCGGCTACTGACCCCGCGGGCCGTTGTCCGAACTCCTTTTCTTTCAAAAAAGACCTTGACACCCTACAGGTCAGGATGTCATAACCTGCCCCAACGTCACCCGATGCTCGCACCGGAGCCTGGAGCTCGTTAACCAGCGGCTCGTTTCCTGCCATGCCGTCGCCCGCCACAGGAGGCCGTATGAACGCCCGACGTGTCGCCGTCCTCAGCCTGATCCTCGCCCTGATGCTGGTGGCCTTCGTCCAGGACGCGCACGCCCAGGCGGCGTGGCAACCGAACACGAGCTACGCGACGGGGACGCTGGTGACCTATGGCGGTGCCACGTATCGCTGCCTCCAGGGCCACACGTCGCTCGTGGGCTGGGAGCCCCCCAACGCGCCCGCGCTGTGGCAGATGCAGAGCGGGACGCCGGCACCGACGGCCACGCCGACGCCGACCCCCACATCGCCGGCGCGCGTGACGCCGACACCCACCCCCACGACCGTCGGCCCTACGGCCACGCCGACGCCCACTCCGGTGGTCAACGCTACCGCGACCCCCACGCCGACGCCGAGCAGCGCGGGTGAGATCACGCCGGGGGCGTCGGGCGTCTCCGCGTCGACGCAGGACACGAACGTACCGGCCAACACCGTCGACAACAGCCTGTCGACACGCTGGTCGGGCAACGGCAACGGGGCGTGGATCCGCTACGACCTGGGCTCGGTGCGAACGGTGACGGAGATCCGCGTCGCCATCTACCAGGGCAACGGCCGCCGCGCGAGCTTCGACCTGCAGGTCTCCTCCGACAGCACGACGTGGGCGACCGTCTTCTCCGGACAGAGCAACGGCACGACCACTCAGGAGCAGGCGTTCGACATCACCGACTCCGCCGCACGCTACGTGCGTTTCCTCGGGCACGGCGCCACCCTCAACACCGGCGGCTCCAGCACGTGGAACAGCGTGACCGAGATCAGCATCTACGGCTCGGGCGCGGCGGCTCCGACGCCGACGCCCACTGCGACCACGGCCGGCCCCACCCCCACGCCGACTCCAACCGCGACGCCGACTCCGGTCACGGCCACGCCGACGCCGACACCGACGGGGACGCCGAGCGGTACCCCCGCCTGGCAGCCGGGAGTCCCCTACGTCGTCGGAAACCTCGTCACGTTCAACGGCAGCACGTACCGCTGCATCAACAACCACACGTCGCAGGTCGGGTGGGAGCCGCCGAACACGCCCACGCTCTGGCAGCTCCAGCAGGGCAGCACGCCCACCCCGCCGCCGCCGAACGCGAAGTTCTGCGCGTCCGACTGGTTGGCCACCAAGATCTACGCCAAGGGTGCGATCGTCGGCTACAAGGGCGTGGCCTACGAGGCGCTCATCGACAACCACGGCATCGCGCCGGACAACACGACATACACCGGCTACTGGAAGGCGGTGGGCACGCCGGATCCGACGCTGTGCCCGGTGCCGATCCCGAACACCATCAACTACGGCACCGCCCAGCCGGTGAGCGGCAACACGAACGCGGGCAACACGCGGCCGACGGGCGCGATCAGCTCGGCGCGCGTGTCGTCCGCCGCATCGACGATCCCGCCGATGTCGGGCAACTGGGGCACGGATCCGGGTGGCGACCATCCCGGCTTCGACTCCGACACCGGCGCGCGCGTCTTGAAGCTGCCCCCGGGAACGCTGCCGCTGCAGCACAACACCTACACCGTCGCGACGAACGGCCAGGAGATCGTCTCCTACCTCGGCGACTGGGCCATCTACGGCCGGCGCTGGGACTTCTCGAAGACGCCGGTGAAGAACCTCAACCGCCTCGTCTACGGCTTCGCCGGCATCTGCTTCCCCGGCGCCAGCAACACGCAGGACCCCGGCTTCCCCACCAGCGCCCCCGCCGCCGTGAACCGCACGTGCTCCCAGAGCCGCCTGCCCGACGGCGCCATGGCCATCGCCGACTTCGAGGCGGCGTTCGTGCGCAACCTCCCCGGCGGCCAGACGCCGAAGGTCTTCGGCACCGAGAGCATGTACGAGATCAACAAAGACGACGTGGGCGGCGTCTTCGGCGTGCTCTACACGTTGCGCCGCGCGAACCCGCACCTCAAGCTCGACCTCTCCGTCGGCGGCTGGACGCTCTCCGAAGGCTTCGGCTTCATGACGCGGGACGCCGGCCGGCGCAAGGCCTTCGTCGACTCCATCGTCCACTTCCTGCAGCGCTACGACTTCGACGGCATCGACATCGACTGGGAGTATCCGGGCAGCGACGGTGCCGTGCCCGACGCCGACCGCCCGGAAGACGCCGCAAACTATCTGCAGCTCATCAAGGATCTGCGTGCGGGCATGGACTGGCTGGGCGCAAAGACGGGCAAGCAGTATCGGCTGTCGTCGGCGATCCCGGCGACCAAGGGCAAGCTCGACATCATCAACTGGACCGAAGTCAGCAAGTACATGAATCGCCTCTACGTGATGACGTACGACTTGACCGGCGCCTGGGAGCGCGAGACGAGCCATCACACGCCGCTCAACGTGAACCCGGGCGCGACCGCCGGATCGTCGACGGGTGTATCCGCGCGGTGGACGATCGAGTACCTGCAGTCGAGCTACGGCGTGCCCGCGAACAAGCTGATGATCGGGGCCGCGAACTACGGCCGCGCGAAGCGCGTCCACTATCCCGGCGACCTGCAAGAGCTGAACAACGGCCTGCGCGGGAGCACGACGTACAAGCCGACCATCGCGCCGGGCACCACCACGTTCATCCTCACGATCGCCGGCATCGGTACTTGGGAAGCGGGCGTGCTCGAGAACTACGACATGTACCAGAACATCCTCGACCGCGACATCCGGCCCCGCAACGGCTACAAGCTCTACACCGACAAGGCGGCCAACGCCGACTATCTCGTCAACCCGATCGGCTCCTTCGTCACCATCGAGACGCCGCGCACGACGGCACTCAAGGCCCAGTACGCGAAGGACCATGCCCTCGCCGGCCTCTTCTTCTGGATGATCGAGCAGGACAACGGTTACAACCTGAACGCCGTGAACCACGTCTTCGGCAGCACGCTCGCCGGCAGCAGCGCAGACGGACGCCCGCAGGATCAGATCGCGACGTGCGGCGGCAACGTGACCGCGGCCGAGTGCGAGACGCTCATCAGCTCGCTCCGGTAGGAAGACAAGACAGCATCGAAAGGGCGGGGCCCGGCGTATCAATGGGCCCCGTCTTGACCTACCCGTTCGGGTAACCCAAAAAAAGCGCTTCTCTTTCCGCGCGTGCCGTCCGCGCGCCGCTATACTTTTTTGCGGAACCTGAATGTCGGCACGTTTGATTCACACGACCCCAATTGTCGGGGCGACGCTCGTCTGCTTCGCGGCGCTTTCGGCCGCCGCTCCCGACCGGCGGCGCACCGCGCTCAAGACGCCCGCGCCGTCGGTGGAGATCGTGCGCCTCGACGTGGACGGCGACGGCAAACCCGACGTACTCGAGCGGTGGTGGAACGGCAAACGCGTGCGCTGGCTCGACGAGAACGGCGACATGAAAGCGGGCGACACCCGCGGCGATCAGGTGGGCGATGCCGTGCAGGTCGACATCGACGGCGACGGCCTCTACGACGGTCCGGGCGACTGGAACATCCGATGGGCCGACACCGACGGCGACGGCCAGGCCGACGTGCAGGCATTCGCCTTCTCGAAGCCCACGGCGCAGGGCGTGCCCGGCCACGGCGCGCACTGGATGCTCTTCATCGACGTGGAGAAGGACGGCGTCCTCGGGTGGGTGGACTGGGACAGCTTCAAGTTCGACTGTTGGGCGTACACCGGCACCGGCGCCTGGTTGCCCGACTACAACGGCGAGTCGATCTTCCTCAAGATCCACTCCGACCCGCACAAAATCGAGGACCTCACCCTCAACTGGGAGAACCCGTTCTCGTTCTACGACCCCGACGGCGACGGCGTCAGCGAGATGGCCATTCGCTGGCTCGATCCGCCGAGCAACGGTGACGGCATCACGCGCCTGTCCGGCCGGCTCACGGAGGCCTACGCGAGCCTCGACCTCGACAACGACACCGCCCGCGACAACGAGACCGACTTCGACATCTCGTTCCGGGTGAACGGCGGGCCGGGCATCGCCTACCGGGATTTCAAGCACCCGCTCCCCCGCTTCGCGGGTGCCCCCAAGTTCGACGCCTTCTTCGCCTCGAACGACTGGCGGCGCGTCGACTCCGTCTCATACATGCCCCACGACAAGGGCTGGGGGTATCTCTTTAGGGGCGGCTGGGCCAACCGGTACATGGTCGTGGACGAGGACGACGACGACCATCGCTGGGAGCGCGTCGAGATGTACTACCCGACTCACGGTCGCGGGACCGAAGACTCACGCGTGGACGTCTACTCCACCAAGCGCTGGGCCCGCGATACCTGGGTGCGCGACTGGCAGGTGACGGAGGGCACGAGCCCGGGCGTGAGCGGCCATCCCCAGGCGGACTCGCTGGGCGATCGCGGCGAGTTCGACGCCGACGACTCCGGGCGCGGCAAGCTCTACGTGGGTGTCTTCGACCGGAAGGTGCACCTGGCCGGCGCGGAATGGGGCGCCTGGACGGTGGACCACGACGCGCGTTACCACGGCGGCTGGAACACGCCGTCGCGGAAAGAAAACGCCCCCGCCGTCGAAGAAGTCGTGCGCTACCGTGACACCGACGCCAACGGCTTCCTGGACACCGTCCAGTACGACTACGACGGCGACCGCACGATCGACTTCACCGTCTCGCTCCTCGACTACAAGACGCCGGCCGAGCCGCACCCGGACGCGGTGGCCCTCATCGACACGGAAGCCGCCGGCTGGCAAGGGCTGCACAAGAAGTACGAGGAGATCGCGGCCTCCTCCTGGCGCGAGGCGCTCTCCGTCTATCGCGCGGCGTGGCGGCGCGGCCTCACCACACCCGAGCTCGATCGCCTGGCCAACGGCGGCTCATTGTCGCAGCGCTACGACAGCGGCTACTGGATCAAGGAAAAGGTGTTCCGCCTGCTGCGCGCCCGCATCGATGAGGCCCGCCGCGAAGAGCCGAGGTCGGCGGCCGGGCTCACCGACCTCGAAGCCCGCCTGAAGAGGACGTACTACCTGGGACAGTTCGACGACTACGTCAAAGAGATCGGCAACGTCCCGGGACGTTAGACGGCAACGAAGCGACGCCACAGAGGCACAGAGACACAGAGAACGCACAGAGGAGGATCTGAAATCCTTCTCTGTGTTCCCTCTGTGCCTCTGTGCCTCTGTGTCTCTGTGGCGCCGTTGTTTCGTTGCCGTTGCTGCCGTCTCGTTAGAAGTCGATGCGAGCGACCATTTGCATGAAACGCGCCGACTTCGCGCTGGTGATGAGCCCGAAGTTCGGCGCGTTGAAGATCGCGTTGCCGGCGGCGTCGGAGGACACCGTCAGGGCCGTGTTCGGGTTGTTGAAGTTGGCGTGGTTGAGGGCGTTGAAGACCTCGGCGCGCAGCGTCAGCGCCAGGCTCCCGCGCAACGTGAAGCGGCGGGCGATGCCGAGGTCGACGTTGAAGTCACCCGGACCGCGGACCGTGCTCCGGCCGATGATGGGCGCCGCCGGGTCGAACGGCACCACGAGCCGCCGCGTCGCGCCGGCGCCCACGTAGAAGGGGCCGGAGGGCGTGAGCGGGAAGTTGGGATCGCTCACCGGCATGAGATAGCGGATCGCCTGTCCTTCGGGCGTCTGTTCGACGCGCAGGTCCGTGTTGGCGCCCGGCTTGACCAGCGGCCGCTGCTGGTTGAGGCTCGCCGCCGGCAGCGAGAAGATGTTGTTCCAGTCGGCGAGGTTGGTCTGGGCGATCGTGTCGGTCAGGCCCGAGCGGGCGGTGACGATGACGTTGGCCTGGAAACCCTTGAGCCAAGCCGGGCCACCCGTCTCGTACTGCGCAGCAACCGCCAGCACGTGCGGACGGTCGAGCGACGCCAGGCCGCGGTTGCGGTTCTCGTCGATCCCCGGCGCGCCGGCGAGGTCACCCACGTCGAGGCCGTTCGGCTGCGAGAAGTTGAAGATGCCGCTCGCGTTGTCGATCGACTTGCTGAACGTGTAGGTGGCCTGGAAAGAGAATCGCTCCGAGAACTTGCGGCTCGCGCGGACCTGGCCCGAGTGGTACCAGGAATCGCCCTCGTGGAAGAAGGCGGGCCAGGTCGAGACGTTCGGGTTGGGCCGCGCCGCCTGGATCACCGCATTGGACTGCTGAGCGACCTCTTGCGTCCGCTCCAGCGGCACCACGTTCATGTTGCGTACGACGGGAAGGTTGTAGCCGCGGGAGCCGATGTAGCTGAGGTCGACGATGGTGCCGCCCCACAGCGCGCGCTGGATGCCGAGGTTCCATTGCACCGAGTAGGGCATCGGGCTGATGTCGCCGTACTGGTTGTTGGGGCCGGCCAGGGGACGGGCCGCGCTCGTGCCGCGCTCGACGACGAAGGGGTCCTGGAGGTTCTGCACGGCCACGAGGGGCATGCCCTCGTTCAGCCGGAACGGCTGGGCCACGCCCGCGCCGAGGCTCGTGAACTCCTGGCGGACCTGGTAACCCGGATACGGCACGACGCCGCCCAGGTTCGAGAAGATCTGGCCGTAAAACAAGCCGACCGCCGAGCGCACGACAGTCTTTTCGTTGAGCGTGTACGCGAAGCCGACGCGCGGCGCGAAGTTCACCATGTCCGCCTCGAGATCCGTCGTGCGCGAGGAATTGAGACCGGCCACGAGCAGTTGGCCGATGGTACCCGGCCGCGTGTCGAGCCGAGAGTAGATGTCGTCCTTCATCGTCATGGCCGACTCGTACTCGTAGCGCAAGCCCACGTTGGCGGTGAGCCTCGAGCTGACCTTCCAGTCGTTCTGCACGAACAAGCCGATGTTGTGGTTCTGGCGCACCGTCCGCGGCTGCGGCAGGTCGTAGACCGAGGTCTTGACCTGGCCCAGCAGGAAGTCGGCCATGGCGTGGGCCGGGTTGTTAGCGGCCCGAGTCGGTGAAGTGATCTCACCGTTGAAGCGGTAGACGCCCGTGAACTCGCCGCCCGGGTTGAATACGTCGAATCTGTTGATGCGCGCCTGGGCCCCGACCTTCGTCGTGTGCGCGCCCCGTACCCACGTCACCATCCCCGACAGGTGGTAGTTGTTGTCGAGTTGCTTGCGCAACGTGTTGACGTCGATGCCGAGGTTGCGCCACCCGGCGATCTCGAAGCGCGGGGACGCGGCATAGACGGAACGCCCGATCCCGTAGGTGCCGGCGACGTCGAGCCCGGCCGACGGTGGGTCGATGACGGGGTCGTTGCGGTAGTAGCCGAAGTTGACGTCGGACAGGAGCGAGGGCGACCAGACATGGTTCCAGCCCGCCGAGACCTGAAAGCCCTTGGTCGCGCTGTCCCCAACGGAGTTGTTGAGGGGGCCGGGGATGTTGGGCGCGCTGGGACCGAACACGTCGTAGTAGGTGAGGCGCGCGTTCAAGCGGGCCTTGCCGCCCACGTGATGGTCGAGCCGCATGGTCACTTCGTCCTCGGTGGGTTTGTTGGTGGTGTCGTTGATGTAGTTGTTGCTGCTACGCCCATTCGCGGGATCGAAGGTGCCTGCAGAGTTGGGCAGCGGAACGAGGCTCAGGATCCTCAACGCCGCCGGGTCCATGCGATTCTGGGGGATGCGGTTGTTCGGGAAGCAGCCGCTCCGGTCCTGGGGCGTGCAGGGCGCGGTCAGCAGCGGATCGCGGATCAGGATAGGCGGCAGCGGCTCGCCCTGCGGGTTCCTCAAGTCCAGGAGCGCGGAGAAATCGCCGGCGCGCCATCTCTCGTCGGGCAGCGTCGAGGCCGGGCTGGCCGGCGCCGTGCGGCGGACGGCTTCGTAGTTCACGAAGAAGAACGTCTTGTCGTGGCCGTCGTACAGGCCGGGGATGTGCACGGGACCGCCCAACCGGGCGCCGAACTGGTTGCGGCGGTCCTGCGGCCGCGCGGACCCGCGCAGGTTGTCGAACCAGTTGTTGGCGTTGAAGCGCTCGTGGCGATGGTACTCGTAGACGGCGCCGTGGAGGTCGTTGGCCCCCGAGCGGATCACGACGTTGACGAAGCCGCCCGCGCTGCGGCCGTACTCCGCGGAATAGCCGGCCGTCTGGACCTTGAACTCGCGGATGGCCTCCGTCGACGGGAACCGCTGCACGCCGCCGGTGGAGCCCGACACCACGGACACGCCGTCCACCGAGAACTCGCTGTTCAAGGTGCGGCTCCCGTTGATCGAGAGCTGCGAGGCGTTGACGGCGTTCGCGTCGCCGCCGCTCGAGATCCCACCGGCCAACGCCAGGAGGTTGAGGACGCCGCGGTTGTTCAGGGGCAGGTTGCTCACCTGGGCCGTGTCGACGACGAGGCCCATCGACGAATCCTCGGTCTCGAGGCGGCCGAGGCCTTCACCCACGACGTTGATGGTCTCGGCGATCGCGCCCGCGGGCAGCTCGATGGGGATGCTGGCCTTCTGGCCCACGGTGAGCGGCACCTTCTGGATGGTCTTGGTCTTGAAGCCGGTGAGGGACGCGCTGACGTCGTAGTGGCCGACGGGCAGCGACGGCGCGAGGTAGGCGCCGCTCCCGTCCGTGGGTCCCGTCCACGCCGTCACGTTCGTCTCGGCGTTGGTCACGGTGACGGTGGCGCCGGGCAGCGCACCGCCCGATTCATCCGTGACGCGTCCCGACAACGACGCGGTGAGCGATTGCGCGCTCGCCGGCAGGCTCGACGCCAACACCATCGCCGCCAGCGCTGTCGCCAGACCCGCTCGTCGAAGCTCCAGTCTCACGAAGACCTCCCTTTGAACCAAGACCAACCCCCGCCCATGCCGAGGCTAGCGCACGCCCACGGCCGCGACAAGCGCCGATGGAGGAGCGACATGCTAGATCGCCCGGTCCAGACGCCGGCTCGAAGCGACTTCGTGTAGTCTTGGGGTGGGTCACGGATGACCGCCACCGGCAAACGGGTTCTCGTCGTCGAAGACGACGCCATGATGCGTCAGCTCGAGCAGTCCATCCTCGAGCAGGCGGGCTATGCGGTCGATCAAGCCGACGACGGCGACGTCGCCATCCAGGCGCTGCGCGAGCAGCGGCCGGACCTCGTCCTCCTCGACATCCGCATGCCCCGCGTCGACGGCTGGGGCGTTCTCGAGCACGTCCGCACCATGGAGACGCCCCCCCCGGTCGTCCTCGTGAGCGGGATGCACGAGGTGCTCCCTCCTGGCCACCTGAACCCCTACGTCACCGGCTACGTGTGCAAGCCGTTCGACATCGGCCACCTCCTGAAGACGTGCGCGGGCGCCATTGCCGCCAACCCCGTGATCTCCGCGGGCGGGTCGCGGCGCGAGTCGCGCAAGACGTTCCTCGTGGAGACGACGCTCATGTCCGAGACGGGCATCCCCCTCGGCAAGGGCCAGCTCGTGCAGCTCAGCCGCGGCGGATTCCGCGTCGAGGTCGGGGTGGCCCTGGAGCCGGGCTCACAAGTGCGCATCGCCTTCCGCCTTCCCGGCCGCGACGAGCCGCTGCGCCTCACCGGGCGTGTGCGCTGGCGGACGGAGTTCATGCTGGGGGCGGAGATCGACGACGTGCCGGCGCTGGATCAGCGCCTGCTCGAGGAGCTCACCGACGAGAACGGCCTAGCGGAATAGGCGCCAGCGCGCATCGGAAGCCGCGCTCGGCTCGTACTTCGAAAGCAGCCGGCGCCACTCGTCGTCGTCGACGTGCCGCAGCGCCTCCACCAGCATCGGTACGATGCGAGGACGGTCCTGGGCGTCGATGTTCGTCGCGAGCCACTCCTTGTCGGGATCGACGTACGGCGCGAGGAACGCCACCGCCTTCTGCAGGCTCCGGCCATCGGGGGTGTTCACCCGCCAGGCATCCACGCCCACGTTCTCGGCGAGCACGGCCAGTCGCAGCAAGCCGGCCAGGTTCAGGGCGCAGTAGTTGAACGACCGCGTGCGGGCCAGCTCGTGAGGCTGTCGGCCGTCGGGCTCGATCTGGGTGGCGATGCGATGCGCGAGCGCCTCCTCCACGTACGCGCGGGCCTCCGCTCGATGGCCCAGCGAGAGGTGCAGCTCGACGACCTGGACGTCGTACCAGGTCCCGTGATTGTTGGGCTCGTCGGCCTCGTCCTTGCCGTTGTCGCTGGTGAGCAGCCAATGCAGGAACGTCTCCCGCCAGCGGCGATAGTCGCGCTCGTCGCCCTTCGTCCATGCCGGAGAGTCGAAAACGAACGGCTGCGCCTCGGTGAAATACAGGAGGTAGCGTCCCTCGATGATGCCGATGCCGCGGCCGTCGTTGATCCCGGGGATGGCCTGCGCGTGCTGCAGGTGCGGGTTCATGCGTGTGGCCGGGTCGAGGAACCAGGCGCGCAGCAGCCGCACGGCCTGCTCGGCGTAGGGTTCGTGACCGGTGAAGTGATAGGCGAGAGCCAAGGCCTCGAAGGCCTCCCCCATGGCCTGGACGGTGGGGCGATCGGTGCCCTGCCGGCTCTTGGGGTTCGTCTCCCCGTCGCGGCGGATGTAGGGCAGACCGTCGGCTTTCGACGGATCGGGCCACCAGTAGGGCCCGAAGCTGAAGTAGTCGTGCGGGTCGCCGCTGGCCGCGGTCAGCGTCTTGTCCATCACGGAGCGCGGCTCGAGGCGCAGCGCCTCGTCCGCCTGCGCGCGCAGGGCTTCGAAGGGGACCGTTACCGACGCGTCCTGCGCCGCCACTTTGGCCTTCGCGGCGTCGAGGCGGCCGGGATGCAGGATCGGATAGTCGACGGCGATGGCGCGCGCGGCCCCGGCCAGCACCGCCATCGTCAGGAGGGCGCGGATCACGCGCCGCCTCCCTTCGCGCGCGCGCCGCGGCGCAAGGCGGCGAAGATCGACCCGTAGGCGAACTCGGGGCCATAGTGCGCCTCCTGCCGCCCCTGGCGGCCGTCGAGGGCTACCTCCCAGTGCTCGCGCTTCGCGAACGAGTGCAGCCGAAAGGTCAGCCGGCCGCGGCGTTGCCGGAAACGCTCGATCGGGTAGAGCTTCACCGACCACGCCGCCGACCCTCGCGTCTCGAGCCAGGCGCGCGGCCCCAGCCGCAGGCTCAGCCAGATCGCGATGCCGTCGATGCGGTCGGCGCGGGCCAGGTCCCACGAGGCGGAGACGTCGCCGAGCTCCGTCCGCGGCACCGCCGCCCCTTCGAGCTCCACGCGATCGAGATCGGCGGCCGGCCCGGCGAGCTCGTACTCGCCCTGAAGGAGGGGCCGCGGGATCTGGGAGACGACCTCCCTCAGCGAGCGGACGGCGGGCAGGAGCGTCCGCGGATCGGGCAGATCTCGGAGCAGTCGCACCGGCGCGGCGCGGAACACGATGGCCCCCGGGATGAGGGCGCCGCCGCGGCGCAGGAAGTGGTCGCGGGCACGGACCATGATCGGAACGATGTCTTCCTCGAACGCCATGCTGCCCACCGTCTCGCTCACCACCACGTCGAACTCGCGCCGCAGCTCGACCCGCCGGAAGTCCCGGGTGACGATCTCGACGCGATCGGCCACGCCGTTCTCAGCCACGAGACGCTCGATGAGAGGGCGCAGGAGCGGCTCGCGTTCGACGGCCACCACGCGGCGGGCCCCGAGCCGCGCCGCCACCACCGCCCACAGGCCGCTGCCGGAGCCGACGTCGAGCACCCGCGCTCCCGGCCGGATCACGCGGGCGAGGGCGCGGCGAAAAGCGGCGTTGCGCGGCCGGTCGCGCAGCAGGGCCTCGTGATAGCGGATGATCGACTGGAAGTGTGACAGGGAGAAGCGAGCGTGGACGGCCATCAGGTCTTCCCCACCGCCTCCAGGGCGGCCTTCACCGCCGAGCCGTCCTTGCGGAACCGGAATCGATGACACGGGACCTGCCGCACGATGCGCTCGCAGGTGTCGAGGACGCGCTCGACCGCCGATCGATCCCAGATGGGCGAGAACCCGCGGGCAAAAAGAAGCGCCGCCGCCGCCGCCGGCGACAGGCGCTCGACGCGCGTCTCGTCCGCCTGCTCGAGGAAGAAGAGCGCGGCCAGCGGACGCGCCGTCGGCAGCGCGAAGCGGCCGATGCCGTGCCACGGCGTTCCATGGGCCCAGGCTCGGGCGCCGCGGAAGCGCAGGACGATCCGGTCATCGCTCAGGACCTCTGTCCCGCGCCGGTGCCTCTTCCACAGGAGCGCCGTGGTCGTCTTCCCCGCCCCCGACTGTCCGCAGAAGACCAGCGCGCGCCCGCCCACGACCAGGCCGCAGGAGTGCACCTCGAAGGCGCCGGTGCGAGCGAAGTAGTGCTGGAAGAGCATCTCGTCGACGGGGTGAAAGAGCGCCGACGGAGGACGCGGCCCCGAGTCGGGCCGTGGGAAATACATCGTCCCGCGACCCGAGCGTGGATCGATGACGACGGCCTCGTAACACGACGGAGACAACCCGTCGTGCTCGAAACGATACAGCCAGCCTCCTTCGTGCCGATGAACGCGCCAGCCGCCTTCCTCGGAATGGAACGCGAGGGTGCCGCGCTCGGCCGAGGGGGGTGTTTCCTCGACGAAGGACAATGACATTTCCCCGCCGCGCGCGGCGAGGAAGGCGCGGTGGTGCGGCCGCGGCCGGATGTAGCGAACGCCGTCGCGCGCCGACGCGCTGACCGCGAGCGTCACCCCCGCGACCCTGATGCGCGTCGTGTGTGCCTTGCTCAGCGCGACCTTTGGATCTGGATGAGGGCGGGCGCTTTGGCCCCGTGATCCTCGCTGCACGACCCGCCGCAACCCGACTGGGTGGCGCGGGCCTGCACGGCGGCCGGCTGGGAGACGAGCTTGCCCTGCCCGAGACAGCAGGTACCGTCGCGGCGGTGCCCGCTGGAGACACCCAGCACCGCGTCCGCGCGCAGGTGCGCGATCTCGCAGAAGCCGACCACCATGGCCTCGATATCCCCGTGCTCCATCTCCGCCGCGCCCGGGCAGCTCCCGCACAGCGCGGCGAGGCTGCACGTCCGGCAGGCGGAGGCCGTCTGCCAGGTACGCGCTCGCAGCATGGGGAAGAAGTCGTTCCAACCTTCGGCGAAGGAGCCCTGCTTGAGATCGAAGTACGACTTGCGCGAGAGCTGGCACATCTGCAGCCGCCCGTAGGGATCGACGGTGAAGCTCGTCTGGCCGGCGCCGCAGGTGTACACCCGGTCGCGCGCGATCGGCACCTCCGGCCCCGGCACGAACTCCTCGCAGAACCTCTTGAGCTCCGCCATGCGCGCGCTGTCCTCGAGGTCCAGCGCCAGCACCTGTTCGGGCGTCATCTGCAGCTCACTGTTGCGGTTCGCCCCGCAATCGACCCGCGGGTTGAGGAGGCTGTCGAAACGGAACTCCAGGCCCTGCTCGTGGGCATAGGCCTCCATCGCCATCACCTCGTGCATGTTCCAGGTAAGGGCCATGGTCTTGAGGACGACGGGGATCTTCCGCTGCACCAGCCGCGCGATCCCGGCCAGGCACTTGTCGTAGGAGCCGGGAACGGCGGTGACCTTCTCGTAGGTCTCCCGTGTCATGCCGTACAGGCTGATCTCGATCCCTTGCGGCCGGTACTCGTCGAAGAGGTCGGCGATGGCGTCCGTGACGAGCGTCCCGTTCGTGAAGACGGTGACGAGCAGGCCCTTCCGGATCGCGTAGAGGTACAGCTCGGGAAAGTCAGGACGCAGCAGCACCTCACCGCCGGTGAGGAGCAGGTGCAGGTTGCCGGCCTCGACGATCTCGTCGACCAGGCGCTTCGACCGCTCGAGCGAGATCTCCCGCTCCTGGATCTCGCGCGAGCCGGCGGGCTCGTTGACGTAGCAGTGGACGCAGCGCAGGTTGCAGCGGTAGGTGGTCTCGATGCATCCGTCGAGCGGGAGGCGCTGCTCGAGGATCCCCATGCGCTCCTGCAGGCGCGAGTAGGGGATCTCGCGGATCTCGGGTTCCACGTCAGCTTCCGGCGTCACGACAGGCGCCGATGGTGCCGCGGCCGAGACAGGCGCCGAATCGCCCGGCTCCTGTCGACGTCTTGCAGCCGGTGACGGCGAGCTCGTCTTTCACGAGCTTGACCTTCTGGATCTCCGGCGACTCGTAGCGTTCCTTGGGCTGGTCCTGCATCGGGATTCAGTCTACCTCACGGCCGCCGTCGAAGGCGCCAGCGGCAAGGCGGGGTCGCCGAGAAGGATCCAGCCCTCGACGACGGCGCGTGTGCGACCGTCCTTCATGAGCGCCGCGCGTTTCGCCTGGAGAATCACGTCACCCAGGCGCAGCGTGGTGGACGGCAGCAGGCGAGCGTAGACCTCGTTGTACATCGTGCGCTGCGCCAGCGGCGCGGTGATTCCCACCGGACCGAAGCTGGCCACCGCGCCCGCACCGGGAGCGGTCACGAGCGCCTCTCCGAGCGACGGCCCGAAGAGGAACAGGTGCCAGTTCACCTCGCAGCCCCAGGTGAAGACGATGCTGGGCCGCGTCGTCGTGAGCCCGCGCGCCTCGTCGCTCGCCAGGAGCTGCTCGTCCGCCCAGACGTCGACGCCGCCGTGGCCGAAATAGTGGGTGGCGAACAGGCCGTTGCGCCAGGCGTTCGTGAGGTTCGTGCGCGCACCGGCGATCCCCGAGGTGACGTCGGCCCAGTAGACCTGGGACCCGGCGGGCAGCAAGCCGGCGATGCGCTGCGCCTCGGCGCGGAACGGGGCATCGGCGGGCGTGCTGTTGTCCGCGGCGAACAGGTGGCTCCGCGCGCTCGAAGCCGGCGCGTTGCCCCAGGCCACGATCTTGTCGATCATCGTCGACGCCTCCTCGGGCGTCTGCGCCGGCAGGCGGCCGATGGCGACGTCGGGCAGGCGGTTGTCGTTGGTGTCGGCGTACACGTTCTCGGACGGGATGCGCCCGGACTCGTCGCTCCAGGCGTACATCGACGGCATGAAGCTGACCGCGCCCATGCCCATGTAGTCCTGCGGGTCGAAGGTATCGTCGCCGATCAGCAACACGTAC
>Ga0209382_10005664_pt1 | contig 16214 bp, 31 predicted proteins | sample SoiMetdeltSBSDD5_FD_187599 | JGI IMG/M metagenome (GOLD analysis project Ga0209382, IMG submission 187599) | Bulk soil microbial communities from a Populus tree surrounding site in Tennessee, USA - Soil MetaG P. deltoides SBSDD5 (SPAdes) (version 2) | ecosystem: Environmental > Terrestrial >...
CGCCCGCCGGGCGGCAAGCGCAGTGGCGGCATTCCGCGAGATGCAACGGCTGAAAAGGCGCTGCACATGTGCGCCGATTGACTGGGGCGGGAAGTATTGGGGGCGTTCGGAGAAATGCGCATCGCGGCGCAGCTCGAGCAGCGTGGTCGACGTCGCCCATGTCGCCCAGCTGGCGTTGACGGGTCTTGTCCAGCAGCAGGCGGCGTGACCCGCCGCCAATAGGATGCCCTGCATTCGCGCTGGCGAGGCTGCTGACGCATTAACGGGCGTTTGGTACCCCTGAGGTACCCCGGCCGATTTCCTGGAAACTGCGTCTTTAGAAAGTGCCTGATTTACTTGGCTCCCCGGGCCGGATTCGAACCAGCGACCAACCGGTTAACAGCCGGTTGCTCTACCACTGAGCTACCGGGGAACGGGCCGTTGCCACGGCAACCGGGCCTATAACAAAGCCAGCCCCGCTTTGCAAAGCGTGAAGAGGTGACAGGCTTGCCCGCCGCGCACCGGGCCAGCGGTCTCCGTAATCTCGAATGATGCGGGCACGTTCTCGTTCTCTCGACCATCGGCTGACGACTAATACCCGACACCAGCTGGAAGAAGATCTGTGACCCGACCAAGCGCAGGCAGCCCTTGATGCCGACAGTGCGAATAAGGCGACGATTACCGCTAGGGAAGCCAAAGGACTTCAGAGCTTGAAGAGGGCACCACAGGCAAAGCTAGAAGGACGATAGAACGGCTCAGGGTCAGACATTTTGAGTGGACTATCAAAGCTTTACACGTGTGCTCAAATGGTCACTTCCTTTGGATTTTTCTGCGATATGCACAATGTCGCCATCCCCAGCATGCGTAGTTTGCTACCTTTTAAGTTCGCTGGAGGGCTCCACGATGCGTCGAGTATCCACGGCACTTGCCGCCATTTATGCGATTGCATTCAGTCAGCTTGCGTTAGCAGCTGATCTGCCGCGCAAAGCGCCAGTTGCTCCGGCGATAGTCCCGTACAACTGGACAGGCTTCTACGTCGGTGTGAACGCCGGCTACACGTGGGGCCCGTGGGATGCCAGCAGCAGTCAGATTATCTTTGATCCGTCGGCCACGCACGATGCCAAGGTCAATGGAGGGCTGGTCGGTCTGCAAGCTGGCTACAACTGGCAAGCCGGCGGATGGGTTTATGGGCTAGAGGGCGATATACAATATACTGGTGCGAAGGACACTGACGCCTGGACCGCGCCTGGTGTGCCGCTCCCTCCGCCACCTCAGACCAACCCTCTAGACTTTTTGCCTGGCCCTGCGGGTGGCGGGCCGATGTCGTTCGCACACGAATGGAAGTTTCCATGGTTCGGAACACTGCGCGGTCGCTTGGGCGTCCTCCCGGCGGGCGCTGGCTTCTTTACGTGACGGGCGGTCTCGCCTTCGGTGAAGCGAAATACAATATGACGTTTTCGCAGCCGGGCGCCGTTCGTTTATTTAATCCGTACTTCCTCTCCGACAGCGTGACCAGAGTAGGCTGGACGGTGGGCGCAGGTGTTGAAACGGCGTTTGCCAATAACTGGTCCGCAAAACTTGAATATCTCTACGTCGATCTCGGGACCCGTTCAATCGACACGCTTGATGTCGACGGCGCTCCATTTCATGTCGAATACAAAATTCGCAACAACATCGTGCGTGCGGGGCTGAACTATAAATTGTGGTGAGCACGACCTATTCAGACAAACACTCGCGCTCTAGACGAAACGTTGTAAGCGAACCCACGTTTGCTAACGCCAAGGCTTGTGGCAGCCCGCAACGCAGTCTTTCCGTTGCGGGTCTCTTTATTGCAAGCAGCCGCGATTGCGACAGTTCAGAGCGACGCTTCGCACAACACCACGAAGTACGGTTCAAACAGAGGTTTCGTTAGTAGTTTTGCTGCGCGGCCGGTGCTGATGCATTATGGTCTGCGGCTGCGGTCGGTGCTTCCTGAGTGCGCTTACGAACTACGCGCACTTGCTTGCGAATGGGACGGCGGGCCTTCTTATCACTGGTAATTGCTTTCTCAGCTTGCTTCGCGGACTCGACGTGCGGAATCGCGGATGTGGTCTCAATGGGTGACAGCACCGGCGTCGACTCGATCGTGCCGCTCGCAGGCAAACTGTTTCGTGCTTGCATTGTTTGAATTAACAGATCTTTCGCTAAGCCCGAGGTGACTTGCTCTAACGTCGCTTGCCGCTGCCTCAGCGATTTGATCTCTTCTACCCGCTCCTGGTCTAGTCGGCTCATGCGATCGATGTGCGCTCGCAAGTCAGCAATTTGGTCTTCATAGCTGATTTGAGTCTGAGTCTGACCGTCGATCAGGCGGGCGAAGAAATCATCGCGAAACGCCAAATAGGGGCTGATCGCGACCGTGCCACACGCCACGGTGACTAACAGTGCGGACATGATGCTCCGCATACGCGAACGTCGCGGCGGCCGAGTGTGCTCGCGGGGTGGTCGTGATGAGCGGCCCGGTCGCGTCCGCGGTGACACTGAAGAAGACGAATGCGACATCGACGCTCTGTGCCTGTTCGACCGTGGGTCGAGCGCGAAACAAGCTCGATTCTGTATGACTTGTCAAAGATCGCTGTCAGATTAACTCTAAGGCTGGCGGTCACCATTGCATCAGTTCGCGCTCACGGCGTTAGCCAGTTGCTTGTCTATTGCTTTGCAAGCGCGAACGCTGCCATGCGAATCATCAAGGCAGGTTACCGATTGCTCGCTTCCAGGCCGAAGAAGCTTTGAGCGACTCGAGCGCCGCTCCCGCTACATCAATGTCTGCGGGATGGCGCCGGGCTGATCTGCGACCGGCCTACGGCTGCGGGCGAGCGCGGCGTTTCGATGATCGCTTGGGTTCTGCAGCGCTGGCGGCATAGTACGGGCTCGGATTGCAAAAGCCACGATTGCCGGCCAGTACGTTCGGTTGGCACTCCGCAAATGAGCGATATCGACAGTCCCAATACACGGCATCTTCACCAATCGTGATTACCGCACACCACGGAGCCTGGGAGGCCTCTGCGTTTGGTGAACCGATGCTTATCGATATGAGAGCAGCACCGGCCAGCAAAATTGAACGGGTCATGGGTCAACCTCAATATGGGTGTTAGTAGTAACACCAAGGAAGCCGTCACGATTTCAATGCAACGGTGCTTTATTCCCGCACGGCATGCGGGCGGTAAGACAGGTTCCATGTCGCAACCGTGTCGCGTGCCGGCAGGTTTTATAAACCGTTGGAAAACAACGGAACAAATCGCAACACACGCGACATGAAGACGATCTTCGACCGATTTCGTTTTTCTTTGACGATCAAAGTTTTGGTGGTGGAGGCCACGGCCGGAATCGAACCGGCGTGCACGGATTTGCAGTCCACACGAATTTAAGGCCGTTCAAGAGCTTGCCTGCAAAACGGCCCCAAAACCGCCCGCCGTCAATCAATGGCTTACTAACGAAATACAAAACGCCGGGTGCGACCACCACCCCAACAAGTGGAGGTCGTGCCAGACGGAATAGCCATGGTCGAAAAGGTTCGACCCGCTGGCTTGGTGACAGCGGGCCGAGGGAAGACCAAAAGACCACTTGCGCTTGCGGCGCCCCTCCCAAATAGCCAAAACCAAACTTCGGTTCAAGCGTCGCCGCTCCGCGCCGCGATCATCGGGTCGGACGAATGCCGAGCTGAAGGCTTTAGCGCGCTCGCGGCATCGCCCGTCTTAAGTCTGTGCCGCAAGCTGATTGCCGCCGGCCATGATCCGGACCAGCCGATGCAAGTCTGGCGGAATGGCACCCTTTGCCTGCGCGTCCGGTCCATCGGCCTAGCGGCGGGGTTGGAGGTCAACACCAAGGGTACGGGATTTATTCGTCACCGTGCGGTGCGCGCAGCCCCGCCCATGCATTCGGACGGCTTGTCTGGGGAAAACGACAGGCCGCCGTGTTTCCCATCACGGAGGGCCGAAGACCAAATCCAGCAAATCATGGCGCAGGTTTTCCGGGAGGCGCGGAAATGACCGAGCGCGAGCGGCTCCGCAACCGGCGACCGAGCGAAAATTTCACCTTTGAGATTGCCGGTTTGAAATTCACGGCGACGGTGAGTCGCTTCGCCGATGGCCGGATCTGCGAGCTGTTTTTGAATAACCACAAAGCCGGAAACCAATCCGACACGAATGCGCGCGATGCCGCGATCATTCTTAGCTTCGCGCTCCAGTACGGTGCGGATCTGGAAACGATCCGCAAGGCACTTTGCCGCGACAGCCAGGGCCGGGCATTGGGACCGGTTGGCGCGGCGCTTGATATTATCGCGGGGCGGGACCGATGACCGCGCCGCTCAAAATCACCGCCAAGGCGAAGTTCGAACTCGCCAACGAAATCCGAAGCGACAAAACGTTATCACTCGGGGATCGCATGGTCGGGCTGTATCTTGTGGAGCAGTTCAATCCACGACGCGGCTTTGCCTACCCGACGAGAATCCAGATTGCCGCCAAGGTGGGCATCAGCGCGCGCAGCGTTCAACGGTCCATCAAAAAATTGGAGGGACGGTATTTCGCCATCAAGCGAGCGAGTCGCAATGGGCATGCCAATGAATATCGGCCCATCATGGGAGGCAGGATGTCTCCCTTAATGAAGAAGAAAGATGGGAGACAACGGCGACCAAGAAGGGAGACATTTGCGACCAAAATGGGAGACACCAGTGTCTCCCCAAACCTTAATCAAACCTTAACAAACCTTAACGGGAAGAATAAAAATCTGGAATCCGAGAAAGCAAGCAAGCCAGCAACCGGGCACAAACCCAAGTCACTCACAAAGGCCGTATGCGGCAAGGAAATAGACGAAGCCGAAGCCGAAACTTATCTGACTGCGTTTGAAGGCCTGCCGCCCGAGGAGCGGCTGACGCTCCTCAAAAGTCCAATGGAAAATCAAAAGCTGAAGCTGCTGGCGCATCACGCCGGCAAAGCTGAATCGCGCAAACGTGCGCAGGAACTGCTGGCCCAGATTGCGGAAGGCGGATGAAGCCGTGCGCATGCCTGACGAGAGAGCCAAGCAAAATGGAGGAAACATCCCGCGCCGGCGGATCGTCACCAAGCATTTGGGCACCTGGGAATGGCGGCCGGATGACCCGTCACAAGGCGAGGAACCGGGCAGATGGATAAGGGTGGCGTGATGACCGACGAGGAATGCAAGGAACGCAAGCGCGTAGCGCATGCGGCGATCTCGTTAGGCATCAACCTTGGCTGTGCGTGCTTGGCCTCACTCCGGCAGTTCAACTGGAAAGTTTTTCATGCCGCTGGGCAATGCTACTGAGATGCTAGCCACAGGTGCAGCGTAGTGGTTTCTGGCATCCATTTTTGCCCCGGCGGCAATCACATTGACCGCAGCGACGGTGAGCAACGCGGCAGCGACGAATACAGACGGTACGTGGGGCATGGCTTGGTCCCCTATGGGTCTAGGTGTCCCTCTATTCCCATGCTTTAAGAATAGGGCCGGTTACGCCAAAGCGCTGTGACCGGCGTCACAAAGTTCCTCTTTTTTGTGAATGCCAATTCGGATTTCGAAGCCAACGCGGTCTATCGGTACGCGTACATGCCTGTGATGGCCGTCACAGCCAACCGTTTTCAAATCAGTAAAGCTGTTCATGTGAAGGCCTTCTAGAAACCTTCATTGTGTCCCTTCCCTCCCGCCTGGCATGGCGCTCACCACCGCCAGGCGGGGCCTTCGCCCAGGCGGGGCCTTCGCCCCATGGGTCTTAGGGGGGCTTAGATCAATGAGCCGACATACAGTCGATGTGTCCGGTCAGCGGCACGCCGTGCAGGTGTACCGATACGCGGTTAATCTTTGGATAGCTGACGGCAAGGTTCTTGGTCAGCAACTCAGAACAATAGGACGCACTGCGAAAAAAGCGGTGAGGGCCTGGCAGAATGCAGCACTACAAAAGCGCTGCCCCCCAAGCCCTTTGTCTGTCGGTTCGCGTCGGTCAGAACAGCTATAGTCAAGCCTGATAATCTCCGCCGACATGGCGCAGTCTGAGTAAAGGCCAAAGGATGTGGAATGGAGCTTTTGTTTTTGTTGCCTTGATACTTGCCAGTTGTGGGTCGCACTCGACTTCCCTTGACGACGCAAGAAACCAGTTCCTTGCGGCGCTTGCAGACTATCAAGCGTGCATGAACTCAACCACCGCCGACGTTATCACCAACTGCGAACCGAAGCGGATGATCGCGGAAGATGCGGAGCGAACCTACAAGAACGCAATGAGTAGCGGTGTAAGTGGTAGCCTCCGATAGACACCGGCCTATCGCATGTCCTTCATTCGAAGCCCTAGCGGCAGCGCGGTGCTCGGATTTGCCGAAGGTGCTGTAACTGCACGAAACGCCGATCAACGGCTTCAACCGCGATTAAGCTAATTTTCAATCGCTTACAGGCGTTTGCAAAAACAGCAACGCAGCTTTGTTTCACGTCGAACAGTATTCAAGTAGAGCATTAAGTTAAAAAACAGTTATTCAAGTAAGGCTTGAAGGGTCCATGTGGGCAGGAAATCACAATAAACTGGCGGGCGAGAGCAAGACGGGCCGGTTGGACCGTCAAGACGAATGTCGGACGATCGTGCCGCCATTCCCGCGAAGGAGCCAGGCCAATGATCCGCCACCACTGCATTGCCGAGCTTCATGACGACGAAGATGAATTAACGCTTTGGTTTAAGTTGGCGGACGGCCGCGTCATAGCGCTCACTTACTCGAAAAACGGCGACCCGCCACACGTAAGCTTTTCGCGCGGCTGCGGCGGCGTAAGACGATTTCGATTATTATTTTCAAACGCCGGAAGAGTTCGAGGACTGGGTCAAGATCGCACTCAACGCCATGAGTCCGGACCGCGAACGGCGATGGCTCTGTCAAATCTGCAAAGAGCGGCGCGGATTTGGACCGATGTTGCCCGACGACATTTGGGCCGCCATAAAGGTTGTTCCAGATCCCGGCTATAGCGACCTGATGTGTCTTGAATGCATGAAGACGAGGGCAAGACAAATGCTCGGTCGTGAGCTGTGAGAGCGACAGATGATCAAACGCAATTGGGCTGACGGCAAGAAGTTAGACAAGAAGTATGGTGGCTACCATTACCTGTACATGGAAGATGCGCCGCTTGCACCAGCTCATGCAGCACCCGCTATGTACAGCATGTATGGCCGAAAATCATGTGAAGGCAGCAACGATCGTGCACCACACCATCGACCACCGTGGTGACGAGTATCTGTTCTATCATTCGCCAGTAATTTCATTGTGTAAAAAATGCCATGACAATGTTCGTGAAGGGTCAAAGTATCTGAGTTACCAACGCGGTTGTGACATTCACGGCAAACCCTACAAAACAAAACCAATATTTATCGATCACAATAAAAAGGCGGCGGGGGGCCTCGATTTTGTTTAATTCGACTTGGAAATGAAAACCGGCGCGCAGATTTTCCTGCGCCGTTGTGACTTATAGCCTAGGACTAACCCATCATGGGCATGCGTGGGCGTCTATCGAACGTGACGGCAAACCGGCAGCTTCCACCGGATGAAGTGGTCATCACCGACGAAGCATTGGCCATTTATGCCCGCATGCGCCGGCTCGAGCAGGAGTGCAATTGTCCGGAAAATCCGGAAACAGAAGAAGAGTGCGTTCATTGGACGCGCTGGTGGGCGGAGAATGGTCGGTTGGCGAAAATGCTCGGCTTGTTTTTCTGGGAATTTGCCTATGTTGATCCCCGGTGGGAGTGGCCAAGGACAAAATCGGGTGAGGTTGAACGCTTTCATGCCCTGGAGGCGGCTGCAGCGCAGGCGAAGAGGTCGAAACGATTTAAATATAAATGGCAAAAGTAAAGGCTGACCAAGGTGACCGCTGGCTGCGTGCCAGCCTTTACGTTCTGCGTAAACGGGACAGGCGCAAGGCGAAATGTACCAATCCTTGTGCCAGCGTGACGCGTAACGCCACGAAACTTAGTGATCAGGTATCCTCCGATCCGTGAGCACTGCAGCCGCCCGCATGCGTGACTACCGGGCCCGGCAGAAAACCGGGAGCATCATCATTCCGGTTTTGGTCTGTGAAACAAAACTGGTGGCGGCCTTGATCGAAGCTCGGTTGCTATCACCGTTGCAGGCCGATGACCGTGCCGAGGTCGGGCGAGCGGTGCAGAAACTGATCGACGAATTCCAAGGGGATTGAGCCATGAGCCTCGCGTCTGACATTGGAAAATTACGCACCGCGCATGATGTGAACAAAGGCGCGATGGATTTTGCCAAGCTGGCGCATGCGATCCTGCGCAATGACGGCAAGCTTGCCAACGTGGAGGCGGCGATCGACCGGCCCGGCACTTTCTCAGGCGGCCTTCATCCTGATCTCGCGGCCATCATTCGTCACAGCAGCATTAATGAAATCTCCCGCAAGGTTCTCCGGCAGAAAGCGGCGGTCGCGCCGCAATCGCTTGGCGTCGATACGGCGTTTGCAAATTACGCGGCGGCGAGCAACGGATTCATTCAATCGCTACAATCCGCGGGCGCAATGGATTTTATGCTGCCGTCGATGGTCAGTCTGCCAATGCGCCTGTCGACGGCCGGCGCAATTTCCGTATCGGCGCAAGCGTACGCGCTTTCCGAGTTCGACGTAAAAAAAATATCTCGGTTGTCGTTTACAAGCACGAATGCAGACCCGCTCAAAGTGGTGTGCATGTTGGTGTTGTCTAAGGAGCTAATCCGCGGCGCGGTCGCGGGAACGTTGGAGCTCGTAGCGGGCGAGCTGCGCAATTCCGTGGCCAAGACGACAGACGAAGTGTTTCTAAACGTTGTCGGCAGCGGCGTGTCGCCAATCACAAGCGCAGGCTCAACCGGCGAGTCGCTGCGCGCCGACATTTCAGTTATGTTGTCGCAGCTGACGCTCGGTCAGGCCAGCCGACTATTCTTAGTTACCAACTCCACCAATTGTAAAAGGATGTGCATGTTGACGGATCAGCATGGCGTTTCCGCGTTTCCAGACTTGGGCCCTGGAGGTGGCTCAATCCAATCAATTCCGTTTGTCATTAGCGATGCCGTCGGCGCCGGGCTTTTGTATTTGATCGACGCCAGCAGCATCGGCGCTAACGGTGGGGAGATGGTTTTTACCGAAGCGGATCAGGCAAACATTCATTTCGACGACGCGCCGACCTCACCGCCGACCGCCTCGAGCGCTTATCTCTCACTTTGGCAGACAAATCAGGTGGCGCTGAAAGTTGAAAGATATTTTCTGGTCGAACGTCTGCGCAGCAACTCCGTGGCGGCAGTCTCCAATTCTTCCAACTGGGGCAGCGGGAATTCACCGCCATGATGCCCGCGCGCGACCAGGCATTGATGACGGCGATCGGCCAGGTGCTGGTCGACGAAATCGAGGCGGCAACCAAGCCACTGCGCGAACACATCGAGGCGCTGCAGGAGCGGCTCGACCAGATGGAAACTGTGACGCGGGAATTCGGTTTCCGAGGCCAATGGCAAGAGGACGTGGTTTATCACAGCGGGAATTTTTGCAGTTTTGGCGGCTCGATGTGGGTGTGCCTGGCGGACCGGACAACAGCTCGACCGCAGACGGGCAGCAGTGACTGGGCCTTGGCCGTCAAGCGCGGCAGGGATGGCAAGAACGGTCATATTGTCGCCGAGCCGCGTGAGTCCCGGCAGCCGACAAGTGCAAGGACATTGAGCTCGCAATGACTGATGATCTGCCATGCATTGTCGATCTGGGCGAGAAGCCGACTCGCACCACCGTGAATACTTTCTTGCTTGCGGTTGGCACCGCGGTGGTGAAACAGCAAGTGAAAGCATTCATTGCAGCAGGCCACACGATCGATGAGGCCAATGTGTACTTGAACGAAGAACTGGTCCCGCAAATGGAGGAATGGCGAGCCGCGCAACTCGATTGGATTGTACACGCGGTCAATGGCGGTGCGCCGACACACACGATGAATTAGTTTGCTGATGATGGTGGCAAACCTCCCCGCATCATTAGCAAGGCGAAGCGGGTGCGGGATTGGGCAACGGTTTCGGAGCTGCTTCGCCAAATTAAATCGCGCTGTGGCTTTGCGCGTCGCGCTGAAATTTTTGCTGCGCCGGTTCAGTTTGAAGGCGGTGAAGAGGCGAAGTGCGCAATCAGTGTCGCTATTGGGGGTAAAGCGGACATGGGTTGCTGCACTGCATATGTCCGCTAATGACCCAAAGCGGACATCACGGCCGCATCAGCGTGAACGGTGGTCGCTAGGGCCGCCGTTTTATGTGCCAGTTGTTCCCCTTGGGCCAATGTTGCAGCCCACCAAGCCGTCGCAAAAATCGGTGATAAGCAACCGCCGCCACTGATCTAAATTTCGTCGACGGCACAAATTCCATCAGCACTGGACGCGCCTCAAAAGCGAGTCAACCAAAGGCGCGGCGGTCGCCGTAGTTTTGATGGGACACAGTTTGGAGCCGCCCATGAAACATGCGATCCCGCTTTCAATATGCGACAGCGTTCTCGGCACGCAACTGGCTGCGGCAGCGGAAGCAGACATACCAGAATTCAACATTACCGCAGGCAGTCAGCGCTGTTTCATGACAGTTGAGACATCACAGCAAGAAGCCCCGGGGCCAAAACCCCGGGGCTGATCAACTTTGAGACCCTTCGTGCTTAGTAAGCGCCGCCGAAGTGGTAGTTTATGCCCACGCGCGCGATGTTGCCCTTGATGTCGAAGCTACCGTTTGAGACAAAGGTGGCACTTCGGTTGGAGTTAGTATCGGTGATCGTTACAGGGAAGCTGAAGTCCCGCGATCCGAGGTCGTAATACAGATATTCAGCCTTGACGCTCCAGCGAGGTGCGAACATCCACTCAACGCCACCGCCGACCGTCCAGCCCGCCCTGGTCTTGTCACCGGAGAAGAAAGCGTCCGCGGGGGGAATATGCGTGCAGCAGAAAGCATCATTGCGGATGTCAAGAGTAATGTCTCCGCTTGTCTTGCCGTAGGCCAAACCGCCAGTGGCGTAGACCAAAAAGGCCGGCGTCCAGAGAAAACCGATCCGCCCACGAAGGGTACCGAGCCAACTATTATCCCTTTCAAACGTCGCTGTGCCGACCCAGTTTTGACCCCCGTCGAAGGCAAGGTGCGCTGTCTTCACGAAGGTGCCGCTGTTGTTGTTGCCTCCGATGCCCTGAATGTCCGCCTCGATGCCGGCCACCCAAGTGCCGAACTGCCACTGGTAGCCAATCTGGCCGCCGCCGATGAAGTTCGCATTGCGACAGCCATTGTCAAAGTCAAAAGTTCCCACCGAGGAAATCGCCGCCAAGTGAGCAGCGGGTTCCGGGTTCGGGCTGGTAGGCGGAGGGTGACCAATCCCGTGGGGAAAATTAACATCACTTGAGAGGGGAGATAGCGTGTTGTGGGCATTGCCGCATCCCCAAACCGCGCCCGCGTTGAGACCGACGTACCAACCCGTCCAGCTTATGACCGGTGGAGGTGGCGGTGCGGGCGGCGCCTTGCGCGGCAGATCCGCAGCTAGCGCCGGCCCCATGGCGAGTGCCGCCAATGTTACGCCTGAGAGCAACAGCTTTTTCATAATCCAATCCCTTTTTGCACTGAGGCGTTGCACGCCCCCCAAGATCAGCCGGACCATATTCCGGCCCCAATTCGGCCTCAACTCGGAATACCTTTTTATCTTTGGGGAACAGCAAAATGCTGCGGTCTGTGATATTTTCGCAACTGTTTACCTATCTAATTTAAATCATTGGATAAATATTCGCTCTGCGGAATCGCGAGGCGCCGCAGCTTCGTTGTAAACGTGACCGGATCTACCTCCAGTAGAACACGCAGGTTCACAACGGCCTAGTCGGCGAGTCCTAAGCACTTCACCGTCCGACCAGGTGATCGAATAGGTCACGGCATGTCCGCTATTGGCCCAAAGCAGACATGATCGAGTGCACTGCACATGTCCGCTTTTAGGGGAAAAGCGGACATCTTCGTTTTTCTATCGGCGATCTCGCTGCGCCAATGCAGATCGGCTCGGTGGTGGATCGCCGAGCCCACCGTTCTGCCGCGGTCCGAGTATCGGAAGCGATGCCCTGATCGCGCTCCTGGATGAGCTTCAAAACATCATCCGGCGATATGCTGGGCGCGACTTTGGTAAAGGACGGTCGTTGCTTGGTGCCACGGGGCGACATAGCCAAAAATACCCAAAGCATGGAAACCAAGTAAACGGGCCAAAGAAAATGCGCCCGGCTTCTCCACCGGGCGCAAAGTCCAATAATGCCATTAGCAAAGCGACGATACCGATGAGGCCAAAAACCACAATGAAGCTTTCCATTATGATCTTGCCCCGACAGATGACAAAAAGGGACCGCAAGGTTCGGGGCTATGCGGTCCCTTCGTTCCGCTTCCAATTGGCGAGTGGCGCTCGACCTTTGGACTGCGAAACTTTGATGCGGCCAAATGCAATTCGCCCGGCACCATTGCGAAGCCATCGCCGCCGAATCGGCCCATAAACAGGCTTTCGGCGCGAGAGATTTTTTAAAAGCCTGCCAACCCGGTTCCTAGCCGTGGCACTGCCGTTCCCCTTTCAAGTTGGCGATCATGATTTCGATCTGACTAGCCGCTGCGGATAGCGTTTGCGGATTGGTACCGATTGCGCGGCGGGCGAGCGTCAGCAATTCATCACGGATTTCCGGAGTGGCTCCGAAAATCTGGTAATACTTGATCGTGCTGTGGATCAGGTGGAGTGCTCTTAAGTCATTCATGGCTGGATGACCTTCGTGAGCGGCGTCCGGCCCTCATGGTGATGACCTTTTTTTCAACGTCCGATAGCGCCGCCCCCAGCGATCGATATTTGGTGCCGGTCAACTCATGGGCGGATTGCAATAGCCGGGCGCGCCTATCCGGGATCTCACTATCAAGGTCCTGATAGGCGCGGATCGCACCGTGAAGTTTGGCAAGCTGGTGAAGTATTGTCGGTTCATACATGGCTGGCCTCAGCGCACCGGTTTACAGGCTCGCTGAAAACCCGGCTTGTTCGGTTCCGCCAATGATTTGTTGATTCGGGCCGATGGCGCCCCCCAAGGGGTTCCCGGCGGCGCTACTTGGGAATCCCCTTGCGTGACATCTTGCCGCCAAAACCGGAATCCGGTAAGGTGTCACGCTATGGGCAACCCTCGATTTGAGTTTGCGACTTTCAGCGCTGGTGAGGCCGCGACCATTTCTAGCGTCAACGGCGAGAATCAACGGAATTTGCGTCGCCACCAGTACATGCCAGCGATCGCCGGAACTCGAGCCCGATTATCACTTGAAGAACTTGCGCGGCTGGTGGTGATCGGGATTCTCGAAAGGTTTCCGCCAGCGTTGACGAGCAAGATAGCCTCGACGCTCGCGCCGATGGTCGTGGCGAACGCGTTGCAGCTCGATGGTGCCGTGGAAGGCGGCGACAAACAAACGCTGAAGCAATTGCAAAACAAATTCGCGCCCAAAGGCGTGCATCGTTATGCAATCGCCGTATTTCCTGATTTCACCGACATCAGGTTCATCAAAAAAGGTACGCGGGAGCAGATCCTTAAAATTCACTATGGTCATTCTGAAGTACCCACATTTCTTCATGATCTGAAGTTTTACGCGGCCATGATGAAGGATGGAGCCAATCGGCCTCTCGTTAGAGTGCTGCACGACGACGAAGAAGAGGCCGCTTGATGAGCGCGAGACTCGCTAGCGAAAAGGAAGCTGCCGAGTCCATAGGCCTCGACCTTGCAACATTTCGCGAATGGGTCAGGTGCGGGAAATTGCCAAAGCCATTACCGGACTGCGGCAAGTACGACCTGAAAGCAATCGATGTGGCAATCGACCGTGTGTCTGGATTAGGCGGCGCGAGCAACGTGCTCGATGCATGGAAAGCGAGGGGGCAACATGCGCGTACGACTTAAGGGCATTAATCGCGCCAAGGTGAAGCTCGCGAATGGTGAATGCGTTACCTATTCTTACGCGTGGCGAGGCGGTCCGCGTCTTGTCGGCACACCCGGCTCGCCCGAATTCATCGCCAGCTACTATGCCGCCATCCAATCTCGTCGCGAGCCGGATCGGTCAACATTTCATTCGGTGATCGCTGGCTACAAGTCCAGCCAAGATTTTCTCGGGCTGAGTCCGCGCAGCCAGTCCGACTATCTCAAGCAGATTAAAAAGGTCGAGGCCAAGTTTGCCGATCTGCCGATCGCTGCCCTCGATGATGCCAGGGTGACGCGCGAATTTATTGAATGGCGCGACAGCATGGCGGGCAGTCCGCGCCAAGCCGACTATGCGTGGACGATTCTGATGCGGCTGTGTTCGTGGGCGCGGGCGAGGGGACTAACGCTGTATCGTCCGCCCGAGCGCATCGAGCGTCTGTACCACGCCGACCGTAGCGAGAAGATTTGGGAGCAAACGCATCTCGCCGCGTTCCTTGCTGTGGCTTCCGAGCCGTTGCAGCGCGCGCTCGTGCTGGCGCTTGAGACCGGACAACGACAAGGCGATCTGCTTGCACTGCCATGGTCGGCGTATGACGGGCAATGGATACGATTGCGACAGGCCAAGACCGGACGGCGCGTGAATATCCCGGTGACACGTCGCCTGCGGACCGTGCTCGATAATAGCAAGCGCACCGCTACGGTGATCCTCACCAACAAGCGCGGCATGGCTTGGCAGCCGAATGCGTTTCGCAAGGCGTGGGGCGGTGCCTGTCAGAAGGCGAGAATAACGGGGATAACGTTCCATGATCTGCGCGGGACAGCCGTTACCCGGCTCGCCGAGGCCGAATGCTCCGACGCCGAAATTGCCGCGATCACCGGACACTCAATGCGCGACGTTGGCGCCATCCTCGACAAGTATCTCGCCCGCACCGACAAGATCGCGTTGGCGGCGATTGCCAAGCTGGAACGGGGCAAGGCGTGAACGCAAACTGCAAAATGAATTACAAAATGCCGAACGCCGATCGCGCTAAGTGTTGGAGGCCACGGCCGGAATCGAACCGGCGTGCACGGATTTGCAGTCCGCTGCGTCACCACTCCGCCACGTGGCCAATACGGGGAAGGCGTCGACCCAAGCCTATATAGGAGCGCAAGCCTCGCGACAATCTCGGGGTGAAGCTTGCCTTTTCGCCCCCATTGCCGCACAAGGCATGGCTTTTCGCGTATTTCAGCGAGACTTACGATGTCCGATTTCGCCGCCGCGCGTCGCAACATGGTGGACGGTCAGGTCCGCACCGCTGACGTGACCGATTTGCGGATCCAGTCGGCAATGCTGGAAATTCCACGCGAGAAATTTGTGCCCCCGGTGTCAGCAGATCTCGCATATCTCGATCTTGATCTTCCCGTTGGGAAGTTGGGATCACGCCGGCTGCTCAAGCCAATGGTCTTTGCCAAGCTGATCCATGCTGCCGACATTGCATCCACCGACCGGGTTCTGGACGTCGGCTGCGCTACCGGCTACGGGGCGGCGGTGCTTGCCCGCCTTGCCAGGGAGGTCCTTGCGCTTGAGCAAGATGAGGACCTCGCCCGCATGGCAGGATCGGCGCTTTCCGATCAGCAAAATGTCAGACTGGTGACGGGTCCATTGATCGCCGGCTGGCCAAAGGACGCGCTTTATGACGTCGTAGTGCTTGAGGGGGCGACCGAAATCGCGCCGGAGGCCTTTCTGGGCCAACTTAGGGATGGGGGACGCTTAGTGGGCATCTTGGGTAGCGGCCCCGGTGCCAAGGCCATGCTTTATTGCAGGAGCGGGCACGAACTCGGTGGACGGCCGATATTTGATGCCAATGCGGCTGTCCTGCCTGGCTTTGCCAAGTCCAAGGTTTTTGCCTTCTAAGTGTTTCGTTTGGAGAACTGAGCGTTCGAAACGTTGCGAAAATACGCCAGTCCGTCTCCAAATTGCGGGGACTAACCCTTCAGGGGGGTTTTAAGCCCAGGCTAACGCGCCTATTGTTCCAGGTTCATGAGTTGGCGCGATTCTGGCGCAATGCTGTCGCGTGGCGGACGGGGTTTGAATGGCGGGGTGGGGCCTTTGTAAGGGCGTACGGGGGCTTGCGGTCAGTACGACTGCCTGCGCCGGTTGGTTATTAGCTGCCCAACCCGCGCTCTCGGACACGCTCGAAGGGTCGCTGGTTCTCGCTTACCAGAACAATCCGACGCTGAATGCGCAGCGCGCCTCGGTGCGCGCGACCGATGAAGGGGTGCCGCAGGCGCTGTCCGGCTATCG
>Ga0209382_10005665_pt1 | contig 16213 bp, 15 predicted proteins | sample SoiMetdeltSBSDD5_FD_187599 | JGI IMG/M metagenome (GOLD analysis project Ga0209382, IMG submission 187599) | Bulk soil microbial communities from a Populus tree surrounding site in Tennessee, USA - Soil MetaG P. deltoides SBSDD5 (SPAdes) (version 2) | ecosystem: Environmental > Terrestrial >...
GGCGGCGACTCGGCCAAGCGGAGCTTCTCCCACGCTCACGTGGCGCTTCAGCGCGAAGAACGTGCGCGACGTGGCCTGGGCCGCAGCGCCCAACTTCGTGTGGGACGCGAGCGGCTGGGAAGGCGTTCTGATGCAGTCGTTCTATCCGCCGCAGGCGAACGCGGACTGGCACAACTCGACCGCGTACGTGCGGCACACGATCAAGCACTATTCCGAGAAGTGGTTCCGCTACCCCTATCCGACGGCGATCAACGTCGGAGGACCGGTCGGCGGCATGGAATACCCGATGATTGTGTTCTGTTCGCGCCAGGCGGGCGCCGAGCGCCGCTCCCTGTTCGGCGTCACGACGCACGAGCTGGGGCACCAGTGGTTCCCGATGATCGTCGGCAGTAACGAGCGTCTGTACGCGTGGCAGGATGAGGGCTTCAATACCTTCATCAATATCTATTCGGGGCGCGCCTTCTATGGCGGCGACCAACCGGGCGCGCGGGGGCAGGCGGATCAGTGGGCCGCCTTTGCGGCCACGGGGCGGGACGTCCCGTCGATGCTTCCCGCCGACCGTATTCCGCGGCCATCGCTGGGACAGGCCGGCTACAACAAGCCCGCCACCGGACTGTACCTGCTGCGCCATGAAATCCTGAGCGACAGCTCACGATTCGACGCCGCGTTTCGCGACTACATCCGGCGTTGGGCGTTCAAACATCCCACGCCGGCCGATTTCTTCCGGTCCATGGAAGACGGACTGGGAGAGGACCTGTCGTGGTTCTGGCGCGGCTGGTTCTACCGTTCCGATGTCGTCGATCTGGCGATCGACTCGGTGACGGCGACGACCGACAGCGCGGGGGCGAAGCAGGCCCGCATCGCGCTGTCGAGTCCGGGCCAACTGCCAATGCCGGTCGATCTCACCCTCACCTATGCCGACAGCTCGAGCGAAACGGTTCGTCTACCGGTCGAGGTGTGGTATCTGGGGAATCACTACCTGGCCCAGCAGCCAATCGCCAAGGACCTGGTCAAGGTCGAGATCGATGCGATGCATGCGATCCCGGATGTGAGGAGGGAGAATAATGTGTGGGTGAGGCCGTAAGAAGGCGGTGTCAGGTGTTAGGTGTCGGGTGTCAGGAACTACGCTCCCTAACACCCGACACCTGACACCTTCTTTACCTGTTGCCCACCACCGCCGGCCCCTTCAAGTACTGATCGATCCAATCCTGCACCACGCCCCACCAGATGCGGCGGTTGCGAGGTTTCAGGATCCAGTGTCCCTCATCAGGGAAATAGAGGAACTTGGAGGGCACGCCCAGCTGCCGCGCGGCGGTGAACGCCTGATAGCCCTCCGACAGGTCGACCCGGTAGTCGAGCTGGGAGTGCACGATCAACATCGGCGTCTTCCAGTTCTTGACGAAATTCAGGGGCGACCACTTCTCGTACATCGGACGACTCGCGTACGGGGTCCCGGCGAATTCCCAGTTCACGAACCACAATTCTTCGGTCGACCCGGCCATGCTGACCGGATTGAACACGCCGTCGTGGGCGATGAGACACTTGAACCGAGTGGTGTGGCCCGCGATCCAGTAGACCATGTAGCCGCCGTAGCTCGCGCCCGCGGCGCATACCCGCGTGCCGTCGACGAAGGGTCGCCGGGTCACCACGTCGAGGCCTTTCATGACGTCTTCGTAGGCCGCGCCGCCCCAGTCCTGCGACACCTCGTCCGTGAACGCCTGTCCGTACCCGGTGGACCCGTGGCGGTTTACCGCCGCCACGACGTAGCCGCGTGAAGCAAACAGCTGCAGGTTCCAGCGCGCGTGCCAGAGATCCAGCCATTCGGTCTGCGGTCCACCGTGCAGTAGGTAGATCAAGGGATACTTCTTGGCCGGATCGAATCCGGGCGGCTTCTGGAGCCAACCGAATACCGAGTCCCCACGCGCCCCCACGTAGCCGAATTCCTCCAGCGGCGAGAGATCGAGCCCGGCGATCGCGGCGTCGCTCGTGTGCGTCAGCGGTTTGCCTCCGGCCCAGACCTCGGCCGGATGCGTGTCGCTCTGGTGCAGGTAGACGGCCACCTGCCCATCGGCTCCGAGGTTCGGACTGGCGTTAGTTCCCCCCGAGACGACACTGGTCCGGCGGTACGATGGAATATCGATGCGATAGAAGTTCTGGCGACCCCGCTCCTCGACCACGGCGACCACGCACTTGGAATCGGGACACCAGGTAAACGACCCGACCGACAACGCCCAACCCGCCGTCGCCTCGACCGGCGCGCCTCCGGCCCGCGGCATCAACATCAGGCGTTGCCGGTCGGCCTCGAAGTTTGGTCGTGCCATCGACAGGTAGGCGAGCCATTTGCCGTCGGGGGAATAGCGCGGGGTGTTCTCCGCGCCCTTCAACGCGGTTGTGACGTTGCGCGGGCCGCTGCCGTCGGCGCCCATTACGTAAATGTCGACGTTGGTGTTGGTCGCGACCACGTCGTCCCCGTGCATGGCGACCGCGATCTCCTTGCCGTCGGGCGCGATGGCGACGTCGCCGTCTCCGCTCGTGGCGATGGTCGGCACATCGTGATCGACCGGGGTCAGGTCGGTGGCTTTGCCGCTCGCCGCGTCGACGTCGAACACATGCTGGCGATGGCCGGCTCGGAAGTCGTCCCAATGGCGCCAGAACAGCTCGGTCCAGATGCGGGCGTCGGTGGCATAGTCTCCGTTACGGTGATCGATCTCCTGTTCGGCCGGCCATTTCACGTCGACCACGGCGAGCAGGCCGCTCCCGTCCGGCTTCCAGTAGATCTCCCCCACTCCATCCGGAATACTCGTGAGCTTGCGCGCTTCGCCGCCGGCCGGCGGCAAGAGCCAGATCTGCGGGCCGCCCTGGCGCGAGGAGATGAAGGCGAGCGTACGCCCATCCGGCGCCCAGCGTGGGGACCGATCAGAGCCGGGCCCCTGGGTCAGCTGCCGCGCATCGCCGGTCGTCGCATTGACCAGCCAGACGCGCGCGATGCCGCGGTTGTCCGCCAGCGACGGCGTGGTCACCGTGTACGCCACCCATTGCCCGTCCGGCGACAACTGCGGATCGGAGACGATCGGGAGCCCGATATAGTCCTCGAACGTCATGGCCCGTTTTTGTGCGGAAAGGCCGGGAAGGGGGAAGAGGGAAGCGGGAAGGGTCAATGCAAGAACCAATCTGAAATGGCGCATGTCAGTAGTCCGGGTGGGTGAGGATGGCTTTGACCAGATCGTCGAAGACTCGCGACTCGGGGCTCACGTCACCCGCATCGTTGGTATGCACATTCCAGGCGCACAGCTCCTGTAACGCCGTCGCTTCCTCATACGTGAGATGCAGCACATGTCCCGAACCATCGCCGGCCGGCTGCGCGGCCTCGAGCACTCGTTTCAGCACGTCAGGGAGGTGCTTGGCGTTGCGGACTGCTTCGAGCTGCGTGGGGCTGATGGCGAGATCCATGGACTCCCTTGCGAGGCCGGTCGTTGCGCCAAATCTTCCCTCCTCCACCCCGAAACGCCAGGCACGAGATGCGCCGCACGGAGTTCATCGCCACAGGATTCCACGTTCCCCCGCGCGTCGTGACCAACGACGAGCTGTCGGGCCTCATGGACACGACCGACGAATGGATCACGCAGCGAACCGGCATCCGTGAGCGCCGCTGGGTAGAGCCCGGCACGACGTGCTCATCGCTCGCCGCGGAGGCCACGCGGCAGACGCTGGCCCGGGCTGGGCTGCAACCGACGGACCTGGACTGCATCATTTTCGCTACGGCGAGCCCCGATCACTTTTTCCCCGGCAACGGCTGCTTCCTGCAACGGGAGCTGGGGATCACCGACATCCCCGCGCTCGACGTGCGGGACCAGTGCACGGGATTCCTGTATGGGTTGTCGGTCGCGGACGCATGGATTCGCTGCGGCCAGTACCAACGCGTGCTGCTGGTCGGCGCGGAAATTCAGTCACCCGGGCTCGACCCGACAACGGACGGCCGGGATACGGCCGTGATTTTCGGAGACGGCGCCGGCGTGGCGATCCTCGGGCCCACGGACGATCCCCACCGGGGCGTGCTGTCGACCCACCTGTTCAGCGACGGCCGCTTCGCCGAGAAGCTGTGGATGGACGGGCCCGGACTGTCCCACGTCCCGTGGATCTCGGCCGAGATGCTGGCCGACGGCAAGGCGCGCATCAAAATGGAAGGGCGCGAGGTGTTCAAGAGCGCCACGACCAAGATGCCCGAATCGGTCCATCAGGCGCTGCGGCAAAACGGGCTGACGACGGGCGACATCAAGCTGCTCATTCCGCACCAGGCCAATCTCCGGATCTCCGAGATGGTGCAGAAGCAGCTGGGACTGCGCGACGATCAGGTGTTCAACAACATCCAGAAGTACGGCAATACGACCGCGGCCTCGATCCCCATCGCGCTGCACGAGGCACTCGAGCAGGGTCGCCTGGGACGTGGGGATCTTCTGATGCTGACGGCCTTCGGGTCCGGATTCACGTGGGGGAGCGCGGCGATACGCTGGTAGGCGGCTATCGGCTATCAGCTATCGGCTTTCAGCTCCTTCAGCAAACGGGCGGCAGCAGCGGCTCCCGGCGTGCCCGGATACCCATCCCGGAAGCGCGCCAACTCCACCATCATGCGGTCCCGCTTCCCCTGCTTCCGGTAGAGATCGATCAACCCGTTCGTGGCGCGCATCGCGTGGCCGCGGTCGGGCTGGTGGCGCCGCACCTCCACGTACAACTGCTCGGCCCCGCCCGGGTCGTCCAGGTGCTGCTCCAGCACATCGGCGAGCCGCAACCTGGCTTCGTTGTCATCAGGCTCGATCGTGAGGTGGTCGCGGAAGTACTCCGCCGCCTCCCGATACTGCCCCCGCACGAGCAGCACGTCCTGTCGGGGATAGGTGCGGGGCGGCGCAATGTCGCCCGCGGCATACAGCGTTTTCACGAGTCCGACCGATGCCACGCTCGTGCCACGGTGGATGGCGTACACGCCCATGGCCGTGAACGGTACGTTGAGGACGAGAAGCACGACCATGAGCCAGGCAGGGATGGCGCCCTGGTGATTGAGGAACCCCCACAGCGCTGACAGAATGATGAAGCACGCTGGTCCGAACAGGACGGTGATGCGGACGAGCTGAACCCGCTCCGCCGAATCCACATCGTTCAGTGGGGACGGGGGACGAGGGACGCGGGACGTGTCTGCCTGGCTCATCCCCCCTCCCTCCTCCCTCGTCCCTTGTGTTTCATACGGCCAGATTGCGGTGGAAACCGCGACGCCGCAAGTTGCGTAGGTCACCTGCCGTCTCGAATTCCAAGGAGCGTCGTATGATCGGCTTGTTGCTCGGTGTCGCTGCATTGGGTGGTGGATTCATCGGTGCGAGAGATTTCGTCAAGCGCCGGCTGCGTTTCGTCGATGCCGCGCAAAAGCCTTCCGCTCCCGTCGTGGCCGGTGTCGCGGCGACGGCAATCGGAACCGTCGCCGCCGCGTTGCCGGTGCTATCGATCCCGATAGCGGTCGCGTTTGGTCTCGGGGTGGGCACGGGGTGGGCCAGCGGGCAGCGCGCACCGTCCGATACCTAGACACGCAAACTGCGACAGTTCCGCATCGTACGCGATCGGCTCGATCCCGTCGGGTCGATTGTGCTCGTATAAAACCCCTTCATCCGCTACCTTATGCCGTTCCTTCGGCTGGCACGGTTTTCGCGCCCGGCCATCACCTGTTCGCCGTCGTCCCATGCGCCACCGTACCCTTCCAGGGGGTCTGCAATGCTGAGAGCCGCCGTCGCCATCGGAATCGCGTTGGCATTCCTCACACCGCCCGCCCACGCCCAGGAGAACCAGTGGCGTGGCCAGGTCGAAGGCTACCTGAAGCAGAAAGCCAAGCGCCTGAGTGATCAGGGATACGAGCAGACCCACGAAACACAGATCGGGTCCCTGCGGGACGACGAAAACGAATCGTTCACCGTCACGCTGCACAGCGGCACTTCGTACGCCCTCGTGGGTGTGTGCGACAACGATTGCACCGACGTCGACCTGGTGCTCTATGACGCCGACGGGAATCAGGTGGATTCCGACGTGGAAACCGACGACGTGCCGATCGTCACGGTCCGGCCGAGCGAGACCATGCGATACCGCGTGAAGGTGATGATGGCGACGTGCAAGACGAACCCTTGCTGGTACGGCATCGGAGTGTACGGAAAGTAAGAACCAAACATTACGTGGTATGTGGTGAGTGCCTCACGCAAACTCACCACATACCACGCAGTCGCATTGGTGCCCCACTTCCACCGGAGCTCCCATGCTGACCCTGCTCCTGGCTCTCCAAGACGACGAAGCCCCCTCGCGCCTCGATTTCGGCGACTTCATGCAGCTGGTGCCGCATTGGGGGTTTGTCATCATCCACAGCACGCTGATCCTGTTGGCCTTCTTTCTGTCCCGCAAAGCCCGTGTGGCTGGGTACGGTACGGCGTCGTCCGGGTTCTTGCTTTTCATCCTGGCCGAGTTGAGCTACATCACCTATCACATCGGGTTGACCCACTTCTTGTTCGCCCATACGATCGCAGAGGTGCTGGATGCCCTCGCCTTCGTGATGGTCGCCGTCGGACTGGCCGGGAGCGCTAGGCGAGTGTGAGCCGGACGTTTCCCGGCCGGAACTCCACGATCTCCGGCCGGGCCACGCCCGAGATGACATACGGATCTTCGGCCACCACCCGCTCCAGCGTCTCGCGATCCGGCGCGGCGGCGATGAACAGGCCGCCCAGCGGCGGGTCCCGTCGAGCCCACGCGAGGACCGTGCCCTCCGCCGCATGGCGCTCGAGATGCGCGGTGTGCGCGGCCCGCACCGCGTCCACGTCCGCCAGCGGCTTCTCATAGTGGATCAGCACGGCAAACAGCATGGCGTCCTCATAGCCCGGGCAGGACCGCACCGGCAGTGGGGGGTAGCGGACGAACCGAGCGTCGGTTTCCGCCTTGAGGCAGCGAAAGAACAGCGAGCCCCGCCGGTTGGTGGATACACGCTTCCAGCAGCACCGGAGACACAGCCCGACGTGGGGATCCACGACCCAACTTAACGCCCCCGCACCATGGCCCCGGGCGGGGGGTTGCTTCTATTTTGTGGCGTGACCGGCGACTTCGACCCCGGCCTCCTCCCCCCCGGCCTGCTTGAAGGCTACCTGAAGAGTGTTCAGGAACAGGTGGACCGCATCGGGGGCCTGGCCGACCGGCTCGTCGCGCGCGGCGACGACCCGGACGCGTTGAGCGACTTGCGCCATGAGTCGCACAAAGTCCGCGGCTCCGCCGGATCCTACGGCTTCTCCGAGGCCACCAACGTCGCGGCCGAAATCGAGGAGCTGGCCAAGAAGTGGCTCGCGGGCCAGGGCGCGCCGGCCGAGCGCGGCAACGCGGCCCGGCTGCTGGTGTCGCGGCTCCGTGCGGCCTTCGGTCCGCTCCCGACCACCACCACCCTGCCGGACATTTTCATCATCGAAGACGACACGGCGCTGATCGAGCTGTTCGAGTACGGCCTATCGGCCCGGGGGTACACCAGCCGCGTCCTGCGCAACGGCCGTGACGCACTGGACGTCCTGCTCGGCCTGACGACCGGCGACGCGCACCCACTGCTGCTCCTCGACGTGGATCTCCCGGGCCTCGACGGATATTCCCTGTTCCATTTGCTGCAACGCGACCGTCCCGGCGTGTTCCGCGTCGTGTTCCTCACCGTGCACGGGGGCGAGGACGAGCAGCTGCGCGCGCTCGAGGCGGGAGCGACCGACTACCTCGTCAAACCCGTGAGCCTGCGCGTCGCCCTCGAGAAGATTCGCCGCTGGGTCGGCCGGTGACGGCCCGGCAGCTGCTGTTGATCGTCGCCCTCATCCAGGGCGTCCTGTTGGTCGCGCTCATGGGGCTCATCCTCGTCAATCGCTGGGTACAGGCGCGGAAGCGCGCGCACCTGCAGCCGCGCCGCGCCGTGCTGGACGCCGCGATGCGCGGGTGGGCGATGAGTGAAACGAACCCGGACCTGGTGGTGCGCGCGTTGGAGGCACTGCCCCGGGCGGCCGCCGTCGAATCGCTCGTCGCGTGGGCGTCGCGCCTGCCGGGAGAGCGCTGGCGCGCGCTCGCGATCGATCTCTCTCACCGGCCCTGGGCGGCGCGGCTGCGCGCCGCCACCCGGTCGCGGCAATGGTGGAAACGACTGGAAGCCGCCCGCTTCCTCTCGGTCGTGTCCACGCCGGACGACCTGCAGATCCTCGCGCGCTTGCTCCAGGACCCCCATCCCGCGGTGCACATCGCCGCCGCGGCCGCCTTGGAGCGCACCGTCGACCCCGGATTGGTGAAGCTGGTGCTGCAGCGCGTCCCGGACATGGCTTCTCCGGTCCAGGCGTATTACGCCGCCGTGCTGCGGAACTCCCATGCGATAGCGGTCCCGATGCTGATCGACCGCCTGTCACAGGTCTATGACGCGGGACTGTCCCGCATGGTGGAGTTCGTGGGACGCCTGGGCGACGCGGGGCTACGCGAGCCGGTCACCGCGCTCGCCGAACACCGCAGCGCGGAGGTCCGCGTCCAGGTCGCCCGCGCCCTCGGCGTGTTCCCCCATCCGCGCTCGGTCGTAGCACTGGGGTTGCTGGCCACCGATTCGGCCTGGGAGGTGCGCGCGCAGGCGGTCCGTTCGCTCGGGCGTATCGCCGATCCGACTTCGCTGGAGACGCTGAGGGCGCGCCTGCGTGATGCAGAGTGGTGGGTCCGGCTCCGCGCCGCCCTGGCGCTCACCCGGCTCGGCGCGCCCGGCCGCGACGCCCTGCTCGCCGCCGAAGTCGGCGCCCAGGCCGACGCCCGATTCGTGTCGCGCCTGATCCTCGGGCTCTCCAATCAGGCGCTGGGGGAGTTTGCGGCGTGAGCGGCCTGCTGCACTTCGTGGATTCGAGCATCGTCGTCTATTTCGTCATCCTCAATTCTTTTTACGCGTTGCTCCTGCTGCTGGCGATCCCGGAGATCTGGGAGGAGACGCGTCTCTCCGAAGACGAGGACCTGTCGCGGTTGCTGCAAACGGACGCCCCGCCCCCGATCTCGATCCTCGTCCCGGCCTTCAACGAGAGCGCGAACATCCAGGCGAGCGTGACCGCGATTCTCACGCTCGACTATCGCACCTACGAGGTCATCGTCATCAATGACGGCTCGAAGGACGACACGATGGACCGGCTGCAGGACGCCTTCGACCTGTACGAGGTGCCCCGCATCTATCCCGAGGTGCTGACGACGCAGCCGATTCGCGCCCTGTACCGGTCCCGTACGCGGCCGCGGCTGCTCGTCATCGACAAGGAAAACGGCGGCAAGGCCGACTCGCTCAATGCCGGCATCAACGCGAGCCGGTGGCCGCTCGTGATCGCCGTGGACGCCGACACACTCATCGAGCCGGATGCGATGCTGCGGCTGATCCGTCCCTTCCTGTTCGGGCAGCGTGTCGCGGCGGTGGGCGGCACGGTGCGCGTCGCCAACGGAGCGGTCATCCGCGACGGGCGCGTGCTCGAGCCGCGCGTGGCGCCGCGATTCCTGCCGGGCGTCCAGGTGGTCGAGTATCTGCGCTCATTCCTCTACGGCCGGCTCGGCTGGAACCGCATGGGCGGCAACCTGATCATCTCCGGAGCGTTCGGCCTGTTCCGCAAGGAGTACCTGCTCGACATCGGCGGCTACAAGACGAGCAGCATCGTGGAGGATTTCGATATCGTGGTCCGGCTGCACCGGCGGCTGCGCGACCGACGGGTGCCGTATGTCGTGCGGTTCGTGCCCGACCCGGTCGCGTGGACAGAGGTTCCGGAATCGCTGGCCGTGCTGGGCCGGCAACGCGAGCGCTGGCACCGCGGGCTGATCCTCACCCTGTGGCTGTACCGCTCGATGCTGTTCCGGCCGCGCTACGGCCGGATCGGCTTCATCGCGATGCCCTTCTTCTTATTCGGGGAGATGATCGCTCCCGTGGTCGAGCTGGTGGGGTACGTCGTGACCGCGATCGGCATGTGGCAGGGCTTTCTCAACCTGTCGTTCGCGCTGCTGTTCCTGCTCGTCGCCTGGGGATACGGGATGCTGCTGTCGATCTGGGGCATCGTGCTCGAAGAGGTCGGTTTCCGGCGCTACAGTCGCTGGAGTGACCTGGGGCGCCTGCTCTTCTATGCCACGCTGGAGAACTTCGGCTATCGACAGCTCACGGTCTGGTTTCGACTGCGTGCGTTCTGGTCGGCGATCCGTTACCGTCATGTCTGGGGCCGTATGGTCCGGACCGGATTCGCCCCCGCGGGCAGCGGACCACGCTCGTGATTGGCGCGGCGTTCGCGCTCCAGGTGCTGACATGCCCGCAGAAGGCCGGTCCGGTTGCCGACAGCGCCTGGCAGGCCTACCGGGCCCGGCGCCTCGCGGTCGCCGCCGCCCATTTCGCCGTCGCCGATTCCCTCTGCCCCGGACTGCCTGAAGTCCAGATCGGCCTCGGGTTCGTGGCGCTGCGCCGGGATCAGATCGAGACCGCCGAGCAGCGGTTCGCCGCCGCCGTCCGGATCGATTCCTCGAACGCCGACGGGTGGTACGGCCTCGGGCTCGCGCAGGCGCGCCGGGGACGGACCGATGACGCGATCGCGGCGTTCCGGCGCGTGCTCGTCCTGTCCCCGAGCTACACCGACGCGCGAGAGCAGCTCGCTGCCCTGGGCGACGCGGGGGTTCCCATGCCCCCGATCCGGCGCCCCGCGCGAGCCCAGGTGCCGTCGCACACGCACGGCGAGCGGTTCGAGATCCTCGTGAAAGGCACCTGGCGGCCGTTCTTCGTGAAAGGGATCAATCTCGGCGCCGCACGGCCCGGGAAATTCCCCTCCGAATTCCCCACCGACGACTCGACGTACACATACTGGCTCGGCTTGATGGCGGCCGCGCACGCCAATGTCGTGCGTCTGTACACGATCCTGCCACCCACGTTCTACCATGCCCTGAAGCGATGGAACGCCGCGCATCCCGACCGGGCCCTGTGGCTGATCCACGGCGTCTGGGCCGAAGCCCCGCCCGGCGACAACTACGACGATCCAGGTTGGAAGACCGAATTCCATGACGAGATGCGGCGCGTCGTGGATCTGGTGCACGGCCATGCGGTGATCCCCGGACGCCCCGGCCATGCGTTCGGCCGTTACACCGCGGACATCTCAGATCACGTTCTGGCCTACATCGTCGGGCGTGAATGGGAGCCGTTCACGATCCGTCACTACAACGAAGTGCGCGCCGGCGTCACAACGTACCAGGGACGCTTTCTCACGATCGCGAACGGGACCCCAGCCGACGTTTGGATGGCCGAGCAGTGCGATTACCTGATGCAATACGAGTGGGATACCTGGCACGCCCAGCGGCCGGTCGCCTACACGAACTGGCCCACGCTCGATCCGCTCCATCACCCCACCGAGCCGACGCTCGAGGAGGAGCGCTCGCTCCGGCAGCGGTTGGGATTGCCCCCGCCGACGCGGGTGCGCGAGTACAACAACGACGATCAATCACTCGACGCGATGGTGGTGCACACCACACGCCTGAATCAGGCGGGGTACTTCGCATCGTATCACGCGTATCCCTACTATCCCGACTTCATCGCCTACGATTCGACCTACGGAAGGGCCCGGACGTCCTTCGGGCGGTCGCACTACTTCGGCTACCTGCTCGCCTTGAAGCGCCATCACGCGGGCCGCCCGTTATTGATCGCTGAATACGGCGTCCCCGCCTCGCGCGGGCTCGCCCATCTGCAGCCGGAGGGCATGCACCACGGCGGCCACGACGAGCGCGGCCAGGCGTCGATCGACGTGCGCCTGACACGCGAGATCCGAGAAGCCGGCCTCGCCGGTGGCGTCCTGTTCGCCTGGATCGACGAATGGTTCAAACACAACTGGGTAGTGATCGACCTCGAGGCGCCCGCGGAGCGGAATCGATTGTGGCTCAACCCCATGGACGCCGAGCAGAACTACGGACTGCTGGGCCAGTACGCAGGATCGGAGCGCGCCACGCCGGAGCTGGGCGGCGACCCGGCGCGCTGGCGGGCGCTGCGCGCCCTCGACGGCAATGACTCGCTGCGCCTGCGCGTCGGGTCGGACGAAGCGTACCTCTACCTGGCGCTGGAAATTGGCGGCGGGGCGAGGGCGGAGTCGACCCGCTACCTCGTGGGCATCGATACCTACCGCCGCGACCGCGGCGAGTTCCGGCTCCCGGGCGTGATCGGGCTTGGCATCGGCGTCGAGTTCTACCTCGCCCTCACTGATACGACCGAGGGGAGGCTGTTCGTCAGCCAGAGCTACAACCCCTATATCGTCCCGCGCGCCGGTATGGGCCCCACCGATCTCGATCCGTTCTACAACTTCCTGTGTACGGCGGACTCCCGCACCGACGCCGGCCAATTCGATTCCCTGTTCGTTACCACCAACCGCTTCCGGGTGACGCGGGACGGGACCATGATTCCCGCGCGGGGGGTCGATCGTGGGCGATTGCGCTACGGGCGGGCGATCAACTCGTCGCTGAGCGACTGGTACGTGGACCGGGGGGCGGGGATGGGATCGGGCCGCCTGATCGAAATCCGGCTTCCGTGGGCGTTGCTCAACGTCACCGACCCGTCGTCGCGCACGGTGTTGACGGAGATCCGAGAGGGTGGACCGCAAGTGGGTGGCGTAGTGTCCACCGGGATGACGGATGGATTCCGATTTGTCGTGGCCGGCCTGAGCCGCGGCGACGATCGCATCACCGCCTATCTGCCGGGAGACAGCACCTACGTCTGGCCCACCTGGGAGGAGCCCTCGTGGCACGAGCACTTGAAGCCCGCGTACTACGCGATGCGCGACCTCTGGGGATCGTGGTGAAGCTGCGCTGGGGAGGAGCAGTCGCGATTCTCGTGGCCATCGGCACATGGACCACCCCCGCTCCGGTCGCGGCCCAGCTCCCCGAGGCGGAGGATGCGTTCGAGCACGGGGATTTCCGGCTTGCCCGGACGCTGTACGACTCGGTGCTGAAGTCCGATTCGCTCAATCCGCGCGCGCTCTACCGGTTGGCGGTGCTGGACAGCTGGGACGGTCATCTCAAGCAATCGCTGTCGGGCTTCGTCAGACTGCGTCGCGTCGAACAGTCGTTGGACATCGCGGTCGCGCACGCCCGCGTGCTGTCCTGGGACGGGCAGACGCGCTGGGCCGAAGCGCTGTACGACTCCGTGCTGGCGGTCGACTCCACTCGCAGCGACGCCCTGGCCGGCCGGGCCCGCACCGTGGCCTGGGGCGGCGACCTGGACCGCGCCGAACGCCTGTGGCGGTCCGCGCTGGAGCGATATCCCGACGACCCCGAAATCCTCGTCGGCCTGGCCCAGACGCTGTACTGGGAGGGCGAGCCCGGACTGGCCGAGAGCTACATCGCCAGGGCGCGGTCGCTGGCGCCGTCGGACCAGACCGCGCGCGATCTCTTTTCGCTGGTGCGCGCGGAGCGGCGACCCGCGATCGGATTCTCGTCCGATGACGCCAACGATATCGAGCACAACCGCTTCGTCAGTGTCGCCGGGTACGCCAGTGCGTCGCTCACGTCGTTGCTGCGGGGCACCGTGCGCGCCAGTTGGCGACGCAACGATCTGGGCGGCCTGGTCGGGAAGAGCACGGGCGCAGAGGCCTGGGTGGTGCAGTCATTGCGCCGCGCGAGCATCCGCGCCGGGCTCGGGTTCCGTTCGCTCGCGTCGGATAGCGGGACGCGCCGGTTCGCCACGGTGCAAGCGGGTCTCGGCTTCCGCCCGACGACGTTCACCACCATCGCCGTCGGCTACAGCCGCTATCCGTTCGACGAAACCGCACTGCTGGTCCGGCGGGCGTTCGTATGGGACGAGCTCGACGTTTCGGCTGACCTGTCGCCGAACCCGACGCTCGACCTCTCGTTCACGGCGAACTCAGCCTGGCTCTCGGACGGCAACCGCCGGCTGATCGGATCGGCGACCGCCATGGTGGGGGTCGCCCGCGGCGTGCGGGTCGGTGCCTACGCCCGCCTCATGGGCTATCGGGAAGCCAATCCGGGCCGTGGCTATTTCGCCCCGGACCGGTTCGCCGTGGGCGAGGGTCGCGTCGCTTACTCGTGGCGCCGCCAGCACTGGTCGCTTCGGCTCGGCGGAGGGTTGGGAGCGCAAAAGGTGGGCACGGGGGCCGCCACCCAGGCCGAGTGGCACGGCGACGCCACATTCTCCCGCAGCTGGCGCGCGGTCGATGAGCTGGCGTTGGTGGCACTGTACACAAACAGCGCGACGGCTCGCAGCGGTGCTGAAGTGACGCCGACGTACCGCTATTGGTCGGTGGGACTCCGAATGCGGAGAGGGTTCTAGACTCCGGAGGCTTTCTCCGCATCCCGCAACACCCGGAGCACGTTCAACCCCACCAGCTTCTTCACATCATCCGGCTTCCATCCTCGGCGCAACAGCTCCGCCACCAGGTCGGGGAATTTCGACACGTTCTCGAGTCCCGTCGGGACGGTCGAGATGCCGTCGAAGTCCGAGCCCAGCCCCACATGATCCACGCCGGCCACGTCGCGGATGTGCTCGATATGGTCGGCCACCTGCTGCAGCGTGGCCCTCGGCGCCGCGCGTTGCCACGCTTTGGTCGAGTCGGCCAGCCTGGCGGAATCGAGTCCGGCTGCGCGCAGCGCCGTGGTGCGGGCCTGCATGCTGTCTTCGTAGAGCCGCACCGTCTCGGAAACGAAACCAGGATTGAAGTTCACCATCACCACGCCGCCGTTCGTGGTCACGAGTTTCAGGATCGAGTCGGGGACATTGCGCACGTGGTTCGCGATGGCCCGTGCGGACGAATGGCTGAAGATCACCGGGGCCCGCGACACGCGCATCGCATCAATCATGGTGGCGTCGGAGACGTGGGAGAGGTCCACCAGCATTCCCAGCCGGTTCATTTCGAGCACCACCTGCTCGCCGAACCGCGTGAGCCCGCCGTGCTTCGCCGTGTCGGTCGCGGCATCGGCCCAGTCGGTCGTTTCCCAGTGCGTCAGCGTCATGTAGCGGACGCCCAACGCGTAGAACATCCGCAGCGCACCGAGGGAGCTTTCGATCGCGTGGCCCCCTTCGATGCCGATGAGGCAGGAGATCCTGCCGGCCTTGAAGTTCCGCTCGATGTCGGCGGCCGTGAGGGCCATCGCGAGGTCGCGGCGGTACACGCTGCACAGACGGCGCACCACGTCGATCTGCTCCAGCGCGTACGTCGCGGGATGCTCCCCCTCGTGCATCGTGCTGACCGGCACATACGCGGCCCAGAACTGCGCCCCCACCATCCCCGCACGCAGCTTGGGGATGTCGGTCATGAGACCGAGCTGCGTGGCGCCGAAATCGACCGAGTCCACGCCGCCGCGTGAGCGGATCGCGTCGGGGATGTCGTTGTGACCGTCGATCAGCGGAACGGTCTTGAGGAGGCGGAGCGCCTGAGCGCGATAATCGACCGCGGCCGCGCCCCCCCCCTGGGCTGACACGATCGTGGACCACGAAGCGAGAGAGACGAGCGCGAGACCGACCGATATGCGCATTGCCGTTCCAGTGGGGAATGGACGCGGAAAGCTGGCGTCGCACGGCCCCGTTATCAAGATTAGGTTTCGCGCATGACGCCCGCCAAGGCGATGATCGCCTTCACGTTGAACCGCGAACCGTGCCAGGCGGCGTTCGCGCCCCACAAGACGTTGCTCGAAGTGCTGCGGGAAGACCTCAACCTCACCGGGACCAAACACGGCTGCGAGCTGGGCGAATGCGGCACCTGCACCGTCCTCCTGGACGGGCGGCCCGTCCTGTCGTGCCTCGTGCTCGGCCTCGCGTGCGAAGGGCATGCCGTCGACACGGTCGAAGGGATGGCTGGCGCCTCCCTGCATCCATTGCAGACCGCCTTCGCAGACCTGGGCGCCGCGCAATGCGGTTATTGCACGCCGGCGTTCCTGCTCGCCGCCCAGGCAATGCTCGCCGTCAACCCCAAGCCTTCGCGCGAGGACATCAAGCAGGCGTTAGCCGGCAACCTGTGCCGCTGCACCGGTTACATCAAGATTTACGAGGCGGTGGAATTGGCCGCGGCCCGCATGCGGGGTGAAACCGTAGAGCCGGCGCCGGAAACGCTGTATGGGCGACGCTAAGCACCAAACACCGTTACGCGTCGTCGGTAAGGCGCACCGCAAGGTCGACGCGGTCGCGAAGGTGACCGGCGCCACCAAGTTCGCC
>Ga0209382_10005667_pt1 | contig 16210 bp, 12 predicted proteins | sample SoiMetdeltSBSDD5_FD_187599 | JGI IMG/M metagenome (GOLD analysis project Ga0209382, IMG submission 187599) | Bulk soil microbial communities from a Populus tree surrounding site in Tennessee, USA - Soil MetaG P. deltoides SBSDD5 (SPAdes) (version 2) | ecosystem: Environmental > Terrestrial >...
TGGCCAGCCACCTGTACGCGGGAGATAATGCAGACCGCCTCGCGTATCCGACATGGGGCGGCGATCTTAGCGGCGTGGACGGTTGGGTTTACGCAACCAGGAACAACGGCCGCATTCCCGGAGGCCCAGCGGCCGCGGCATCGGCCGCAGGCGCAGACGTCAACTCCGCAACGTTTAGCAATCAGGTGGCTTTTTTCAAGATCAGCCAGCTTGGACCGTTTCTGACCGACTACAAAATCTGTTGGTGTCCGAAAGACGTGGCGACACGCAGCGTGGCCAAGCTAAAGCAACTCTGGCTGGCGCGACCGCTCAAGCTCACTTCCTACTGTTGGAACGGCACGATCGCTGGTTATAACAACATTGGCAAAACTCCCCTCGCTCCAGAAGGCAGGACCTATAAGGTGAGTGATTTTCTGGCAACCGACTGGCAGATGTGGGAGCAAAATGAACTTGATGCGCTTAACTTCAATGACGCTTCAAACGTCCCGCCCTGGGCCGGCAACGGCGTATCCATCCGTCATGCCGGCATTGCCGGGTGGTGGAACCTTTCAAATCCCAATTCACCGAATACAATATCCAATCTCCCGGGAGGGGCTGTGATTGGAACCTTTGGTGGCGCTGCCCAACTCGTGAAATGGAAGCGCTCCTGGCAGGTCATTAACAAGGACCCGATTCCAAACGAGATCTTCAACGGCCCGATTTATCAAAGGTAGCGCCGGCGCCCCCGAGGAACGCGCGACTCTCACACCGCGAGCGAAATGTTTCCAGACGGCACCCGGTTTCACGCATCTGCTTCGCTGGCGCGATCCTCTTTTCGATAACGGCAGCAGAGTTTCGATGGCGAAATGCCGCCAATTACCGATGGAAGCCTCGAATACTCTCAGCGAAGTGACTGGCAGGACTCGCGAAACTTTTCCGCAAACTCTTCCCGGGTGTGGCAATAATATTGTGTGACGGTTGACAACAAGTCCGAGGTCGGTTTCGCCGCGCCGCAGCGTGCCGGGGACTGTATCCTTCCCTTGAGCGAGGCGGCGTGCTCCCACCTCGTCACCCTGCATGGACCGATGGTGAAGGCGGCCTGTCACCGTATCCTTGGCGATGCGGCGTTGGCCGAGGATGCCGCGCAGGAAGTGTTTTTGCTGCTGGTTCGCAAACTTCCTTCGCTTCCGCCGCCGACGATTCTGGGTGGCTGGCTTTATGTCACGGCATGCCATTTGGCCCGGACTCACCGGCGCACGAACGCCCGCCGGTGGCAGCGAGAGAACCAACCGGAAGTCATGGAGAACCTTATGAATCCCGCCCAAGACGCTCTCTGGTGCGAGTTGGAGCCGCTGCTCGACGATGCCATGCTCACCTTGTCTGAACGGCAGCGCGAGTTGGTGCTATCGCATTACTTCCAGAATAACAGCCAGCGCACTGCCGCGAGCCTCGTCGGTTGCTCCGAAAGCGTCGCGAGCCGTGAACTGGCGGCTGCCATTGAGAGTTTGCGGCGATTTTTCACACGGCACGGCTTAACCGTGTCGGGAACGGGTTTGATCACTCTGCTCACCGCGCACGGAGCGCAGGCATCTGTCGGCGCCGCAACCGTCGCGGCCACGATGTCATCGGCATCGGCGCTCGCGTGCGCATCCGAGGCCTCTCTTTTTCTTGCACTCATGAAAACAACCACCACCACAAAAATTATCGTCGCCGCGGCTGCGGCGCTTCTCATCACCTCGGGCACCGTGCACTATCTTCTCACGCGTGAGGATGTTCACTCTCATGCCGCCCAACCGAAAGCAGGAGACCAGTCGTCCGCTGCACTTGCCAGGGCCGGCGTTTCGCAACCCACGCCCAGCGTTGCCGCAACACCGGCCACGCCTTCGCCACGGACGTCCCGCCCCTCGCCCTCGACCGTTGCGGCGGAGGCCAAGGTTCTTCCAAACGACGACGAGGCCGCGCTAAAGGCCGCCCGCGAAAAGCAGAAGCAATTCTCTCAGCGCATGGGTCAACTCGCCCTGATGGGTGACTCACTGAAAGTTCAAGAAATCCTTCTCAGCGAGTATGGGATCCGCCTGTCGTTGGACGAAATCCGGACCCTTCAGGAACGCGGCCCGAAAGGGTTCCATTTCGGCGTGATCGAGCTTTGGTCGTCCCGACAACCTCAGGAAGCGCTGGCCTGGGCTGCCTCGACCCTTTCGCCGCAGGGTGCGGGAGTGGATTTCCAGCAACTTTTTCTCGATGCCGCGCGGAAGACTCTGCCGAATCTCAATCGCGATGCGCTGGCCGGGATGCTGCCCGAGGGTCCTGGGAAGGGCAGGATGCTGGACCTCGCGGAAGCAACCACGGATCCCTATTCCCTGGCGAATCGAATTCTCGCTGTAACCGATCCGGCAGAGCGCGCCTCGCGACTCAGGGTCCTGGCGCAGGGATGGTCCAACCCTGAGACCTCCGCCGAATGGGCGCGGCAAAACCTTAGCGGCGCTGACAAGACGGCGTTCTACTCCCAGGTCAGTTACAACCTCGCCCACCAGAACCCACAGGCCGCACTGCAAGTTCTCGCCGAACTGAAAGGCACGGATGCCTACGCAGGCACCTTCGGAGCGATGATGCGCGGCCTGGTGCAGGAGGGTGGCCAGGGCCAGCAGGCAGCGGAGTTAATCGCCAACTCGGACCTCAACCCCAGCCAGCGCGCCGAACTCATCTCGGAACTGGCCCGTCGCTGGGTGCGACAAGATGCAGACGCGACCATTGCCTGGGTCAACACCCTCACTGCCCCGGAGGATTTTCGCGCCGCCATCCCGCTTCTCGTTTCTCAACTCGACAACGACCGGGTGAGTCGCACGGTGGAATCCTATCTGAAAAACCGGGACCCCGTGATGGAACTGGCGCTGATTGAAGCCGCCGCGCCACCCGGCCTTTATTTCGATCCGGAGAAATCGCGGCTGATCCTCGATCCCCTCATCAGCAAAGATCCTGGGCTCAAGCTGACGTCGGGTGAAGGAAGCGGATCGAGCAGGGAGGAGATGCTCTGGAGCTCCGTCAATCAAACCGCCAAACGCCAGGCGGAGGCCGGCCAGCCCGCGTCCGCGATGGAATGGCTCGCCAAGCTTCCCTTCGCCAGTCAGAACGATTACGCCAAGGCGGCCGCCGATGTTTTGACCGTGTGGAAACTCAAGTCAGAGACCGAGGCTGCCGCGTGGCTGGAGAACTCCGCTTTGAGTGCTGCGCTCAAATCCGACTTGCTGAACGCCGGTCCGCCTTAGCCGGAACGATTCAGTTGAAATCGGGGAGCGCGACCGTCCCGGTCGCTCCGGTCGGCGTCCCGCCGACTGGCTCAGTGCACCTCGCAATTCACCAAACGGTGCGTCGTCTCGTGGCAACAATGGTCTTCGGCGGGACGCCGAAAACAACGGGCGAGACGCCCGCGCTCCCCAGAGCAACTGCATCGTTCCGGCTTAGGACGCCTCGCAGGCGTATCTACTGAGTGAATGTTATCAGGTTCAACTCGTCCTTTTCCTGCATCGGTTGCTGCATTTTCACACGTAACACCTTGCTAACCAATCGGATTGGAAATTCGGATCACTGTCACCAGAACTGGTGACTGGTGGGAAAAACGGTAAAGGCTATTGTCATCCCGTTGTTGCGCACTTTGTTCTCAGGTGCGCACGTGTGAAAAAGGCCGGACCTGTTGTCCGGCTTTTCTTTTTTCCCCGATCCGCGCGTCTCTTCCGGTGCTCCCCAAGGGTGCCGAACTTCTGTCTCCACCTTCTTGGCTTTCTTCCTCTTTAAGACTTTCAGGAGTCTGCGCGCAGAGCGTTTCCGCGATTGCAAATTGTGGTCGCGAGTTTTACAACCTCACCACTCCATGAAAATCACGAACCAATAAGGAGCAAGCCATGAATCGCATTGCACCATCCCTGCTGGGCATCATCGCACTCGTATCCACCGCGACTTTTGCCGGCGAGCTCAAATACTCGATCACGCCCAATTGCTTCGAGCAAAACCCCGACAACAAACCGCTTGGCCCCTGCCACGGCGGCGTGGTGATGGACAAGGCCGGCAATATTTATGTCACCACCGACACCGAGCGCGGCATTGTGGTCTTTTCGCCCGCCGGCAAGTTCTTGCGCGCCGTCGGTCCGACGCGCATTCACGGGCTGGAAGTGCGAGAGGAGAATGGGACGGAATACCTTTACTGCGCGCGCCCGTCCGATCACGAGGTCGTCAAGCTCAAGCTCGATGGCGGACAGGTGTGGGCGATTCACTTTCCGCACGAGGCGGGCATTTATAAGGACGAGAAGGGCTTCAATCCCTGCGCCGTCACCGTCGCGCCCGATGGTTCGATCTTCGTCGCCGATGGTTACGGGTCGAACTATGTGCTCAAGTTCGACAAGGATCGCAAATTCATCAAAGCTTTCGGCGGGCCGGGCGAGGCGGAAGGAAAGTTCAAGACCTGTCACGGCATCGGGCTGGACACGCGCCAGGGCAAACCGCTGCTGCTGGTTTGCAACCGCAACAACAATCGCGTGGAACACTGGGACCTCGACGGCAACTTCGTGAAGATCATTCAGAAGGACTTGCGGATGCCTGCCGCCGTGCATATCCGCGGCGATTACGCCGTGTTCCCGGAGTTGCAGGGCCGCGTCACCGTTCTGGACAAGGACGGCGCCATCGCCGCGCAAGTCGGCGATAATCCCAACGAAAAGCAGCGCGCGAATTTCGGCCTGCCGCAGGATCAGTGGAAAGATGGCATCTGCAACTCGCCACACGGCGCTTCGATTGACAAAGACGGCAACCTCATCGTGTCGGAGTGGAGCCAGTTTGGCCACCTCCACAAATTCACTCGCGTGAAGTAGGCTGGCCAATCCGTCTTTCCGATTTGGATCCGCCGCCCGCGTAGTCGTCTCCCTCGAAATCAAAAAGGCCCGGCGCTCGCCACCTTCATGGCCGGTTGTGTCTTGCGGTTATCTGACAAAGCCAAAATGGGCGCGAGGCCATGCGATCAACCAGACCCGGCCACGAAACTGGTTCTTCATTACCAGACCGGTGAATCGACTGTCGAACGAGTCAGCCGACGCATCTCCGAGCATGAAATACCCGTGCCCGCAATCCACCTCGCGGCCATTGGCCAGCTCGCCGTAGTCATAGTATTTGATTTCTCGCAGTTGCCCGGGAGGCTCGAGTTCTGTTCCGTTGATGTAAATGCGATTCTTCCGGATGGAAATTCTCTCGCCGGGCAGGCCCACCACGCGCTTCGCGACGGGTGTTCCCTCGCTGTTGTAATAGAAGTAGATTTCCCAGCGCCTCGGTGACCGGAAATAGCCGGTCACCTTTTCCAACAGGATGCGATCGCCGTTTTCATAGGAGGTGCCCTGAAGCGTTGGCGCCATTGAATCCGACGTCATGACTGTGCTTTCAAAGGCGAGGTGATAAAGAACAAAGCACACACCGATGCAAGCGAACAAATGCTCTCCCCACCGCAACATTCTTCGCACCCAGGATCGACCGGCGCTGCGGGATGACTGCGTCGGCGGCTGGGTGTTCACAGGCGAGCGGGAACTGGCGGCAGATCCTTCGCTGTTCCATTTGCATCCTTGGTCTCACAGGGATGCGCCGAGTCGAGAGTCTGTTGAATTTCCTGCTGTCGTTGCTGCCATCGGAGTCTTGCCGAACGGCTGGCTCCCGCAAGCCGGGCGGGTGTCACGAAAAGGGCGAACGTGACGAGACCACCCAGTGAGAGCGCTACAACGCCGCCGATACGCTTCAAAATGCCGCGCCCTTCACGCGAGTTGATCGGCTGCGGATCACCGATTGGTTCGGAGCTGTTTTCAATTGGCATAACACGACCTTTCGTTGGAAACACTTGAGCGCGGTGTGAACGGCGTTGTATTGGCGAGCACTTTGCTCGTCGTCCGCGCCGTGGCTCTATTGAGTATGCACAGCAAACCGTCCGGGCGGTTCACGTCGCCCGTGCGAATGAAGTTGCTGCAGCGGCACGCGGTGTCACATGCACTCGAGAGAGCGCACTTCGCGCATGCGGCGCAGCCCTGAAATGGAGGCGGCCCATAATCCAGGAAATCGCGGCCCTGCAAAACGTGTCCGTCCAGACGCAAAGGATTGTTGGGGCGATCTTCGCCAATAAGCCGTTCGCACGGATAGAGCCGCCCGCTGGGCGCGACCGCGATCTCGCCCGCGCCGAAACCGCAGCGCGTCGTTTCTTCGGTCATGGGCAAATGGGCCAGGTCACCGGCCTTGACGTCGAACCAATTCAAGCTGAACTCTGGCAACCATTGCCGCCACAAGGCGCCGGCCTCTTGAACGAGCTGTTCCAGGCGAACGCCATCCTGAGCGGTCCAGACCGTCCACAAATCCAGAGAAAGGTCGACCTGCCGGATTCCCAGCTCATGGAGAAAGACCAATCCCCGGGGTATTTCTCCAAGCGTGTCCGGCCGGACAACAGCATTAACGCGAACAGACTTCCCGCTCCGGATCAGCCGCCGCAACGTGGCTTCAACGGTCGACGCAGTGCCATGACCTTGCGCGTCCCGGCGATGACGATTGTGAATCCCGGGATTGCCATCGAAACTCACGGCCAGATCGAGATCGTCCGTCATAATGACCTTCCAGGCCTCGTCGTGCGTGGCAGTCCCGTTGGTCGTCAGGTTGAATCTGACATCTCGGTTTGACTCTGCCGCCCGACTTCGCGCATAGGCCATCCAATCGAGAATGCGAGCGGATTCCAACAAGGGTTCACCGCCGAAAAAACTCAGGTCGAGCTGACCTCCAGGTGCCAGACTGCGAAACGCGCGGTCGATGGCAGCCATTCCAATTTCCCGGGTCATCGGAAAGCTGAATTTTTCCCCGGTGTAGCAGTACGTGCAGCGAAGATTGCACGCGTGGTTCACCATCAGAGTCAAACCGAAGCGGTCAACCGCGATACTCATCGCCTTACCGATATGCAGATGACGTGCCAAAGCCCTGAATCCACGGGAGCTTCACGAATACCTGGCGACGACGCGCAAATAGTGTGTCGCGATCATCATTCCGCCCGAAACCATGCGTGATACTGACGCATCATGCGTGGCGAACACGCGCCGGTTGGACCCGAGCGAAACCGGCTGCCGATGAAACGAAATCCGGACTCGTGTGCAGGAGTCACGGAAACGAGCTTCGAAACAGTTCGGTTCCAAGCTGATGGCTGATCCGGGCGTCTCCGCCTGTTTTCCTTGCCGAAGCCGTCTAATTCCGCCAAATCTCCCTCGTGTACCGACCTCTGCTCCAATCCCTGATCTCTCGGCTGAGAATCGGGCGCTCCTCGGAGCCCGTGGGATTTCATTCCCGCAACGGTCAAACTCTGTCTGTGCTCCGGCGGAGCCGGAGATTTCCCGGCGTGGCACTAAGTCGCTTGAACTGCCGTTGGCAATCGATGATGACCGCGGCCGCCCTCCTTGCCCTCGGTTGTTGTGTCCAGGCCGCCGACGAAGCCTTGTTTGTCGCCCGGCCACTGACTGCTACGAATTCCTTCACGGCCGGAATCGAAGGGCCGGCCTGTGACGCCCGGGGGAATATCTACGCCGTCAATTTCGCGAAGGAACAAACCATCGGCAAGGTCACGCCCGACGGGAAAGCCGAATTGTTTGTCGAGTTGCCCGGCAAAAGCACGGGTAACGGCATCGTCTTTGGCCGGGACGGAACGATGTACGTCGCCGATTATGTTGGACACAACATTCTGCGCATCGATCCCGAGTCTCGTGCCATCTCGGTGCTCGTGCATGACGACCGGATGAATCAGCCCAACGACCTGGCGCTCGCGCCGTCGGGCGATCTTTACGCGAGCGATCCGAATTGGAAGGAAGGGACGGGACAGGTCTGGCTGGCGAACCCCGCCGGCAAGCTCACTTTGGTGGCGCCGAAGATGGGCACCAGCAACGGGATTGAAGTCAGCCCGGATGGAAAAACGCTTTATGTCAACGAGAGCGTGCAGCGCAATGTCTGGGCCTTCACCGTCGAACCCGGCGGATCGCTCACGCACAAACGACTCCTGAAGAAATTCGACACGCATGGTTTTGATGGGATGCGATGTGATGTGGACGGCAATCTTTATATCACTCGCCACGGCAAAGGCACGGTCGTCACACTCTCCCCGAGCGGCGAGGTATTGCGGGAAGTGGATGTCCTGGGTTCGAAGCCAAGCAACCTGTGCTTTGGCGGACCGGACGGACGCACGGTTTACGTCACGGAGGTCGATCACCGGCGCCTCGTGCAATTTCGAGTCGATCGACCGGGTTTGGCTTTCACCCGGCAGCGAGCCAGGTAACCCCACGCAATATTTCCTTAAGGCTCACTCCTTCAGTTCAATTCCCGCCACCGATACCGGCCCGGGCACGCCGAATTTGTTGAGTGTCCGGGCTTCGAGTCGATTCTGACCGGCGCCGATGTTCCAGATAAAAGTGTCGTCGGACGGCTTCCATCCGCCGCCGTCGATCCGAACTTCATAACGGTTGAAGTTGGGGGTCAGCGTCTTCAACGCGACTCTGATCTTCCCATCCTCCGGGAAGAGGCGCGGGCCGGACGGCGCGCCGGGAGACGCGAACGTGCAAAGGCTGGCGGCTACGAACCATTACTTCAACGCGGTCGATTTGTCGTGAGGATGGCGATAAGTTGCCGCGTTCATCAAGCAGGACACTATCGGTTCGGTGGTGAAGATGTCTCTGCCATGCGCCGCATCATCGTCCTGATTTGTCGAGAGTTGGGCGGCCGGCCGTCGGCGCGCGAAAGACTAAACGGCAACCTGCTCATTCGTTTGAGGGATCGAGGTTTCGATTCCGGGCTTTTCCACCGGGGACCAGTATTGCGGATACTTTTCCGGCGCGGCGATGATGGCTTCGAGGTCGAGTTGCTTTCGCTGTTTCCATTCGATCAGGCTGGCGGGGCGGTAGTCCGGATGGAGTTGACAGCGGCGGAACACGGACAGATCAATCCGTTCGTTGACCGTCTCAACCCAGCCCGCCTCCGTTTTCGAGTTGCGCTTCCAGCGTGTTTGCTTTTCCACCGGGTCGGACATGACCCACCGGACGTATCGTTTGCCGAGAGTAAGGATTTTCCAGACACCACGCAGGAATTCGGCGTAGGAGTCGCGCCGGGGCATGCTTAAATCTTCGTCCGTCACGACAATGCTCGAGCGGAAACTGAGGCCGCATCCCCGCGCCTTTTCCTGAATCCACGCCAGCGGCCGTTGCGGCAATAAGTCGTTTTGATAGCCACCGCCCGCGTTTCAATGCGCGCCCGCAAACCAGCGTTGTTCGACGTGGCGGTTGTCCACCTGTGGCGCATCGGCCTCATTCGGCTGCTTCGGGACGAAGTTGGTCCAGAGCATCGCCCAGTACGGCTTGCGTTGCTCGTCGAGAGCGAGTGCCTGGTAGGAATGCTGGACGATCTTGCTCAGGTGGGTGTTGTGAAACTGGAGCGTTCGCCTGCTGATCCCGGGAATGTTTCCGAAAGGCACTCCGAGAGAGCCGACGGTATCCCAGACGCCCAACAGTTTGATGAAATTGCGTCCGGAATAGGTGTGCCGAAGCAGAACGTTTTCTTCAAAGTCGAATTTCGTTTCACCGTGTCTCTGAAGGTATTTGAGTCGGTAGATGGGGCGGAGGGTGTCGCCTTTTCGGTAGCGCTCGTAAAGCTGCGCGAAGGACATGGGGGCGTCGGGTTTCAACAATCCACAACGCGCAATCACTCCCGCCAGGCTGCGCGCCGTGAAGGCGCCGCGGCTAAAGCCGAAGATAAAGATTTCGTCCCCGGGATTGTAGTGTTCCATCAACCAGCGATAGCCCAGGCGGATGTTCCCGGAGAGTCCGTAGCCAAACGCGCCGCCGGTGAAACGGTCGAGCAAACGAGTGCCGACGCCTTCATCGTAGAATTTCTCCTGCGGCACGCCATCCTGGCCCCGATCGGCCAGCATCAGCGCAAGACGCCAGACGTTGGTGTTGTTTTCAGGCTTGTTCCACGTGCCGTCGAAGAAGAGCGCCAGCCGCTTGCCCGGTTTGGGTGGTTTTTCAGGAAGAGTCATAAAGTCGGGTGCCGAACCATCGCAACAATCGCGCTGAGTGTATCCGCGCGGCTGAGGTGCGCAATTCCCGTGTAGGGGAACAAAAACCACGAACAAGCTGCTCCGTTGACGTCGCGGAAAAGCTTCCAATACCCGCCGCTCCGGGGCAACTACCGTCCTGCCTGCAGGTCTCTCAACAGATTCCAGACCTCCGGTTTCTGCCACGCATCGGCGCGCACCTGGGCATCCCAGAAAGACACACCGACCTGGCCGTCGTCCTTGAGCCACCGGAGTTGTTCCATGACGCTGTTGCCGCGCCACTCGTTGCGGCCCGACGGCAAACCGATCATGAGCTTCGACGCATGTTCGCCTGCGGCCGCCTTCTGGAACGCATAGCCGCGCCACTCGGGTGCGTTTGCACCGATCTCTGCGTAGCCCATGGTCGTCAAGGCATCGACGTGCGGCAGCAGATCCTTCCACCAGGTTTGGTTGGGCGCGTTCCACTGGTATGAAAAGGTGTCCACCGTGAGATGGCGGCCCTTCGCGTGCAATCGGTCGGAGAGCCGGCGAATGAATGCGACGAACGCCTCCTTGTCGGCTTCAAAGGAACCGTTGCCCTCGAGATCGACATCCACACCGTCGAGCTGAAGCCGGTCCACTTCGGCGATCAACGCCTCCATGAACTCGTCCGGATGTTCCGCGAAACCCGCGCGCGCCAGCGTCCAGTCCCACGATTGGACATGGTTGTAAACGCACAACAGCACACGCACTCCGTTTGTCCGGCCCCAGTCGCGCAATTCGGCGATGGCGTCATCATTCACCTCGTTGGTCCGTCCCGCGAAGACAAGCCCGCCGTCCATTGTTGGCTTCCAGAACTGCAGACCGAGATGCGTCAAGGCATCCTTCATTCCGATGCCGCCAAAGGATTCGGTGAGGCGGGCTTTGCACCGGGAAACCGCATAGGGCGGCACCCAGGTCATCACCGGCCGTTTCCATTCGCGAAATGTGTTGGTTGCTCCACAAGCGACGAACACGTTCGCGAACATGCCGACGAGCAACAGAACTGCCGGAATGGCGCGCCAGGCTTTCTTCATATTTGCGAGTCGGCCAGGGACCGGCGGTCCAACCCGGGAGGTTCCTGGATGAACGCGATCATCAGTGATCCGGCATGGCGGCCGGGCCGATGTAGCTCCGCGCGATGACCACGTTGTCGAAGAACACCACATTCACTGGATTCTTCGTCCACGAATCGGTGACATAACTTTCGAGCGTCAAGGCGTTGGCTTTGAGCTGCGCCGACTTCCGCCAATTGATGCCCTTCCAGTGCCCCTGCAGAACACCGTCAATCCAGAAGGCCTGCTCGCCGTCCGGACTCCCGGGCGTGTTGTGCTTGAGCATGAACTCGACGCAGATCCAGCGATCCAGCGGAATGAGCGGCGCGGTCGGAACACTGAACGAGTTGCCCCAGTATTTGCCGTCCCCCTTCGACGGTTCCATCTGGTGCCAATAGCTGTAAAAATTCCAGCGGCCCGGCGCCGTCCATCGACCCCAATCGCCCCAGGGTTCGATGGCGGTTGAAAAACGCTCGGTGCCTTCCGGCTTGAGGCCGGCCCCGCCAAACCCGCTCCACTTGTCGCCTCCTTGCAAACTTTTGTTCGCCCGCAACGTGACGAAGTGATGCACGTAATCGCAACCGGCGTCGAAGCGCGTGAAGAAGCGGATGAAGACCGTATCCGTCGGCTCAAACCATTTGGTCAAGCCGCCACCGGTGTCCTGTCCCAGGTGCGCCTCAACACGCACACACCGTTTGCCCAGGCGTGCCTCCGCACCTGGCGAAGCGAACGACAACACCTTGCCGTTCTTGTTGCCGGTTTCGTCCCATCCATCGCCAAGGTTGCCCGACTCGAAATCATCCGCGAAAATCACCTGGGCGTTCGTCTTCAACCCTGCGTCCCCGGCAAACTTCGCCGCAAGGCCGCTGCCGGATGGCAATTCACCTTTGTCCGCCAGGTTTACCCGGCTCTCGGAATCGACGCCCTGAACGCTTCCAGCGATGGCCAGTAGCGCCGCCGCCACACAAAACAAACCTGCTCTGTTGCGCATCAAGGTTATTCGGTTCACAGGATGAGGGATTGTTTGTCCCATCGCGCCTGAAGAAAGTCAATCGACACGCAGGAGGTGCGGTAGTAGCTCCAGGGGCATCTCACTTTGTTGCAGCCCCGCACGTGGGTTGCGTTCCCCCTCACCCTGACCCTCTCCCCAAGGAGGGAACAGCTGAAGCGGCGTTCCAGAACCCAGGACGCTCGCCAGCAAGAAGGCCGGGCGTCGTCGCTCTCTCTCCCCAAGGGAGAGGGCGGGGTGAGGGGGAAAGGAAGTGGCCGAATATTCGTACGCTTGCAAGATTTTGATACGCCCAGCAGCTCAGTTTGCAACATTGGTGGGCGAGTCCTCGCGAGCCGGCTCGTCGGTAGCCTCCTCCAACAAACTGCGCACTACCGGAGGTGTGCAAAGGATTCTGATCTTGCCGGATCGGGCTGATCCCGCCAAATCTCTCACTATGAGATTTCCCATGTCCCTGGTAGGGCGCGTCACTCCGTGCGCGCCGCGGTCCGACACTGCCAGACCGGCGCGCAGAGGACTGACGCGCCCTACCACGCCGCATGCCGTCTTGCTATTTTTTGACCGGTTGCGCGTGGCCCGTCTGCTTCTTCCCGTGATCGCGAGTGCAACTCTCGCCGCGGAAACCGTCACGAACTGGCCGCAGTTTCGAGGGCCGGGCGCCATGGGCGTTGCCGACAATCCCGACCTGCCCGACCGCTGGAGCACCAACGAGAATGTCGCGTGGAAGATCGAAATGCCCGGACGCGGCTGGTCTTCGCCCATCGTGTCGGGCGAGCGCGTGTTCCTGACGACCGTCGTCAGCGACGGCGAAATGGAGGCGCCGAAGAAGGGCCTCTATTTCGGAGGCGAACGCCGTGAGATCCCCCAGGCCACGCACCGTTGGCTGGTCCTGTGCCTCGACCTCAAATCCGGTCGCGAGCTGTGGCGCCAGGAAGCCCACCGCGGCACACCGCCGAATTCGTTGCACGTGAAGAACACCTACGCTTCCGAAACACCCGTGACCGACGGCGAACGGGTGTTCGCGTATTTCGGAAACGTGGGCGTGTTCTGTTACGACTTCGCCGGCAAAAAAATTTGGTCCACCAACTGGCCGCCGGTGAAAACACGCAACGCCTGGGGCTCCGCGGGTTCGCCAGTGCTCCACAAGGATCGCCTGTTCGTCGTCAACGACAACGATGAGAAAGCCTTTGTCGTTGCGCTCGACACAAAAACCGGACGCGAACTCTGGCGCGTGGACCGCGACGAAAAAAGCAATTGGGCCACGCCTTACGTCTGGCAGAACGAACAACGCGCCGAACTGATCACACCCGGCACACGGAAAGTCCGTTCCTACGACCTCGACGGAAAACTGCTCTGGGAATTCGGCGGCATGTCCTCAATCGTCATCCCGACGCCCTTCTCGAAGTTCGGTCTGCTCTATGTCTGTTCCGGCTACGTGGGTGACAAGGTGCGTCCCGTGTTCGCGATCAAGTCCGGCGCATCCGGCGACATCAGTCTCAAACCGGGCGAGACGAACAACGCGTTCATTGCGTGGCATCAACCCACCGCGGCTCCTTACAACCCGTCCCCGTTGCTCTACGGCGATTATTTCTATGTGCTGTTCGATTTTGGATTCCTTTCGTGCCACGACGCCCGCACCGGCGCCCAGATCTACGAAAAGCAACGCATCCGCCCGGAGGCGACCTCCTTCACCGCATCGCCGTGGGCGGCAAATGGGAAAATATTCGCGTTGAGCGAGGACGGGGACACGTTTGTGTTCCAGGCCGGTCCGGAGTATCGCCTGCTGCACACGAACCCGCTCGATGAAATGTGCATGGCGACACCGGCGATGGCGGGAGACCGTCTCCTCATCCGCACACTGACGAAGCTTTATTGTTTCAGGAAAACCCGGTGAGGCGGCTGGCCGTGCACGCGCTCACGCGCCCGGCCACGATCGACTTGGGTGCGCTTTTCAAATGATGCAACTCATACGCGGTTGCCAGCTATTGCCGCGCCGGTTGCGCAAGAAATTCGAAATGGCGTATCTCGGCCAGGCCGATCCGGATCTTGATCGACTCGGCTCCCGGCGAGACTTTCCACTGCCCGTCAAACTCATAGTCGCCAAACCTCCCCCCCAGATGCTCTAACGGCGTTCCTCGGTTATCGACAATCTGCATCAGCCGCAGACGGGCATCCTTCGGTTTCGGATTCAACTTCGCGCGAACCGTGTATCCTTTCAATTCCACCAACAGCTGGCAGGACTGCAGATTGGTCGTCAGAGTTGCAGGTGGCAGACCTCCGTTCCGAATTGGGAGGTCGAGGCTTGTCCATATTTGATCGGGTGCGAAGTCCTTCTGCCGCACGAATCCCATCCGAAGCCGCCACACTTCGCTCGGATTCAAACTCGTGCCTTCTGCGTCGTACGAGATGACACCATTCGTTTGAGCATAGTTGATGACACCAAAATCGCCTTCGTTCCCCGTCGTGTCGGTCGCCTCCATCAGTTCCGGAAGCCAAGCTTCGGTCGCCTGGCCATTCTGTTTCACCTCGAAACGTAGCGTCGTGAATGGCCTTCGATCTTTGGGCATCCAACGAAGAGTCTTCGTGCCCGACGTGACGTCGAGCAGTGAAACCTCCAAGTCTCCGTTTGTCCGCGTCAGCGGCAGGGCCATCGGCTTCCACACCGGATACGTCCCTGGCGTCGGATTCCGCATCTTGAATTCGGCGAGGGTGTCCCAGTGATCGGAACTGTTGCGGGCATAGATTCGGAACCTCAGAACTTTTCCCCGGCGCGGAAAGGAAGGAAGACTCCATGAACTCATGCAATTCAATGGTTTCTGGGGTAGATAAGGCCAAACTCTCAATTGGCCCGGCCTCATTTCCCACTCTTCACCTTGTTCATCCGCAATCGTTGCGCGGAGGTCGTAAAACATTTTGTCATCCGTCACAGGCAGTAGCGGCGCATTGGTTCCTCCCCGATGGCGAATCCAGACAACCGCCTTGTTCGGCAAGGCCAGTCTGCCATCCTCTACGTAGTGCGCCACGTCCACCAATGGAGCAACTGGCGCCAGTTTGAAGCGCCCGATGCCGATGCCTTTTGCCGGGAGAAAGCGATACTTCAATCTGTCCCAGATGCCTCCGGGAAAACAGGCGTTGGTCGGCCCGCGCGTCATGGCGACAAACGAAAGCTCAGTGCCATTGGACAACCGAACGGACTGGGTTCTGCCAGTCACGATGGCGACATAAACGACCAGCAATGCGACACCCACGAAGGTCGTTATCAGGACGATCTTTTTTCGGAGATCTCTCATCCGTTCAGGGGTCTCTGCTGCCATCCTGACACCCCAGCCCTGAGACTCACCGCGCCCCGCCCATGGTGACGAACTCGTCGCGACTGAGAATGCCATCCTTGTTGCGATCGAAACGCTCGAATCGTTTCGGCGCTTCAGCCGGGTCGGGCTGATTGGCCAGGAATTCTTCCCGCGTTAATTTACCGTCGCGATTCCTGTCCTTTCGATCGAACAACGCGGCGCGATCTGTTTGGCGCCCGGCCGCACCGGATCCTGCGCTGGAAATCTGCGGCTTGCCTTCCGGTTGCCGCGCGAGCAGGGCGCGGAGTTTTGTCACCACTTTGGGTTGTGCGGAAGCGAGGTTCCGAGTCTCCGAGGGGTCGGCTTGATAGTCGTAGAGTTCCAGGTCGGCGGTCTCGCCCGCTGCGCCGGGCTTCTTCCATTCCACCAGGCGATAACGCTCCGTCCTCACCGCGCGCCCGAGAATTTCCCCATCGCCGCGCCGGTTGCGCGGATAGACATGGAAGATCGCCTCCTTACTGTCGCGCGAAGGCCGCTTCAGAACGCGTACGAGGCTCCGGCCTTCGAGGGTTTGCGGGAGTTGCGGTTCCGACAAACCCGCCAGTTCGCACAAGGTCGGATACAAATCCACCGACTCGGCCAGTGCCAGCGTGCGCGTCCCTGGTTTGGTGACGCCCGGCGCGACGATCAGGAGTGGAATGCGCGTCGCCTCCTCGTAATTGCTGTGCTTGCTCCACATGCCGTGATCCCCAAGATGCCAGCCATGGTC
>Ga0209382_10005669_pt1 | contig 16210 bp, 15 predicted proteins | sample SoiMetdeltSBSDD5_FD_187599 | JGI IMG/M metagenome (GOLD analysis project Ga0209382, IMG submission 187599) | Bulk soil microbial communities from a Populus tree surrounding site in Tennessee, USA - Soil MetaG P. deltoides SBSDD5 (SPAdes) (version 2) | ecosystem: Environmental > Terrestrial >...
GGCGCCGGGTTGAAAAACATCCCCGGCCTGCATCCGCCCACCGCGTTCTCCGTATCTGAAGTCGCAAGCCGTTTGCGGGGTACGACCTCAACCAATGGAGAACGACATGAAACTCTCGACCACGACCCTGACGACGGCAGCGGCCGTTGCCGCGCTCGCCTTCGCCGCCGCGGCGGCGACGCCGACCTTGGCGCAGACCAAGCAGATGAAGGAGCAGACCGTCACGGTTGGCGGCGCGCCGATGTATCCCTCGAAGAACATCGTGCAGAACGCGGTCAATTCGAAGGATCACACTACCCTGGTCGCCGCCGTGAAGGCCGCCAGCCTGGTCGACACCCTGCAGGGCCCGGGCCCGTTCACGGTGTTCGCGCCCATCAACAAGGCGTTCGACAAGCTGCCCAAGGGCACGGTCGAGACCCTGCTCAAGCCCGAGAACAAGCCGAAGCTCGTGTCCGTGCTGACCTACCACGTGGTGCCGGGCCGGCTCTCCGCCAAGGACCTGATGGACGCCGCCAAGCGGAACGGCGGCCAGGCAAAGTTCAAGACCGTCGAGGGCGACGAGCTCACGGTCGAGAGCAAGGGCAACATGCTCACGATCTGGGACACCAAGGGCAACACGTCCAAGGTCACGATCCAGAACGTGTTCCAGTCGAACGGCGTCATCCACGTGATCGACACCGTGCTGCTTCCGAGCTGATCGCGCTCCCGCGGGTGATCGGCGCAGCCCCGTCCCCCGCATCTGCATCGATCGCCCGGAGGGCCCGCCGCGGCAACGCGGCGGGTTTTCCTTTGTCAGGTTGTGGCGGCTGGGAGTTTGGGTCTGGCGGCGACCCGAACGTGGGGCGGCATTCTGCGCAGCCGAAATCCCCGGATGTCGCTTCGCTCCGTCCGGCTACGGGGGGCCTGCCTACGGGTACCTAGCCCCGATCGGCCTCGCGGTCAGGCAGCGCCTGCGCGCCGACCATGTCGGGCAGGGTCGGCTCCGATTCGCCGTCTTCGCCCGCTGAGTTCGCCTTCGCCTTATAGTCCTCGGCCATGGCCAGGAGTCGGGTGGCGAGTTCGGGGTCAGTGGCGACAAGCGAAAGCCGCAGGCATATGTCGGCTTGTCGAAGGAAATACGCGGGACTCGGCATTCCTCATTCCCCCATTGGGCCCCACTGGTCTGGCCCAAACGCCTAAGTCTCGGTACGGTTCCCGACCAACGGCGCGTTGCGACACTTTTTTTTACAGCGGCCGGCTAGGGGGCACCGCGCGGGCAAAGTTGCAAAGCCAGCCGCTTGGCGGCGGGGGTCATCCGGGCACCCGCGCATTCGGGCGCCTACACTCCGCTACCTCCCGTTCCTGGGGCTGGGCCGGCGGCCGGTCAGGTGGCGATGCCCATCGCCTCCTCGAAGGCGCGGCGCACCTCGGGCGGCTGGCCGTAGCAGTGCCGGAAGCCTTTCAGGCGCACGTTGAGCAGCGGATATTTCTTGTGCTCCTCGAGGGTGAGACCCTCGGTGCTCTCCTTTTTCTGGAAATACGGCAGCTCGACGCAGCTCGCGACGTTGGAGTTGCGGATCACCCCCTTGGCGTCCTCGCCGCGCGCGACCGCGTCGAGATCGTCGAAGAAGCGCTTGCGGATCATCGCGATGCCGAGGTCCGAGGCGCCGATATTCTCCTTGGTGCGGTCGGCGATGGTGCCCTGCCCGACCCAGGCGATGATGTCCTGGTTGATGACGTGGCTCGTGATCCAGCGGCCGTTCTCGTCCTTGATCGGGCTGTGCCAGGTCGGCACCTTGCCTTGCACGTACGGCTCGCGCCCCCTCGGCACGCGCATAAAGAACCAGGCGACGCTGAGCGTGTTCTCGTCGTCGACCGGCACCCGCCACTCGAAGTGGTTGCCGAGGTAGAAGGCGTTCGGCCACAGCGCGATGCGCCCCACCGTCCAATGCGGATTGCGCTCGTCGGAATCGGCGCGCACGCGCTTGTAGATGAAGCCGTGGTCGAACTCTTCGAACTTGAGCCTGAGATGCTTGGGCCCATAAGGGCCGGTCTCGCCCTTGAGCCGCATGCTCCAGTTTTCGTGCATCCACTCGAAGTGCACCGGGTCGCAGGAGTTCTCCTGGCACTGGAACCAATTGCAGGGCACGTCGGAGATGACGATCTCGCGGAAACCGTTCGCCCAGGTGAACGGCTCCCACACCGGCAGCTCGGGCACCGGCTGCGGACCCATATAGGCGAACAGCAGCCCGGCGCATTCCTTCACCGGATAGGCCTTGGTGCCGCAGCGCTCCTTGGCGCGCGAGCGCGGGTTGACGGTGTCGTCATAGGGCTGCTCGAGGCAGGCACCGGTCTCGCTCATCAGCCAGCCGTGATAGTTGCAGCGGATGCCCCGCTCCTCGACCATGCCGTAGGTGAGGTCGGCGCGGCGATGCGGGCAGTGGCGGTCGAGCAGCCCGTAACTGCCGCCGAGGTCCTTGTAGAGCACGAGGTCCTCGCCCAGCAGACGGATCGCCTTGATCGGATCGCGGTCGAGCTCGCTGGCGCCGCCGATCGGCTGCCAGTAGCGCCGCAGGTAGTCGCCCATCGGCGTCCCGGGGCCGACCTGGGTGAGGATGCGGTTCTTTTCAGCGGTGAGCACCTGTGACCTCGCCGATGGTGGTTGCTCTTGGCCGGAATGTTATTGGAATTTCGAGGCTCGGCAACGGGCAATTGGCGTGGCGCCGCTCACCGCATATGTCCTGAGCGTCTTTGCGTGACCGTCCCTGCGTCAGGCACTCACGGACGCTATTAAGGGCTCTCCTGGTATGGCATGACTTGCCGGGAGAACCGGGCGCGTCATTCAAGGGAGGCGTAACGTCCGTCACGCGTGGGAGGGAACATGAACGGCCGCGCATTCAAACTTGGTATTTTCGCCAAACCGAACGGCACATCGTTTGCCGCCATCGTGCTGGACGACGCCGCGATCGATCTGGCGCAAGCGCACGAGGCCTATCGTGCCAGCGGCCGCCCGGCGCTGAGCTCGACCTCCAGCATCCAGGACCTGCTCGACGATTGGGAGCGCAACTTCGCCACGCTCCAGGAGATCGTCAACTTTCTCGACAAAACGGGAGCAAAGCCCGCCTCGGCGGGCGTCCCCGGCCTCACGCCCCGGCCTCCCATTGGCCGCCCGGGCAAGATGTTCTACGCCGCGCAGAATTTCCAGGAACACGTCGACGAGATGATCCGCGCCGGCATGTCGCCCAAGGACGACCAGTGGAAGGGCGAGAAGGCGAAGACCAGGCCCTACCTGTTCCTGAAGGCACCGAGCTGCCTCGCCGGCGCTCACGACGACATCGAGGTCCCGCGCGGATTAAAGAAGATCGATTGGGAGGCCGAGATCGCCTGCGCCATCGGCAAGCAGGGCAAGCGCATCAAGGCCGAGCGCGCGCTCGATCACATCGCCGGATGGATGACCACTAATGATGTCTCCGCCCGCGACCTACAGATCCGCGCTGACCGGCCGGCACTGCGTTCGGATTGGCTCAACGGCAAGAGCCACGACCGGTTCGCACCGATGGGCCCTTGCCTGGTGCCGCGCGCCTTCGTGAAAGACCATATGAATCTCTTCATCCGGCTGACCGTCAACGGCGAGGTCAAGCAGAACGGCAACACTTCGCAATTCATCTTCACCCCGGAGGAGCAGATCGAATACGCCTCCGACATTCTTTCACTGCAGGCCGGCGACATTTTCGTCTGTGGCACCTGCGGCGGCGTCGGCCAGGGCACCAACACGTTCCTCAACGTCGGCGACGTGATGGAGACGGAGGTCGAGGGATTGGGGAAGATGCGCAACAGGTTCGTGGCGGAGGCGGGCGCTTAGGGCATTTTCCGGAAAAGTGGGTACGGGTTTTCCGCAGAAAATGCGACCACGTAAAGGAATTTAGAGCGCGCTTCCGATTCAATCCAATCGGAACGCGCTCTAGGCCCGGTGGAGCAGGATCCCGGCGCAGTCAAGGTTGTACGAGCCGCGCTACGCCGGCAGCGCGACCGGCGCCGGCGCGGCCTTGCCCCGGATCAGGTCGGAGCCCTTCTCGGCGATCACCATGGTTGCCGAATAGGTGTTGGCCGACGGCATGCTCGGCATCACCGAAGCGTCGATCACGCGCAGGTTCTGCATGCCGTGGACCTTGAGCTCGTCGCTGACCACGTTCGACTTGTCGGCGGCAGGGCCCATCCGGCAGGTACCGATCAAGTGCCAGACCGTGCCGCCGTACTGGCGAGCCCAGTGCAGGATCTCGTCCTCGCTGCGCACGCCGTCGCCGGGAAACGTCTCGCGGTCCACGAACCGCGACAACTGCGGCGTCCCCAACAGCCGCCGCGCGAGCTCGATGCCGCCGATCAGCGCCCGCCGATCGACCTCGTGCGACAGGTAGTTTGGCTGGATCGCCGGGCCGACGAAGATGTCGGTCGATTTCGCCCGCACGTATCCAATGCTCTCGGGCCGATGCTGCCAGACACCGCAGCTCATGCCCGGATAGTCGTCGAGCATGCCGACGAAGCCGTTTTTGTAGCTCGCCGGCGAAAACACCACCTGGAGGTCGGCGCCGCCGATGTTTGGATCGGACTTCCAGAAGCAATAGCAGAGCGAAGGGCTCACGCCGATCGCACTGGGTTTCCCCGTGAGCCAGCGCAGCACCTGGCCGATCAGCGCGGGGCCGCGGGTGATTTCGTTGATGGTCTTCGAATTCTTCGCACGCGCCACGATGCGGACAGAGCAATGGTCGCGGAAATTTTCGCCGACCGCCGGAAGATCGTGAACGACCTCGACGCCGAGGCCCTTGAGCAGGCTGCCGCTCCCGACGCCGGAGAGTTGCAAGAGGCGCGGCGAATTGACGGTGCCGCCGCTGACGATCACCTCTTTGCGGGCCCTCACCTCGTGGATGCTCCGGCTGCGCTCGTCGACATAGCGAACCGCCACCGCCTTCTTGCCCTCGAACACGATCTTGAAGGCGCGCGCATGGGTGCGAAGGTCGATCCGCCCGGACTTTTTCTGCGCCGGCAGGAGATACATCCGGCCCGCGCTGCGGCGCAGCCCCTTATGGATGCAGCGCTGGAGATAGCCGACGCCGGGCTGCGACGCGCCGTTGTAGTCCGAGTTGCGGGGAATGCCGAGGCCGGCGGCCCCGGCGATGAACGCTTCGCAGATCTCGTGCTGCCAATCGAGGTCGGTCACCGGAATGTTGCCGTCGCGGCCGCGATAAAGGTCGTCACCTTCGCCGATCCGCCGCTCAAACCGCTTGAAATAGGGCAGGAGGTCGGCGTAGCCCCAGCCCGCGTTGCCGCGCTGCGCCCAGTTGTTGAAATCGTCAGCCTGACCGCGGTTGATGATCATGCCGTTGATCGAGCTCGATCCGCCGACGGTGCGACCGACCGGGATGATGACCGAGCGTCCGTTGACGTTCGGTGACGGCTCGGTCTTGAACTGCCAAGTGTAGGCTTCATTGAACATGATTTTGATGAAGCCCGCTGGAATATGAATATATGGGTGCCGGTCGGGCGGTCCGGACTCGAGGGCGCAGACCGTGATGCCGGCATCTTCCGACAGGCGAGCAGCGACGATGGACCCTGCAGCACCGGTCCCGACGACCACGTAATCGAAGGTTGCGATAGACCGTGGTTGTTGATCATGCATGATCTGGATGTCCGTCCCTGTGCGTACCGAAAAGCTTAGATCCGACAGTATTGGTGATGAAGGCCGTCGAGAACAGTCGTATTGGCACAGGATCGCGCGCAAGTCACAAGGTCGATCAGCTGGCAGGAACCGGCTCACCGGGGCGGGCCACCATGGTGTGCCCGCCAAAAGTGGTGACGGATGCCTTGCACTTCTCGCGTCACCGACCGGCCCAGCTTCCGGCACGTCGCGGTCGATCAGGCACATCTGCCTTGGCCTCGCTTCTCGTGATAAACCGGACACGGCCTGGAGCGCCGGTGGAGGGCAACTATGAAGGCGATCGTCATTCACCAATTCGGTGATCCGAGTGTTCTCAAGCTGGAGGATGTTTCGCAGCCGGCGCTCGAGGCCGGAGAAATCGCCATCAAGGTCCGCGCCGTCACCGTGAACCAGACGCTCGACGTCGCATTGCGCGCCGGGAAGTACGCCAGGCGACCGCCGCTGCCGCATGTACTGGGCTCGGATGCGGCCGGCGAGGTTGCGGCCGTGGCCGCGGATGTGAAAACCCTCAAGGTGGGCGATCGCGTCGTCTGTCATCCGATCGTCGGCCGTCAACCGACGGGCGCTCTCAAATTGCTGGGTGTGGACACCTGGGGGACCTACGCGGATTTCGTGAAGGTCCCCGCCAACACGGTGCAAATCGTTCCGGATGCGCTCGACTTCATCACCGCTGCCGTGGTCGGACGGCATGGTCCATTGGCCTTTACGCAATTGCGAGACCGCGCCCAGGTCAAACCCGGCGAATGGGTTCTGGTCATGGGAGCCGCCGGAGGCTTGGGCAGCACCCTGGTGCAAGCGGCGAAGCATCTCGGCGCGCGCGTCATCGCCGCGGCCGGCAGCGACGAACGGGTCGCAGCCGCCGTCCAGTTGGGAGCGGATCACGGCATCAACTATCGCAGTCAGGACCTCACCGCCGAGGCGCGGCGCATCACCCATGGGGCCGGAGTCAATGTCGTGCTGGACAATATCGGCGATCCGGTCACGTTTCCGAAAGCGCTCGCTTCTCTCGGCTTTCAGGGGCGGCTCGTCACCGCGGGCGGTCACGGTGGCGGCAACGTTCCGCTCGACGTGAAGTATCTCTATCTGAACGTGATCACGATCTTCGGAAACCCGATTGATACACCCGATAATTTCAAACTGGCGCTCAAGCTCGCCGCCGAAGGGAAACTGAAGGTGCTGATCGACGAGGTTCTTCCTCTCAAAGACGCCCGACGTGCGCATGAGATGGTCGAGCAGCGCTCAGGGATCGGGAAGGTCGTGCTCACGCCGTAGGATGCAACAGCCCGTCGCGCTTCGGCGCTCGCGCCTTTGCCCACCACAATCACGCGCTCACTGCCGCTGCGCCTTGTCGTACTGAAAATACACGTCCACCTTCATCCCGACCGCGAGCGGGCCGGTCTCGGCGAGGTCGACCAGGACCGCGGCCACGTTGACGTCGGTGACGTTGCGCTGGGCGCGGGTGATGCGTCCGACCTCGACGATCGGCGCGATCGAGGAGACCTTGCCGACGATCTCGCGGCCGCGGAAGGCGAGCGGGCGCACCAGCACCGATTGCCCGACCTTGATCTCGCCGAAGTCGCGCTCGTCGAGCTCCACCCGCACGCGCAGCGCCGAGATGTCGCCGAGCACGAGCAGCGGCTGCGGCGCCGAAGGCGCCGCCAGCTCGCCGGGGCGGGCGTTGACCTGCAGCACGGTGCCGTCGATCGGCGCGCGGACCGCGAGCTTGTCGAGCGCCGCCTGGGCCACCTGCAGCTCGGCGCGCGCCACGTTGAGCTCGCCCTCGAGCTGGGTCGGCAGCGGCGTGTCGGCCTCGACCCGGCGCAACTCGGCGAGCTGCTGGACGAGGCGCTCCTGCGCCCGCGTCAATGCCCCGCGGGCGGCGGTGACCTCCTGCTCGGCGCCGGCACCGGAGCGCCGCGCGGCCACGACCCGGTCGAGCGCGGCGCGCGCGTCCACGATCGCCCGCTCGGCATCGGCCACCGCATCCTCGGCGCGCCGCCGGTCGCGGGCCCGCTGCGACGGGTTCTGGTCGTTGCGGGCGCGCTTGCGGGAGGCGATCTGCGCCTCGGCCGCGGCCACGCGGGCGCGCACCTCCTGGTCGTCGAGCCGGATCATGAGCTCGCCGGCGAACACCTTGTCGTTGGGCTTGACCAGCACCTCGCCGATGCGCCCGACCACAGGCGCCGCGATCTTGATCTCTCCCGACGACGGCTCGATCAGGCCGGGAGCCACCGCCTGCCAGCGCTTGTCGTCGGTCTCGTCGGCTGCTCTCGCGGCGGATGGCTCGCCGGTGCGGCTGATCGGCACCAGCAGCGCGATCGTGGCGATCAGAGCGATGAGAGCGACAGCGGCCATAAAGGCCGTATTCCGATGCAGCGTAACCATGGTCTAGATGCTTGCCTCGCGGGCCCGGTCGAGCGTCGCGCTGTTGCGCTCCTCGCCGACGATGCGCCCGTCCTCGATGCGAATGATCCGATCGGCGAACGGCAATATACGCGGATCGTGCGTCACCACCAAGACGCCCCGCGACCGGTCCCGGGCGATGCGGGCCAGCACGGTCATGATGGCGCGGCCGTTCTCGCTGTCCAGCGCCGAGGTCGGCTCGTCGGCGAGGAGAGCCGACGCATTGCCGACGATCGAGCGTGCGATCGCCACGCGCTGCTGCTCGCCGCCGCTGAGCTCGAGCGGAAACGCGTTGAGCTTGTGGCCAAGCCCGACGGTCGCCAGCGCCTCGTTCGCCTTGGCGATCGCCCGGCTGGCGCCCTCCCCGCGCACGTCCAGCGCCAACCGCACGTTGTCGCACGCGTTGAGCGTCGGGAACAGATGGTACGACTGGAACACGAAGCCCACGTGCTCGCGCCTGAACCTGGCCAGATCCTCGGGTCCGGCGCCGTCCGTAGACTGGCCGCAGACCCGCACCGTTCCGCTGGTCGGCGAGAGCATGCAGCCGAGGATGGAGAGCAGCGTGGTCTTGCCGCTCCCGGACGGCCCCATCAGCAGCGTCAATTCCCCGCCGGAGATCGAGAGGCTCACGCCCTTGAGCGCCTGCACCTGGGACGCTCCGCCGCCGAGGAACTTGACGACGTCGACCGCCTCGAGCACCGGGGCGGTCATCGCGTGAACACCATCGCCGGATCGATGCGGGTGACCTGCACGATCGCGGCGATCGCCGACAACACGCACATGACGACGGTGAGCACGAACAGGCCCACGGTCAGTCCCGGCGTCATGATCACCGGCAATGCGCTCTCGGCCGTCGTCTTGACGATGAGGAAGCCGATGCCGGCGGCGATGCAGAATCCGACCACCGCGCTGATCAGCGCCTGCCAGATGATGACCTTGTAGATGTACTTGGCGGACGACCCGATCGCCCGCAAGGTCGCGAACTCGTTGAGATGATCCTTGGTGCTGGCATAGAGCGTCTGCGCGACGATGATGGTGCCGACGATGATGCCGAGCAAGGCGCCCGCGAACAGCGCGGCGCCGGCGCCGGTGCCGAACAGCCAGAACGACGCGCTGCGCCGGCGAAACTCGGCCGTCGTCAACACCTCCGCGTCGGTGAGGCTGAGCCGCAATCGGCTGCGCACGCTCGCGAGATGCGCGTTCGGCGCCAGGCGCACCAGGAAATAGGTCGCCTTGTTGGGATCCGTTCCCATATAGGCGCGGGCGCGCTCGATCGGCGCAAACACGTAAGGCGTGGTGGCGAACGACCGGATGCCCCTGGTGACCGCCGCCACCTGCGCCTTCTGGTCGCGGATCTCAGCGCTGTCGCCCAGTCCGGTGGTTCCGAGCCGCTCGAAATAGGTCTGGTCGACCGCCACCGCATCGGGGACCGCCAGCGCCTCGAGGCTGCCGGCGACCAGGTTCCAGGGATGCAACCCCGGGGCCCGCATGTCCGTGCCGATGATGATGACCGGCGTGCTGCCGCCGGACGGCAGGCGCCACTCCGCGAAGCCAACCAGCAGCGGCGTCGCCGCGGCGACGCCGTTGATCGACAGCGCGCGAAACCGCTCGCGCTCGTCCAGCATCGAGGAGTCTTCGAAGCATTTCGTTCCGCGCGGCATGATCCAGAGGTCGGCCGACGCGCGATCGATCATGGTCGTGACCATGCGATCGAAGCTCAGGAACAGGCCGATCTGCACGGTCACCAGCACCATAGAAAAGACGATGCCGATGACGGTGGCGACGAATCGAAGCCGGTCATGCAGCAGGTTGCGGGAGGCTAATCTGAAAACCAGTGACATAGCGTGTCCGACCGATCGCAGCTCACGCTACCAAAGGTGGCTGGCAAGAGTTGCTTCGAAACGCGGCCGCAAACGCGAGGCCGCAATCGGAAGATGCGAGGCCCAGACGGACCCGCCCGGCCCCAGGGATGCGAGCATAGTTGCTTTGCTCCGGCGGGTCACTCGGGAAGGGCGGGACACGACGGAGCCAATCGTCCCACCGTCATGCAAATCACCGCATAATCGCCATATAATGCGGGACGATCCCGCTCCGGTACGATCGTTGACCCAAAATTCTGCGCGGAGTTACCCAATTGAAAACGCGTTTGGCAAGGCTGATCGCGGCGGGCGTCCTGGCATTGAGCGCCGCAGCAGGGCTGGCCCAGGCCGAGGAGCCCACGGCCGCCGGCCTCTGGCAGAAACTGGACGACACCGGTAAGTCGGTGGGGTGGTTCCTGTTCGTCGAGCGCCCGGGCGGCGTCTATGAAGGCGCCATCGCCAAGCTGTTCCCGCGGCCCGGCGACGATCCCAATCCGCGCTGCACCGGCTGCGAGGACGACCGCAGAAACGCTCCCTTGCTCGGCCTTTCCCTGATCAGGGACATGAAGCGCAACGGACTGAAATACGAGAACGGCAATATTCTCGATCCGCGCGACGGCAGCGTGTACCGGGCGATGATGACGGTCAGTCCGGACGGCCAGACCCTGACCGTGCGCGGCTATCTCGGCATTTCGCTGTTCGGCCGCGACGAAGTCTGGCACCGCCTGCCCGACAGCGCCATCAAGGAGCTCGATCCTGCGGTCGTCGCCAAGTACCTGCCGACGCAGGCTCCGGCCGGCGCGGCGCGCCGGCCCGATGCCGCAAAGCCGAAGGCGACCGCGCCGGCGCGGTGAACGCGGGAGGCCGCGCGCGACGCACCGCTGCTGGCCCAACATCCGAGCGCGCCGTTCGCAGAGTCACGGCGCCTTGACCAATTCGCGCCGCTTGCCGCCGATCAGGCGGGCGCCGATCGACACGCGGCACATGGCGGCGGCCGTGGTCCAGCTCAGGGCGAGCGTCCCGGCGAACACGATCGCGGCCTTGGCCGCGGCGAATAGCACGACGCCGAGCAGGAGATATTGCAGCCAGATCACGAACACGTAGTGGACCAGATAGATGCCGTAGGCATGCTCCGAGAGGCTCGCGAACAGCGTCGACGGCACGGCCGAAAAGCGCAAGAACACCGCGCTCAGACCCAGGCAGCTGGTCGCCGCGCACAGCACGAAGCCGAGATCGGCGAGCAACTGCAGGCCCGGCAAGGTGTCGCCCGGCCGCGTCACCATCAGCGCCGTGGGAATGATCCACAGCACGAACGACGCCGGCGACGCCGCGAGCCAGCGCGCCCAGCGCCGTGCCAGCGCTCCATCCGACGCCAGCAGGCCGCGCTCGAGTCCGCAGGCGCCGATGCCGACACCGGCGAAGAAATAGATGACGTATTGCGGCGCGAAGCTCGGCTGAAAGGCGAACGGCCCGAACTGCGCCCATTGCCACGGCGCAAACACCGCCGCCAGCGGCACATAGGCCAGCGCGGAGACGATCACCAGCGCGATGAAAAACCGGCCGGGATGCGCGCTGGCCTCGGCTGACAGCCGGGTCAGCACCTCGCCCGCCCTCGGCGCCAGCCGGAACAGCCCGGCGGCCACAAGGTTGAGCGCCAGGAGAAGCCACAGGAACCACATCGGTCCGGTCGGCCAGAACGGCAGCGCGATCCAGTGCGACCAGAACGCGGGCCAACCCGGATCAGCGGCGGTGACGCGGTAGACCGGATAATAGGCCACCGGCATCAGCAGATAGACGCCGAGCACGAACGGCACGCCGAGGCGCAGGACGCGGTCGTAGAGAAACGTTATCGCTCCCTTGCGCGCCAGGCTCGACCAGACGAACAGGCCGGACAGGAAGAACATCAGTTGCATCAGGTAGACGTACTGAAACGCACAGAACAGGTCGAAGCCGAACCAGCCGTCGCGGTCGATGATCGGCTTGGCCGTCCAATCGTAAGGCGGGCTGTCGAAGCGGCGAGGAGCAGTATCCGTTTGCGAGCCCAGATAGGCGATGAAGGAATGAAACGCCAGCACCATCAGGATGGCGTAGCCGCGCAGATTATTGATCGCGACGCTCGACTTAGACATGCTCGAGCACCCTGCCCCGCCGGCTCAGCGTCGATCGGCAGAACCGGAACGTCGATGGGGCCTCGCCGGCGTCCGCCGGCAGCTTGGGCAAAGGGCGGCAATGACGGCGCGTTCTGGCTCGGGCCCGCATGACCGGTAGAGTGATTCTAAAGGCTAGCTCGCGGCGGAACCATCGCATGGATGCGGCGTTCGTCCAAATTCTCGCGGACGCCTTGGCGGCGGCAGGCAGGGATCGATGAGTCGGCGGGCCGAACTGCTGTGCTGGTGCCTGCGGGTCTTGAAAAAACGCCAGACGCGCGTGCGCGCGCCGATAACGGCGGTGCGGCGCCATCTCAAGCGCATCGAACGCTTTGTCCCGCGCCCGCCGGCCGGCACCGAAACAACCGCGATCGACGCTGGCGGCGTCAACGGCGTCCGCGTCGCGGTTCGCGACGCGCGCAGCGATCGATGTATCCTCTATTTCCACGGCGGAGCCTACACGGTCGGCAGCGCGCCGCTGTTCCGGGATTTCACCTGGCGGATCAGCGCCGCCGCGCGCGCCTGCGTGCTGCACGTCGACTATCGGCTCGCTCCCGAGCATCCATTTCCCGCCGCGGTCGAGGATGCGGCGAGCGCCTATCGGTGGCTTGCCGGCCAACTCGATCCCGGCCGGATCGCCGTCATGGGCGATTCCGCGGGCGGCGGGCTGGCGCTCGCGACCCTGCACAAGCTGCGCGACGAAGGCTTCGCGCTGCCGGCCGCCGCCGTGGCGATTTCGCCGTGGACCGACCTCGCCTTGACCGGCCCATCATTGCAGTCGAACGCCGAGGCCGACCCGATGCTCAAAGCCGCGCACCTGCCGGCGATCGCCGACGCCTACCTCGCCGGCGCCGATCCGCGCCAGCCCTATGCGTCGCCGCTCTACGGCGACGCCGCCGGGCTGCCGCCTACGCTCATCCAGGTCGGCAGCAACGAGATCCTGCGCGACGACTCGGTGCGCATGGCCGAGAAGATGCGAGCGGCGGGATGCGACGTCGAGATCGAAGTGTGGCCGCGGATGCCGCATGCCTGGCACCTGTATGCGCGCATCATCCCGGAGGGCCGCCGCGCGATCGAACGAATCGGCGAGTTCCTGCAGCGGCGGCTCTAGGATCAGCTCGCGATCCTCGTTCCCTTCTAGCCGAGCCAAGTGGCGTTCGGCTTCGAAGACAGCGTCGCCCGTTCCGGCGACGGGTCCGGCGCTGATCTACTCCGGTGTGACCGGGCCTTTGACCAGAAGCTGAAGTTTCGGGCTCGCGCGTCGCATGGTAGCGTGGCACGGCCCGCCTGATTTAAAGGACGCAGAGTAGCACCACCGAAGTCGCAGTCATGATGACGATCCACAATTTTGCCCGCGGCGCACGCGGCCAACGCGTGATGTGGCTGTGCGAGGAGATGGGACTTGCCTACGCGGTAAAAAACCATCCGTTCCCGGTCCCAGCCGACTATCGCGCGCTCAATCCCCTGGGCACGCTTCCGTTTCTGGAAGATTCCAACGGCGTTGCAGTCAACGAATCGGTAGCCATCATGCTCTATATCGCGCAGCGGTATGGTCCAACGCCGTTGCTGCCGACAGCCGACGCCGCGCTGATGGCCCGATGCCTGCAGCTGACAATGTTCGGCGAGACCGAGATCGGAATGAACCTCAATCCGCTGCTCGCCGCTCATTTCATGGCGGGGACGGCGGACAAGCGCAATTGGTCGGTCATCGGCCTCGAACAGCGGGTCGAGCGCGCCGTCCACTACGCAGCGGCGCTGCTGCGCGACAGGTCATACCTTGTCGGAGACGACCTGACGCTCGCCGACATTTCGGTGAGTTGCGGCTTCGGCATCTGGCAAGGCGCGCTCGGAGGGCAGCTTCCGGAAGGGCTGACGGCCTATCAAGATCGATTGCGCGCTCGACCGGCTTACCAGCGTGCCAGATCTCGTTGCGTGGACGGCACGAACTGACGAACTTTGACTTCCCGGAAAATTTTCCCCCCGCACCGCCACGCCGGACGCATCGCTACATGATGGAAAGACCGCCATCGACCATCAGCGTGGCGCCGGTCATGAAGGAGGCTTCGTCGCTTGCAAGCCAGATAATCGGCCAGGCAACCTCGTGCGGCATTGCCCAGCGCGAGAGAAGCGAGGTCGTCTGGCGTTCGGTCTTCAGCATCTCGACACTTTTGCCTGCCGCTCTGGCTTTCGCGATATGGAAGCTGGTCAGCGTGGAGCCGGGACAGACCGCGTTCACGCGCACGCCATGGGCGGCCTCCTCGCATGCCAGCGTGCGCGTCATCGCGAGCAAGCCGGCCTTCGTGGCATCGTAGATGCCCATGCCCTTGCGTCCGGCGACCGCGTAGCACGACGAGACGTTGACGATGCTCGCACGCGTGCTCCTGCGCAGCGCCGGCAGCGCTGCCCTGCAGTAGTTGGCGGCGCCAAGCAGGTTGACGCCGACCACCGCTTGCCATTCGGCCGGGCTGGCGTCCGCGATCGCGGAATAATTGCGCATGGCGGCGTTGTTGACCAAGATATCGAGCTGACCGAACGCGTCGAGCGCGCGGCTCACCGCCCGCGCGGCCTCCGCTGCGTCGGCCACGTCGGCCACGAAGGTCGCCGCCCGCGCGCCCGCGATTTGCCCGGCAATTTGCTTCGTCGTGTCCGCCAGCGCGTCGGCATTGGCGTCGACGAGCATCACCGTTCCGCCTTCCGCGCAGACGAGCTCCCCGGTGGCCGCGCCGATGCCCGACCCGCCCCCGGTGATCAATGCCACCTTGCCATTGAGCCGGTTCATGTTGTCCGGCCTGTCAGATCGAATAGACCGGCTGGTTCAAGCCGTCGGTCAAATGTACCTTGGCCCATTCCTGCGGCTTTGCATTGCGGTCGAGCAACATGCCGGCAGCACGTACGCGCTGCTGATTGGCGTCGAGCGCCGGCGGTTCGACGCCCTTCTCCATCGCAATCGCGGCTTCGTACAAGAAGCGCCGCGCCATCACGATCGCGCGGTCGGTCGGGAGAAGCTTCTCATTCTCGTGGTCCTGGATCGGACCCATGCTTTCCTGCAGCGAGGCATCCTGGATCGCAAACCCGAAAATGCCGCTGTAGGCGCGCTTTTCCTTCTGCGCGCGGCGGTCGATGAGATAATCGTTATCCTTGTTCGCCAGCGGCCGGAACGTGCCCGGCTCGTAAGCGCAATGGACGCCCCTGCCCGCTTCCATGTGGCGCCGTTCCTCTTCGGACAGCGGCTTGCGCGGGTGGAAGTTGATGCTCCACGCCCAGCAATTGTGATCGTCGATCGGCACCCAGACGTGGCCGCCGAGCGCATGATCGCCGAACGGCGGAATCAGCGTGAACCACGGAAACAGCCATTGCGTGACCCGCCAGTAGTACGAGTCGGGCTCGCCATTGCGGCGACCGTACAGGGTCAAGCCGAAGGGAGTGTTCTCGATCTCGAAAATCACATTGCCGTCGGCCTTGATGTAGTCGTTGGCCTTCGTGCCCTGATGCATCGGATCGTCGTCCACCTCGTAGCGGTGCACGTACGACACGTGACTGGTGTCGATTCCCCCCTCCATCGCCTGCAAGTAGTTGCACTCCTGCAGACGCTTCGAGACGAAGACGTGGCTCTCCGGCAGGCTGCACCACTCGACTTCAGGCGGCGCCGGCTGTTTCTCTTTCGGTCCCATATACGCCCAGACTATGCCGGCGCGCTCGATGCAGGAATAAGCCTTGATGCCCATTGTCTTGCACGCTTGCGGCGCTGACGGCACATCGACGCACCGGCCATCGCGCGCAAATTTCAGACCGTGATAGGCGCAGCGGATTCCGCCTTCCTCGTTGCGGCCAAAGAACAGCGAAGCGCCCCGGTGCGAACAGAATTCGCCGATCAAGCCGACCTGGCCTTCGGTGTCGCGAAACGCCAGCAGCTTCTCGCCGAGAATCTGCACACGCACCTGCGGACCATCGGGATCGGCGATTTCCCGCGACAGCAGGATCGGCACCCAGTAGCGCCGCATCAGGTTGCCCATCCGGGTCCCCGGGCCCGTTCGCACCAAAGTTTCCGCCATTTCCTTGTTCATGGGGCGCGACCTCACTTGCCGGCTTGTCCACCAGGTGATAATATA
>Ga0209382_10005670_pt1 | contig 16208 bp, 16 predicted proteins | sample SoiMetdeltSBSDD5_FD_187599 | JGI IMG/M metagenome (GOLD analysis project Ga0209382, IMG submission 187599) | Bulk soil microbial communities from a Populus tree surrounding site in Tennessee, USA - Soil MetaG P. deltoides SBSDD5 (SPAdes) (version 2) | ecosystem: Environmental > Terrestrial >...
GGAGAGCCTCACCGGCGGGATCTGGCCCATGAGCGGGTGGTCGAGGACTGGGCCAAGACCTGCCTGGCCTGCCCGGTGACCACCACCCAGGGCACCCGCTCGGTGGGCTTCGCCCGCTTCATCGCCAGCCGCCCGAGCTGCTGCAGGTCCGGACCCGGCACCGCTCGCCGCAGACCAACGGCGTCGTCGAGCGGTTCGACCAGGCGATCAAGTACCAGCACCTGGACCGCCACCAGATCAACGACGGCCTGGTCCTGGCCAGGGAGTGGAGAACTACCTGACGACCTATAACACCATCCGTCCCACCAGGCGATCGGCTTCACCACGCCAATCAGCCGCTACCTGCAAGCCCCTCCACCGCGCCAGGGGCCAACCGTCAAACGCCCGAATCCGTCTCAGATTCCTGACGCGAGACACGACGATGTGACCGAGCACCTGGGTGACCCCGGGGCGGTGCTGGTGGTGGACGAGACCGGGGACCTGAAGAAGGGCACCCACACCGTCGGGGTGCAGCGCCAGGACACCGGCACCGCCGGCCGCGTCGAGAATGCCCAGGTCGCGGTCTTGCTGGTCTACGCCAGCGATGCCAGGCACCCGGTGATCGACCGGGAGTTATACCTGCCCCGGGGCTGGATCGCCGACCCGATCGCTGCCGGGCTGCGGGTGTCCCCGCCCGGGTGGGGTTTGCGACCAAGCCCAAGCTGGCCAAGGCCATGATCACCGGTGCGTTGGACGCTGGGGTCCCAGCCAGTTGGGTGGCTGGCGATGAGGTCTACGGCGCCGACCCGAGCTCCGAGCCTGCCTGGAGGCCAGGGGCATCGGGTAGGTGCTGGTGGTGGCCTGCGACCACCTGGTCGTGGCCGGCGGGGTCACCTGGCGTGCCGACGGGCTGCTCCGGTGGGTGCCGGCGCGGGCCTGGCAGTGCATCTCGGCCGGCCAGGGCGCCAAGGGCCACCGCTATGACGACTGGGCGTTTGTCCAGCTCGACCCTGGCGCGCGTGACCCTTCAGACCCCGGGCAGCGCTGGCTGCTGGTGCGCCGCAACCGCAAGACCGGGGAGCTGGCCTTCTACCCTGCTGGATGCCCCGCCCCACCCCGCTGGCCGTCCTGGTCACGGTGGAAGAGCGCATCCAGACCAGCAAGGGCCTGTGTGGCCTGGACCAGCATCAGGTCCGCCGCTGGCGCTCCTGGTACCGCTGGATGACCCTTGCCTTGCTCGCCACGCCTTCCTGGTCGTGGCCGCCCTTGCCGACAACACCCGCCACCCCTGGGCTGATCAGCCTGACCTGCAACCAGCTGCAGCACCTGTTCGCCGCGCTGCTCGCCCGTCCCGCCGCTGACCCTGCCCACCGGCTGCGCTGGTCGCTGTGGCGGCGCCGACAGCAGGCCCGCGCCTGCCACTACCACCGGCAAGCCAACCGACCATGAAGATCACGATCTCCGATTGGAATACTTGGGCGCTGTCGGGCGGGCAGCGGCATCTGATGCTCGGCCTCAGGCCTCGGCCAAGCGCGATCCTGTCCTCTGGGTCCCGGACCACCGACTTGGTCCTCGACCTCAGAGCCACCCTGGTGACCCCGACCGAGCTCCGACCGATGGTTTGGCAGCCCTCGGTCGCGCTCCTATGATCCTCACCACGATGAAGGACCAGGAGCGTTCGGCTCGGTCGCTCGAGCTGGGGACGGCCCGGGTCGAGGCGTTCAGCGACGCCGTCATGGCGGTGATCATCACGATCATGGCGTTCGAGTTGCGGGCCCCGCGTGGCGCGACGTTGGACGCCGTTCGCGAGCAACTGCCGGGCCTGCTGGTGTACGTGCTCAGTTTCGTGGTCGTCGGGATCTACTGGAACAACCACCACCACCTGCTCCGGGCCGCCGACCGGATCAGCGGCGCGGCGATGTGGGCGAACCTGTTCCTGCTGTTTTGGCTGTCGCTCATCCCGGTGCTGACCGAATGGCTCCGAGACGAGTACCGCCATGCGCTTCCCGCTGCCGCATATGGCGCCGTGGCGCTCGCCGCAGGGTTGGCGTACTCGATCCTCCAACGAGCGCTTATCCGGGCGAATGGCCGTGAGTCGGCCGTGGCGAAGGCCATCGGGTCCGACGTCAAGGGGTACGCGTCGCTGGGGCTGTACGCCGCAGGGGTCGGGCTTGCCTTCGTGAGCCCATGGATCTCGTACGCGCTGTACGTGGCCGTGTCGATCATGTGGTTCGTCCCGGATCGCCGGTTCACCCGCTCGTAGCTGTCGCCGGTTCCTGCCCACAGCCGACAGACCATAAGGTCACGACCTACGGCTGGAGTACTAGGCGATCTTGCGGTGGTAGATGGCCATGGCGAGGGTGTAGGCGACGATGAGGATGCCGACACACCACGCCAGGGCGATCCAGATGTCGGTGCTGACGGACTGCTGCGCATACAAGTCGCGGATCGTGTTGACGATGGACGTCACCGGCTGGTTCTCGGCGAAGGCGCGCACCGGTCCGGGCATGGTTGCGGTGGCGACGAATGCCGAGCTGATGAAGGGCAGGAAGATCAGCGGGTAGGAGAACGCGCTCGCGCCGTCCACGGACTTGGCGGACAGGCCGGCGATGACGGCGAGCCAGGTCAAGGCCAGGGTGAACAGGATCAGGATGGCGGCGACCGCGAGCCAGGCAAGCGCGCCTGCCCCGGAGCGGAAGCCCATGACCAAGGCGACCCCCACGACGACCACGACCGAGATCAGACTGGCGACCAGCGAGGTCAGCACGTGCGCCCAGAGCACCGACGACCGTGCGATCGGCATGGACTGGAAGCGCTCGAAGATGCCGCTCTGCATGTCGGTGAAGAGCCGGAAGGCGGTGTAGGAGATGCTCGAGGCGATCGTGATGAGCAGGATGCCGGGCAGCAGGTACTGCACATACCTAGCCGACCCTGACCCTGCGCTGATCGCGCCGCCGAACACATAGACGAACAGCAGCATGAAGGCGATCGGCATGATCGTGGTCGTGATGATGGTGTCGGGGCTACGCATGATGTGGCGCAGGGACCGTCCCGTCAGCAGGGCGGTGTCACCGAAAAAGCGCTTGCTCATCGCTGTTCCTTACTCGTCGGTGCCGATGCCGCCGTCATTGTCAGCGCGTCGCCGTCCTTGCCGGTGGCCCCGACAATGGCGAGAAAGACGTCCTCGAGGGTCGGCTGCTTCTCGACGTACTCGACCTTGGCCGGTGGGAGGAGCTGCTTGAGCTCGGCGAGGGTGCCGTTCACGATGATCCGACCCTCGTGGAGGATCGCGATCCGGTCGGCCAGGTGTTCGGCCTCGTCCAGATACTGCGTCGTGAGCAGCACCGTCGTGCCGTGCTCGGCGAGCTCCTTGACGCTGTGCCACACCTCGAGGCGACCCTGGGGGTCGAGCCCGGTGGTCGGCTCGTCGAGGAAGATGACCGGCGGGTTCCCGATGAGGCTCATGGCGATGTCGAGGCGGCGGCGCATGCCGCCGGAGTACGTCGCCACCCTCCGCTTGGCCGCGTCGATGAGCTGGAAGCGGGCCAGCAGGTCATCGGCGATCTGGCCGGCGTCCTTCACGCGCCGCAGCCGGGCCATAAGCACCAGGTTCTCGCGGCCGGTGAGGATCTCGTCCACGGCCGCGAACTGCCCGGTGAGGCTGATGGACTCTCGCACGTTCGCCGGTTGGGTGGCGACGTCGAAGCCGACGACGGCGGCCGTCCCCGCGTCGGCCTTGAGCAGCGTGGACAGGATGCGGACGATCGTCGTCTTTCCCGCGCCGTTCGGGCCGAGCAGTGCGAAGATCGTCCCTTGGTCAACCTCGAGGTCGACGTCGTCGAGCACGGTGTGCTCGCCGAAGGACTTGCGTATCCCGCGGGCGGTAATCGCCGCGCTGGACTGGGTCATCGTGCCTCCTCGCTGTCAGGAGAATGCGTCGTGTCGCCGGAGAGTTCACCCGCCGCGCGCAGCGCCTCACGGTGGGCCTGCCAGTCCTTCTCCCACTCGGGCAGCCGTGCCACCAGCCACTCGGCCATCGCGGTCCACTCCAGCAGCACGGCCCGCCGCTCGGGTGGGGCGTCGGCCAGGATCGCCAGGCCTTCGCGTGCCAGCGCGGCCTGCTCCTGGTACTCGGTGGGGTCGAACCCCAGCGCCCGCCGCGAGGTCAGGTCGATGCCGACCCGGTCCATCCGCTCACCCGCGGCCCGGGAGCGGCGGACCAGGCCCAGCTGCTCCAAGGTCTTCACCGCGCCGGCGATCGCGCTGCGGCTGGCCAGTAGCGCTTCGGCCAGTTCCGCGATGCTCTGCTCGCGCGGGTCGCAGATGGCCAGATAGCCCAGCAGCCGCCCCACCACCGGGGCCATCCCGTAACGGCGGGCGTAGAGCCGGCCGGCGTGGTCGGCGAAGGTGATCTCGGCATCGGTCGGCATGTGCAGCATACTACGCGTGTTTCTGAGATAACACAAATTTGTGTTATCTCAGAAACCTTGGTGGCAACCAGGGCAGGGATGAGAGTGCCCCCCAGGTGGCGCGGACCGCAGGTCCGCCAAGAACGCGGACGCGCCGATGCATCAATCGCCTGAAGCGCACCACTCGGCCTGGCCCTCCCCTCCCCCGAGGGGAGCTGGACCACACCAGTTCCCCTACGTCTACCTCGACGCCACCTACCTCAACGTCCACAACACCACCTCCCGGGTGGTGTCCATGGCGGTCGTCGTCGCTACTGGGATCGCTGCTGACGGGTGTGGTCCTTCCAAGGCGCCTCGCACCAGCGGTGCCGGGTCCACTTCGCCAGGAACCTGCTCGCCCACGTGCCGAGGTCGCACGCCGACATGGTCGCGGCGGTATTCCGCACGATCCTCGCCCAGCCTCACGCCGAGGCCGTCAGCGACACCTGGGACGAGGTGCATGACCAGCTCACCAGGGCGTTCCCGAAGATCGGGCCGCTGATGGACGAGGCCAAGACCGAGGTCCTGGCCTTCACCGCGTTCCCGCGGGCGCACTGGCAGAAGATCTGGTCCACGAATCCGCTGGAGCGGGTGAACGAGGAGCTCAAGCGCCGCGCCCGGGTGGTCGGGATCTTCGCCAATCCCGCCTCGGTGATCCGGTTCATGGGAGCGGTCCTGGCCGACATGCACGACGAATGGCAAGCCGGCGACCGCCGCTATCTCAGCGAGGGATCCATGGCGCTGCTCTGCCGGACAGTGATACTGGAGCGATCGCCGCGATCGACTGTGGCGAGTAGGCACCGGGATCAACCTCAAAGCCCACCACCCCGCGAGGCACTGCCCAAAGGCGTGGCCGCTCCACTCTCCCGAGGGGGCATGGCAAGGGGGCAGGCCGTCAAGGACGAATGGGCTCGCCGTGGGGAGTTGCGCGGCGGGGTGCCTGACATTCGCCTTTGACGGTCGGGCAGCCCGCCCCGCCAGCACCACCGCTCCCCTGGCGAGCCTGGTGGCCAGTACGCCGGGGGAGACATCCCACCGCTCGCCGGTGTCAAGCTTGCCCTGTTAGGCCGTCGTTGCGGCCACGTGGATTTTGTTGGCAAACGTGGGTCGGCTAGAGTCTGGCGGCTCGACCGCCTCGCCTTGGCCCTGCGTACCGGCCGAGTCTCCGGTCCGTGCGAGGTTCGAGGTGGTTGAGGCCATGGCAGCGCGCAAGCTCCCCATCATCCTGGCTGTGCTCCTTGCGGTGAGCGTTGGGCTGACCGCGGCCCGGGTCGGCGTGGCCCCGGCACGGGCGGCCAGCGGCGACAGTGTGGTACTGGCCTGGAACCAGCAGCTCCTGACGACCATCCAGGAGACCAAGACCGGTCCGACCATTGCCGCGCGGGCCTTGGCGGTGGTCCACACCGCCATCTATGACGCCTGGGCGGCCTATGACCCGGTCGCGGTCGGGACCCGGCTGGGCGGCGGCCTGCGCCAGCCCGCGGCCGAGCGCACCCTGGAGAACAAGACCAAGGCGGTGAGCTTTGCCGCCTATGCCGCCCTGGTCGATCTGTACCCCGCCCGCCAGGCCAGCTATGCCCAGCAGATGGCCGACCTGGGCTATGTGGTCGATGGGTCCGACGCCTCGACCGCGGCCATGGTGGGCGCGGTCGCGGCGCAGGCGGTGCTGGACTTCCGCCACCGCGACGGCGCCAACCAGCTCGGCGACGAACCGGGCGGCACCCCTGGGGTGGCGTATTCCGATTACACCGGCTATGTGCCGGACAACACCTGGGACCAGGTCAAGGACCCCGACCGCTGGCAGCCGCTCTGCATTCCCACGCCGCCACCAGGCGCCACCGAGTGCACCGGCAGGATCCAGACCTATCTGACCCCGTTCTGGGCCAAGGTCAAACCCTTTGCGCTCACCAGGCCGGACCAGTTCCGCCCGCCCGGCCCCTACACCTACCTGGGAGCCGACGGGAAGCCGAGCGGCCAGTTCGTCGGCCAGATCGACAAGATGACCCAGTACTCCAAGGCCCTGGACGACTTTCGCAAGACCACCGCCGAGTACTGGGAGGACGGCCCGGGCACGGTGACCCCGCCCGGGCACTGGAACCAGTTCGCCCAGTGGGTGGCCCGCCGCGACGCCAACACCCTGGACGAGGACGCCCGGCTGTTCTTCGCCCTCAACAACGGGTTGTTGGATGCCAGCATCAGCGCCTGGGACGGCAAGGGCCGCTGGGACTCGGTGCGGCCGATCACCGCGGTGCGGTGGCTGCAGCGCGGCAAGATCATCCAGGCCTGGGGTGGCCCCTACCAGGGCCCCAGCTACATCAAGGGTGAGGACTGGATCCCGTATCGGCCGCCCAACGACCCGGCCCCGCCGTTTGGCGAGTACGCCTCGGGCCACTCCACCTTCTCGGGGGCGGCGGCTGAGGTGCTGACCGGGTTCACCGGCCGCGGCAACTTCGAGCTGACGGTCACCATCGCTGCGGGGAGCTCCCGGGTCGAGCCCAAGACGGCCACCCAGCCGGGGGTGCCGGCCAAGCCGATCACCCTGTCGTGGACCAACTTCCGGTACGCAGCCGAGCAGGCCGGGCTGTCGCGCCAGTACGGCGGGGTCCACTTCGAGCACGGCGACAAGGACGCCCGGGAGGCCGGCTCCCGGGTGGGCAAGAATGCCTGGGCCAAGGCGTTGACCTACTTCAACGGCACCGCCACCCCCACGCCCTAGCACACATCGCCTGGCCCACGGGCTGCCATGGTCCCGGTCAAGCGCGATCGAGGCAGGCGGCCGAACTCGCCGGCTGGATGGTGCCGCCTTCGGCGGCAGCTTGACCGAGCAGCCGACGAGCCCGGCCGGCCCATCGCGCTTGACCTCGCGGCAACCCTGCCCCACCGACCCCCGGGCGAGCCGAATGGCCAGTATCGCCGGGGGATTGCACCCCCCGGCACCCCCGCCCCCGGGCTCAGGCCGCCGGCTCGATCGGCGGCCAGGCGACCTGCTCCTGGTAGGCGACCGGGTGGGCCAGGCAGCCATGCAAGATGCCGACCAGCCGATTGCCCAATACCCGGAGCGCCTGGTAATGAGTGGCACCGCGGGCCCGGTGGGCGTCATAGCAGCGCCGCGCCCCCGGTGAGGCCGTGAGCGCCGCGAACGCCCGCAGATAGCAGGCATCCACCAGCCGCTGATTGCACGCCGCCCGGGCCACCACCACCGTGCGCAGCCCCGAGGACCGGATGACCGGCGCGGTCCCGGCGAACGCCTTGCGGCCCTTGGCGGTCTGATAGCGGTCCGGGTCGTCGCCGAACTCGCCCAACACCCGAGCGCCCAGCACCACCCCCAGACCGGGCTGGCTGCGCACGATGGCCGCGTCCGGATGGGCGCTGAACTGGCTGGTGAGCTGCTGCTCCAAGGCGGCGACCTGGGCATTGCCGCAGCGAAGCATGGCCACCAGTGCGGTCACGACCTCACGGTAGGCGGCCTCGACCACCTCGGACGCGGCCAGCTGGGGCGCCGCCAGCCCAGCATGGACCGCCACCACCCGCGCCTGCAGGTTCCGGCGTCGGCCCGCACCGACCAGCGCCGCTCGGACCGCTGCCCTGGTGAGCTGCCGGCCCGCCTCTGGGGTCGGCGCCAGCTCCAGCACGGCGAGGGCCTCGGGCTCAGCGAGTTGGGCGCCGAGGGCGGCCAGCGCCCCGGGGTAGAGTTCCCGGAGCGCGCTGCGCAGGGCATTGACGTGCCGCTGGCGGGCCCAGATCAGGCTCTGGTGGGCCCGGGCCAGCACCTTGACCGCCTCGGCCAGCGGGCTGTCGCCGGCGACTGGCGGTGGTTGTGCCGGTCGGTGCGGACCAGATCGGCCAGCACCTTGGCATCCCCGCGGTCGGACTTGGCCCGCGAGACCTGGTGGCGGCCGCGGTAGCGGCCCACCACCTGCGGGTTGACCGCATACACCTGGTAACCGGCGGCCACCAGCGCATGCAGCTCCCCCACCCCTGCCAGGCCATCGGGGATCCGGCGAGCCGCCAGGACCCTGCCGTCCTGGTCGAGCAGGCACAGGTCATGGTGGTGCTCGCCCCAGTCCACCCCGACAAACAGCATGGCGTCCTCCTCTGCTCCGACTTCCCTCTCGTTGAGCTAGAGAAGGACCTGCGGCGCCCTAATGGAGCAGTGCTCACCTGGCACGACATCCCACCAGCCGTTCCGCCTCCTCAACACCGGCCGGGGCGCCGAGCCTCCCATCGAAGGCTCGTGCGGCCCCATTAGGGGCCTCCCCCGGACTCCCCTCCTCCGAGGCGACCCAGGGTCGGCGCGTGACGAGGCTGACTCGAAAATCGACGGTGAGGGGCAGGCGGCAGCACCCGGCGGAGCTTCAGCGGAGCCGGGTCGCATCGGTGAGGTGCGGGGTCTGGGGTGGAGTCAGGCTGGATCGGCTATGCGGCCGGGGTGGCAGGTCGGGGGGTGAGGGTGACCGTCTTGCCGGTGAGCTGTTGGAGCTGGCGGATCAGGTTGTGTTCCTGTCGGTGGCGGCTGCTGCGGGATTGATAGAAGTCGGGACCCAGATCGCAGTAGCTGGCGTGGGGGTCGGCCAGCAGGTGCCACACGATCGTCAGGACCGAGTTGCCGACCGCGACAAGGGCGCGTTGCTTGCCGCGGCGTTTGGCGATGCGACGGTAGCGCTCGCCGAGGAAGGTGTTGGTGCGACCGGCGGTGACGGCGATCTCGCCCAGGCTGGCGGCCAGCCACGGGTTGCCCTTGCCGGTGGCCGCCGTCTTGGCTTTGCCGGCTGAGGTGTTGGCTTGGGGAGCGAACTTGGCCCACGCCACCAGATGCGCGGCCGTCGGGAAGACGGCCATGTCGACACCGAGCTCGGCGATGAGCTCCTGGGCGCAGACCCCTCCGATGCCGGTCACCGCATCCAGCTGGGCGACCTGAGCCGCGAACGGCGCGACCTGCTCGTCGATCCGGGCGGTCAGCTCCTCGATCCGGCTAGTCAGCTCGTCGATCCGCTCCAGCATCATCTGGCAGATGAACCCGTGATGGTCGTCGAAGTGCCCAGTCAGGGCCTCTTCGAGCTGGCGGATCTTGGCCCGCATGCTCGCGCGGGCCAGCTGGGCGAGCACCTTGGGGTCACGCTGTCCTGCGATCATCGCCTGGAGCATGTGGCGGCCCGACACCCCGAAGATGTCGCTTGCCACCGACGACAGCTTGATCTGGGCGTCCTCCAGGAGCTTCTCCACGCGCTGCTTCTCCCGGGTCCGCTCCCGGATGAGCGTGCGCCGGTAACGGGTCAGGTCACGCAGCCGGCGGATCGGGGCTGGCGGCACGAAGCTTGGCCGGCACATGCCCCGCTCGACCACCTTGGCCAGCCACACCGCATCCAGCTTGTCGGTCTTGGGACGGCCGGGGACGTTCTTGACGTGCCTGGCGTTGAGCAACCAGCAGGTGAACCCCTCGGCTTCCAGTAGGTAGAACGCCGGCTTCCAGTAGTCGCTGGTGGCCTCCATCGCGACCAGCGTCACCCCAGCAGCGTGCAGCCGGGCGGCCAGGTCCAACAGCGACCGGGTGGTCGTAGCGTGCTCCCGGACTTCCTGGCGGCGGTGTCCCGGCTTGTCGTCGTGCGGCACTCGGATGCATACCGTCAGGGCGGCCTTGCCGATGTCGAGGGCACAGACCCGCTCGACCAGGTCCACCGCCTCGTCGGTCTCCTCGATGTCGATCACCTCCACCTCGTCGTGCCCGCAGGCTGGGAGGTTGCCCGGGGAGCCAACAGGGAGGAACGCCAGGCGGACTCGCGTGCTCGAAGCAACCATGCAGGGCCCTTGCAGCGGCTCCCACCGTCAGACTGCTATCCGGGCTCAACTGGCACCAAGCATCGACGACGTCGACGGGCAACCAGCCCGATTTTCACCCCGGCACGGGGCGTCCCGCCGGGACACAGACGACTGCTATGTCTGTCGAGGGTGCGGTTGGCCACTCGCTGCGATGGAGCTGTGGCTGGTCAGGTCGACCCTGGTCGTGCGGGGGTGGGGTGTGGGCCGGAGCCACAACGATGTCCGGGTTGGCTCCATGGTCTGGTCGACCACCGCCAGGAGCTCGGCACTGAGCGCGTCCAGGTCGAGCTGCCGGCGCAGGCGGGTGGCGAATGCCTGGATGGTCACCGCGGCGTCGTAGCGGCGGCGGTTGAACCTCCGGTCCACCAGCTGCTGGATGCGGCGTCGGGCCGGCTGGAACAGGGCCGCGGTGGCCAGGGTGGCCCCGGCGACCGCCCAGCTCGGTGGCTGGCCGCCGAGGTCGCCGAACAGCTGCCCGGCCACCAGCACCGCGCCGCTGTAGCCAAGCCCGAGGATGAGGGTGAGCAGCCCGTAGACGAGAGTGCGGTTGAGCAGCCGGTCGATGTCGTACAGCCGGTAGCGCAGGATCGCGATCCCGATGGCGACATACAGCGGCCAGGTGCTGAGCAGTTCGATCAGGCGGTTGGAGTCGAACCCGAAGGGGCTGATGGTGTCGGCGATCGGGACGACGACCAGGACCAGCCCGGCGGCCGCGAACCATTTGAGCTGCTGGCGCTCGACCCCTCGGGCGCGGCGGAACCGCAGGGCCAGCGCCAGGGCAGCCGCGGGCAGGGTGGCCAGGAACAGCGGGAAGCCGACCTGGCCGAAGGCCTCGACCAGCCAGCCTAGCGCCCCACCGGTGACGCCGATCGGGTTCGCCAGGAACGGCTGGGTCGACTCTGGGCTGAGGGCGCCTGCCAGCGGCAGCGCGACCGCCAGGACGAGGATCAGCCAGGCCAGCGGCCGCCAGCGGCGGGTAGGTACACGGCCGTCAGGGAACAGCAGCAGGACCAGCGGGAACAGGCCCAGGCCGAGGATCCAGGTGAAGTTGGTCGCCCAGGCGGCCATCATGGCGCCGGGCAGGCCGTCTGGGCGACCCAGGAGTCCATAGGTGGCATAGCCACCCGTGAAGGCATCGAGTCCGACGCCCAGGCCGATCGCGCACCACAGCCACCCATAGACGTTGGCTGGGCGCCGGGCCGCGATCAGCCCACCAAGGATCGGGGCACCGAGGAACTGCAGGATCACCAGCGCCTGCTCGTCCCAGGGGTCCATGGACGGCGGGAACCGGGCGTGGCGGCTGAGGGCCAGCAGCCCCAGGCCGGCCGCCATCAGCAGCAGCGAGCTGCCGCACAACCACCAGGCCAGCCGTGGCCGAGCCAGCCCAGTCCACCAGCTTGCTCCTACGCGTGGCTGCTGCGGGTCCTGCTGGCGATGCTGGCCCGCTGGTCGATCGCTGGTCGCCGTTTGGGTCATCGGCCGCTCAAGAGTTCCAGACGGTTCATGTCCGCCATGTTGGGCCTGGACCGTCCCGAGATCGTTACGGCGCATGGTCAACGACATGATGACGGCTCCAGGCGACCCTGGGCCTTGCGGCTGCTTGCCGATGCGGCCCTTCGGGTCATTGGTCGCGGCCCACTGGCCCGACGGCTGATGGTCTGCCTGCCTGAGGATGGCAGCGACCCAGCCCAGGTGCGCTCAGCCGACCTGCAGCAACTCCACCGTCGAGCGGTCGCAGCGTTCCAACAGCTTGAATAGCCGTCGGGCGATCGCTCGCTTCAAGCACCGCCGGATGTCCCGGACGCTCTTGCCCTCGGCGCGGCGGCGGGCGGCGTAGGCGCGAGTCTCTGGGTCATCGCGCAGCCGAGCCAGCACGATCGTGTGCAGGCCCGGTTGAGCTGCCGGTCACCCGAACGGTTCAGCCGGTGGCGGGTGACCTGCCCCGAGGACGCCGGGATCGGGTTGGCGCCGGCCAGGGCTGCGAACGCGGCCTCCGACCGCAGCCGGCCGGCATACGACCAGCTGACCAGCACCTGGGCGGCGCTGATGGGCCCGACACCGGGCAGCTCCAGCAGCCACGGCGCCACCGCGGCCACCAGCTGCTCGAGCTCGGCCCGCAGCTCGGCCGCCTCGGCGGCCAGCAGCTGGATGCGTTGGGCGGTCGAGCGCAGTGCCCGCACGGTCATGCGGCGCTCCAGCGACCTGGAGGGCCGGTCCCGGAGTGTTGCCCAACGCGTGATCTGGCGTTTGGTGGCCAGCCCGCGAAGCTCGGCCCGCAGCTCCTCCGGTGCACCGACAATGAGGGCCTTGAGCTGGTTGGTGGCGCTCACCTTGGCCGCGCAGGCGCCGTGGCGGGTGGCCAACAGCACCCGCAACGTTTCCCGGTCCCCACGGCGACGCGGCGCCAGGGGATGGTCGTGGGCCAGGGCCTCCCGCGCCGCCCGGACGGCGTCCAGGGCGTCACTCCTGGCACCGGTGCGCCGCGGCGGCCGCTTGGGCCGCCCGACCTCGACCACGCGCTCGCCGCGGGTCTGCAGAAAGGCGGTCAACCCGGCGCCGTAACTGCCGGTGCCCTCGATCGCCCAGCAGCGCCGGCCGGGCGGTAGCGCCCGCGCGAAGCCGAGCAGCTGCTGGTAGCCGGCCAGGTCGGCAGCGGCGAAGGTCTGCGCCAGTGTCCCGCCCACCCGATCGGTCGCTGCCGCGGCGAGGGTGTCACGGTGGGTATCCACCCCGATCACCCCGTCGATGGTATCGGCCAGCCTGGTCATCGTCGTGGTCCTCCCTTCGGTCGGCAGCGGTGGTATCGGCCTGGAGGCACCGCGCGGCACTTCTGTGATGGGTCACAACCCGCTCGGGTTGGACAGGCTGCATATCAGGCCAGCAAGCGGTGGGCCAGGTCGACGCCGGCACCACGGCAGACAACTCGTAACCAAGGCAACCGACAAGGGCGCCTGAACCGTTGTGGGTCATACCGAGGTGCCAGACGTCGAAGCCTGACGCGATCCCAAGACCGCTCAGGAAAGACTCACAGAACCGTTTGCGTCGGGACTGGTTGGCGACGTTGCGGACGAAACGTAACAGCAGCCCGAGCAGACGGGCTGAGCAGCGTGGCGGACAGTTCGTAACAGGGTTGCCGGGCGTGCTTGCTCTACTGTTACGACCCGACCAGTGACGACGCACACTCGGGCGCGCTCAGTCCGGGTGCTCACCGGTCAGGGCGTTGATGGCGGTCACCGCCGCGGTGCGGAGCTACGCGTCGGCGTCGCCGGGTTTCGCGGGCTCCTCGGCTGCCACCGCGGCCCGGGACGCCGGCCTCTCGCCGAGTTCCAGGCGCGTGATCCCCGCCGACTGGACCCCGACCGCCAGGAGGGCGCTCACCAGAACCCCCACGCCGGCGATCCAGTGGATGTGCCAGAACCCGGCAACCACTCCCACGAAGGCGGAGCCCTGGGCGGTGGCCCTTGCCACCGCGACCGTCCGTGAGCTCGTCCTACGGCGCCGGAACGTTTCCTGCTGGTTGACCAGCACCAGGGCGGCCAGGAGCGGGATCGCGATCGCGAAGGCGACCGCGCAGATCATTCCAGAGGTGTCCAGGGAGGCTCCGGCGACGAACGGCTGCACCAGGACGATGCCGATTGCTATCAACCCGCCGTAGGCCAGGTTGTCCTGCCGGATCCACTCCTGTTGCAGCTCCGGGTCCTGCGTGACGTGCTGCGCGAGCCATTCGGCTTCGTCTTGCTTGTCTTGTTGGAGCCGTTGGGCTTCGTGTTCTGCGTCCTCTTGGAGCCGTCTGGCTTGGTGTTCTGCATCCTCGGTCACGGTCACCACCGCGGGGTCGGCATACCGGAGGGATGAGCGTACGACCCGTAACGCTCACCTTGCTCGGTCGAGGGGCGCGTTACGATCCGTCCGTCGTCTCCTACAGGCCGTACTTGGCGCGGAGCTGCCCGGCCTTGGCCTGGGGCAGGCGTCGGCCTCTCCTCGGGGAAGCCGGTCGAGGCCGCCTTGGCGTGCAGGCCGTCATAGCGGCGCCGGGCGCGCTCGTGGGCGGCCTGGTCGTGGTGGGTCAGCCCGAGCGATTGAAGCATCGCGCGACGATCGGTCCAGGCCGTGACGGGGTTGGAGGTGATCGAGGCAGAAGGGATGGGCCGGGTCACCCGGCCCATCCCTTCTGCTGCTGTCTTCGGTTCGGCCCCTAGGCGCTGCCGGCGGCCAGCGCGTCGACCAGACCCTTGCCGTAGAAGTTGGTGTGGCCCGGCCCGCCGGTGCAGGTCTGCACGCCGACCGCCCCGGAGAGCGGGTCCATCTCCGCCGCCGTGGGGCAGTCCTTCGGCATCGCAGTGCGCTGCAGGGTGGCCTGCACCGCACCCACCGACATGTTCGGATGCGCGGCCCGGACCAGGGCCGCGACCCCGGCCGCATGCGGCGACGCCATCGAGGTCCCCTGCACCCAGGCGTACACGGCGCCACCAGCTTCCTGGACGTCACGTCCAGGAAGGCCGACCGGCGGAGCGGTGGACGACCAGGCGGCCAGTACCCGCCCGAACGGGTTGGGGGCCTGGCCCGAGGAGCCGCCGGGTGCCGTCACGTCGGTGACCCCGGCGCCGTAGCTCGAGTAGAACGACAGCTCTCCGGAGGGCCCGACTGCGGTCACGCCCACCACGCCCGGCAGCTCGTTCGGGAGCACCACGCAGTTGTTGCCAACCTCGCGGGTCAGTTCCGAGCCAGGCGGGAAGTCGGGGCTGATCTCGTCGGTCACCGGATGGGCCAGGTCGATCGCCTCGTTGCCCTGGGCTGCCACCATCACCACGCCCTGCTGCTGGGCATAGCGGCTGGCCCGGCTGATGGCCGTGATGATGGCCCGCTGGTCGGCGTCGTTGCGGCAGTTGAAGAGCCACGGGTCGGCGAAGAACGACATGTTGACCACGTCGAGGTGATGGTCGCCGGCGTAGATCATCGCGTCGACCACTTCCTGGGTGAAGAAGTAGCCGTTTACGTTGCCGGCCTTGAGCGCCACGATGGTCGCCGCAGGGGCAACGCCGGCGGTCCCGACCCCATTGATCGGGGACGCCGCCTCGCTCGCGGTGTGGGTGCCGTGCCCGTTCAGGTCCTGAACCGCGGCCTTGTTCGAGCAGTCCCCGTTGGCCACCTCCGCCGGGTCGGCGTTGGGGTTGGCCGAGGTGATGAACGAGCACGACAGGCCGACGTTGAGGTTGGGCGCGATGTCGGGATGGGTGAAGTCGATCCCGGTGTCCATCACCCCGATCGTGGCCCCGGCCCCCCGGTTCACCGCATAGGACTGGCCGGGGGAGGCGTTGATCAGGCGATCGTCCCACTCACATGCCGACAGCGGCTCGGGCCCGACGTTGACCGGTACGCCGTAGAAGGCGGCGCAGTTGGCGGCCTGGGTGGCGGCCGGCACGTAGGTGACCGAGGCGGTCGCCTTCGCGCCCAGATGCCAGGACGCGTCGTTGGCAGCGGCGTCGACGGCGCCGGACCTGCGAATGCTCGACAGGAACGACGGGTTCGTCGAGGACACCTGGGCGATCCCAAGCTTGTTGACCTTGCGAACCTGGCCCCCCGCCTGCTCCACGGCCTTCAGGCCCGCCTGGGCGTTACCCTTCAGCACGACCACATAGGTCGTGTCCGCCTGGGCGGCGCTCGCACCGGCCACCGGTAGCACCAGGTATGCGAGCAGCAGGCCGGTCACCCCGACCAGAAGCCACCCTCGTCTGCGATGTCGCAACATACCTACCCCCTTCCTGCCCGCCCACGATGGCGGACACGGACATGCCTACGCTTCAACGCATATGCGGTCAAGTGGGAAGGAGATCCAAAATCCCAGGAGGTCCCAGACAAGGCGGCTGAGGCGGTCACGCGGACGATGGATCTACCCACGCATCCGGCGCGCCACCGCACTGCCGGTGACCCACAGCAGCGGACCGGTCGGCCCCTCGTTCCGAT
>Ga0209382_10005672_pt1 | contig 16207 bp, 12 predicted proteins | sample SoiMetdeltSBSDD5_FD_187599 | JGI IMG/M metagenome (GOLD analysis project Ga0209382, IMG submission 187599) | Bulk soil microbial communities from a Populus tree surrounding site in Tennessee, USA - Soil MetaG P. deltoides SBSDD5 (SPAdes) (version 2) | ecosystem: Environmental > Terrestrial >...
GCGGCCAGGGCCGGCGGCCGGCCCCGGCCCTTCGCGATGTTCACGCAGTGTGATCGCCGGCGGGCGCTAGGCCGGGCGCCGGGGCGGCGGCCGGCCTAGCCTGACCGGCGTGCCGGAGGAACTGCGTGGCCCCGCGGACTTTCCGGGCAGCCCGGTGCTGAGCGCCGCGGTCGGGCGGCTGGTCGCCGCCGGCCGGCGGGCCGGGCTGTTCTTCGACTTCGACGGGGTGCTCGCCGCCATCCAGAACGACCCGGACGCGGTGCGCCCGGTCGCCGGTGCCTTGCCGGCGCTCGACGCGCTGTCCCGGGTCGTCGGCCGGGTGGCGGTGGTGTCCTCGCGCACCGCCGAGTTCCTCCGCGACCGGCTCGCCGCCGTGCCGGGGCTCGATATCCACGGCCTGTACGGGCTGGAGCACGTCGACGGCGGTGGCCGGATCGCGGTGGAGCCGGCGGCGCGGCCGTGGCTGGCCGCCGTCGGCCGCCTCGCCGGCGAGGCGGCCAGCGCGTTTCCCGATATCCGCGTCGAGGACAAGCGGCTGTCGGTCGGCCTGCACTACCGGCTCACGCCGCACCGCCGGCAGGCCATCGAGGCGTGGGCCGCGGACGCCCAGCGGCGCACCGGGTTCGTGGCGCAGGCCGGCCGGATGGTGGTCGAACTGCGGCCGCCGCTCCCGATGGACAAGGGGTCCGTGGTCGCCAGGCTGGCCGCCGGCCTCGACGCCGCCTGGTTCTTCGGCGACGACCTCGGCGACCTGCCCGCGTTCGACGAGTTGCACCGCAGGGCGCGGTCTGGCGGGTTCGCCGCGCTGGCCGTCGGCGTCGGCAACGACGCCGTGGTCGAGGAGGTCCGGGCGCGCGCCGACGTGCTGCTCACCACGCCGGCGGTGCTGGTCGACCTGCTTCGCTTCCTGCGCGCCCAGTACTGAGCGTTAGGCGCTCAGCTCCCGCTCCAGCGGGGTGCGGAACCGCGGTGTCACCCGCACCGGGCCCAGCGTCCCCGCCAGCCGCTGCGCCGCGCCGGCCACGGCGGCGGCGGACTCCGACCCCACGTCGGCCAGCAGCCGGTAGGCGATCGAGCCGTCCTTGCGCTGCGCCCAGCCGCCGACGATGCGACCGTCGCACCACACGGTCGGGCCGATGTTGCCACTGCGGTCGAACAGCGCCGTCGAGTGCTCGCCGAGGTACCACCGCCGCGCCGCCCAGCCCATCGGCGTCGGGTCCAGCGCCGGCAGCAACGCCGTCCACGGCTCCTCGCAGGACACCGGCTCCACGTCGTCGGGCAGCAGCACGCCGGGCACCCCCGACAGGTCCACCTCGACGGGGGCGAGCTGCGCCAGCGCCTTGCGGGTCTGGCCGAGCGTCCAGCCGGTCCACCACCGCAGGTCCTCGACGGTCGCCGGGCCGAACCGCCGCAGCCACCGGCGGGCCAGCTCCACCTGCGCCGCCTCGGCCGGCCAGCCCGGGAACCCGCCGGGCAGCCAGGACTCCAGCGGCGCCCATCGGTACTGGCTGGACGTCCACGAGCCGCGGGGGCGGGCGCGCACGATCCTGCCGTCCGCCGCGAGCTGGAACAGGACCCGGGTGGTCACGTACACCTCTGCCTCGTACGGCTTGCCAACGGCCATCCGCATCGGGGTCCGCAGCAGCGGCACGTCCTCGGCCAGCTCGGTTGCCGACGCCTGCCCACGGGCGGTGAGCGCCGCGGCCGTGGCGTCCTCCAGCGCGGCCAGCCAGGCGGCGCAGTCGGTGGCCACGCCGGCCTCCGTCAGGTGCCGCACCAGGGTCCGCCGCAGCTGGGTGGCGATGGCCGCGGTGCACGCCGCCTGCACCACCGGGGCCAGGTCCCTCGTCACCACGAACATCGTGCGCCGCATGCCGAGCATGCGGACCAGTCGGCGTTCGGCATACAGCGCGTCCTCGACCGCCGGGACAGAAGGAGCGCGCGAGCGCGCGAACACGGCGAGGAACACCGACGACGGGTCCGTGCCATGCAGGGCGACCATGCTGTCCGCGACCTCGGCGGGTCCGGCGGCAGCCGCGGACGGCGCGAGCCGGTGCCGCAGCGCGAGCCTGGCCCGCCGTTCCTCGATTCCCACCGTCTGCGTCGCCACGGCCGGCAATCGTGCCAAACCGGGCCGACAGGGTCAGGCGGCGTCGGCCAGCGGGGTGTGCGCGTTCAGCACGGCCCGCCCGGCCTCGGTGAGCTGGGCGGGCACCCGCTGGCCGATCGCGGCGGGCGTGGCATGGCGGATCAGCCCCACGCGGGCGAGCAGGTGGGCGGCGTGCTGGTCGCAGCTGCTGCGACCGTCGATGAACAGGTCCGGCTCGCAGCTGCCGGTCAGCTCGCAGCGGCCCGCTGCGACGGCCCGCAGCAGCGCGATGTGCCGGTTCGTCAGCTCGGCGTGCGATGCGGTCGACACAGCGGTGCTCCCATCCATGCCACGGGCCTGGCCCGCCTTCCGGGCCTGCCTGGAGCCACCTCTCGGCGGTGTGGACGGGTCCGGACCGCCGCTGGTTCCCGCAGGAAAGAGCGTCGCGGCACCGGAGGAATACAGCGGGGAACAGAATGGGAAATCGCCGGGACAGATCTGTCGACAGCTCTGTCACCGGCGCCCGGCGATCGCATGATGCCGGGCGGCCCGGCGGAGTCGCTCCCACATCCGCCGGGCCGCCCGGTCCCCTGCGGGTTCGGCGGGCCCTCCCCGCCCCGGCCGAACCGCACACTCCCCGTACCCCTCACGGCGCCGTCACTCGCCGCACCACCCGCCGCGGCTGCCCCTCGAAGCTGCGGTTGGCGAACAGCCGGCCGTTCGGCTGACTGCATGTGGACAGAGCGGTGGCCGGTGCCGCCAGATACAGGAATCCCGCCGAATCCACGCCTTCTGGTGGGTGCCACCGGAAGGCGGCCGCCGGCCTGCGGGTCGACGGGGGTAGACCCGAATAGGCCCCGGCGCCGCGGGGGCAACGCGGCGCCGGGGCTCACATCCCGATCCGACCGGGCGCGGTCGGCCGGATCGGGGGTTAGCGGTGGGCGGGCCGCTCGCTGTCCCGCCCACCTGGCCGGCGGGTGGTCCGGCCGAGACCGTGACCCCGCCGGCCGGTGCTGGCCTTCGCTCGAAGCGGCCGCGGCCGGATATTCGGCCGCGGCCAGACCTTCGGCCGCCGCACACAGCTGTGCCCCAACATCGCCCCGACCCGTACCATCCGTGTGACCTGGGAAGTTCCCCGTCCATGGTCATTGTTGCCCGGTCCGTGAGCGAGCGGTCAGTGGGGAACCACCCGGATGGGATGGCAACAACAACCGTGGCGGGTGACGCCGGTGGAGGGCTGCATCTGTGCACGTCATGGGCGGCGGAATCGGTAAAGCTGCAAGCGGTTCTGCGCGGTCTGTATCTGGTGGGTGGGCTGGCGGATCTTCCCGGCGGTACGTGTGCCAACAGTGGACCCAGGCAGAGGAGTGATCAATGCCCGACGACAGCTCGGCTTCGCAGCCGATCGGGCTCGGCCAGCTCGTCGAGTCGTGGAGCCGCTTCGACAACGACCTGCTGCTGCATGATCCCGGTGGCCCGGCCGAGTGCGTGGTGCGGGCCGGCGAGATCGTGGTCGGTGACCGCGCCTACCAGGCGTTCACCGACCGGTTCGGCCGCCTGCTCGACGACGAGCGGGCCGACGACCTGCGCGAGGACCTCAGGCTGGCCAGGCTGCGGCTGCGGCCGGCCGAGCGGGAGCGCTCGGTGGAGATCGCGCTCGACGCGGCGTCGACCATCGGTTCGGTCGACGGTGCCGATGACCCGCAGCGGCGCGATCTCGCGGACCGCCACTCGGTGGCCGTCAACCACGTGCACTTCGGCTGCGCCGCACCGCCCGGCGCGACCACACCGGACGACCAGTGGGTCGGCACGCCCATCATGTACGGCACTCCCATCATGTACGGGACGCCGATCATGTACGGCACCCCGATCATGTACGGGACGCCGATCATGTACGGCACCCCCATCATGTACGGCACGGGTGAGCGGCCCGGCCAGGTGCCGCCGGTGCCCGCTCCGCCGGAAGGGCTGTGGGACCCGCCGGTCACGGTCGCAGTGCTGGATTCCGGCCTGGACCCGCACCCGTGGTTCGCCGGCCGGCCGTGGCTGTCCGACTGGGGGTTGTCACCGGAGCGGTTGGACGGCGACGGCGAGCCGGGGCAGGACCGGCAGGCCGGGCACGGCACGTTCGTGGCCGGCATCGTGTTGCAGCACGCTCCGGGGGTCGTGCTGCGGCACCGCAAGGTGCTGTCCTCGCTCGGCCTGACCGACGACGTCACGGTGGTGTCCGGGCTGCGCCGGATGCGGCTGAACGCGGCGGCCAGCGGCACCCACATCGACGTGGTGGTGCTGGCCTCCGGCTGCCACACGGCCGGCAACGAGTGCCCGCCGCTGGTGCGCCGCGAGGTCGCCAAGTACCGCGACGCGGTCGTGGTGGCCTCGGCCGGCAACTTCGGGACCAGCCGCCGGTTCTGGCCGGCTGCCCTGCCCGAGGTGATCTCGGTCGCCGCCCTCGGCGCCGACGGCCAGCTGGCGGACTTCTCCAACCGCGGCCCGTGGGTCAACGCGGCCGCGCCGGGCGTCGACGTGGTGTCCAGCTTTGTGAGCCTGCAGACGGCCAACGGCAAGGTGGCGCCGGACAGCGAGGACCGGGTGTACGGCTACGCCAAGTGGAGCGGCACGTCCTTCGCGGCGCCACGGCTTGCGGCCGAGGTGGCCAGCCAGCGCCACCGCGGTGAGGGCATCCACAGCGCGGCGGTGCTGGCCGCGGCCGCCTTCCCGGTGCCGAGGACGGCGTGATCGTCACCATCAAGGAGACCTGGCTGGCAGGTGGCGCGGAACCCGCGCCCCCGGCCGGCGGCCCGGCCCGGGTACGGTCGGCGAGGTCTCTCGTCGACGCCCGTGGGGAGGGCCGGGTGAACAACTCGCTTGCCGACCTCGTCGCCGACGCCGGCCGCGGCGACCAGCGGGCGTGGCGTGAGCTGGTCGATCGCTTCTCGAAGCTGGTGTGGTCGGTGGCGCGCTCGCACCGGTTGGACCATGCCGACGCGGCGGACGTGTGCCAGACGACCTGGCTGCGGCTCGCCGAACACCTGCACACCCTGCGCGACCCGGCCAGGCTGCCTGGCTGGCTGGCCACCACGGCACGCCGCGAGTCGCTACGGGTGATCGCCGGGCGGCGCCGGGAGACCCCGGACCCGATGCCCGGCGAGCCTGACCCGGACCCCGGCTACGGACCGGAGACGCTCGTTCTCATCGACGACCGGGACACCCGGCTGTGGCAGGCTTTCGACGGTCTGTCCGAGCGCTGCCGGCAATTGTTGAAGATCCTGTCGAGCGCTCCTGAAATGTCGTATAGCGACGTCGGTTCGGTGCTCGGAATACCGATCGGCAGCATCGGGCCCACTCGTGGGCGTTGTCTTGACATCCTGCGCCGGCGCCTTGTCGCGTCGGATTTCATCGGGAGCGACTTCGGAAGCTCCGGACGACCGAGGGGGTCGATGGGATGAGCGGCGAGGAGCCCACGATCGAGCGTGATCCGCTCCTGGACGATCTGGCTGCACTGTTCGCGGTGCTGGACCCGGTGCCGTCCCACGTGATCGAGGCGGCCAAGGCGGCGCCCGAGATCGTCTCGGCCTGGAGCGACCTGGACGCCGGATTTCTCGACGTGCTGGCGGACACAGCAATGCAGGCCGTGCCGGCTGGGGTGCGCTCCGGTGGCGGGGCGCGGCTGGTCACGTTCGGCGCCGGCGACGGGCCGGACGGGTGCAGCGTCGAGGTAGAGGTCGGGGTGGAGCCATCCGGCACGTTGCGGCTGGTCGGGCTCGTCGTGCCGACCGGTCCCGGCGAGCTGGAAGTACGCCATCCGGGTGGCACATTGCGGGTCCCGGTCGACGAGTTGGGCCGTTTCCGTGCGGCCGGTGTACCGCCGGGGCCGTTAAGTCTCGTACTTCACGGCATTGGGGCACGCGCCACTGCCACCGATTGGATTACTGTCTGACACCGTGCCGGCCGATAATCGCCACGGAGCGTCGTTTTCCGGCGATCGTGCGATTCGGCTAGCGGAGGCCGAGTCGCTGTGCGAGCGGCACGCGCTGGATCCCGATGGCGTGCTGGTCTCGGCGGCTGACCTGATCGCCGCCGCCGGGCGGGACCGCGAGCTGCGGGCCGTCGCCCGGCACGCGGCGGCGCTGGCGCACAACGAACGGGCCGAGCTGTCACAGGCCATCCGGCAGGCGAAGCGCGCGCTGAGCACCGCGGAACGAGCCGGGCTCGACCGCAGGGCGGCCGAGATCCGGCTCACCCTGGCCTGGCTGGAGCTGGACAGCGGCCGGGCTCCGGCCAGCCTGGCACACCTGGACGCGGCCGCGCCGTACCTTCGTGGCCGCTTGGCGGCCAGGGCCAGCTGCATGCGCGGGCTGAACCTGTGCACCCGGGGGCAGCTGGCGCCGGCCATCACCGAGCTGACCGCGGCGCTGCCCAGGCTGCGCCGGCACCGGGACACCCGCTGGGTCGCCAACGCCCTGATGGGCCGCGGCATCGCCTACACCTACACCGACGCGCTGCGCTCGGCGGATGCCGATTTCGCCAGGGCCACCGAGCTGTGGATCTCGCTCGGCCAGCGTGACCGCGCCGGCGGCGCCACCCACAACCGCGGCTTCGTCGCGGTGCGCGCCGGCGACGTGCCACGCGCTCTGGAGCTGTTCGACGAGGCCGTCGGGTTCGGGCTGGACCTGCGTACCCGGCCGGAGGGCATGGTCGACCGCGCGGAGGCCATGCTCGCCGCCGGGCTGACCGACGACGCCCGCCCGCTGCTGCAGACCGCGGTGAAGGCGCTGTCCGGCGCGCGGCGCGCCAAGCTCGCCGAGGCCACCCTGGTCGCGGCGTACTGCGCGATGCGCCAACGGGATCTCACCGGGGCCGAGGCCGGCGCCGAGGAGGCCGCCCGGCTGTTCCGCGCCCAGGGCCGGTCGTGGTGGGTGCCGCTGGCGGCGGCGCTGCGGGTGCACGTGCGCTGGCTGGCCGGCGACCGCAGCCCCGCGCTGCAGCGGGCGGCCGAGCGGGCCGCGGTGGACTGCCGGCGGCACGGCTGGAGCGTCGAGTCGGCCACCTCGCTGATCACCGCGGCCCGGGTGGCGCTCGGCTGCGGCGCGGTGGCCAGGGCCCGCTCCCTGCTTGCCGGCGCGGCGGCGCTGCGCTCGCGAGGCACCGCCGACATCCGCGCCGCGGCCTGGTACGCCGAGGCGTTGCTGCGCCAGGCCGACGGCGACCGCCGCGGTGTGCTGGCCGCTTGCTTGGCCGGCCTGCGGGTGGTCGATGACTACGCGGCGCTGCTCAGCTCGGCCGAGCTGCAGGCGCACGCCACGCTGCTGGCCCGCGATCTTGCCGAGCTGGCCACCGGGGTGGCGCTTGGCGACCGCGACGCCCGGGCGGTGCTGCGCTGGACGGAGCGCTACCGGGCCGGCGCGCTGGCCCGCCCGGCGGTGCGGCCACCGGCGGACCCGGTGCTGGCGGCGGACCTGGTCGGGCTGCGATCGGCGGCCGCGGCGGCCCGCGAGGCGGTGGCGGCGGGGCATCCCGACCCGGCGGCCGAGCGGCGGGTGGCCCGGCTGGAGCAGGCCGTGCGGCGGCGGGCGCTGGCCGGCTCCCGCCGCGCGTCGGCCGGCTCCCGCCGCGCCGGTGCCCCCGGTACGGGGACGGCGGGTGCGGCCGGCCTGGCGGGTGCGACCGGCCCGGCTGGTGCGGCTGGTCTGGCGGGTGCGGCTGGCCCAGGCGCGGCCGGTCTGGCTGGTGCGGCCGGCGCGGGCTCGGCGGGGCGGCGGGAGTCGCTCGACCTCGGCTCGGTCCACGCCGCGCTCGGCGGTGCGGCATTGCTGAGCCTGGTCGTGCACAGCGGTGAGTTGGTGGCCGTCTCGGTGGTCGACGGGCGGGTCGGCTTGCACGATCTCGGGCCGGTCGAACCGCTGTACTCCGAGCTCGACTCGCTGCGCTTCGGGCTGCACCGGCTGGCCCGTGGTGCCTCGGCAAGGATCGAGCAGGCCATCCACGCCGCGGTGCACGCATCGGCGTCCACCCTGGACAAGGCGCTGCTCGGGTCGGTGCTGCCAGTGGTTGGGGAACGGCCGCTCGTCGTGGTGCCGACCGGGCCGCTGCACGCCCTGCCGTGGGCCGCGCTCCCGTCGTGCACCGGTCGCCCGGTCACCGTCGCCCCGTCGGTGCTGTCCTGGCTGCGCGCCACCAGGGTGCTCGCCGCGCATCGCGGCACCGGCTCGGTCTGGGTCGCCGGCCCCGGCCTCGACCACGCCGAGCCGGAGGTCATCGCGCTGAACGCCTCCTCGGCCGGCGGCCGCCTGCTCGTCGGCGCGCAGTCCTCGGTCGACGCCGTCCTGGCCGCGCTCGACTCGGCCGCAGTCGCGCACGTCGCCGCGCACGGCCGCTTCCGCAGCGACCAGCCCCTGTTCTCCACCATCGAGCTGGCCGACGGACCGCTCTACGTGCACGACCTCGACCGCCTTCGCCGCGGCCCGCGGCTGCTCGTGCTCTCCTCCTGCGAGGCCGCCCTGTCCGGCGTGCGCCCCGGCGACGAGCTCATGGGCCTGGCCGCCGCGCTGCTGGCCCGCGGTACGGCCACCCTGATCGCCAGCGTCGTCCCGGTGCCCGACGAGCGCACCGCCGCCGTCATGACCGCCCTGCACGGCGCGCTGCGCCGCGGCCTCCCGCCGTCGGCCGCCCTGGCCGCCGCCCAGGCCGACCAGGGCCAGCTCGGCTTCGTCTGCTTCGGCGCCTCCTAACCGCGTGTCCGCCGGTTGCGGAGCCCGTGTCCGCCGCTGGCGGAGCCCGTGTCCGCCGGTTGCGGAGCCTGTGTTGGCCGTTGGCGGAGCGCGTGTCCGCCGGTTGCGGAGGCCAAATTGGGCAGTTGCCGAGACGGCGTTCAGCGTTCAGCGGTCGGAGTGGACGCTCGCGGTGCCCGTCTTAGACGCTTCGGTGTGCCCTCGCCCTCGCCCTCGCCCTCGCCGTCGCGTAGAAGCGGGAGCCAGCGCCCCGTTTCCTGTACACCCAGCGTTGGTCCGAAGCCCGGCTCTCCGCTACCGCCCAACACGGGCTCCGCATCCGTCCAACACGCGCTCCGCGAGCGGCGGACACGGGCTCGGCGAGCGGCGGACACGGGCTCGGCAAGCGGCGGACACGGGCTCGGCAAGCGGCGGACAGGGGGGCGTCGGGCGGGTCAGAGGCGGCGGAGGCGGGCGATGGCCTCGTCCAGCACCTCGTCGCGCTTGCAGAAGGCGAACCGGACGAGGTGGCGCCATGGCGCGGGATCGTCGGTGAAGACTTGGACGGGCACCACGACCACGCCGACGCGCTGTGGCAGCGCGCGGCAGAACTCGATGCCGTCGTCGAAGCCGAGGCCGCGCACGTCCGCGCAGACGAAGTAGGTGCCCTCGCTGCGGTAGACCTCGAAGCCGGCGTCGCCGAGGCCGTCGGTCAGCCGGTCCCGCTTGGCCTGCAGCGAATCGCGCAGCGCAGCGACCCAGTCCAGCTCGTGGGTGAGGGCGTACGCCACGGCGGGTTGGAACGGCGCCCCGCCGACGAACGTGATGAACTGCTTGGCGGCGCGCACCGCGGCAACCAGCTCCGCCGGCCCGCACACCCAGCCGATCTTCCATCCGGTGGCGCTGAACGACTTGCCGGCGCTGGAGATGGACAGCGTGCGCTCCGCCATACCGGGGAAGCCGGCGAGTGGGCGGTGCACCAGCCCGTCGAACAGCAGGAGCTCGTACACCTCGTCGGTGATCACCAGCAGGTCGTGCTCGACCGCAAGCGCCGCGACGGCGCCCAGCTCCGCGTCGGTGAAGACCGTCCCCGTCGGGTTGTGCGGGGTGTTCAGCAGCAGCGCCCTGGTGCGTGGCGTGACTGCGGCGCGCAGCCCGTCGACGTCCAGCTCGAAATGCCCGGTCCGCGGGTTCGGCCGCAGCGGGACGCTCCGGCGGACCGCGCCGGCCATCGCCACCGAGGCCGCGTAGCTGTCGTAGTACGGCTCGACCAGCAGCACCTCCTCGCCCGGCTCGACGAGCGCCAGCAGGCACGCCGCGATGGCCTCCGTCGCGCCGACGGTGACCAGCACGTCCGTCTCCGGGTTGTGCTCCAGCCGGTACGCCGTGCGCCGCTGGTCGGCGATGGCCCTGCGCAGCTCGAGCGTTCCCGGCCCGGGCGGGTACTGGTTGAGGCCGGACGCGATGGCCTTCTGCGCGGCCTCCAGCATGCCGGCCGGGCCGTCGGTGTCGGGGAAGCCCTGCCCGAGGTTCACCGAGCCGGTCTGCACCGCGAGCGCGGTCATCTCGGCGAAGATCGTCGACGTGAACGGCCGGAGCCGGGTTGCCAGCGGTGGGTTGCGCACGGCGCCCAAGCCTACGGCTGTGGATAAGTCGTGAGTGGCGATTGGTGTCAGGGCACCAATCGCCACTCACGGAGTCACAATCGAAGTGTGCAGCTGACCATGAACGAGCGGGTGAAGCAACGGGACCTGCGCCGGATGAAGGCGGTGGCGGCCGGGTTCCTGCTGGCCGCGACCGTGGTCTATGCGGTGGCCAGGTGGCAGGAGTCGGCGGGGGCGCCGGGCTGGGTGGGTTACGTCCGGGCGATGGCCGAGGCGGGGATGGTGGGCGCGCTGGCCGACTGGTTCGCGGTGACCGCGCTGTTCCGCCACCCGCTGGGGATCAAGATCCCGCACACCGCGATCATCCCGACCCGCAAGGAGGCGCTTGGGGCGAACCTGAGCCAGTTCGTCGGCGCGAACTTCCTGTCGGAGGAGGTGGTGCGCGACAAGGTGCGGCGGGTCGGGTTCACCGGCCGCGCCGGCGCGTGGCTGGCGCGGCGCCCGCACGCCGAGCGGGTGACGAAGGAGCTCGCCGTCGCGGCCAAGGGCGCGGTCACCGTGCTGCGCGACGAGGATGTGCAGGACCTGCTGGAGCAGGCCCTGCTCGGACCGCTGGTCAGCGAGCAGTGGGCGCCGCCGCTGGGCAGGGTGCTGGAGCGGGTGCTGGCCGACGGCGCGCACCACCCGCTGGTGGACCTGGTGTGCGACCGGGCCTACGACTGGGTCAGGGACAACCACGGGGTGGTGCTGCGGGTGGTCGGCGACCGCGCGCCGAACTGGTCGCCCAGGTTCCTGGACGCGCTGGTCGCGGACCGGGTGTACGGCGAGGTGCTGTCGTTCGCGTGGGCGGTGAAGACCGACTCCGAGCATCCGATGCGCAAGGCGGTGGACAATTTCCTCTCCGAGTTCGCGCACGACCTGCGCACCGATCCGGTGACCATCGAGCGGGCGGAGCGGATCAAGAACGAGCTGTTCGCGCACCCCTCGGTGCGCGGCGTGGTGGGTATGGCGTGGTCGGCGACCAAGAAGCTGATCCTGGACGCCGCCGAGGACCCGTCCAGCGGGCTGCGGCGCCAGGTCGCCGACGGGCTGGCCTCGGTCGGGCGGCGGCTGTCCTCCGACGCCGAGCTGCGGGCCAAGATGGATGGCTGGCTGGAGGACGCGGCCGCCTACGTCGCCACGCACTACGCCGCGGAGATCACCACCCTGATCACCGACACCGTGCAACGCTGGGACGGCGTGGAGACGGCCCGCAAGGTCGAGCTGCAGGTGGGGCGCGACCTGCAGTTCATCCGGATCAACGGCACCGTGGTCGGGGCGCTGGCGGGCCTGGCCATCCACACGCTGTCGGGCTTCGCCCTGTGAGCGGTTAAGGGCGCTGGGACGCCCTTTTTCGCTCACGACCAACGGAATCGGCGCGTTCCGGGCGTCTTCGATATTTCCGCAGCTCAGAGCGTCTAGGGGCGCTGGACGGGGTAGGCCGTTGATCCATCCGACCCCGTGTGTGGCAACGGTGGGTGGTCCTATGGTGACGCGTAGAAACATGCCCGGGAGGAGCCTCATGCGCCGAACGCTCGCCACCACCCTGCTCGCCCCCGGCCTGGCGGTCGCGGTCGCCGGCCTGGCCGCAAGCGGCTGCCTCGGCCAGTCGGAGGAGACGAGCAGCGGCCAGAACGCCGGCGCCAAGGACGTCACGCTGACGGTCACCGCGAACGCGGTCGCCGGCGGCAAGAACGCGGCCAGCGCGGAGTGGATGGACAAGTACGTCATCCCCGGCTTCGTCGCCCAGCAGCGGGCCAAGGGCGTCAACGCGACCGTGAAGTTCGAGGGCAACGGCGGCGCCGACGAGCAGTACAAGACCAAGATCGCGCTGGACCTGAAGACCGGCGGCGGGGCTGACATCGTCAACCTGGACGGCATCTGGGTCGGCGAGTTCGCCGACGCCGACTACCTCCGGCCGCTGGTCGAGGTGGCCGGCCCCGACGTGGACAAGTGGGACGGCTGGCGGCAGATCCCGGATGCCGTGCAGGACCTCGGCAGGTTCTCCGACCAGCGCTACGCGGTGCCCAACGGCACCGACGGCCGGGTGCTGTACTTCAACAAGACCCTGTTCGCGCAGGCCGGGCTGCCCGCGGACTGGCAGCCGGCCAGCTGGGACGAGGTGCTGGCGACCGCGGAGAAGCTGCGCGCGCTGCCCGGCGTGATCCCGATCCAGGTCAACGGCGGGACCCCGATGGGCGAGGCGACCACCATGCAGGGCGTGCTGCCGATGCTGGTCGGCACCGGCGCCGAGATCTACTCCGACGGCAAATGGCAGGGCGCCACCCCCAACCTCACCACCGTGCTGCAGACCTACCAGCGCATCTACGGCGGCGGGCTGGGCGACCCGCTGCTGCAGCAGGAGGCCAAGGGTCGGGACAAGTCGTTCCAGCTCTTCAGCGAGAACAAGATCGGCATCCTGCTGGAGAGCGACTACCTGTGGCGCGGCGTGCTGGAGCCGGCCAAGGGCGTCGCCAAGATGGCCGACCGCAACGCCGCCGTCGGCTGGGCCAAGATCCCCGCGTTCACCCAGGGTGGCGGGGTGCGCGGCCAGGACTTCGTGAGCATGTCCGGCGGCGGCGTCACCGCCATCAACCCGCACACCAAGTACCCCCAGCAGGCGTGGGAGCTGCTGCAGTTCATGAACTCGGCCGACGCCATCAAGGCGCAGCTGGCCGGCCAGGCCAGGATCACCCAGCGCAAGGACGTCAACTCCGAGGTCCTCTCCGGCGACCCGCTGCTGTCCTTCATCGCCGAGGAGGTCCTCCCGCTCACCGCCTACCGGCCGGGCCTGGCGCAGTACCCGCAGGTGTCCGCGGCCCTGCAGCAGGCCACCGCCGACGTCGTCGGCGGGAAGGCGGTGGCCGACGCCGCTCGTGCCTACCAGGAGGCGCTGGTCAAGATCGTCGGCGAGGACCGGGTCGCCACCGGCTAACCCATGGCGCGCCTCCAAGTACCACCACTACGCCGTAAATGGGCCTTTAACCGCAGCCATCCCGCGCCGGCATGACCACCGTCGCCCCACCGGCCAGCGCCGGACCCACCCCGCCCACACCGCCCACCGGGCGGCGCGGTCGCCGGCCGGGGCGGCGCCGGCGGCCGCGTTCCGGCGCCGGCCGGGACGTCGCCGGGCTCGGCGCCCTGCGCGGCGCCGCGTTCGTGCTGCCCGCGCTCGGCACCGTCGGCGTGTTCCTGCTGTTCCCGGCGTTATGGACGATCTACATCGGGATCACCGACTACCGGTTGACCGGCGAGCAGGCACGCCACCCCGAGGTGGTCGGCGCGGCCAACTACACCCGCGCGCTGGACGACCCGCTGTTCGGCAACTCGCTGTGGATCACCCTGCTGTTCGTGCTCGGCTCCGCGGTGATCGGCCAGAACGTGCTGGGCTTCGCGCTGGCCTGGCTGCTCCGCCGGGCGGCGGGGTGGCTGCGGCGCACCGTCGAGGCACTGGTGCTGCTGGCCTGGATCCTGCCGTCCACGGTGGTCGCCTACCTGTGGATCACCGTGCTGGACCGCGGCGACGGCACGCTCAACGCCCTCGCCGGCACGGGTGGCACGGCCTGGCTGCTGACCTACCCGGTGGCGTCGCTGGTCGTGTTCAACACCTGGCGCGGCACCGCGTTCTCCATGCTGCTGTACTCCTCGGCGCTGGCCGCGGTGCCGCCGTCGCAGCTGGAGACCGCGCGGATGGTCGGCGCGTCCGGCTGGCAGACGGTGCGCGACGTGGTGTTCCCGCACATCCGCGGGCACGTGCTCACCAACACGCTGCTGATCACGCTGTGGACGGCGAACGACTTCACGCCGTTCCTGCTCACCGCGGGCGGGCCGGACCACCGCTCCGAGGTGCTGCCGGTGTTCGTGTACCGCACGGCGCTGGAGGGCGCCGGCGACCTGGGCTATGCCTCGGCGATCTCGCTGCTCCTGCTGCTGGCGAACCTCGTGGTGGCGCTGCTGTACGTCCGGCTGCTGCGGGCCCGCGGCGTGGATGGTGGTGCGGATGGCGGCGTGGACGGCGGTGCGGACGGCGGCGCGGGCCGCAGCGCGGGCCGGGGCGTGGACGGCGGCGCGGGCCGCAGCGCGGGCCGGGGCGTGGCGACGTGACGGCCGGCTGGATGGTGCGGCGCGTCGGCTTCTACGTGCTGATCTCGGCGATCACGGCGTTCTTCGCGTTGCCGATGCTGTGGCTGGCCACTGCCCCGTTCGACGACAACCCGCGGATCGGCCTGCACTGGCCGAGGGACTGGTCGGCGGCGAACGTGCGGGCCACCCTCGGCCACCCGTACGCGCTGGGTTCGCTGGCCAACTCCCTGGTGCTGTGCGCCGTCACCGCCGCGCTCACCTGCGCCATGGCGGCGCTGGCCGGGTACGCGCTGTCCAGGGTCCGGCTCCCCGGCCGGGACGCCGTGCTGTACCTGCTCCTGCTGCTGTCCAGCGTGGTCACCGGCACCGCGGCCATGGTGCCGATCTTCATCCTGATGACGCAGCTGCGGCTGATCGACTCGCAGCTGGGCACCGCGCTGGTGCTGACCGGCGGGCTGCTGCCGGCGGCGATCTTCATCCTGAAGGACTTCGTGGACGCCGTGCCGCGGTCGTACGAGGAGTCGGCGCGGGTGTTCGGCGCCTCGCCGGGACAGGTGCTGCGGCACGTCGTGCTGCCGGTGACGCGCCCCGGCCTGGCCACCATCCTGGTGTGGGCGTTCGTCAACGCGTGGGGCAACTTCCTCATCCCGTACCTGCTGCTGCGGCGCATCGAGGTGCAGCCGGCCGCGGTGGTCATGAAGACGCTGCAGGACGAGGGCGGGTCGGCCAACCTGACGGTGATCCCGGTGTTCTCGCTGCTCTACTCGATCCCGGTGGTCGTGCTGTACCTGCTGGTCAGCCACCGGTACGGGTTCCGCTTCCATGGTGGCATCAAAAGCTAGGGGCATCAAAAGCTAGGGGCATCAAAAGCTAGGGGCATCAAGAGCTGAAGGGGGTGCGGCGACGCCGATGGCAGGGGTGACCGTACGCGGGCTGTCCACCGTCTACCCGAACGGCGTGCGCGCGGTGGACGGGCTGGACCTGGAAGTTGTGGACGGGGAGTTCTTCGCGCTGCTAGGGCCGTCCGGGTGCGGCAAGACCACGCTGCTGCGCACGCTCGCCGGGTTGGAGCCGGCCGCCGCCGGATCCGTCCACATCGGGCGGCGCGAGGTGACGCGGCTGGAGCCGGGCCGGCGCAGGGTGTCCATGGTGTTCCAGGACTACGCGCTCTTCCCGCACATGACCGTGACCGAGAACGTGGCCTACCCGCTGCGCGTGCGCGGCGTGCCGCGGGCCGAGCGGGAGGCCGTCGCGGACCGGACCACCGGCAGCCTGTCGCTGGCCGGGCTGTCGCGGCGGCGGCCGGCGCAGCTCTCCGGCGGGCAGCAGCAGCGGGTGGCGCTGGCCAGGGCGGTCGCCGCCGGCAGCGAACTGCTGCTCCTCGACGAGCCACTGTCCAATTTGGACGCCCGGCTGCGGCTGGAGGCGCGCACGTTCCTCAAACGGCTGCAGCGCGACCTCGGCGTCACCACGATCTTCGTGACCCACGACCAGGCGGAGGCGCTGGCACTCGCCGACCGCATCGCGGTGATGGACGCCGGCCGGATCCGCCAGCTCGGCACGCCGCGGGAGATCTTTCACCGGCCGGCGTCGGTGTTCGTCGCGAACTTCATCGGATCGACGCCGATGAACCTCGTCGAGGCGACCGCTGGGGGTGGCGGTGACGTTGGCGGGGTTGGTGG
>Ga0209382_10005673_pt1 | contig 16206 bp, 12 predicted proteins | sample SoiMetdeltSBSDD5_FD_187599 | JGI IMG/M metagenome (GOLD analysis project Ga0209382, IMG submission 187599) | Bulk soil microbial communities from a Populus tree surrounding site in Tennessee, USA - Soil MetaG P. deltoides SBSDD5 (SPAdes) (version 2) | ecosystem: Environmental > Terrestrial >...
GATGCGGCGTCCGCCCGTATATGCTCTTGAACGTGCGGATAAAATGAAACTTCGAATAACACGCCTCATCCGCGATTTCCCCCGCATCGATCCGCTCGGAATAATTGCTGTCAATGAACAGCTTCGCCTGCACGATCCGCCGATAAAGATCTAATTTTGGCAAGTTTTCTGACGCCATCTCCCAATAGACTACTTCAATTCAATAAGTTGACCAAGGTAGAAATAGATTGTTTCAAAAATGGGATCTCCTATATGGCTCATAGGTGTCGTAAGAGTGGTTCGGTTCATCGTTTGGCCTCCGTGGGCACAGCTTTAAGTCTGAGCGTTTAGCCGCCGGGTGAGCGCGCTCACCCGGTCAGCCGCTCAGTGTTTCCAGCAGTAACCCCATGAATTCGCGGACGGACGCGATCTGGCGGTTCTCCGAAATGAACTCGAAGTCAGTGGCGCTGACAGAGAGCGTTCGTGAGTCCTGTGACGCGCCGACGCCCGCGTGCAGCGCCGGGCATTCGTCAATCAACGCGAGCAGGATTGCCCACGCCAGCAGATCCAGGGTCGCAATCACATCCAGCGCGTCCCGGGCGCGCCACGGCGCGCCGGCCTGCCAATGTTTCGCCATCTTGATGCGAAGCGCATCCAGCTCTGCCTGAATCTCGCGGTCGTCACACCGCATACGGTCCAGGACCGCGATCAGTTGTTCCGCCGCGTACATGCTGACTTCGCAATGAAGGACCGTCCACCCGACCTGGAATACGCTGACAAGGTCGTGATCGATGAGGAAGGAGATGGGCGGCGCCGTCGCGTTCGCCGGGAGCCAGTGCGGTGGCCAGTTTTCCAGACCAAGGTTGCAGATCGCGATGGCGGCGTCCGACGCCTCCTGCGCCGTAAAGGGCCGCGCCTGGATGGAACATCCGGCCATGAGCGTGTTTGCAAGATAGGCGAGTTCCTCGTTCCTCACCGAATAGGCGGTATGGTCCTGGTCGAACGCGAACTCCAGGCGCGATCGGATATGGCCGAGACGTGGCGCGCGCCCATCTGATCCGTTAGGCAACGATCGAGGCGGCTGCGCGAGGATCCCCGCATCAAGGAGTACCTCGAAGACCGCGGCGACCGCTTCCGCGAAGTCCTCAGGGATGGGCTGATCAGTCGTCGCTTCTGATCCGGCCGCCAAAAGCCCGGGTTCGCTTGACGCGCTGTTGACGTCCGCCGCTCTCGTCCCGTCGATGGCCCGGAAATATGCGCGCGCGAGCGGGTTGGCGGGCGGCGCGGCGTCGCTCCCGAGCCGAAGCTCCCGTGACATCTGTAGGAACGCGCGGGCCTGCGCGGGCGTCACATACCCCTGTTTCTCCCGGCGTTGTTCACGATCGACCGCCAGATCGAGCATGACCTGATCCCCCTCGGAGAGCAGGTCGTCCAGCCCATCGATCTCGCGCCCGGAGTTTGAGAGCGCGCGGCAGCCCTGCATCACTTGATGGAAGTAGTCGGGATGCCACCCGTCGAGGGTCGTCAGGACCTCGACGATCGCCGCCCAGGAGTCGGCGCGCTTGGCCAAGAGCAGGTAGCCGCCGACTTCGAATTTGAGCCCATCATCAAATACGCGAATCGCGTCCGCGTAGAAGGTGATCAGTTCTCCATCCGTCGTCTCATAGGGCGTAACCGCCGCGCGGTCGTAGACGAGCGCGTGCTGCGCGAGCCCGGCGATCACGAGGTCGTCGTCCATCCCCGCGAGCTTCTGCGCCGCGGCGGCGGCGCCGGATTCCACCAGCACTTCGAGCCACACGCCGAAACGGTCGGCGTCGAACTGCTCGTCCCGGCCGGCTTGGGCGGCGCGCCACAAGTCGAGATCAAAAATGCGCGCCAACTGCTCCGGCGTCGCCAGCGCCACGATCTCGCCGCAATCCTCAAGCCCACATGTCTGAATGACTCGGTGAAGCAGATCGGGCCGCAGTCGGGGGACGACCTGCTCGAGGCTTGGCGTGTTCAGAATGCGATCGAGCAAACCACGCCCGTCTGTCGCATCGCGCCGCGCCGGCTTGTCGCCGGGCCGATCCGAGCTGTCGGGACATGGAGTGTGTGATTGCGAGGCGTGCAAAAAGCTGTTCATGCGAGTTTCTCCTTTGTGTTGAGATGAACCGGATGAAATATTTGCCCGAAGGCGCCACTGAGCATCGAATCTACTTTCATTGAGAGCCCTCTCTGTTTGGAGAGTGCGCCTTCTTCGTCTCCGAAGTTAGCCCGCGATATCATCTACAGTGGGAAAAGTCAGGCAAGTTTTTGATGGTGTTTTTTGAGGGCCTAAAACCTGCATTCCGAGCAAGACTTTGCTATAATAAAATTGTCAAGGAAGGCTTATATCGCGAATTCGAATTCGCTCCTCTTCTTCCAAAGCCAATCACGAGGGATCCTGATTAGACTAAAAATGTGAGGGCCGCCCTTCGACCTTCGCGACCTGCTGAATTAACCAAAGGAGAGTGGCTAGCGCGAGGGGAGCGGCGTCTCCAACTCGTCCACTAGCATGATGGCGTAGTCCTCAAAAGAAATCTTGCTCTCGCCGGCCGATCCGGCCGGCAGTTGATCAGAGCAGGGCCGGAACTTTTCTGAAAAACTCGGCCTTCGCTCTTTGTCATGACGTTCTCCGCGCGTGGGCTAAGCTGTTAAAATCATCCCGATGCTCAGGCTGATTCTACAACGCTCAATTGCATTGATCCCATTACTGTTGGCTGTGGCGTTAGGGTCATTTTTATTGGTTCGCCTCGCGCCCGGTGACTTCCTCGCGGAGATGAGTCTCAATCCGCAGGTTTCGCAAGAAACGCTGATCCGATTGCGAGAACAGTACGCGCTCGACCAACCCTGGTATGAACAATTCGGGATGTGGTTGGCTGGAATTGTTCGCGGAGATTTCGGCTATTCGTTTGCTTATAATTGCCCGGCCAGCAGCCTGATTTACGAACGGCTTTCGAACACGGCGCTGCTGGCGCTCGCCGGGTTAGGGCTGACACTGGGCGCCGCTTTGCCGCTTGGGCTGATTGCCGCGAAGAGGAGCGACGGAGTGATTGATCGCATTCTGGTTTCTCTTTCCGCGCTCAGCCTGTCAACGCCGTCTTTTCTGCTGGCATTATTGGCGATCGTCTTTGCGGCGCACACCGGCTGGTTCCCGATTGGCGGCGTCCATTCGCTGGATTCTGAAAAGCTTTCAACGACCGGACGGTTGGCGGACTTCACTCATCATTTGATCTTGCCGGCGTCGGCGCTGGCGTTTCGTCAATTTCCGGGTTTCTTCCGCCAGTTACGCGCCAGCCTTTTGGAAACACTTGCTCAGGACTACATCCTGGCCGCCCGCGCTAAAGGGCTGCCGGAGCGAACGGTCTTCCTCAAACACGCCTTCAGGAACGCGATCAACCCATTGATTTCGATGCTCGGCAATTCTATCGGCTCGCTGTTGTCGGGGGCTTTCATCGTTGAAGCAATAATGTCTTGGCCTGGGTTGGGCGACCTGACAGTAAGTTCGTTACTGAGCCGCGATCTATACGTGCTCGTCGCGTGTCTGATCTTTTCGGCGGCTTTGCTGGCGCTGGGGAACCTTCTGGCCGACGTGTTGATGGCGCTGACCGACCCGCGCGTCCGTCAAGCTAGACAGCTTTGAACGACCAATTAATCAGAAGAAAAAACGCCAATCGACCGCTGCGCTGGGGGGCTTTCTTTCTCGGCCTGTTGATGTTGTGCGCGGCGCTGGCTGATTTTCTGTCGCCCTATGATCCGGCGGAACAACACCGCGAGCTTTATTTTGCGCCTCCAGCCAGGATCCGCTTCCCCAACTCCGAATCATCCTGGCGGCCATTCGTGTACGCGTTACGGCTGGAAGACCTCGAACGAATGCGGTACGTGGAAGACGGCGCGCAACGGTATCCGCTGCGCTTCTTCGTGCGTGGCGCGCCCTATCGATTATTCGGTTTCATTCCATGCCACACCCATCTTTTCGGCGTAGACGCCCCGGCTCGCATTTTCGTTTTGGGCAGTGACGGGCTGGGACGCGACGTCTTCTCGCGGATTGTTCACGGAGCGCGACTGTCGCTGAGCATTGCGGGAGTGGCGTTATTGATCTCGATCCCTCTGGCCATGCTGGTCGGAAGCCTGTCCGGATTTTATGGCGGCTGGTTTGATTTTACGTGCATGCGCGTGATGGAGTTGTTCCTGGCGCTGCCTGCTCTTTACCTGATCATTGCGCTGCGCAGCGCTCTGCCGCTCGGACTTGCGCCGGAGAAAATTTTTCTGGCGATGGTGATGGTGATCGCCTTATTCGGTTGGGCCAGCCTCGCGCGCATCGTGCGGGGCGTGACGCTCAGCTTGCGCGAAAGCGAATTCGTTATGGCTGCCGTCGCTCTCGGCGCTTCGGACGCGAGAGTGATCTTCCGGCATTTTCTGCCCAATTTGTCCGGATTGATTCTGACGCAGGCGGCGTTGGCGGCGCCGGGCTACATTCTGGCGGAAGTCACGCTTTCATATTTGGGTTTGGGGACGCCGGAGCCGCTGCCGAGTTGGGGCGGCATGCTGGCTTCGGTAGGAAGCGTCGGGCGACTCGGAACGTTCTGGTGGAACCTGGCCCCAGGCGCGGCGATCTTCTTGACGAGTTTGACGTTCTATCTCCTCGCGGAAGGGTTGAGAGAGTGGAGCGATCCTCGCTCACAAATAATAGATACGGCGCGACAGCTTTGGTAGCATCTGCGCTCCCCCTCATCGAAACGAATATTAATGCGGAGATAAATGTAATGCTCGAAGCGCGCAGGAATGTGTTCATTTATTGCGGCCTGGCCGCTCTCGCGCTGGCGAATGTGAGTTGCCGAAAAAGCGAGGAAGGTCGGCGGACTTCGCCCATCAACCGTCTGGTGATTTCGAAATCGGCGGGTCCCAGAACTTTCAATCGTCTGCTCTCCGCCGACGAACAGACTAACAGCATCGGCGATTGCCTGATGGGACGCCTCATCCACATCAACCGTCAGACGCAACAACCCGAAGCCGAACTGGCGTCGTCATGGCAGGTTTCGTCCGACGGCAAAACGTTGACTTGCGAACTTCGGCGCGGCGTCAAATTCTCCGACGGCGCGCCGTTCACTTCTGACGACGTCGTTTTCACTTTTCAAGTCCTGAATGATCCGGCGGTCGCTTCTCCGGCGTCCTTCGATTTCGACGGTCAGCCGATGAAGGTTGAACAACTCGACAGCCATAAGATTCGCTTCGTATTTCCCGCGCCGTACGCGGCGGCCGAACGTTTGTTTGACGGCGTTCCCATCTTGCCCAAACACATCCTCGAACCCGCTTACCGCGAAGGCAAATTCGCGCAAGCCTGGACGCTCTCGACGCCGCCGGAACAGATCGTCGGACTCGGCCCATTCAAGTTGAAAGAGCAAGTCGCCGGTCAGCGCGTCTCGCTTGCGCGCAATGAGCATTACTGGAAGACCGATTCCGCGGGCAGGCGATTACCTTATCTGGACGAGCTCGTTTTCAACATTGACCCCGACCGCGGTACTCAACTGCTGAAATTTCAGCAAGGCGAAACCGACCTGCTCAGCCCGGTCAATGCGGATGACGTCGCCGCGCTTACGCCGATGGAACATCAAGGCAAAATCAAAATCACGGACCTGGGCGCGGGCCTGATCCGCGAAATTTTCTGGTTCAACCTGAACGGCGGAAAACAGAAAAACGGAAAGCCTTTCGTCGATCCCGTCAAACTCGACTGGTTCAAAGACCCCAGGTTCCGCCAGGCGGTGTCTTATGCGATCGATCGCGACGCGATCGCCAAACTCGTCTTCGCCGGCAAGGCTTCGCCGCAATACGGCTTTTTATCATCCGGCGACAAGCTCTGGCTCAATCCGGACGTGAAGAAGTATCCCTACGATTTGGAGCGGGCGAAAAGCCTGCTGGCCGAAGCCGGGTTCCGTTCCCAAAACGGTAACGAGTTGCTCGATTCGCAGGGCCGCCCCGTCAATTTCACGTTGATGACCAACGCTGGAAACGCCATCCGCCAGAAGATGAGCGCGTTGATTCAGGCCGACCTGGCGCGCCTGGGCATCAAGGTCAATCTGGCGACGCTGGAATCGCGCGCGCTGCTCAGCGTGATCAACGAGAGTTTGAATTACGAAGCCTGCCTGCTGGCCATTGTCAGCGGCGACGCCGACCCGACCTCGCACGTCAACATCCTGTCGAGCGGCGGAGTGACCCACTGGTGGCGTCCGCGACAAACCCGACCAGGCGCCGACTGGGAGGCGCGCATTGACGATCTGATGAAGAGGCAGATGCGCGCGCTCGATCCGGCCGAGCGTAAGAAACTATTTGACGAAGTTCAGGCGATTATGGCCGACGAGCAGCCGTTCATCTTCCTCGCCTCCCGCCATCTGATCGTCGCCGCCAAGACCGACGTCGGCAACCTCAAACCGGCGCTGCTGCCCGATTTCGTTCTCTGGAATTGCGAGGAGCTTTATCGTAAGTAAACCCCGGTCTTGAGGTGAACTCAGAAGAGGCGGGAACCACGGGGATAAGCTTGGTCGTATTACATGCTGAACCTTGCTTCCATAAAACCTGTTCCTCTTTTTTCCCCGTGATCCCCGTGGTCCCCGTGGTTCTTTTTGCTCAACCCCAGACTGGAGTTAAATAAGGCGCCATCGCCAAAAACATCAGCCCGCGACAAAATCGGGATCCAAAATCACCGCCGATCAACCGCTTAAACAAAAATTTTACATGGGGGTATTTTCCCGGCCCCCGCTCAACACTCATAGCAAGAATAACAGTGGTCGAGCAAAGAGGACTCCCCGCCTCTCCGTATGACTACTGCGACATCGAACAATCGCCCGGTTGACAACCAGGCGCCGCCCACGGTCGCCGGCGTCACGCCTCGCCGGCGACTCAGGTCGAAGTGTGTCTGCCGCTCCGGAAGTAACATCATTATGCGGAAGGGACACGGATGAGAAGACTGCTCGTTTATTCGCACGATACTTTTGGATTGGGAAACATTCGCCGGATGCTGGCTATCTGCGAGCATCTGGTCGAGGCCGACGTTGATCTTTCGATCTTGCTCGTCACAGGCTCGCCGGTCATTCACAACCTGCGGCTCCCGGCGCGGCTGGATTACATCAAGCTGCCGTGCCTGACCCGCAGCGATTACGAAAATTACGACGTGAAATATCTGGGCACGGAGATCGGCGAGACCATCCGACTGCGCTCCGACCTGATCCTTTCCGCAGCCGCCAACTTCAAACCCGACCTTTTCCTGATAGATAAGAAACCTTACGGCGTGAAGAACGAATTGATGATGGCGCTCAATTACGCGCGGCTTCATCTGCCCGAATCACGTCGGACGCTGGTGCTGCGCGACATTCTCGACAGCCCGCAGCGCACCATTCGGGCATGGCGCAAGAATGGTTATGACGACGCCATCGGATTATTTTACGACCGCGTATTTGTGCTGGGCTCGCCGGAAATTTTCGACCCGCGCCGGGAATACGATCTGCCGAACAGCGTAGTGGAGAAGCTGAGCTTTTGCGGATACCTGCGACGGAAACCGGGCGGCAAGCCGAGCCGCCTGACGCGCGAAGAATGGCGCGTGGCCGAGGACGAAAAACTTGTGTTGGTGACGCCCGGCGGCGGACAGGACGGGTTCGAGATTCTCTCTACTTATTTGGGCAGTCTGGAAGTGTCGCCACTTTCTCAACGCTGCCGCAGCATTTTGATCTCCGGCCCGGAGATGTCGCAGACGCAAAAAGAATTCCTGCAACGCGCAGCCGGCAAATATCCGCAGGCGACTTTTTGCGAATTCACGGACGATCTGATGAGTGTGATGAACGCCGCCGACGTGGTGATTTCGATGGGCGGTTACAACACTGTTTGCGAAGTGTTGTCGCTCAACAAACGCGCCGTCGTCATCCCGCGCGTCCGCCCCGCCGAGGAGCAGTTGATCCGCGCCGAACGAATGGCCGCGCGCGGCCTGTTCAGCTTCATCCACCCTGACCACTTGACGCCGGCGACGCTGAAAGACGCCGTATCGAAGGAACTGACGCGCGCGAACGTCCCATTACCGGAACTGGAGATGGACGCGGCGCCCAGGCTCACCGCCGCCCTGTCGCTTTTACGCCGCGAACCCGAGCGCGCTATGGCGAAATCCGCCTCATTCAAATTCGACGCGTTCACACCCGCTTTCGCTTAAAGGGGAAACATGAAATCGCGTTACACAAATCAACAAACAGCCCCTGACGACGCGCCGGAAATCGGTTACGTGCTGAAAGCCTTCGGCCGCACGTCGGAGACGTTCATCACCAACGAAATTCATCTGCTCGAATCGTTGGGCGCGAAGCTGACTATCTTCTCCATCAAAAAGCTGGAATCCCAGCGCCGGCACGGCGTCGTCAGCCGCGTCACATCGCCGGTCATTTTTTTGCCGGAAGCGGAGCCGGTCAACGAAACGGGCTTTCTGAAATGGCTCCTCCTGACGCTGCCGCGCTTCGCGCTCGTTCATCTGAAGCTCTTCAGCCTGCGTCCGATGAATTACCTGCTGACGTTGTTTGAGGCCCTGCGCTTTTGCTTTCGTTATCGTTCGCGAAGGTTCGTTCCGAAGAAGGTCTTCGTCAAAGAGTTCCTGCAAGCCGGGTACATCGCGTTCGAAGCGATGGAGGCGGGCGCGATCCGCCACCTGCATGCGCATTTCTGTCATGGCGCGACGACCGTCACGATGTTCGCCGGCCGGCTGTCCGGCCTGCCGTTCAGCTTCACCGCGCATGCCAAAGACATTTACCTCGACGAACTCAATCCCGGCGACCTGCTGTCGCTGAAGATGAGCCGGGCGAAATTCGTCGTCACTTGCGCCGGCGCAAACCGCCGGCGCCTCGAAAAGATTTGCCCGCCGCACACGCCGCTTCACACGATCTATCACGGGATCGACGCGTCGTTGTTCGAGCCGTCAGAAGACGTCGGCGACGCGGGCGTCGCCGGGCCTCAGGTTCCGCTCATCCTCTCAGTCGGGCGCATCGTCGAAAAGAAAGGCTTCGATTATTTGCTCAAAGCCTGTCACCGGCTGCGGCGCCAAGGACGCGATTTCAAATGTCTGATCGTCGGCGGGGCGGATAAACATTCCGAAACCATCGAACGGCTGATCGGCGAGTTGCGGCTCGAAGACACCGTAGCGGCGCAATCCTCCGTCACGCAGGAAGAACTGAAGCGGATTTACGAGCGCGCGACGGTCTTCGCGCTGCCATGCCTGGTGACGGACAACGGCGACCGCGACGGCATTCCGAACGTGCTGGTCGAAGCGATGGCGATGAAGCTGCCGGTCGTCTCCACGGACATCTCCGGCATCCCGGAACTGGTTCAATCGGGCGTCAACGGCCTCCTCGCGCCCTCGAGAGATGAAGTCCGGCTGGCCGAGGCGATCGCCGCGTTGCTCGACGATCCTGGCTTGCGGCGGCGCTTAGGCGCGGCCGCGCGCGCTCGCGTCCTCCATTCCTTCGATTCAAAACGCAACACCGTCTTTCTGAAGAACCTGTTCGTCGAATGCCTGAACGCGCAGTCTGACGCCGTTGCGACTACCGCCGAAAGCGAGGTCACGGCGCAGTGAAACAACAACCCGCTTCCACCCTGTTTCGCGCGCCGTTCGACAGCTGGTCGCCGGCTGAACTTCTCGCGCACTTTCAGCGGCGCGACGCGGTTCGTTATTTTCCGATTGTGGACGAGACACAGACCAGCCGCGCGAAGGTTGATCAGGCGCTGTCGAATCGCTTCGATTTCAACGAAGAAGCGTATGAGCTGCAGCCCGGCTTCGATTGGACGGCGAATCCGAGCGCGGACGTCGAATGGTTGATCCTGCTGCACAAGTTTTACTACGCGGCGGGATTGGGCGTCGCGTTCGACGAGACGAAAGACCGCCGGTACGCGCAAAAATGGGTCGAGCTGACTGACCACTGGATCGCCTCCGTACCGCTCGATTTCATGCCGAACGACGTGGCCGGACGCCGCATTCAAAACTGGATTTCGGCGCATTACTACTTCGTCACGCTGAACCGCGCGCCGGACGTCTCGCCGGATTTTTATCTGCGCTTTCTCGATTCGTTGCGCCGACAGATCGCGCATCTGAAAGCCGATCTGACGCCGGCGCGCAACCATCGCACCTTGGAGTTGTGGGCGATCTTCCTGACCGCCGTCGTCCTCCCGGAGTTTCGCGACGCGTCGGAATGGCTGGAATTCGCCAGGCGCGAACTGTTGGCGAACGCGCAAAGCGATCTGCTCTCTGACGGCGTGCAATGCGAATTGTCCACCGATTACCACCACATCGCGCTGCGCAACTTTTTGTACGCGATTCGGCTGGCGGCTCTGAACGGGATCGAGATGCCCGCGGAATTGCACGGTCTGATCCGGCGCGCGCTGGAGTTTTCGCTTTACGCGCACAAACCCGACGGGTGGATTCCGGCGCTGAGCGACGGCGACACCGGCAGCTTTCTCCCATTGCTCGAACAAGGGTATGAACTCTATGGCGATGAGGCGATGCGCTACGTCGCAACGAAAGGAAAACTAGGCCGCCCGCCCAGGGAAAGGTCGCGCGGGTTTGAGCAGAGCGGGTACTACATTCTGCGCAGCGGTTGGGGCGAGCGCGAACCGTTCGGCGACGAACGCTATTTGATCTTCGACTGCGGCCCGCTCGGCGCCGGCAATCATGGCCACCTCGATCTGCTCAGCTTCGAGATGTCGGCTTACGGCCAATCGCTAATCGTCGATCCGGGAAGATTCACGTATCACGAGCCGCCGCCCGACAGCTGCGAAACTAACTGGCGCGCGCTGTTTCGCGGGACGGGCTATCACAACACGGCGCTCGTGGACGGCAGGAACCAGACGCGCTACGAATTCCGCGAGCGCAAATTCAAGGTCATAGGCGAAGCGCCCCAACACGAGCTGAAAGCGTTCGTCAGCGGCGACGGCTTCGATTACCTGCACGGCGTCGCGAGGAGCCGCGAATACGAGGTCACGCACGAACGCAAGATCGTTTTTCTCTGCCCGGATTATTGGCTGGTTGTTGACCGGCTGCTGGCCGAAGCGCCGCATGATTACCAGCAACTTTTTCACCTGTCGGAACGCGCTTACGGCGAGACCTCGATGAGCGTCGAGCGCGGGACGCTTCTGATTGACGCGCCGAGCCTGGTCATTGCGCAAGCCGCCGAACCGGACGTTGCGCCGTCCATCGATGAAGGCTTCGTCTCGCCGGCTTACGGCGTGAAGCGTCCCGCGCCAGTTGTCAGTTTCGCGCGCCGGGCCGCCGGAGCCTGCTATCACACGATTCTTTATCCTTACAAAACCGACAGGCCGGAAATCACGGTAGAAAGGCTGCCGGTTCAATCCGGCGGGCGGACGTGCCCGGAAACCGAGGCCTCGGCCCTACGCGTCACCGTCACGGCTGGCGCCGAAAGCTTCAATGACCTGTTCCTGCTGATCCACAGGAAGGGCGATGAAGCATACCAATGCGGTTCGATCCGTTTTCGAGGCGGAGCGCTGCGCCTAAGAACCGATGGCGAAGGCAGGCGGCTACGACAACATCGATTAACTTAATGACAGCATATCGCCAACAAATCGTCGATCAAACACTGCCGCAACTCGGCGTCGCGCTGAGCCCCGCCGCGATGAGCGAAGTTTTCGCCGGCGCGCTTTTTCCCTCGGAACGGCTGCGGTCGCGCTATCAAGTTCTGGACTGTGAAATCATGCAAGCGCGGTACAAACCTGGGAAAAACTGCTTGCTCAGTTATCGCCTTTCGATCCGCGACGGACAAACGGCGCGGCGGCGCGAACAGATTCTGTGCGCGCGCTTTTACGGACCCGGCGGCAGTTCGTCGCGCTTCCTCAAGGCGCAATCACAATCGCTCGCGGCCACACAATTCGGGCCTCCAGTTTTTCATCTGCCCGATCTGGAGATGGTCGGCTGGGTCTTCCCGAATGACCGGAAGCTAGTGGGGCTGGCGCGTCTGACGAACGCGGAATGCCTGATGCGCGAGGTCCTGCCCCCCGTCATCGCCGAAGCGTTCGGCGACGGGTGGCGGGCCGACGCGTTGACCGAAGAGATCGTCCATTACGTCGCCGAACATGCCTGCACGGCGCGCGTGACGGTTCAATTGCGAAGCGCGGCGACGGGCCGGGCGCGAACGGCCGCGCTCTACGGGAAGACTTATTACAACGAAGACGGCGCCGAGACCTTCGCGCGAATGCGGGAACTGGCGACGTCCGAAGCCTGCCGTCAAGGGCGGCTGGCTCTGGCGCGGCCGCTCGCCTATGACCGGGAGAACAAGACGCTCTGGCAGATGGGCTTGCCCGGCGCCACGCTCTACGACCAGGCGCCCGGCGGCCCGCCGTTTATCGAGACGCTGAAACGCGCGGCCGGCGCGCTCGCCGCGCTGCACCAATCGCCGGTCTCCTGCCGGCGCAAGGTCGGAATCGCAGACCTGCTCGCCAGGTTCGACGAAGTCGAACGGATGGTCGCGCTCACGCGCCCTGAGAACCTGCCGAAATTGCGTTCGTTAATCGATCGTCTCAAACGCCAATCGCAGCAAATCGGCGCGCGACCGGCCGTGACGCTGCACGGCGATTTACATCTGAAGAATTTCTTCGTCGCCGGTCAGGAGATCGCCTTGATTGATCTCGACAACCTCTGCCTGGGCGATCCGTTGATGGAGTTGGGGAGCTTCATCGCCAGCCTGCATTATCGCAACCTGCTGCCGGAAAGGCCTGCGCAACGCGGACGGGCGCCGGCCGACGCCTTCGTTCGCGCTTACGCAGAGTCGGCTCCCTGGGCAGTAACTGATTCGATCTTGAATTGGTATGTGGCGGCGGCGCTGATTGCCGAACGCGCGTTCCGTTGCGTGACGCGGCTGAAATCCGGGAGGCTGACGATGTTGGACGAGATCATCACGCTGGCGTATCAAGCGGCGGCGCCGGAGACACTCATTACATACCGAGAGGCGTCGTTATGAAGAAGAGGGCGATGTTTTATTGCCAGAGCGTTTTGGGGATGGGGCATTTGATTCGCAGCGCGGAGATCGCGCGCGGACTGGCTGACAATGGTTTTGAAGTCTCCTTTTTGTATGGCGGCGAGACGGCCGGCGGTCTTGAACTGCCCCCGTCAATCGCCGTCGTCAACCTGCCGCCGATCAAATCGGACGCGGAGTTCCGCGAGATTTGCGCGGCGGACGGCTCGCGCGATCTGGAAGAGATCAAAGAGGCGCGCCGGCGGCGTATCCTCGCAGAATTCGCCCGCTTTCGACCTCAGGTGTTGATCATTGAGTTGTTCCCTTTCGGCCGCAGGAAATTCGCCTTCGAGCTGATCCCGCTGCTCGAACGGATCAGCGCCGGCGGACGCGCGACGAAAGTCGTATGCAGCCTGCGCGACATCCTGGTGAGCAGGCGCGATCAGGCGGAGTTTGAGGACCAGGTTTGTAATTTGATGAACAGGTATTTCGATCTGCTGCTGGTTCACGCCGACCCGCGGTTCCAACGGCTGGAAGAAAGCTTCCCGAGCGCTCGACGAATTGAATGCCCGATTCGCTATACCGGCTTCGTCGTTCAGCGCGGCGAAAAATGAGATGACGCGGCGCCGAATCAATCAGGAGAGGAACATCATCGTCAGCATCGGCGGGGGACGAGTGGGTTGCGAGCTGCTGGAGCTCGCAATCGCCGCGAGCGCGCTGATCAAGGAGAGGCTGCCGCACCTGATGCTGATCTTCACCGGCCCGTATCTGCCCGAAGAACAGTTCATCAGGCTCAAAAGGTTGGCGGCCGGCAGTTCGCAGATCACCATCGAACGCTTCACCGCGAGCTTTCTGTCTCGCCTCGAACAGGCGGACCTCTCGATCAGCATGGCCGGTTACAACACCTGTATGAACATTTTGACGACTGGGGTCCGCGCCCTGGTCTATCCCTTCACCGGCGCCGACAACGAAGAGCAAGAGCAGACGATTCGGGCGAATAAGCTGGAGGAGCTTGGCGTAGTGTCAGTCATCCGGGATTACGAGCTTGAGCCACAACTTCTGGCCGAACGGATAATTCGCTGCTGCGGGCCGCAAAATCGCGCCCTATGCCCATCGCTCGATCTGCGAGGCGCCGAGAAGACCGCCGCGATCATCACGGAGTTGCTCGGAGAGAGCGCGGTCGGCGCCGGAGGGAATGCGCAATGAACGAGCGACTGATAAATGCCTTGGAGGAATCGCAAGCCGAAGCGCGCATGATCGACATCTTCTTTCGCGACGACGATGTTGACGATGACGAAGACAGTTTGCGGCTGCTGCTCGACCTGTTCCTCGCGCTGCGAACGCCCGTCAACCTGGAGGTGATTCCCGGATCGCTGACTGAGGCGGCGATCAGGACGTTGCGGCGGTATCCTCCGTCGCTCGTCGAACTGAATCAGCATGGCTGGCGACACGTCAACCACGAATGCGAGGGGAGAAAGTGTGAATTCGGCGCGAGCCGCAGTTACGAACAACAGCTCGAAGACCTCGCCAACGGACGGCGGCGAATGGATGAGGCTTTCGGCGACGGCTGGTCGCCTGTCTTTACGCCGCCATGGAATCGCTGCGGCGAAGAAACCTTTCGCGCTCTCGATCAGTTGGGCTTCGCGGCGCTTTCGAAAAGTCATGACGGGCGTCCGGTCACCGGTCACAAGTTTCGGGAGATTTCAATCACGTTCGATCCGTATCGCTGGAAGGGGGAACCGGCGATGAAATCTCCCGAATCTATCATCGAGGAACTGGCCACGCAGATGAAGGAACTCGACACGATCGGGATTATGTTGCACCACAAGGTCATGGACTCGACCGCCTTCTCCCTGGTGAAGCGATTGATCGAAACGTTGCGCATTTACCCCGGAGTTCGATTCCATACTTTTCAGAGCCTGCTGTCCCTGGGAGCGCGCGCCTAAAGTTTCTACAGAAGTCCGGGATTACTCTTCGTCTCGGAGGGACGACGGATATTAGCCGGTGGAGAAACCACCGGATGAGATCAAAAACATCCATTCAGCCCCGGAGGGGCGACAGATCAATCTCGGTCTGTCGCCCCTCCGGGGTTGGGAAGGGATTCCCCACTGGTCCCGGTGGTTTCTCCGCCGGCTAATATCCGCTGCGCCTCCGGCGCAAGGACTTGTGCAGAAACAAATGGCGGGCGCGTCCTTGCGCGCTCCGGTCTCGATGAAGAGGAGATCACCGGAAGCCGGAGCGCACAAGGACGGGCGCTCGCTCCTATAGCGTTTTTCACTTGAGTAATCAGGCATAACAAAAACGGGGGCATGGGGATCACGGGGATGTTTATAGCGCTTTGCGACTCAGTGTAGGGGCAGACCTGCGTGTGGGGCCCCGGCGGTGATACGCAAACCCAATCCAGGGCTCAGTGAAGGGGGGCAGACCTGCTTGTCTGCCCCGGCGGTGATACGTAAACCCAATCCGGGGCCCCACACGCAGATCTGCTCCTGCCGTACACGCTATAGCGAATCGATCCAGTTTTGCTCTTCCCCGTGATCCCCGCGCCCCCCGTGGTTGATTCAATCTGAACATTCAAATCGAAGACGCTATAGGCGAGGGGAACAAGATGCGAAGAAAGGTTCCAAACAGATTTCGACGAATTGTGAAGGCGCACCTGCGCCGTGTGAAGGGCGGACTGTGTCTGGCGGCTCTATGCGCGATCGGCTACACGCTGGCGGAACTGCTGGCGCCCTGGCCGTTGAAGATCATCTTCGATCACGTGCTGCTGGAAAAACCGCTTCCCCCGTCTCTCGCGATATTGAACGGCGCGCTGCAAAGCGGCAAAAGTTCCGCCATCGTCACGATTTCATTCGGCATCCTGTTGATCGCCGCTTTCAGAGCCGCGTTCGCCTACACGCAGCTTTATCTGACCTCACGCATCGGCCACCAGATGGTCTACACGCTGCGCCGCGAATTGTTCGCGCACCTGCAGCGGCTCTCACTCTCATTTTACAACCGCGCGCGGTCGGGTGAGTTGCTGACCAAAGTGACCAGCGACACCCACATGTTGAAGGATGTCTTCTCGGAATCGGCGCTCAGCTTCGTCTCGCAGCTGCTGACGCTCGCCGGGATGTTCACTGTGCTCTTCCTGATCAACTGGCGGCTGAGCCTGATCGTGACGGCGACCTTTCCGATCCTCTGCTACACGATCTTCACTATCTATCGCCGTATCAAAGCTTCGGCC
>Ga0209382_10005675_pt1 | contig 16204 bp, 14 predicted proteins | sample SoiMetdeltSBSDD5_FD_187599 | JGI IMG/M metagenome (GOLD analysis project Ga0209382, IMG submission 187599) | Bulk soil microbial communities from a Populus tree surrounding site in Tennessee, USA - Soil MetaG P. deltoides SBSDD5 (SPAdes) (version 2) | ecosystem: Environmental > Terrestrial >...
TGATCGAAGGCAGCTTCGCGGACGAGATCGGGGTGCAGGTGGGCGACACGATCCTGTCGATCAACCGTAAGCCCGTGGCCGGTGTCGAGGATATCCGTAAAATCCAGTCGGCGCTGAAGCCCGGCGACCCGGTGGCGTTCCGTATCGCGCGATCGAATCCGCTTTCCCGCCGCGGCGCCGCGACCGACTACACGGTGTTTTTCCTGGCCGGCACGCTGCCGAAGGACTGACGGCCGCGGAGGCGGAGGGGCTGGACACAGGTCGGCGAACTCTCCTACACTTGAGTTGTTCTTCCTGCAGAGCGGGAGTAATTCAGTGGTAGAATGCCAGCTTCCCAAGCTGGACGTCGCCGGTTCGACCCCGGTCTCCCGCTCCAAAAAATCAACCGCTTCCAGACTCCGCTTCAAAGATTTGCTCCTCTTTTGCTCCAATTGCATAATCTGAGCGGCTTTTCCAACGCTGAAACAGCCGCCTGCCGCCTGTTCAACGACACCCGAGTATAGGTGTTCTGGTTCACATCCACCGAGTGCCCCATTTGTTCGGCGCGCACCTGGGGATCAATTTCCAAGTCCGTTAACAGACTCAAATGGGTTCTCCTCATGACGAGAAAGTTTGCCCACTCCATCCCCACGGACTTCAGGGATGGAAGGAAACTCCGACGCCAACAATTGTCAACGTCTCAGGCCGGTGAAAATCGCCAACCCGCCAATCGCCTTCTCGCGGGGACCAAGCACCGAAAAGAATCGGGGTACGTCATCGAAATCCATGACGCGCGAGTCTCCCCGATAGGCACTTGGAATGTGCAGATCCTCGGCCGGATTCGAGGCGACAACGCCTTTGGCTGCTGCCGCCAAGGAGCGGCTGGTCGCAGGAAGAGTGACTCCAGTGGATGACGCTGTTGACACGATCTTGGTCAACTGATCGAGCCGGGCTGCCTTATCCGGGAGTGTCAAAGCCTTTCTGATGCGATTATCTAGGATGCGGGCCTGGATCGAGTCTGAGGACATCAAGAATAGTAGTAGGACGCCAGCGAATACGAGCTCTCTCCGACCGAGGCCAAATTCGCGCCAAGAAATCGATGTTGAAGCCTCATACACCCTTGATCGTTCCCTGAACGGCCAACAGGTTTTGACCACATATGTGAGCATAGAGACTGCCGCGACACCAAAGCGGCATAGCCTATCTCTTCCACTTGGTGAGTAGCCACGGAAAGCAAACGACGTCCTGCGGCGAGCAACTCCTCCTTGACTGTTGGGCTCGTCTCCTTATGTACCCGTCAACGACTCCATTGTTTCTATGCTCGCCGGCCACTGTTGAGATCGTCGGGGCATGGTTTTGCGCGCCGAGCAGGTCCTTCCCCTTTGGCTTTTTACTCTTCTTTTTGGCCAATCAGTTTCCCTCTTCTGACCCGCGCTGCGTCGGCGGACACCCGTGCTGGCAACCTGAAAAAAAATTGAGTCCGGATGTGACCGAGCACTTGCGAATGGACAGACTCTATCACCGCTCGCGGGCGAGCAGAGATGTTTGTGTGGTTTTCATCCGTGGATTGTTCGGAATCTCCTGATGAAGCCTGAAAGGCTGATGATGAGCACGCGGCCTCGCCTTTCTTTAGAGTTTCTTTATCAGAATTTCTTTCTTCCTTCAGGGTGGTAACTTTTTTGCCCCCTCCAGGGAAACCTTCTTGCCCCCTCAGCCTCAACTTGGAGCGCCAGGCTTGCCCTGGTTCTCGCGCTCAAGATGGCCCTTCTCGATCAATTTGTCGATGGCCTCATCAAGTTATCGGACTTGTTCGTGGCGGCTGAAACATATCACTCCCAAAATGTCGGTATGCCGTTGGCGGGCCACAAAACCGCCGAACCAGCGGGACTAACGGCACGAGCGACGATGGTAGAGCTTTGTAAGCCAATAAGCCTATTGGTTTCAATGCGGCTCTCCGTCGTCAACTTTTCAAGTCCCACCTCCGGGACCACCCGACTGGTTACACCGGCTCACTGCTTCGTGGCAGAACTACGCTCGGTTTCTCGCAATTCCACCGCTCGGCGAATCGTACCGGAATCGAATACTTTCAGATCCTGATTGATGGCCTGAAAGTGCAACTGATCGCCGTCGATCTCCATCAGAACGAAACTGCGATCACGGGCGTTTCCCGCGGCCGTGATGTCAGTTCGCGCAATTCCGTCCCTCCGCAGTTTGGCCGAAGCACCCACAATGAAATACGTGATGCCGGACTGCGGTTTCATGCGCTCGTAAAAGTGCTCATGGCCAGTGAGAACAAGTGAAACCTGGTACTTCACGAATAATGGCTCCAGAACCGCGCGTGTGTTGAGGGAGGGGCCGTGCCTCTCCCCGGATGAATAAAGCGGATGGTGGAAAAAACAGATCTTCCACTCACTGCCGGATTGTTTCAACGCATCCTCCAGCCAACTCAATTGGCGTGCATCCACGTAATTGCTGTCGAGGGCAAAAAAACGAACTCCCATGCGCGGGCGGAAAGTGTAATAACGCTGGCCGTTCATGTTGAAGTTCTTGTAGTTGATTTGCGTGGGTTCGTCGTGATTCCCCAGCGAGGCATAGAACTTAACGCCGCCGTCCAGCAACGCTTTGTAAGGCGCCTCAAATTTTCGCTGGTAGTCTCTCGGGCTCTCCCCTCCGTAGATGTTGTCCCCCATCATGACGGCAAATTCGAAAGGAAATGTCCCGCGGGCTTCGGCAAGGCGTGCAGCCGTTCGGGTCGCTGCCCGGTCCCCGGTGCCGGTATCGCCAATGACGGCAAACCGCAATGAGTCTTTTCCGACGGGAGGGCGCACCTGTGCCCATGCCGTGGCGATGAAAATAGCAAAAATCAATTTTTTGAACACGGCTGTTCTCCTATGGCAATGCGTTCGGCAGTAAGTCCAGAATCAGCCGGGTGTCAGCATCATAGAGAATCATGGTCTTACCCACAAACCGGTATTCAATGCCTTTCGGTAATTGCGGAAGGCGGAGCAAGACAGTGGGAGGCACCGTGGACAGTGGCGCCTCCTTGGGATAGAGGACATTCACCTTCGGCACGAACGGCGTTCCCTCGGCCGTGGGATTCCCTTGTTTCGTAACCTTTCTGGCCGACGATCCGGCGGGGCCTTTCAACTCGCTTCGTATCACGCGGCGAATCTGTTCGGCGGTTTCGGGAGTAAACAGGTCACCCTGCCGCGCCGATGACCGCGCTTCACGAACGGCGTTAGCCGCTGCGAGCTTGCGAGCTTCTATCAGCTGAGCGTCATCTTTCTTTACCGGCTCGGCGAACCCTGAGACGACCTTCTCTTTTAACTTCACGTATTCCGCAAGCCGCGAGTCAAACTCTTTGCTTGGCGCAATGGGTTTCACATCGCCCGCCGTGGAAATAAGGAAGGTGGTGAGAAGTCCGATAAAAACCAAAACTTGCATCATGGCTCTCACTCCTTTTCTGTTGCTTACCGGCCAGCGGCAGTTGGCATAGATTTCCGCCGCACGGCCGCCGTTGCATACTGCGCGAGAATTTTGTCGCGCCGCAGAATTAGATTCTTCGTAATCCACGCCGCCGCTTGCGGGTCACTATACTGGCCCGTTTCGACGATGGCCGCAATATCGGAGTCCGTAAAAGCGGCGATCTTGGACGACGCCCAGGAAAGATCTTCGGGCAATCGGTTTTCAAACGCTGGATTGGGATAGTTTGGCTTCCATTTCGCCGGATCAAACGCCTCTGCCTCGAATGCACCCACCGCCGGCGACTTGGAGTGCTGGACACGCGCCCACTTAGGGACGTACGCTCCCAACGTCGCAATCTGAATGAGCGATGGCCTGAACTCGATCAAATGTTCGTGACCCTGGCGAGCGCTCTTGGCTTCATGCGTGGCACTTCCCAACGTTGCTCCGAAGTCGATCAGATGGTGGCGCACATGGCGGATCCCGCCTTCGGTCACGACCATATCCAAACTGTTTCCGCTTTTGGCATCGGTATGATTCAGCCAGGCGCTGAAGAGGTAAAGTCCTCTCAGCTCGCGCCGATGTTCGTGCGGAATTTGGTCGTTGGGGTCGTCGGCGCGGCGGCCGTGAAAGAGAAAAGGACCGACGGGTTCGCCGTCCAAGAATTTCGAAGCCATCGCGCGAATCCGGCCGTCCTTTCCTTTCCTGAGCCGCGCCAGCGCCTTCTTTAACTGGCGTGGAGCAAGGGCAGCTTGCGAGCCTTGCTTCAGCACTAGTTTTGTGGCGTCGAAATTCACGATGTAGTTTTCCGGAACATAGTAGCCGAGGGCATGGAAGAACTTGGAACTCACTACATCCGCGCCGCTGGCAAGTTCCGGAAAATCGTAAGGATCGAATTTGATTAGGAACTTACGTCCCGCGGTATCCACGATGACGAACCCGGGAGTAATTCCCTCCGTTTTCGCGGAAATGATCGTCCAATGGCCGGATTCGGAGGGCGGCGTAGAGTTCCCAGGGCCGCGTTGCAACTCGCTCCGGCTCATACGCTGTTTGGCGTGGCGATTAACGTACCAGGCCGAATCGGGCACCTCGCCATCGGGAAGGACGCCCTTAGCAGGAATCGTCTCATCTTCCGAGTGGCGCTCACCCTGATGGCCAAACGTATTCCCAAAGAATTCCTTGAACTCAGAGACAGCCTGCGGTTGGATTTTGCCAACGGATACCAGCTTAGAGGGACTGCTGTCCGGCTCGGCGGCCAGCCAACAGGGCGCGAGTAGCAGGGCCAGGGTCAGTAGTTGTCTTGAAACCGAAGCCATACCTGGCATCCTTCCCGGCCGCATCCGGTATCCACTCTCATGAACACCGATTGGCGCAGGTTGAACCTGACGCCGCCGCCATAGCTTGTCAGAAGTCCAGACAGGTTGATGTCCCGGCGGTCCGGAAAGACCTTACCCGCGTCGGTAAACAGGGCCATCTCCATGCCGGTCGAGACTTTCCATCGATATTCCGCATTGAAAAACATCGCATTGTTGTCATAGAAGCGGAAGTTCCGGAATCCGCGCAGAGTCTCCGGGCCTCCTAACGTAGGTTGCAGAAAGAACGGTACAAGGCCTCTCGATGTATCGCTGAACGTCCCGTGAGCCCGCAGCGCGATCACTCTTTGCTCGTTGAAGAACTGGACAAACTGGCGGAGATCCACGTCAAGCCTGCGAAAAGAGTAGCGGCCGAAATTTTGATCTACATAGTTGTTCAAGCGTGCGCTATAAATTCCTCCTCTCCGAGGGCTGGTCTTCTGATCCGTGTAGTCCACTTCGGCAAACGCTCCCGTGGTTGCGAATTCATTGCGGAGAGCGAAGCCGGGCACCGTCCTAGGCGGAAACTGTAATTCGATGCTTGGATACTCGGAGCTTGTGCCCGCCAAGGTGTCCGCTCGTTCGTATCCCCCGGTCAATCCTAAACGAAGAATGCGGACGGGCCGGATTCCGGAACTTAGTTCGACCTTGCTGCTCTTCAGCCTAAAGTTACTCTCGTTGCTTCGGCCGGAATTCTGGCCTTGCCCGAAATAGCGAAGTTGCGGGTAATCACGATAAGTCGCCAACGCATCCACAAATATTCGGCCACCGGCAAGCCTCGGAAGGGCCAGTTCTGCGTCGGTATGTATATACCGCCTGACCGAGATTCGACCCGAAGTGCGCAACAACACCTGACCGTCCCACGGGTCCCCAGCTCGGTATTCGATGCCTCCGGCAGGACCAGACGATAAGACTGGTGAACCTATTTTCGGCCGGAATCCATGCGCCCCACGAAGCAACTTGAGCACGGGCATTCGGCTCGCGTTATTTATCGCGCGGTCAATCGTGGGCGCTTCGTCCGTCTCCAACTGCGGCGGACGGGATTTTTCAAGAGCGGTGCCGGCATACACTCGCTCACCTTCTTCGGCCCATAACTTCATGACCACACAAAGAGATATGAGGCAAACCCTCCACATAGACGATTACGCCTCCAGGGGTGAGGGAGCAATTGGCGCTCCAAAGACGGCGAAAACACGGGTGATCAATCATTTCAGAGGGGTTAGCCCTGAACTCATGTAAAGGAAAGTCGAAGGAGGGAATTATTTACGCACGACTCTTCCCAGAGGGTGATTTTAGGTGTGAGGGCTAACACTCCGCGCATGGAGGAGCTTTGTGCGCATGCTGATGCAGGTCAAACTTCCACTTGAACCCTCCAACTCCGCGGTGCGCGACGGCTCCGCGGGGCGCCAAAATTCAAAAGATTCTCGCTGAGCTCAAACCTCAAGCCGTATTCTACGCGTCCGTGCAGTTTCGTCCCGTCATGTGCGCGAGTTAAACGACTACGGGCCGAAGTGGACCTGGATTCGCTCAGCGAATGTTCAAGAACTAAAACCAGGTTGGTGCGATGGCAGCGGTAATCGATGCCAGCAGAAATGTTCAATCGAACCTGATGCTGGTGGAAGAAGCTGGAATCTACAGATTTGTATGGCGGGGACGACGGGGCTCGAACCCGCGACCTCCGACGTGACAGGCCGGCGCTCTAACCAACTGAGCTACGTCCCCGCTAAGGGGTGGTGGGCGCGCCTAGCATTAGCGAAGCGCACTCCTTCCAAAATAGCATGGGATCCCGGATTCGTGCCACTCCACTGGCGCTGGCTGCTGGTCTGGTGGATCGTCACGGACGCGGGCGATTGGGCGGAGGCGCCGGAGGCCGAAACAAGATCACCGGAACGCGCGCCGCGGGCACTCTTGCCATTTCCTCGCTGAGCAACGGCGTCCGCGGATCGGCCTTGATGGCCGCCTGGTAATTCTCGATCGCCTGAGTCACGTACTCGCGGTTACGGCCGCCTGTCTCCATGGCCTTTTCGCTATACATGTGAGCCACCATGTAGTGGTAGTAGGCAGTGGCCTTATCGACCTTTTCATTGGCGGCAGGTGAGTTGGAATTCTCCTGCCCCCATGCGACGGTTCCCGTGGCCATAAAAATGGCCAAGACTAGCTTGAACATTCGCTCCCCCTTGTGGTGCTGAACCTTTCCAGTATATCGGCATGATCCACCAAAAAACTTGACACAATCGAAATTTATTTCGCGCAGTTTCGGTAACAGCAGGATCAGGAGGAACATGCGACCGGTCTCCCTGTTTTTGGCCGCCTCTCTGCTTCAGGCGCTCCCCTTGACGCAGCAATTTGGCACTTTTCTCGGCGGCAGCACGGCCGACCTCGCACAATATGTCCGCGCCGATTCCCAAGGCAACATCGTAGTCGCCGGTCTCACCGGCGTGGGCGGCATTCCCGTGGTCAACGCGACACCCGTCGGTCCGTCCCGCGCCGACCGGCTCTTCGTCGCCAAGTTTTCGCCGCAAGGCCAATTGCTATGGTCGAACTACTACGGCGGAAACAACCGCGAATTCCTGCACACTCTCGCCGTTGACTCGAACGGCAACGTCTATCTCGGCGGGCGCACGATGTCCACCGACTGGCCCAGCGCGACCGATTCCGGCAAGAGCTTTCTGCTGGCGCTGAGCCCCACCGGCACGGTCCGCTACGCCAAAACCTTCGACGAGGTCGACCGAATCTGGGCCATCGCCGTCGCCCCCAACGGAACTATTTACGCCGCCGGGCAGTGCATCACGTTTCGGGATCCGGTAAACGGCTTCCAACCGAATTACGGCGGCGGCGAATACGATGCCTTCTTCTTCACACTGAATCAGTCCGGCACCGTTTTGACGCGCTCCTACTACGGCGGCAACGGCAACGACGAAATCTGGGACATGAGCATCGAGCCGGGCGGCAACCTCAGCGTAGCGGGCGTGAGCAGTTCCACGAATCTCCCTGCTTCCGGATTCCCCGCGCTGGGCGGCACGATCAATCTCGCCCCCGGCAGGATGTTCTATGCGAGCATCGACCTCCCCGCCAAGCAGGTGGTCTTCATTCGCAACATTCCGGCCTCGACCGGCCGGCCTTATCGCGTTCACGCAGGCAAGACCGGCGTCTGGATCGCCGGATTCGCCGGGCCCAATCTTGCAGTCACCGGAAACGCCTGGCAATCGACGAAGACCAACGACGAGGACCACTTCCTGGTGCGCATCAACTACCAGGGCGGGAACATCGGCTATGCGACCTACGCGCATCCGGTGCAAGTCGGATTTGGTCCGGGACTGACGATCGACGAGAATGACCGCGCCTTCATGACCGGCTACCTCCAGGGCCCGCCGCAATCCAATCCATGGCGCGTCTCGAGCGATGCGCTTCAACCCCAGCATGGCGGGGCGACCGGCGATGCTTACCTGTTGGTGGTGGAGCCCAACGGCACGGTGGATCACGCGACTTTTCTCGGCGGGCCCGGCCTCGAGCGCGGCAGCGATGTCGCCGCCCTCGGTGGAGGGAAGTTCGCCTGGCTGGGAACTGCCTTCGCGGACGGGCTTCCGGTAACTTCGGCGGCTGTGCAATCGCAGACGCGCGGGCAAGGGGATTTCTGGCTCGGCATCTATCAGCTTGGTACGCCACCTGTAACGCCTCCCGTGAGTCCTCCGCCGGTGACGACGCCCACGCTCACTGCCAACGCCGTCGTGAACGGCGCCAGCTTCCAAGGCGGCGGCGTCGCGCCCGGCGAGATCGTGACCCTCTACCCGCAAAATGCCGGACCGGACACGCTTGTGGGTGTCCAGCTTACGCCGCAAAACACGGTGGCGACGCTCATCGGCGAAACGCGAGTGCTCTTCGACGGTGTCGCGGCGCCCATGCTCTACACGAGCAAGGGTCAGATCTCGGCAATCGTGCCGTATGGAGTGGCTGGACGCGCGACCACCTCGGTAGAGGTCGAGTACAAAGGCGCAAAATCGGCGGCTGTTTCCGTGCCGGTGGCGCCGACCTTCCCAGCGCTGTTCACGACCGACGGGAAGCAAGCAGTCGCGGCCAATGGAAACTCCTGCTGCAACTCGCCGAGTTCAAAAGTCGCCGCGGGAGGCGTGCTCGTGCTGTACGGTACCGGCGAAGGCGAACCGGCTCCCATTCCGATTGACGGTTCGGTTTCCAACTACGCGACGTTGGCAGACTATCCACGGCCGAAGCTGCCAGTATCCGTCATTGTCGGCGGCAAGCCCGCGACGATCCTGTACGCCGGCGCCGCACCGGGTTTGGTGGCCGGTGTCATGCAGTTGAACATACAACTCGCGCCGGATACGCCTTCGGGAGACGCCGTGCCGATTGTTCTTCAAGTGGGCAATGCCACTTCGCCCGCCGGTGTGACGGTGGCCGTGCAGTGACTACCGCGCCAGGCCGGCTGCTGCATCGACGCCATAGAAGAACTCTTCGCGCGTGATCTTGCCACCCGCTACCGTATACACGGCGATCTCCGCGACGCTCATCCGCTTGCCGGTGGCCTTCGGAGTGATATCGAAGACAAAGTTGACGGCGAAGCGGTCGTGCAAGATGTAAGGCCCGGTGCAGGAAGCGCCGTGGATCTCGTGCGCGCCCGCCCATCCGGCGCTCTTTTCAATCACGGCAGCTTTGCCGGCGGTCTCAAATGAACCGTTGGGACGCGGCGCAGCCTCGACACTTACGATGTTGTCGGCGTACAGCTCCTTCATCGCGTCAAAATTCTTAAACTGGCTGCAAAGCTCGACAAATCTGGCGGCAACTTCCGATGTAGTCATGACTCATGATACCTAGGTGCAAGCTGCGTCCCTACCCCCGATTGAGGTATAGACTCTCCCTATGCGCAAACTCGTGCTTGTCGCCGCCTTGTCTCTGGCCGCCTTCGCTCAAGACACTACGAACTTTCCTGTTTTCGGCAAGATTGTCCGCCTCGATCCGCGGCTGGATCAACTGCTCGGAACCGACGCGAAGCTGGAAATGATCTCCTGCTGCTTCGACTGGTCGGAAGGTCCGACGTGGGACCGCAAGGGCGGATTCGTGCTTTTTTCCGATATTCCGCGCAATTCGGTAATGAAGTGGAAAGAAGGCGAGGGCATCAGCTTGTACCTGAAGCCTTCCGGCTACACGGGCGCGGTTCCTTATGGCAAAGAGCCGGGATCGAACGGCCTATTGATGGATGCCGACGGAAGGTTGTACTCAGCCGAACACGGTGACCGGCGCATCTCAGTTCTCTATCCCGATGGCGGAAAGCGCACGCTCGCCGACAACTATCAGGGCAAGCGGTTGAACTCGCCGAACGACCTGGCGAAGCACTCTTCGGGTGCAATCTACTTCACCGACCCGCCCTACGGTTTGCCCGATAACGTGAACGACAAGCGCAAGGAGCTCGACTTCCAGGGTGTCTATCGCGTGACGCCCGACGGCAAGCTGACGCTGCTCACCAAAGAGTTCACGCGTCCGAACGGCATCGCGTTTTCACCCGATGAAAAGACGCTCTATGTGGCGCAGTCCGATCCGGCTAAAGCCATCTGGAAGGCGTTTCCGGTGAAGGCGGACGGCACCATTGGCGAGGGAAAGGTGTTGGCCGACGTCACCTCCATGGTGGGAAAGATGAAGGGACTTCCGGACGGCATGAAGGTGGACAAGGCGGGCAACCTGTGGGCGAGCGGTCCTGGCGGCATTCACATCATGGCGCCCGACGGCAAGGCGCTGGGGCGCATCGAAACGGGAGAGGCGACGGCGAACTGCGCGTTCGGCGAGGACGGCTCCACGCTCTTCATCACCGCCGATATGTACCTCGCGCGCGTTAAGACTCGGACGAAGGGGGCTGGCTGGTAGGCGGCGCATCGGGAGCCTTCCCGCCCATAACGCCCGACTTTTCCGCCTTCTCCTTGGCCCAATGCAGGAGGCGTTTGATTGGCGGAAAGTAGTCGCCCAGAATCACCAGGCCGGGGATCAAGAATACCCAACCCGGCATGATCGGCAGGATCAAGCCGGCAATGCCGACAAGAACGAGGACGACACCAAGGCCCACTCGCAGCGCATGACGCATATCGAAAAAAGACGAGGGACCACCAAAGGCCTCCCCGCCTCTATTATGGTCTGACTCTCATTACGCGCTTTGCGTTTCGCGCGCTTATCTGGGAGCGGGGACCGGGAGGATTCCTAGTTTTTCCGCAATACGCCGCGCGCGCGGTTCGTTGTGGAGCGGCCGCAGGCGGCCTTCGACCATCAGGTAGACGATACTGGGGTCCTTGCGTGTATAAGCTCGCTCCAACCAGTGGAGAGCCTTCTCCTTTTCGTTCATGCCGCAATAGATGAGCGCGAGGCCGTATTCGCGGACCAGTCCATTGGCAACCAACTGCTCCATGTCGCGGGCTACCTTGGCGGCCTCGGCGTGCCGCCCCATTACCCCGAGCACATTCCCGATCGCGGGCAAGGCTCGGGTGTCGCGCGGCCGGCGCTTCAGGATGTCGCGCAGAATGGCTTCGGCCTCGGGGTAGTTTTCCTGGCCTTGGAGGATGAGCGCCTTCAGCCAATGTGCTTCTTCCAGGCGCGGGCTTACCGAGAGCGGAAGCTGAAGCAGTTCAAGAGCGCGATCCCAGTTTTCCTCGGTGTAGAACAGAAGGGCTTTCTGGATGAGCAGCCGGGGCTCATCGGGCGACATGGAGATGGCGCGGTCAATTTCGGCCATCGCCTTCACGGGTTGACCGAGGATGCGCAGGACGTCGCCATAGACGCGCATCAGCCGCGCATCGCGTGGCTTCAAATCGACCGCACGGCGAAAGGAGGCTTCGGCGCGCACGGGGTCGAGGTCGCGGAAGAGCTCGAGCGTGGCCAAACTGCCGTAGCCCTCGGCAGACGTTTCGTCGGACTCGATCGCCTTCCACGACGCCGCTTTCCCTTTGGCGATGAACTCGCCGGTACGTTCCGGATCGTAGTCGGCGCAAAGTTCGTAGGCATGCGCAAGGAAAACCCAGGCCTGCGTGAAATCGGGCTTTTGTTTCACGGCGAATTCGAGTTTGGCCACTGCCTGCTCCATCGCCGGCGGAATTCCGCGCGTTGACGACGTCTGGCGGATGTCCTGCTTCATGAGCGTCGTGGCTTCGAGGAATGCATCGAGCGCGGCGCCGGTGGGCGGGGTGCGGCCCTTCGACCTCCATTCCGCGCGGCCTAGCGTGCGCGAGCGAATCTGTTCCACAACCTCAACGGCTAGGGAGCGCTCCAATGCGAGCAGATCGCCGGCGGGCCGTTCGTAGGTTTCAGCCCACACGTGATATCCATCGCGCGAGCTGATCAATTGCATGGTGATGAGGTAGCGTTCGGCAACGCGTCTGACGCTCCCCTCCAGGAAGTAGGCCACGCCGAGATCTCTCCCAACGCGGGCCAGGTCGACGGCCTTGCCTTTGAAGGATGACATCGTGGTGCGGGCGAGAACCTTGAGGTCGCCCGAAGACGCCAGACGGGCCGTCAGCTCTTCGGTCAACCCGTCGCAGAGGGCATCTTCGGCGGGTTGACCTGTCAAGTTCACCAGAGGCAGGACGGCGTAGGAGCCGGCATCAATGCTGGGCCTACGGCTGAAGTTCCAATAGGTGAGAGAGCCTGCCACCAGAAGGATCGCCATGGCCAGCCCCGCTCTCCATGGCAGCCGTTTGACGGGCTTCGCCAAGGGCGGAAACGACGAAGCGGTAGTTTCGGATTCGTGGGTTGGCGCCGCGGGCTCGACGGTGACCCTGGTGATGCGCGGACGGTAGGCGCCGAGCGGCAATTCAATTCGAAGATCGGTTTCCCGTCCAGGACCCTCGTAGTATTCTCCTAGCCGTTTGCGCAGCCGGCTGGCCTCGACGCGGACGATGGAGTCCGATTGGGGATCATATCCCGACCGCCGGTCATAAACTTCCATGGCAATTGAATATTCTTTAATTTCATCGCCTTTTCCCTGTAAAGTTTGTTCGACAATATAGCGCAAAAATCCGCTCAGCCGCGCGGATCCGGCAAAGGATGACGATTCCAAAATGCCGACCAAGTGGGCGCGAACATGGTCCGAGAAGGCTTCCGAGGGATTACCGGAGTCTGCCATCCTAGTCGAAATATCATACTCCTCAATGATCGTTGGGGCAGTAGAGGACTTGGTGAATCCGCCCAATGTTCGTCTTTTATTCGTGAATATTTCGCGTTGGCAACTGTTATCAAGCCCTGCCTTAGGAGATATACCCGCACAGGGGGATGAACCAAAAGCGCGCCCCTTAGTACTTTATTTCCTGAGGTATACAGATCAATGCGTTAGGACTAATGTACCAGGACCTTAGTCCCGAGAGTGAGATGTTTCACTATTGACCCAATCAGGTGAAACCCTTAGATTTAGGATAATGCAGGCTGAACAGCGCAAGTCCAAACGGTTTGACCTCCGACTGCTGCTCGAACTCGTTCGGACGGGTAGCGAAGCGATCAACCGCGTAACGGAAACAAGAAACGTCAGCTCGGGAGGCGTGCTTTTCGATTGCGAAAATCAGCTTTCCGTGGGTGAACCCATCGAGTATTTCTTAACCCTTCCCACCAGCAGTAAGGATGGTAATAACGTCCGATTGCACTGTATGGGCACCATCATCCGGCTGGAATCCAGTCAAAAGCGCAACCGGAAGGAAAAGCCGTTTCACGTGGCCGCCACCCTCGAGCGGTATGAGTTCGTCCGTTTCGGCCGTTAAGAGACCACCATTCCAGAACCGCCTTCCGCGATTCCTCCGCTTACCAGTGAATCTGTGTCCGATAAGAGAAAAGTCGGAATTGCCAGGATTCCGATGGAACACGGCACATGTACGACGGTCGCATAGAAGCCTACCTGGGCAAGCCGATGATCGAAGAGACGTCGGTAGGCGTCGTGGTCACAGACGCCGAAGGTAGGATCCTTCGAGTCAATGCGGGTTTCACTCGTCTTACCGGCTACTCCCAAGAGGAAGTCGCGGGTAAGAACCCGCGCCTTCTAAAGTCCGGGCTGACCCCACCCGAAACGTACGCCGAGCTTTGGGGCACCGTCCGTTCTGGCCGGCCATGGGTGGGGCAGGTCATCAACAGGCGAAAGGACGGAAGCCTTTACGCAGAGGAGATGAGTGTCATTCCACTCTCCTCACTCGACGGCGACGTCGCCCGGTTCATCGCCATCAAGCACGACATCACCGAGCGCCGCCGCATGGAGACCCTTCACCGGTTGGTGTGGGAGGAGTCGACCGACGCGATGCGGCTCACCAACACGGACGGCATTGTTGTCCGCGTCAACGAAGCCTATTGCCGGCTGGTCGGGATGGCCCGTGGCGACTTGGAAGGCCGGCCTTTTTCGGTGGTGTATGCGACCCATCGCCAGGCCCACATCCTGGAGCGCTTCCGCGAACGTCACTCCGATCACGCAATCGACCATATGCTAGAGCGCGAACTGGTGCTGTGGGATGGCTCCCGGCGGTGGCTGGAGGTAACTTCCAGCGTGCTTCATTTGGACGGCCAGAATATGCTGCTGAGCCTGATGCGCGACATCACCGCGCGAAAGGAGGCCGAGGAGGAGTTGCTCCAGGCCAAGATGCATGCAGAGATGGCCAATCGCGCCAAGAGCGAGTTCCTGGCGAACATGAGCCATGAGATTCGCACTCCCATGAACGGCATCATGGGCATGCAGTTACTTGCGTTGGGCACGGAATTGAATGCCGAACAACGTGAGTTCCTGGAGACAGCCAACCTTTCGGCGAGGAACCTGCTCGGGTTACTGAGCGACATCCTGGACCTCTCCAAGATTGAATCCGACAAGCTCGAGTTAGAGGCGCTGCCGTTCTCACTGCCCAAGCTGATGGAGGAAGTGGTCAAGCTGCTGTCTCCGTCGGCGGAACAAAAAGGCCTGGCGCTCACGTGCGAGATCGAGCCGGAAGTACCGTCCTGGTTGGAGGGTGACCCGCTACGGCTTCGTCAGATTCTCATCAACCTCGTCGGAAACGCAGTGAAATTCACCGAGCGGGGTTCGGTATCGATCCGTGTGGGAACGATTTCGAATGCCGAGCGTTCTCTGGAGCTCGTATTTCGCGTGAGCGACACGGGAATCGGCATCCCGCCCGGTCAGCGCAAGCTTATTTTCGAGCCCTTTCATCAGGCAGACGGGTCCACTACGCGGCGGTTTGGAGGAACCGGTCTTGGGCTGGCTATCAGCGCGCGGCTGGTTCACCTGATGAACGGCCGGATCTGGGTGGAGAATCGTCCCGAGGGTGGCAGCCACTTTCAGTTCACCGTAAAGCTTGCGAGGACGGAAGATACTTGCGAACCGGCGCCGGGCAAGGCGATCGAGGATACCGAAGGCACGGTGCCATTTCTGCCCGCGCGCATTTTGGTGTGCGAGGACAATGCTGTCAATCGCCGCCTCGCCGAGCGCGTGCTGGAGAAGGCCGGTTATGAAACGGGCGCGGCCGGTAACGGAGAGATTGCCGTCGAAATGTTCAGCCGCGAGACGTGGGATCTCGTCTTGATGGACGTACAGATGCCCGAGGTAGACGGCATGGCGGCTACCGGGCGGATCCGGCAGCAGAGCGAAGCGGGCCGCGCGGTGCCTATCGTCGCCATGACCGCGCATGCGATGAAGGGCGACCGGGAACGGTGCCTTGACGCCGGCATGGATGACTATCTGGTGAAGCCCTTCACGCCGGACGAACTGCTTCGGACGGTCGGACGGCACCTGAGGCGTCAGGCGCTTCTCGCCGAGCCGGTTGACCAGTAAGCGCATGGCGCGTGGCGTTAATTTCAGATAGCGTGGATGGCGTGAACAATCGGCTATCCGAGCAGGTCCACGCCGCTCTCGACCAGTTTCAAATTGAACTTCCCTCGTGGGGCTTCGCCAATACCGGCACCCGTTTCGGAAAGTTCCAGCAGGCTGCCGCGGCCACCACACTTCAGGAAAAGCTGAGCGACGCGGGCCTGGTCCACTCCCTCACTGGCGTGTGCCCGACGGTTGCGCTGCACGTGCTGTGGGACCTGCCGCAAGGCGCGGCAAGCGCCGATGAGGTACGCCATGCCGCCTCGTTGTTCGGTGTGCGCCCCGGCTCCATCAATCCCAACGTCTTTCAGGACCAGATCTACAAACACGGCTCGCTGGGAAATCCCGACGCCTCCGTCCGCGCCGCCGCGCTCGAACACATCCTCGATAGCGTCCACATCGCCAACGCGCTCGGATCGCGCGACATCTCGCTGTGGTTTGCCGATGGGTCGAACTATCCTGGCACGGCTAACATGCGCCGCCGAAAACAGTGGTTCGGCGAGGGGTTGGCCGCGGCGCATGCGCGTCTGGCGCCCGATCAGCGGTTGCTGGTCGAGTACAAGCCGTTCGAGCCGGCCTTCTATCACACCGA
>Ga0209382_10005677_pt1 | contig 16200 bp, 15 predicted proteins | sample SoiMetdeltSBSDD5_FD_187599 | JGI IMG/M metagenome (GOLD analysis project Ga0209382, IMG submission 187599) | Bulk soil microbial communities from a Populus tree surrounding site in Tennessee, USA - Soil MetaG P. deltoides SBSDD5 (SPAdes) (version 2) | ecosystem: Environmental > Terrestrial >...
CAGGTAATTCGGCGACATCCCGATCACCACGGCCACCACGATGCCCAGCAGGACGGGCCAGCGGGTGACCACCCGCCAGTCGGTCCACAGCACGTACACGATCACCGCCGGCGCCGCGAGCACGCCCATCATGTGGTTGGTCGAGGTCAACGCGAGCAGGTAGGCAATCAGAATGAGCCAACGGTCCCGGTGCGGGCCGGGCTCGTCGTCGCCCCAGTGCACCGCGAGCCAGGTCACCAGCGCCATGAAGAAGAGCGAGACGGTGTAGACCTTCTCATTGACCGTGGACTGGTTCCACACCGTCCAGGACAACGCACCCACCAGGACGCCGGTGGCGGCGGCACCCAGCCGAAGCCCGCGATCCGACACCAGATTTCGCAACCAGCGCTCCGCGACCAGGAACCAGAGGCCGGCCGAGAGCGCACTGGTCACCGCGGCGAAGAGGTTGATCCGCACCGCGTACGACGCGGCGAGCGGCAGCAGCCCGAAGACGTGGGCCAGCAGGCCGATGGCGCTCTGACCCTGGCGCGCCGCCTGCCGATCGATCTGGAAGTAGAGGTAGGTGAAACACACGAACGTGACGAGCCAGGGCAGCGCGCGCTGCCACGCCGGCACGACGCGCGGCGCAGCGGTCTCCTGTGCGGTCATCGAGCCTCCTCGCCTCCCAGCAGGGCGCGTCGCAGGGTCTCGTCGAGCGGGGTCACAGCGATGCCGAGCTGACGGCACGCGGGCCCCGGGTCGATCGCATCGTCGTGCTCGAGCACGCCGAGCATGGCGGGCGTCAGCGGCGGATCCGCCATCAGCTTCTCGGCGAGCCAAGCGAACGCCGCGACCGGCGCGTAGGGCAGCGAGCGAACTTCGACCTGCGTGCCGAGCACGCGGGCTGCACGCAGGACGAGCTCGCGGTGCGTGAGCGACTCGGGTCCGGCGAGGTCGAGCGCCATGCGCAGGGGCTCCGGCCGGAAGAGCGCGGCTGCGATCGCCTCCACCAGGTCGTCCGCCGCGATCGGCTGCTCCTTCGTCGCGCCGCCTCGCACGAGCGACACACGTCCGCCCCGCGCCTGGCGCGCCAGCGCGGCGGACGCCGGGTCTCCGGGCCCGAGCACCATCGGCACGCGCAGGATCAGCGCGGGCACCGGACCGCGGAGCAGGATCTCCTCCGCGCGGCCCTTCGAGGCGAGCGCGCGGTTCGGCGAGTCGGCGCGCGAGCCGAGGATGCTGACGCAGACGATGCAGCGCAGGCCCGCCTTGGCAGCGGCGTCGGCAAGCGCGCGCGCAGGACGCTCGTGCGCGTCCTCGTAGCGGTTCGCGCGCGTCTCCTTGAGGATGCCCGCCAGGTGCACGGCGGCGTCGCAGCTTGCAGCCGCCGCGGCGAGCGCGCCGGCGTCGCCGTAGTCGACGATGCGGACGTCCTCTGCGCCGCTCGCACGCGCAGCTTCGGCGGCGCGCTCCGAACGCACCACGGCGCGCGACGCGCGCGGCGACCGAATGCGCGCCAGCCGCCGCATCAGGCGACGGCCGAGCTGGCCGTTCGCGCCGGTGACGAGGATGGGCGCCGCGCTTTGCAAGTCGCCCAGCCTAGTCCCGTCTGCGCCCATGGGCGATGCCGAGCGCCACGATGCGTTGGATGAGCTGCGGATAGGAAAGGCCCACCGCCTTCGCCGAGTCCGCGAAGTCCTCGCCCTCGGCCACGTCGGGCGTCGAGTTCACCTCGATCACGTAGACCTGCCCGTCCGGCGAGAGCCGCAGGTCGAGGCGCGCGTAGCCCGAGAGCCCGAGCACGCGATAGACGCGCTTGCACAGCTGCGCGATGCGCGTGGCCGTCGCAGGGGGCATCTCGCGCGCGGGGCCCGAGTCGATGCCGACGCGCGCCTGGTACTTGCGGTCGAACTTCGCGCGCGCCGTCGCGATCGGCAGGCTCCCCTCCGGCAGCTTGTCGAAGAAGAGCTCCCAGGGCGGGAAGGCCTGCAGGCGCTCGTTGCCGAGGATGCTCTGCGTGAGCTCGCGCCCCTCGATGTACTCCTCGGCGATCGCGTCGGTGCCGACGCTGCGGTGCACGAACTCGACGCGCTCCTTCAGCTTCTCCAGGTCGGAGACGACCGACGCCTGTGCGATGCCGAGCGAGGCCTCCTCGTCCACGGATTTGACGATCAGCGGGAAGGAGAGATCGCGCTGCGCGGCACGCCGCATCGGCGCGCCGCGCTCGAACACGGCGAAGCGCGGCGTCGGCACGCGGTGGTAGCGCAGGATCTTCTTGCACAGGGCCTTGTCGCGGGTCAGCAGGATGCCGCGTGCGTGACAGCCGGTGAAGCTCACTCCGAGGAGCTCGAGGTAGCTCGTGACGTGAGCCTGGTAGTTGCCGACGTCGCGGAACTCCATCAGCAGGTTGAAGACGACGTGCGGATCGAAGCCGAGCGCGACGCTGCGGATCGGCGCGAGATCGTCCGAGACGCCGACCACCTGCACCTCGTGGCCGAGCTCGCGCAGCGCGCGCGTGACGTCGTACTCCGTGCGGAAGGCGTCGACCTCCGACGCGGAGAGTCCCTCGATCGAGTCCGGGGGGATCAGATCCTCGTGACACAGGACGACGACGCGATGCCGGCTCATCGCACATACTCCCGGTAGCGCATGCGGCGGATGCGCAGCGTGTGCATGGCCACCAGCACGGCGGCGCCCTCGGCCGTCTCGCGTTCGCCGTGCGCGAGGCGCAGGCCGAGGTCGCGGCTGCGGCGGATCATGCCCGTCAGCACCTCGTCCACCACGAACGGGCGCTGCCCCGTCCAGCGCGCGACCTGCGTGCGCAGCGACGCGCGCCGCGCGCGCAGGAAGACCGACGCCCGCTTGCCGCGCGCGCCGTTGCCGAAGAGGCGCGCGAGATCGCGGTCGTAGACGCGCAGGTCTGCGTCGCCCCAGGTCGAGCGCCGGCGCCGGTAGTACTCGCGCAGCGTGAGGCGCACCGTGGGCAGGGTCTCGATGCGATCTCGCGCCCGCACCGCCGGCGCGGTGTCGCGTACCTCCTGCATCAGCGCGTCTACGTACTCGAGCTTGCGGAGCGCCGGCCAGCCCTCGTACTCGCGTCGCCAGCGCCCGCGCGACCCGAGCCAGACCGCGAACGTCTCCGCGAAGTCCTCGATCGGGTGGCTCTGCGCGTAGTAGCGATCGAGATGGTGCACGTAGCGACGGCTACCGGGTCGCGAGACGTAGCCGCGACGATACGACGCCGAGGCCTTCCCGAACACCTGGCGCCAGTCGTACCTGCGGTGCAGGCGATACGCGTGGTCGAGCGCATGGGCGGCCTCGTGACGCAGCAGGCGCGCGAAGCTCGCGCGCGTGCCGCCTTCGACCTCGAACATGTGCATGCGCTCGAGCGCAGCGAGTCGCGGGTGCGCGAGGTAGAAGGGCACGGCGAAGCCCGGCACGCCGTCGGGCGAGAACCAGGCCGTCGAGAGCCACACGTCCGGGCGCAGCCGGAGGCCCGCGCGCTCGAGCTCCCCGTGCAGACGCTCCACGCGCGCGGCGAGCGGCGTCGCCTCGAGCTTGAGCGAGAGGTCGCAGATGCGGACGTCGAGCAGCTGCTGCGCGGGCAGCGACGCCCACCAGGCTGCGCGCCGGCGCCGCGCGGTTCGCTTCACGTCGCACCCTGCCGGGCCTTCGCGCTCGCTATCCGCTCGCGCTCGGGCTGCCTGCCTTCGCTCGGCTTCGCCCGTCTTCGCGGGGGCCCACCTTCGCTCGCCTTCGGCTCGCTGCGCGCGCCTTCGGCGCTTGCGCGCGTCGGCCGACTTGGGTCGGACTCCTTGCACTCGACAGTTCGATCCCACTCGGCTAACGCCAACCCATGTTGCCCGACTTCCTCATTCTCGGTGCGATGAAGGCGGGCACGACCTCTCTCTACCGCTACCTCGCCCAGCACCCCGACTTCGCGCGCGGGAAGCGCAAGGAAGAGGTCCACTACTTCGACAAGCACTGGACGAAGGAAATCGCCTGGTACGAGCGCTTCTTTCCCTCGCGCTGGGACCGCGCGCGGGCGGCTCTCTCCGGCCGCCGCCTCTTCACGGGCGAGAGCAGCCCCTACTACCTCTTCCACCCGTGTGTCCCCGCTCGCGTGAAGGCGTGCCTGCCTCGAGCGAGGCTGATCGTACTGCTCCGCGAGCCCGTCGCGCGCGCCTGGTCGCACTACCACCACAGCTTCCGGAAGGGCGACGAGACGCTCGACTTTGCGGAGGCCCTCGCGCGCGAGCCGGAGCGGCTGCAGGGCGAAGAGGAGCGACTCGCTCGCGACGACGCGTATTTCTCGAAGCCGCACCGGCACTTCAGCTACCTCGCGCGGGGAATCTACGCCGACCAGCTCGAGCGCTGGTTCCAGAGCTTCGAGCGGGACCGCTTCCTGATCCTGAAGAGCGAGGACCTCTTCGCGCGGCCGCGGGAGGCGGTCGCGAGGGTGACGGACTTCCTCGGCCTCGCGCGACGTGATCCCGCGAGCTACGTGCGCGAGTTCGTCAATCACAATCCCGGCGACTACGCGGGCCTCGACGCCGCGACGGAGTCGCGCCTGCGCGCCTGCTACGCCCCGCACAACGAGCGGCTGGCCCAGCTGCTCGGGCCCGAGTTCACGTGGTGAGCTAGCGGACGCCCCGCGCGAGCGTGGCGCCGAGCGCGATCGCGACGCACCACGCGGCCAGGCTGCCGACGCCGGCGGCGACGCCCTGCGCGTCGCCGAGCGCGCCGGTCAGCCACGGGACGGCCGTGCCGCCGAGCGCCCCCGCACCCGCCGCGAGGCCCGCCGCCAGGCCGCGCGCGTGACGCACGCGATCGCCGACGAGCGCCATGATGAGCGGATAGACGCACCCGAGCGCCAAGCCCGTCGCGAAGAAGGTCAGCTCGACGACACCATGCCGCGTCGATACGCCGAGGAGCAGCGCGCCCGCGGCCAGCGCCCCCGACGCGCCGAGCGTGCGCGGGCCGAGCGCGAATGGGAGCGCCAGCACGCCCACGCGCCCCGCCAGCAGGCCGAGCCAGAAGGCGCTGATCGCCGACGCGCCGCGCGCCTCGGAGAGCCCGAGCGCCGCGGTGGCATACGGCACCGCGAAGATGGTGAGCGACGCCTCGACGCCGACGTAGGCGAAGGCGATCAGGGCGAAGGGCGCCACGCTCGCCGCCAGCCCCGCGGCGCCGCGCGGCACATGCGCGAGGTCCGCGTGATGCGCAGCGTGCGCCGGAGGGTCGGGGAAGCGCAGACGCATCGCCCACAGGGCGAGCGCCAGGTGGGCGGCGCCGATGGTGCGGAAGGAGGCGATGAAGCTCCCATTCGCGACATAGGCCGCCGCCAGGAGGGGTCCCGCCATCGCTCCGATCGTCGCGCCCGCGTGCAGCAGTGACATCGGGCGGGCAGCCGCCTCGCGATAGCGCTCGGCGACGGCCGCGTTGATGAGCGTGTCGTAGAGACCGATGCCGAAGCCGGTTACGGCCACGTGCAGCAGCCAGGCCGCGAACGACATCTGCTCGCGCACCGTGAGCATTGCCGCTGCCGCGATGCAGAGCGACGCGACGAAGAGCGGCCGGCGCGGGAAGCGGTCGAAGAGCGGGCCGGCCGCGACGACGCCGACGCCGAGACCTGCTGCGAGTGCGGACGCCAGCAGCCCGGAGCGCGCGAGATCGAGACCGAGAGCGCGCGCGAGTTCGGCCTGGTGCGCGCCCGGCAACACCAGCACGACGCCGAAGGCGACGAAGGAAGCCGCGAAGAAGGCATTCACGCGAGCGCCAGCGGACTGCGAGGCCTCACTAACCGGGTCTCATCCTCTGAGCGTCGCTCGCCTTCGGCTCGCTGTGCGCCGCCTTCGGCGGCTTACAGCATCCCCAGCTCGAGCTTCGCAGCCTCCGACATCATCGCAGGCGTCCACGGCGGGTCCCAGACGAGATCGAGCGTCACGGCGGTGACGCCCTCGACGCCGCGCGCCTTCGACTCCACCTCGGGCGGCAGCTCCTCGGCCGCGGGACACATCGGCGACGTGAGCGTCATGCGGATGTTCGCCGCGCCCTCTGCGTCGAGGCTGACCTTGTAGACGAGCCCGAGCTCGTAGATGTCGACGGGGATCTCGGGATCGAAGACGGTCTTCAGCTGCTCGACGATGCGGAGACCCACCTCGCGCATCGACTCCGGCGCGTCGACGATGCGCGCCTCGCCGGCTCCGGCTTCGGCGCTCGCGTTCTCGCTCTCCATGCTCACTCCGTGCTCACCGGTTCGCCGCCCTCGAGCGCGGCGCGCAGCGCGTGCCAGCAGAGCGTTGCGCACTTGACCCGCAGCGGAAACTCGTGGACGCCCGCGAAGACCTCCAGCTTGCCGAGCTCCGAATCCTCGCGCGCCACGCCCGTCGTGACGAGCTGGTGGAAGTCCTCGAAGAGCTGCTTCAAGTCGGCGGCGGAGCGTCCTCGCACCGCCTCCGTCATGAGCGACGCCGATGCAGTCGAGATGGCGCAGCCACGCCCATCGAAGGCCGCTGCCTCGATCTGATCTCGGGCCACGCGCGCCATCACGATCACGTGGTCGCCGCAGAGCGGGTTGTGACCCTCGGCGCGCCGGTTCGCCCCCGCGAGCTCGCCGCGGTTCCGCGGGCTCTTGTTGTGGTCGAGGATCACCGACTGGTACAGCTCGCGCAGCTCCGACATCAGGCAAACACCTCGCGCACGCGCGCGAGCCCGCGCACGAGCGCATCGACGTCTTCGCGCGTGTTGTAGAGGGCGAGCGACGCGCGCACCATCGCCGGCGCGCCGAAGCGCTCCATCAGCGGCTGCGCGCAGTGGTGGCCCGCGCGCACGGCTACGCCCTCGGCGTCGAGGATCGTTCCGACGTCGTGCGGGTGCACGCCGTCGAGCTCGAAGGCGAAGACGCCGATCTTGCCGGGGGCCGTGCCGTAGAGCCGCAGCCCCGGCACCCCTGCGAGCTCGCGCTCGGCGTACGCGCCGAGCTCGTGCTCGTGCCGCTCGATCGCGTCCATGCCGATCCGCTCGAGATATGCGATGGCCGCACCGAGGCCGACCGCGCCGGCGATGTCCGGCGTGCCGGCCTCGAAGCGCGTCGGGATCGGCGCGTAGGTCGTCTCGTCGAAACGGACCGAGGCGATCATGCCGCCGCCGCCGAGGAAGGGCGGCATCGACTCGAGCAGCTCCGCGCGCCCCCACAGCACGCCGATGCCGGAGGGCCCGAAGAGCTTGTGCCCGGAGAGCGCATAGAAGTCGCAGCCGAGCGCATGCACATCGACGCGCAGGTGCGGCACCGCCTGCGCGCCGTCGACGCAGAGGAACGCGCCGCGCGCGCGGCAGAGCGCCGCGATCTCCGCGATCGGGTTGACGGTGCCGAGCACGTTCGAGACGTGCGCGACCGCCACCAGGCGCGTGCGCTGCGAGAGCAGCGCCTCGAAGTCGTCGAGCCGCAGCGCGCCGCGATCGTCGATCGGTGCCACGCGCAGGGTGCAGCCTCGTCGCTCGCACAGCATCTGCCACGGCACGATGTTCGAGTGGTGCTCCATCTCGGTCACCACGATCTCGTCGCCGGGGCCGAAGCGCTCGCCGAGGCTGTGAGCCACCAGGTTGATCGCCTCGGTGGCATTGCGCACGAAGACGATCTCGCGCTCGTGGGCGCCGAGGAAGCGCGCGACGCGCGCACGGGCGTCGTCGAGCGCGCGCGTGGAGCGCAGCGAGAGCTCGTACACGCCGCGGTGCACGTTCGCATAGTCGTGGCGGTAGAGCTCGCCCATCGCGTCGATCACGCACTGCGGCTTCTGCGCGCTCGCGGCGCTGTCGAGGAAGGCGAGCGGCTTCCCGTGGATCGTCTGCTGGAGGATCGGGAAGTCCTTGCGGACGCGTTCCGGGTCGAAGCTCACGTGAGACCTCCCGCGTGCGCGAGGTGGAGCTTCTGCTGGAGCACGTCATCGAGCGCGTCCGCGAGCGCCGGCGACGGCAGTCCGCGCAGGATCTCCTGCGCGAAGGCGCGGGTCAGCAGATCGCGCGCGACGTCCTCAGCGAGCCCGCGCGAGCGCAGGTAGAAGAAGGCGTCCGGGTCGAGCTGCCCGACGCTCGAGCCGTGGCTGCACTTCACGTCGTCGGCGAGGATCTCGAGCTGCGGCTTCGTGTCGACCTCGGCCCCCGCGCCGAGCAGCAGGTTCGGGTTCGACTGCCGCGCGTTCGTCTTCTGCGCATCCGGACGCACGACGATGCGGCCGCGGAAGACGCCGCGCGCCTGCCCGCCGATGATGCCCTTGTACGTCTCCTGGCTCGTGCAGTGCGGAACCGCGTGGTCGACGATCGTGTGGTTGTCGACGAGCTGACGGCCGCTTGCGACGAAGAGGCCGTCGAGGCGGCACTCCGCACCCTCGCCCGCGAGCAGCACGCCGGCGTCGTTTCGGACGAGCCCGCCGCCGAGGCAGAGCGTGTGTGCCGAGAGTCGGCTGTCGCGCTCCTGCGTCACGGCCAGGTTCGAGACATGGAAGCGGTAGTCGGGCTCGCGCTGGATCAACACGAAGTCGACCTGCGCGCCGGCGCCGACCTCGATCTCCGTCACCGCATTCGTGAAGCCGGGGCTCGTGCCGACGCACACGTGATCCTGGATCAGGGTGAGCCGGCTCTCGCGCGCGGCCTCGATCCGCACGCGCGGGTGGACGAGCGCGGGAGCAGCATCGGTGCCCGGCGTCGAGACGAACACGAGGTGGATCGGCTGCTCGGTGCCCGCGCCGCGCGGCACGCGCACGCAGGCGCCATCCTCGAGGAAGGCATTCGCCAGCGCCACGAAGGGGTGGAGCTTGATGTCGATCTGCGTCCCGAGCGTCGCCATGCGCTCCGGCGCGTCGCGCAGCAGGGCGGCGATGCTCTCGACCGTCGTGCCGCACTCGAGCCGGCCCGACGCGGAGAGCTCCGGCGCGAAGCGCCCGTTCACGAACACGTAGACGCTGCACGCGAAGAAGGGGAAGGCGTGGTGCTCGAGATCGGCGCGCGCGACGGCGCGGGCGGGCGCCAAGGCCAGCGCGAACGGCACCTTCGCGAGCGGCGCCACGTTCGTGTTGCGCCACTCCTCCATGCGCGTGTGCGGGAGACCCTGCTCGCGAAAGACCTCGAGCGAGCTTGCGCGCAGATCCGCCAGCCAGCCGGGCTCGCCGAGACGCTCGGCCGCGAAGCCCGCGTGCAGCGCGAGGAAGCGCTCGCGCGCCTCGTCGTGCGCGCTCATCGCTTCCCCGCCGCGTCGAGCCAGCCATAGCCCTTCTCTTCCAGCTCGAGCGCCAGCTCCTTGCCGCCGGAGCGCGCGATGCGCCCTCCCGCCAGGACGTGCACGAAATCCGGCTCGACGTAGTCGAGCAGGCGCTGGTAGTGCGTGATGACGATCATCGAGCGCTCGGGGCCCCGCAGCGCGTTGACGCCGCCAGCCACCACGCGCAGCGCGTCGATGTCGAGGCCCGAGTCGGTCTCGTCGAGGACGGCGAGGCGCGGCTCGAGGATCGCCATCTGGAGAATCTCGTTGCGCTTCTTCTCGCCGCCCGAGAAGCCCTCGTTGACGCTGCGCTGCATCAGCTTCTCGTCCATCTCGACGAGCTTCATCTTGCGGCGCGCGAGCTGGAGGAACTCCATGGCGTCGAGCTCGGGCTGGCCGCGGTGCTTGCGGATCGCATTCAGCGCCGCCTTCAGGAAGTACATGTTGGCGACGCCGGGGATCTCCACCGGGTACTGGAACGCGAGGAAGATGCCCTCGCGGGCGCGCTCCTCCGGAGAAAGCGCGGCGAGGTCGCGTCCGTCGAAGAGCATCTCGCCGCGCGTGATCTGCACGGACGGACGCCCAGCGAGCACGTTCGCGAGCGTGCTCTTGCCGGAGCCGTTCGGCCCCATCACCGCGTGCACCTCGCCGGGGCGCACCACCAGATCGACACCGTGAAGGATCGCGGCGCCGCCCGCCGTGGCGTGGACGTCCCGCAGCTCGAGCAGTGCGTCGGCCATGACTAGCCCACCGAGCCTTCGAGCGAGAGCCCGAGCAGGTTCTGCGCCTCGACTGCGAACTCCATGGGCAGCTCGCGCAGCACCTCTTTGCAGAAGCCGTTCACGATCATCGAAACCGCATCCTCCTCGGAGAGCCCCCGCTGCCGGCAGTAGAAGAGCTGGTCCTCGCCGATCTTCGAGGTCGTGGCCTCGTGCTCGACGGTGGCCGTCGGGTTCTTCACTTCGATGTAGGGGAAGGTGTGGGCGCCGCAGGTATCGCCGAGCAGCAGCGAGTCGCAGCGCGAGTGATTGCGCGCGCCCACCGCCTTCGGCCCGATGCGCACGAGGCCGCGATACGACTGCTGACCGCGGCCCGCCGAGATGCCCTTCGAGACGATCGTCGAGCGGGTGTTCTTCCCGATGTGGATCATCTTCGTGCCGGTGTCCGCCTGCTGGCGGTTGTTGGTCATGGCGACGGAGTAGAACGCGCCTACCGAGTCGTCGCCCTGCAGGATGCAGGACGGGTACTTCCAGGTGATGGCGGAGCCCGTCTCCACCTGCGTCCACGAGATCTTCGAGCGCCGGCCGCGGCAGGCGCCGCGCTTCGTCACGAAGTTGTAGATGCCTCCGACGCCGTTCTTGTCGCCGGGGTACCAGTTCTGGACGGTCGAGTACTTGATCTCCGCGTCGTCGAGCGCGACGAGCTCGACCACCGCCGCGTGGAGCTGGTTCTCGTCGCGCATCGGCGCCGTGCAGCCCTCGAGATAGGAGACGTAGGCGCCCTCGTCGGCGATCAGCAGGGTGCGCTCGAACTGACCCGTGCCCGCCGCGTTGATGCGGAAGTAGGTCGAGAGCTCCATCGGGCAGCGCACGCCCTTCGGCACGTAGGCGAAGGAGCCGTCGGTGAAGACGGCCGAGTTCAGCGCCGCGAAGAAGTTGTCGGAGTACGGGACGACCGAGCCGAGGTACTCGCGGATGAGGTCCGGGCAGCGCTTCACCGCCTCGGAGAACGAGCAGAAGATGATCCCCTGCCGCTCGAGCTCCTCCTTGAACGTCGTGGCGACGGAGACGCTGTCGAAGACGGCGTCGACCGCGATGCCGTGCAGCCGCTTCTGCTCGGTCAGCCCGATGCCGAGTCGCTCGTACGTGCGCAGCAGCTCGGGGTCGACCTCGTCGAGGCTCGCCAGCGTCTTCGGCTTCGGCGCCGCGTAGTAGACGATCTTCTGGTAGTCGATCTTCGGGTACGTGACGTTCGCCCACGTCGGCTCGTGCCCCTCGGCCGCGAGCTCGAGGAAGCGCCGCAGCGCCTTGAGCCGCCACTCGAGCAGCCACTCGGGCTCGCCCTTCTTGGCGGAGATCACGCGCACGATGTTTTCGTCGAGACCGGGCGGCACCCGATCCTCGTCGATCTGCGTGACGAAGCCGTACTGGTACTCGCGGTTCGCGAGGCGCTCGAGATTCTGGTTTTCGGATTCGGCCATGTTCCCTCCGCGTCAGGACGCGGGTGTGTCGAGATCGGTGGTGTCCACGCCGAGACTCGCGAGCGGCACGATGCGCGACTGCGACGGCGAGACGAGGTCGGCGAGCGTGATGCGGTCGAGGGTCGACTGGACCGCGCGGCTGATGCGCTGCCATGGCGCGCGCACGTGGCAGCCCGCCTCTTGCGGGCAGGCGCCCGGGTGCTGGGAGCACTCGGTGAGGCCGATCGGGCCCTCGAGCGCCGAGATCATCTGCGGGACCGTGATGCCGTCCGCCGCACGGGAGAGCGCGTAGCCGCCCTTGGCGCCGCGCTGCGAGGCCAGCAGGCCCGCGCGGGCCAACGCCTTCAGCACCTTGCTCACGACCGGCAGCGGCAGCCGGGTCTCCGCGGCGAGCTCGCGAGCATTGTGCGGCGCGCCCTGTGGGCAGGCCGCGAGGTGCGCCATCAGCACGATGCCGTAGTCGGTGATGCGAGAGAGGCGGATCATGGCTGCTTCCCCGGGTCAGGACCGCGAAAAAACAGGCCGCAGCATATCGGACCGATCCGGTCCTGTAAAACTCGGACTGAAAAGGTCCTCTATCGACGGCACCTGAAGATTTTCCGCCGTGGGGACGATGAGTTGCGCCTCATGACCGCCCGTGCCGAAGTCCTGCGTAGCGATCTCCGCGCGATGACCGCCGACGGCGTCTTCTACAGCGCGATGGTGGGGCTCGGCGAGGTGTACGTGCCGGCGTTCGCGCTCGCGCTCGGACACGGCGCCGCGGAGGCGGGCCTGCTCGCGACGCTTCCGCTGCTCGCGGGCGCCTGCTTCCAGCTCGTGACGCCTGAGGCCGTGCGCCGGCTGCGAAGCTACCGGCGTTGGGTCGTCGCATGCGCGTGTCTCCAGGCGCTGTGCTTCCTGCCGCTCGCTGCGAGCGCGCTGGCCGGCTGGGGTCCGCTGCTGTGGCTGCTCGCGGTGGCCAGCGCCTACTGGGGCTTCGGCATGGCGACGGGACCCGCCTGGAACGCCTGGGTGACGACCCTCGTGCCGGCGCGCCTGCGCGTGCGCTTCTTCGCGCGGCGCTCTCGGAGCGCACAAGCCGCCCTGCTCTGCGCGCTGCTCCTCTCTGGCGCGCTGCTCGAGTGGTGTCGTCGGCGCGGCTTCGAGCTCGTCGCCTTCGGCGCGCTGTTCACATGCGCGGCCTGCGCGCGCTGGATCTCCGCCCGCTACCTCGCGCACCAGAGCGAGTGTCCGCGCGCGGCGGGCAGTCACCGCGCGCTGCCCCTGCGCGCGCTGCCGGCGAGCCTGCGTGGCAAGGGCTCCGCGCGCGTGCTCGCCTATCTGCTCGGTATGCAGCTCGCGGCGCACGTCGCGGCGCCGTTCTTCACGCCCTACATGCTCGGTCCGCTCGCGCTCGGCTACGAGCGCTTCACCGCGCTGATCGCCGCCTCGTTCCTCGCGCGCATAGCGATCCTCCCCGCGCTCGGCCGCATCGCGCATCGTCGCGGTACCCGCTTCATCCTGATCGCGGGCGCGCTCGGCATCGTGCCGCTCCCCACGCTCTGGCTCGTCTCGGACCACTTCGCCTATCTGGTCGTGCTCCAGCTCGCGTCGGGCTGCGCGTGGGCGGCCGTCGAGTACGCGTCGCTGCTCACCTTCTTCGAGGGCATCGACGAGCGCGACCGGGCGAGCGTCCTCTCCTTCTTCAACCTCGCCAACGCGGCAGCGCTGACGGTGGGCTCCGTGCTCGGCGGGATCCTGCTCGGGAACCTCGGTGTCGGCGTGAGCACCTACGCCTGGCTCTTCGTCGCGTCGAGCGTCGCGCGCCTGGCGATCCTGCCCCTGCTCGGACGCGCGGCCGACGCGCGCCTCGCGCCGGCGAAGGCGCTCGAGGACGTCTCGCTGCGCACGCTCGCTCTGCGGCCAGCGGCGGGCGCCGTGCAGCGGCCGATCCTCGCCAGCTTGGAGCGCGGCCGCGAGCCGCGTTTCAGACGAGCTGACGCCGGGAGTTCACGAGATTCGACGCCCATCCCGCCGCCTTGACGCCGACGAGGATCACGGCGAGCGCAGAGAGGCTCTGGAACGTCGTGCGGCCGTCGGGAGCGAGCGCCCCGTTCTCCGCGAGATGGAAGAAGAAGACCCACGTAACGGCGCGTGCCTCGAGCACTGCGCCCAACACGACGGATCCGAGCAGCACGACCGGCGCGAAGACGCAGAGCCACGCGGTTGCGAGATCGAGACCCGGCGCGAACGCCTCGACCCTCGGCAGCCAGGTGAGCGGACCGACACCGAGCACCAGCGTGCCGAGCGCCGGGACCAGCGCGAGCACCACGGCGATCGCCATGCGCACGTCCCACGCCTGCTCCGAGAACGGGTTCAGGTACTGCGCCACCACCCGCACGGCATTGGTGAAGGTCAGGCGGTAGTTGTCGCCGTCGCGACGCCACCGTTTCAGCGCGACGTTGTGCTCCATCTTGCGCGCGTGATCCGTCTCCATCACCTCGGCGAGCTGCTCCGCGGTGTAGAAGCGCGCACCGCGCGCCAGCAGCGGCTGGAGATGGGCGTCGTGCTTCTGCTTGAGCGCGAGCGGGTTGCGAGCACTGGGGTGCCGGAAGACCTGCAGCTGCGGGGGCGGCTCGATACCGCCCTGCTCCAGCACCGGCGTCGTGAGGACCGAAGTGCCGTCCTGGAAGTCCGCGGCGAACTCGACGTAGCTCTTGGCCAGCTGGACGTCGCCCTGCTTCTGGCTGAGCGCCGAGGCGATCGCGATCGAGGGATCGCCGCTGCTCAGGTAGAGACGCGAAAGGTTCTTCGAAGCGAGGCCGGTCGCGACGCAGGTGAGTGCCGGTCGGAATCCCTGGGAGCCGAGCAGGCCGTCCAGCTCTCCGAACCAACGCCGCTGTGCGTCGTCGAGCTCCTCGTCCTTCACGGGCTGGATGCCGAGGCGCGCAGGCAGACCGATCGCCTTCATCAGGACCACGGGCCCCAGCACGGCCACCGTACCCATGCTGAAGCACAGGTAGGACGCGACCTCGAGAAGCGCGGGCAGCAGCAGGGCGACGAGCAGAGAAGACTCCATCGGACGACCCCCGAACGGGGCCATTCGTCCAGCCGCACGCCCTGCTTGAACGGCTCAGAAGATGCCGTTCGGGGGCAGCCCCAGGAGCACGCGCGACGCGGGCTCGATCAGCGCGGGCGACACGACGATGTGCTGGCCGACGACGTGCACGTCGCGCATGCGCCGCTCGAGCGGGCTCGTGAGCGCGTTTGCGTGGGTCCCCGCCGCGGCGTGCACGATCTCCACCGCGCGCGCCGAAGCCATCACCGCCTTCACGCATGCGATCTGCACGAGCGCGCGCTGCCGCAGCGTCGGCGTGCGGCCGGCGAGAGTCTCCTGCCACAGCTCCTCGACCGTCTCGAACACGAACGCGCGGGCCGAGCCCAGCAAGGTCTCGGCCTCCGCGACCGACTCCTGCGCGAAGCGCCGCTCGCGCAGCGGCGCGCTCATGCCACGCGGGACGCGCTGACTCGCGAGCTCGACGAACGCGTCGAGCGCCGCGCGTGCGATGCCGGTGGCCACGCCGACCTTGTTGTACGCCAGACGCGACAGCGCCGGCAGCCGGAAGAGCGGCCCGCGCACGTGCATGCGCCCCGCACCGACCCGCGTGGTGAAGCGATCCGCCACGAACACGTCCTCGATCTCGACGTCGTGACTTCCGGAGCCCCGCAGTCCCGCCACGTGCCAGGTGTCGAGCACGCGGAATTGGCTGCGCGGCACGAGCACCTCGAGCATCTCTCGCGGCTTGCCGCCCTCCTCGAGGATGCACTGGCCCCAGAACCAGTCGGCGTGCAGGCATCCGCTCGCGAAGGGCCAGCGGCCGCTGACGCGAACCCCGCCATCGACGCGGTTCGCGCGGCCCTGCGGATTGAGCGCGCCGCAGAAGATCGCCTCGGGGTGCTTCGCGATGACCTCCTCGGCGACGTCGGGCTGGAGGAACGCGCTCGCGAAGCCGAGGTTCTCGACGCCGATCATCAGCGCCCAGCCCGCCGCGCCGTCGGCTTCGGAGATCGCCTCGATCGCGAGGATCTGCTCGCGCGGTGTCGCCTCGGCGCCGCCGACCTCGGCTGCTACGGCCACGCGGAAGAGACCCGCCTCGCGCAGCGCGTGCACGACCTCCGCAGGCAGCGTGCGCTCGGCTTCCGCCCGGTCCGCGAAGCCCTGCACAAACGGCTTCAGCTCGCGCGCACGGTCGATCAGGAGTGCGCCGGACAGAGCGGAGGGGGAGGTCACGGCGCCATCATACGCTCGGACCGCGAGCGGTCAGGAATCGGTAAGGCCTCCGTCGAGCGCCCGGGAGCCGGTGCGCCCGATCCTTGCGAAGTCGCAACGAGGAGGATCGTCGAGATGAGCGCGAGCGAGCGGGTGATGGTGAACGAGCGCTTCTGTGGCCCCCCCGGCACCGGCAACGGCGGCTACGTCGCGGGATTGGTGGCCGAGCGGCTCGGAGCGCGGGCGGACGTGGCCCTGCGGCGTCCCACTCCTCTGTCGACGCCGCTCCGGTTGAGGCGCGGAAGCGGCGGATGGCTGCTCGAAACCGAAGCAGAGGGCGAGCTGCTCGTTGCCGGAGAGGCGGCGGCGCCGGTGCTCCCGCGGCTCTGCCCGCCGCCGGCCCCTCGCTTCGAGGAGGCACTAGAGGCGAGCGAGAGCCTGCCCGAGCATCCCTTCCCGCACTGCTTCGTGTGCGGGGCGGCTCGGGTCGAGGGCGACGGCCTCCGGATCTTCGCC
>Ga0209382_10005678_pt1 | contig 16195 bp, 17 predicted proteins | sample SoiMetdeltSBSDD5_FD_187599 | JGI IMG/M metagenome (GOLD analysis project Ga0209382, IMG submission 187599) | Bulk soil microbial communities from a Populus tree surrounding site in Tennessee, USA - Soil MetaG P. deltoides SBSDD5 (SPAdes) (version 2) | ecosystem: Environmental > Terrestrial >...
GATCTGACCGAATGGACTTTCCATCTGCGCCAGGGTGTGAAATTCCACGATGGCTCCACGTTCGACGCCAACGATGTGGTGCTTTCCTATGCGGTCCAGTGGGATGCGGCTCATCCGCTCCACAAAGGCAATACGGGCGCGTTCGAATATTGGACGTACCTGTTCGGGACCTTCCTGCACGCGCCGCCGCCATAAGCCTGTGCTAGCGTGATCAATTCCCCCGGTCCATAAATGGATCGGGGGAAAGCATAAAGATCTATGACCACCTATATCCTCCGCCGCATCCTATTAAGCATTCCTGTTCTTATTGGCATCTTATTTGCCACCTTTGCCTTGGCACGCTTGATCCCCAGCGACCCCTGCCGCGCCATGTTGGGGGAAAAAGCCACTGATGATGTTTGTGACGATTTCTTGCGGCGTCATGGTTTGGATAAACCTATCTCCGTCCAGTTTGCCGTTTACTTGAGGGAAGTTTTGCAGGGCGACTTTGGGCGCTCTTTTCGGTTCTCTATGCCTGTTACTGAAATTCTAATCCAGCGTTTGCCAACCACGATTGAACTGAGCTTTGCAGGACTTTTTGTGAGTATTTTGGTCGGCATTCCCCTGGGTGTCATCTCAGCCGTGCGCCATAACTCCTGGGTAGATGTGTTGACCATGCTGTGGGCAAACATAGGCATCTCCATGCCGGTCTTCTGGCTGGGTTTGATGCTGGCATATATCTTCGCGCTGACGCTTAAAGGCACTCCTTTCCAACTGCCCCCCTCGGGCCGTCTCTCGCCAGGTTTGATTACCGTTCCTTTTTATGAGACGTGGGACCTGGATCCAACCAGCGGGACACTAACATTCACGATATTGGATTTTATGAGTCGCATGAATATCTTGAATGGCTTGTTGAACAATGATTTCGATCTGGTCAAAGATGCGATTGTACATTTGATTCTGCCAGCGCTTGCATTAGGCACCATTCCTATGGCATTGATTGCCCGCATGACGCGCTCCTCCATGCTGGAAGTGCTGGGACAGGATTACATTCGCACTGCCCGCGCCAAGGGACTGCGGCAAAGAGTTGTGGTGATGAAGCACGCGTTCCGTAATGCCTTGCTCCCGCTCGTCACCGTCATTGGTCTTTCACTGGGCGGTTTGCTGGGCGGCGCGGTCCTTACCGAAACCGTCTTTAATTTATCTGGTGTGGGGCGCATCCTTTATGAAGCGATCACCGCGCGTGATTATGGGATCGTGCAGGCATTCACCGTCGTCATCGCAGTTTTCTTTGTTATTTTGAACCTCGTTGTAGATATCTCCTATGCTTATCTCGATCCCCGCATTCGACTGGAATAACCATGACCCCAGAAATACAAGTTGGTGCCAAATTGGATTCTGAAGGAAAATCACTACAATCGGTCAGCCTGTGGAACATCACGCGGCGACGTCTTCTGCATCGCAAATCCGCCATTGTGGGCATGGTAATTCTCGCCATTCTTGTGTTTATTGCCCTCACGGCGCACTGGCTTGCCCCCTATGATCCCATCAAATCCATGCTGGATGTGAAAGGCTATCCGATACGTCCTGCGAAAAGAGAAGCACCCTGCATCCACGCTTTTGGGTGTCCACCGGACCAGCCACAGCATATTATGGGCCTGGATGGAAATATTCGTGATGAGTTCAGCCGCGTACTTTATGGGGCGCGGTTAAGCCTGTTTATCGGGTTTGCCACCGTTACGTTCGCCATCTTCACTGGCGCCCTATTGGGTGCATTCAGCGGTTATTTCGGCGGTTGGATTGATAACTCTATTATGCGCGTGATGGATGTGCTCCTCGCGTTTCCCTCGCTTTTGCTGGCGATTGCCATTGTCACGGTTCTGGGTCCGGGACTGATCAATGCTCTGCTGGCAATTGGCATTGTCTCGATCCCGGCCTACGCGCGGGTTGTACGCGCCAGCGTTTTATCGATCCGTGAAATGGATTTTGTCTCTGCCACACGCGCCCTGGGAGGTGATACGGTGCAAATCCTCTTTCGTCGTATCCTGCCCAACGCGTTGACACCTCTGATCGTTCAGGGCACTCTCGGCATTGCCAGCGCGATCCTGGATGCAGCTGCCCTGTCCTTTCTGGGACTGGGTGCTCAACCTCCAACGCCGGAGTGGGGATCCATGCTTGGGGCTGAACGTAACCAGGTATTTACCGCTCCGCATTTGGTTTTCTTCCCGGGCGTTGCGATTGCGCTGACAGTATTATCTTTCAATCTGCTTGGCGATGGCTTGCGCGACGCGCTCGACCCAAGGCTCGCGCACGTGAGCTGATCGCTTGTATGTCTCTCTATAGAAATACTATGTATCCCTTTTTGGTCAATAAGTTTGGTGATTTGCTATCCCAACCAAGCCATCTCACCTGCACTGGCTTTAGCAATCACCATGTTCGCCTTCAACTTTCTGGGTGATGGTCTGCGCGACGCGCTCGATCCGCGCCTACGCGGCACACAATAGTTGTTGTGCTTCTCGAAAATTCGCCCGGAGGAAATGCCGTCATCTTTGCAACCAATATTGGCACTTATAATGGCGAAGAATAGAGTTAATTCCACTCAGACGCGAGCGTTCTATGTATTCATCACGTCAATTCGATGATCTCCTCAAGCGCCTATCGGATGCGCCTGCGCGAATTGCCGGCGCGGTCGCAAGGCTGTCTGACACGGATAAGCATTTGACTCCCTCAAACGGCGAGTGGTCAGCGGCAGAAATCCTGGCTCATCTACGGGCATCCGATGATATTTTGGGGCATCGGTTGTATGCCATCCTGACGCGCGACCATCCAGTATTGCCTGCCTATGACGAGCGGCGATGGGCTGAGATTGCCTGTTATGCACAAGCCGATTTCGAGCTGTCGCTAAAAGCCTTTATGCTGCGTCGGGCCGAGCTGGTGTCAATGTTGCGCCAGGTCGCCATCAAAGACTGGCAGCGTCTCGGCATCCATGAAGAAAAAGGAGCCGTCTCCTTGTTCCAGGTTGCGACTTCGCTGATGGAACATGAAGAACAACACTGCGCACAACTGGAAGCTTTAGACAAGAGAAGGTCATAAACATTTCCTCAGGAAATATTCCATTGAACCGCACTTTTATCAGGCCGCCTCGCCACTCTAAGATGAAGGAATAAGAGACATGAAGAAAATGTGGTCAACCATTCAATCCAAGTACCCCAAAAGTAGTATCGCATTAGGATTGATTCTTCTTGCAGGCTGTTCACCTCTCACGGTAACCACAGCGATTCCTGTGAATCAAACGCCCACTTCTGATCCCGCGATCATCGATACTCCCGCAATCGGCGACCGCTGGGAGAAATATGAAGATTCAAAGTATGGTTTTTATTTCCTGTACCCCGCCTTAAGCCAAACGTGTTGTGTTATAGCGGGGGCCCTGACCGGCCAAACACAGTTGATCATTACTTTAGCGGACGAAAGCACAACAACACCGAACACGGATATGCCCTTCGACGGGTTTGCCATCTACGTAGTACGAAACCGCGAGAGAATTGCTTTGCAGGATTATGTTGAACAGGAGAAAGCCGCTCAAATCCAAGCAGGTAAGAAGATTGTTGGAGAATCCTTTCTGCCTTCTGGGTCTGATCGCATAGTTACCATTGATGGACAAACAGGGACTGCCATCCAAGGTTATTCCTGGGATCGTATTCAGCGCATTTACGTCCCATTTCCAAATCGTGATCTGTTTTTGGTGATTGCGGTATCGGAAAAATCCGAAGGCAGCTTTGAGCGAACGATCAGCCAGGTCCTGTCTTCCTTCCATTTTGCAGATATGACTGCTAACAATGTTCCTGGGAGCGTACAGGTCCTTGAAGGACCGCACATCAGCTACATGGGTATCCTCTTTACCCTCGACCCCGCAATCGGTTCACGTCTTCATGTCTTTGATGATGTGACCTCACTTAATGGATCGATAGTGCATCATACCCGCTTTTCGCTGACCCTGGAGGAATATTGTCAGACCTGGTGCGTGGAGGTTTATCCTATAGCAGAATTCGAGCAGGCATTTGGATTCTTCGTCTTTCCGCCGGCCGGATATAGAGGGGGCGCGGCAGTCATCTTTGAGGCAAAGGAAATAGCCCTTTCCTTTCAAAATGGCAGCGGCAATCGCGGGCTGGAAACCTCTGGGCAGAGTCATTATGTTGTCAGCAATGAATCGCTGAAATATATATTTCGTGGATATAGCGCAGATCAGCAATCCGGCATTTATGTACAGATTCCGATCCATGCTGCAAACCTGCCTGATTCAGCCCCCACGATGACAACCAACGTCGAGGAGATATTGGAATACAACCGACAAGTCGCAGAGTCAATGAATGCTCTTACTCCAGCAGATTTCACTCCCAACCTGGATCTGCTGGATGCGTTGGTTAAGTCCATTTATGTGGGAACGCAATGATACAGAACTTCTTGTATCTTGCCCTGCGATGAAGCTAAATCATTTTGAAGGATTAACTTGGCATGCTTTCAAATTTATTGATAATAGCGATCGCAATGGGGGCAGCACGATTCATGCAGGCGATGCTGTCTTGCATAACACCAAACATTCAACCTACCACTATGATTGCCTCGTCCCCACATCTATCACCAACCTAGGATCATTCGATCCTTTTCGTCAGGACCCCTCAATGTGCTAAAAAATCAAGGCGATTATCCCTTTACAACATTTATCCGCTGTAAAAGCGGCTCTGAAAGGTAATAAACAGAACCTCCAAAGTCATTACATGCTATCCAGGGATACTCGCCTTTCAAAATGTTGTGGATTAGATGCCATTCCTGCCATATTTTTCCGGCGAGCGCACGCCTCATCCGGACCCGATGGCGAAGGGCGCTTTCACGGGCTTGACCCTGCGCCATAGCCGCGCGCATATGACGCGAGTGTGTTGAAAGGTGTTGCATTTGGTTTGAAAGATTCTTTCATGTTGATTCAAAAGGCCGGGTTGGGTGCGATTACACAAGTCCGCGTTTTGGACGGTGGAACAAAGGGTATATTGTGGCGTCAGATCATGGCGTCTATGTTGGAAAACATATGTTTTTTGAAAAAAACAAAATAAAAAACCCGCAGATTTGCGGGTTCTTCTTAGTGCCGAGGGCGAGATTCGGACTCGCGACCAAGGGCTTATGAGTTAGGCTCACAATGCGCTCTTAAAAATGCCAGCACATATGGGATAAATAACTCAATTGCGGGACAATTCGCTATATGTGGCGGTGTTTTGAAATGATTATCACTTTGATAATCCCCTGCACATCAAAATGCAGGTATGTCAATGGTATAACACATTATGCTCTCCGTCAAGTTGTTTTGACAAAGACTTGAGTTGAGTAAAAAAATCATCTCTATAGATTTAGTAGTGGTTCAAGGATAAATGATATGTGGTAATCTTAGTGCATGATCGCAGAAACTACAATCCATACCTGTCAAGAGTGCGGAAGCACAAATATCGTCAAGAATGGGCGCAATGCCTATGGCAATCAACAGTATTGGTGCAAAGATTGTGGCAAACACGCTGTTTTACAACCGAAACCGAAGGGTTACAGCCAGGCTGAGAAAGAACAAATTCTGTCAGCCTACAACGAGCGTTCCAGTATGCGCGGCATTCAACGCACCATTGGTGTCAGCCGCAATACATTGACGACTTGGCTCAAAAAAAGACGCGCAAAATCCAAAACTTGAGGAGACCCTTGTTCCTGTAGAAGCGGAGGATGTTGTGGAAGTTGACGAAATGTGGTCATTCGTGTTTGAACAGTGGCGAAAACGTTGGCTCTGGACGGTCATGTGTCGTCGTACACGTCAAATCATTGCCTACGCCATTGGGGGTCGAAGCGAAAAGACTTGCCGTCTTCTCTGGGAGCGCATTCCCGCAAGTTATCAAAGCTGTCAAAGTTTCAGTGATTTATGGGAAGCTTATCAACTGGTCTTCCCAGCAGAGACGCATCATTGTGTTGGAAAAGCAGAAAGACAAACCAATCACATGGAGCGATGGTACAACAAACTCAGACAATCGAGCGCTCGCTTTGTTCGAAAAACTTTATCCTTTTCAAAATCTGACTTCATGCATGAAATCGTGACACGCTCTTTCATTATCAGGCACAACCTATCACTTATCAGTTAACCACTACCGAATATTTTTTCGTCCACGTAAAGGAGAGAACCCTATGACAGGATCTCAAGCCAACCTAACAGAAAATGGTCAAACTCAAACAACAGAGAGTGACGCGGGCATTTTCAATGGACTCATGTTGTGGGCGGCAGCGCGTTGTGGGATGCAATACGTGTTGGTGCCATTTTTGTTGCCATTGATCAGGCTAAGCGACTCGGTTTCTGTTTGGTTCAATATTGCAATTAGTTTGTTGGCAATCGGGGTGATGGCGCGTAACATTTGGAGGCTGTGGTATACCGGCTGGCGCATGCGTTACCTCACCTGGAGTGTTATCGCGGTCAGCATCATCCTCTTCTTTTTATACTTGGACCTTAAGATATTGATAGACAAATAAATATTAGAAAATATCAACCGGGTTGAAAATCGAATTAATGCGGGTTTGACTGACAATTCATCCCTGTTACTGGATTTATATAGATTTGAAGCATATACTCCGCCTATTCCATTAATGCCGATTAAACTGATATGTTTCAAACCATTGTAAACCTCAGCCCAGATTCGACAGTGGAGGAAAGACAGCAAGCCATTCGTGATGCCTATAATCAGGACCGTTCACAGATGACGCTCATGCTCGCGCGGCAGATGGTAAAATGGGAATAGAATGTCAAATGAATGGCTTTCCCTCAAAGACGCGGCGGATTTACTGGGTGTACACCCGGGGACCGTCCGGTTGTGGTCGAACAAGGGACTCCTCCCAGTGCATATGACGCGGGGCGGGCACCGTCGTTATCTTCGCAACGAGGTCGAATTATGGGAAGCGGCGAATCGCCAGCAGATGGAGCCCGAGAGAATTCTGCAATCGGTCATTCGCAACGTGCGCGTGCAAATCGCGGAGGGAAAACTTGAAGCCGAGACTTGGTATAGGAAATTGGATGCAGAGGCTCGAATACGGTATCGCGAGAGCGCCCGTTCTTTATTTCACGGCTTGATGGCGTTTATTTCCAATGGCGAAAACTCCTCCGCGGAATCTCACGCCATTGGATATGAGTACGCTTCGCGCGCCCATCGCTACGGATTAAGTTTTGTGGATGCAGCTCGGGCGTTTCTGTTCTTTCGAAACGCATTGATCGAATCTGTTGTGGATATATATCGTAAGGCAAACGTCCCTTCGGAAGACGCGCTTCATAAGATGGCTGCTAGCACCCCTTTATAAAACATCAAACACCTATAACGTCTTCAAGGCTTTTTCAACGGCATTGATTGTGGCGTCAATGATTTCATCACTATGCAAGGTGGAAACGAACCCCGCTTCGAACTGCGACGGCGCGAAATACACGCCATTCTCCAAAATCTTTTGAAAAAATTTCGCAAAACGTTCTTTATCCGCAACTTTGACCGTTGACCAATCACGCGGTTCAGTTTCAGAAAAGAAAGTTGTGAACATTGTACCGACCCGCGTCTGACGGATTGGGATGCCTGCTTTTTTCGCAACAGATGAAATCCCTGATTCCAACCGACCCGCGGCTTGCTCCAGTTTCTCCCAGCAGTTCTCTCCTTTTAGTAGACTCAATGTAGCGATGCCCGCGCTCATGGCAAGCGGATTGCCTGAAAGTGTCCCAGCCTGATACATCGGACCAGCAGGCGCGACCATTTGCATGATCTCGCGTTTGCTGCCATACGCGCCGACGGGCAACCCCCCGCCGATGACTTTGCCGAGGGTCGTTAGGTCAGGCACGATGTCGTAAAGGGTCTGTGCGCCGCCAGGATGGACGCGGAAACCCGTCATCACTTCATCGAAAATGAGCAACGCATCATGTTGAGTTGTAATTTTTCGCAAGCCTTCAAGGAAACCAGGAATTGGAGGAACAACTCCCATATTCCCTGCGACTGGCTCAACAATGATCGCAGCAATTTGGTCAGGGTATTGTTTAAATAACGCTTCAACCGAATCAAGATTGTTATAAATGGCAACCAGCGTATCCTTGACTGTGTCCGCTGGCACTCCAGGAGAATCGGGCAACCCCAATGTCGCTACGCCCGAACCCGCCTGCACCAAAAGTAAATCAGCATGACCGTGATAACAGCCTTCGAACTTGATGATCTTGTCGCGCCTGGTGTAGGCGCGCGCCAATCTCAACCCAGACATCGTCGCTTCAGTGCCAGAATTAACAAAACGGATCATCTCGATATTTGGCATGAACTCCATCACGCTTTTTGCCAGTTCAATTTCCAACGGACTCGGTGCACCAAAGGATGTCCCTTTCAGCGCCGCCTGTTGAATCGCTTCTACGACTTTTGGATGAGCGTGTCCCGTGATAAGCGGCCCCCACGAAAGGACATAATCAATATAACGATTGCCGTCTACATCGAAGAGATATGCGCCTTCGCCGCGATCAATGAAGAGCGGTTGACCGCCCACCGCGCGAAAGGCGCGTACGGGCGAATCAACACCGCCTGGTAATAGTTTTTGTGCTTCCGAAAAGAGTGTGATTGATTTATTGATGTTCATAAAGATCTCAAGAAAAGAGAATTGAGATTAGAGAGTAGTATGCGCAGGAACAGAACTGTTCTCTACTTGTCTATTCTCTAGTACCTTGTTTACAGCGAGTTTGCCGGAGTGAATACAATCAGGAATGCCGATGCCGCGATAGCCGTTGCCTGCCAATGCAAGCCTAGGGTGTTTTTCGAGCGCGGCGTCAATGCGATTGAGTATTTCGGGGTGACCGAGGTTATATTGCGGCATGGCGTTTTCCCACATAAAAACTCGATGCAATAAAGGTTCTGCAGTGATACCCAAGGTTAGTTTCAACTCTTCCTTTGCCAATGCAAGCAGATCATTTTCATTCCATGGAATATCTTGTCCTGCTCTACCAACGAAGATGCGAACAAGAACATAACCATTGGGAGCGCGGTGCGGGAATTTGGTGGATGTCCAAGTGCAGGCGAGGGCGCGGCGTCCTTCGTGGCGCGGGATGACGTAGCCATAACCATCCAATTCGCGGGGCAGGTTATTCTGTCCGTAGGCGAGGGATACGGTAGCGGTTGAGGCGTAGGGAATGCTTTTTAAGTCATAAGCAAGCGTCGGGTCGAATGAAGCAAGCAGAGTCCCACTGATAAACGCGGGAGTAGCTAAGATGACCGAGTCCGCTTGAAGCACCTCACCAGATTCCAATTCCACAGAATAACGAGAATTGATATTCGATATTCGGGAGGCACGAGTATTGAGACGAAATGTTGCTCCGTTGGTTTCAAGAAAAGAAATGATCGCTTCAACAATTTCAGCAAGACCTGTTGTTGGTGTAAGAAATGCAGAGCGCGAACCTTGAACAGACTTGCCATTTGATTGTTTACGCATTTGAATTGCGCCGCGCGCGAGGGAACCATATCTGATTTCAAGATCGCGCAGATAGGGAAATGTAGACGACAGTGAAAGTTGATCACCATCACCCGCGTAGATTCCAGACATCAGCGGCTCAATGAGATTTTCGTACGCTTCGCGCCCAAAGCGACGACTAACAAATGCACCAAGGGATTCGTCGCCATTGACGGCTTTCCTAGGGAGGATGAAATCAAATCCCATGCGCGCTTTGCCAAACCATGAAACCAATCGCGTTTTGAGAATCGCCTGAATGTTGGTGGGAATCATCATGGCGAGTCCATCGGGCAAGGGCTCGAGTTTGTTTCGATGCAGAACATAGGTGTTTTTTTGATTGGGATTTGTGCCATGCAATCGCTCACCGAGACCGAGTTCTTTGCAAAGCGCCACTCCCCAGGGTTTTGTGGCGAGAAAAGTATCGGGACCGCCTTCAATGATGAACTGTCCATCGTCGAAGTCGACGCGGTCGGTGGTGATCTTGCCACCCCAGCGCGAATCAGATTCGATAACGGCAACCTGCGCCTCGGGGGCTTTCTTTTTTGCGTAGTATGCGGCGGAAAGCCCTGCGATACCGCCGCCAATGATAACGATGCTATTCATTACCAACCCGATTCACTTGCTTTTTCACGTATCAATTGCGCCAGCCCCTCAATCATTTCAGGCGCGGTGTTGAGCATCTCAATACGTTCCAGAACTACGCCAAGTGATTTCGAAAGGTTTTGATAAACGATGTCAATGTCGTAAAGAATTTCAACATGCTCGCAAACGAAGCCGATGGGGCAGAGCAGAATGTATCGTTTGCCTTCCGATGCGAAGCGTTCAATGACCTGTGATGCATCGGGTCCCAGCCAGGGTTCACTAGAGATCGCGGCTGATTGATAAGCGAATTCATGCGGCTGTGAACCGAGCCGCTCCATCAAAGCGGAGATCGTCTCGCGCAACTGAACGGGATAGGGATCATTCCATTCCAGTATCCGCTCTGGCAGGCTATGCGCGGTGAAAATGACAGGGACTTCGGCGCGAATATCTTCGGGAAAACGCTGGAGCGCGACACGTACATGGTCTACAAGCGCATTCAGATAACCAGTCTGCAGATGCCAATCTTCAATGCGTGAAAACGCGATGTGTAGACTGGCTTCTTCAACCTTTTTGTAATACGCGCCAATGCTCATACGCGAATAGTGCGGTGCCATGACCAAGCCGACAGCACACTCAATACTCTGGCTGTGCATTTCTTCCAACACGTCCTTGATATAAGGATGCCAGTGGCGCATGCCGACGAAGACTTTGAAATCTTTACCCGAAGTGTTCAATGCGGCTTCGAGCGCGTTCGCCTGCGCCTGTGTCTGTTCTAGGATGGGTGAGCGCCCGCCGATCTCGCGATAGCGTTCTCGCACTTCATGAATGATCTCGGGCGTGGTGGGGCGATGACCGCGCACATCCATCAGATATGGTTCGACCTCATCAAGGTTATTGGGACCGCCGTACGCCATTACCAATACACCGATCATGGGTTTTCTATTCCCACCGTGCTGTATTCATGCACCATATCAACAACGGCTTTGACGTTATCGACTGGTGTGTTTTGTAAAATGCCATGACCAAGATTGAAGATGTGACCTGGGCGACCATCCGCGCGGCGCAAAACATCATGCACGCGGGCATTGATTTCGGGAAGGGGCGCAAAGAGCGTGATGGGATCAAGATTCCCTTGAACGGCGACATCGCTTCCAAGCAGAGTCCAGCCATCGTCAAGCGGGATGCGCCAGTCGAGTCCGATCACATCTCCACCCGCGCTTTTCATCAAGGGAAGAAGAGTCGTTGTGTTCGTGCCGAAGTGAATGACTGGCACATTTTCATTTTTTGCGGCTTGTAAAACTTTTTGCGAATAAGGCAGAACAAATTTCTCGTAATCCTGCGGGCTGAGCGCGCCGACCCATGAGTCAAAAACTTGAACGGCTTGCGTGCCCGCGCGGATCTGCGCCACAAGATAACCCGCCAGCACGGATGAAAGTTTTTCCATAAGCGCGTACCATGTTTGCGGATCGGAATACATTATCGTTTTGGTTTTGAGAAATTCGCGCGATGAGCCGCCTTCGATCATGTAGGATGCGACCGTGAATGGCGCGCCGCAAAAGCCGATGAGCGGAATCCCATTCAGTTCGCCGCGCAGGATGCGGATCGCGTCCATAACGTAGCCCAAATCTGTTTCCGCTTCGACAGGATTTAACGTCCGAACATCCTCCATCGTGCAGACGGGGTTCTGCAAAATGGGTCCTTCACCTTTTCCAAATTCCAAACCAACACCCAGCGGAATTACTGGAAGCAGAATATCGGCGAAGAGAATCGCCGCATCCACACCGAGGGCGCGCACAGGTTGCAGAGTCACTTCGGCGGCGAGTTCAGGCTGGTAGCAGATTTCGAGCAGCGAATATTTCTCACGAATGGCGCGGTATTCGGGCATGTAACGGCCTGCCTGGCGCATAAACCAGACCGGTGTTGCATCCACGGGCTGGCGATGGCAGGCTTGTAAAAATCGGCTATTCATTTCCATAACGCAAGGGTCTCTTCGGCAGGGTGATAGATGGCAGTGTGCAAAGGGGTGTCGCGCAGGGTGTAACGGCGCGCTTCGGTGTCGCGCAATTCATTGACCAGGTCGGAAAAGCGAGTCAAATCATCGGTTTCATACACCACGACAAATTCCTGGTTCTGCAAACCGAAGGAATAGAGAAGCAACTGGCTGATGCCTTCGTACTGTTTCCCAATACGGATGTGTTCGTTCATCATCCCCTGACGCGCGTCGCGGCCCATCAAATACCATTCGGTCGTCTTTGAAAAAGGATAAATGATCAGATAAGGCTTGTGCTCCTCAGAGAACGGATCGACCTCCTGTTTGGAGCGGGCCTTCGAATATTGCGATGGACGTGTAAAGCCCCACAGAGAATCCTTATTCTCGATCAAATGCCGCCATGGAGTCATAGCTGTGGCATACTTCTCAAAAAAGAGACCTGCGTCTTGATTGCCTGTCATCGTTAATGCAGACCAGACGATCAGATCCACATCATGTTCTGTGCCCTGGAATATATCCACTTTTTGGGCAGCGGCACATAAAGAAGTCAACCAGCTTTTATGAAATTCCGCACGTTCATCTGTACGCAAAGACCAATATGCATCCTTGAAGGAAAAAAGTGAAAAGTGATTGAACGTGCGCTCGAGTTGCTCGGTTGTATCCGTGGTCATTTATGCTCCTTTGGGAATATACAAATTAACCTGCTAACCACCTTGCTGCATCGAGCGCATGATAGGTAATGATCATATCCGCGCCTGCGCGTTTAATGGATGTCAATGTTTCGAGCGTGACCTTCGCTTCATCCACCCAGCCGTTTGCCGCGGCGGCCTTGATCATCGCGTATTCCCCACTGACATTGTATGCTGCCATCGGCAGTTCAGGGAAAGTATCCTTCACTACGCGGATCACATCGAGATAGGCCAGCGCGGGCTTGATCATTAATATGTCTGCGCCTTCATCCACATCCAGCGAAGCTTCACGCAATGCTTCGCGCACATTGGCGGGATCCATTTGATGAGATTTCCGATCACCAAATTTTGGCGCTCCTTCGGCGGCTTCACGGAAAGGTCCATAAAACGAAGACGCATATTTCACTGCATAGGACATGATTGGAAGATTTTCATATCCCGAAGCATCCAGCGCCCCACGAATAGCAAACACCATTCCATCCATCATGCCGCTCGGCGCGACAATATCGGCGCCGCAATCCGCATGCGAGATCGCGACTTTTGCTAGCACATCCAGGGTTGGGTCATTTAGCACATAACCTTCAGGTAGTCCTGCATGAAAATGTTCGCCCGTGTTCAAAATCCCGCAATGACCGTGATCTGTATACTCGCACAGACATACATCTGTTACCACCACCATTTCCGGGATTTCCTGCTTGATGGCGCGAATTGCCTGCTGGACAATTCCATCATTTGAAAAATTCTCCAACCCGATCGGATCCTTCTCTTTGGGAATCCCAAATAGGATGACAGCGTTCACACCCGACTGTGCAGCTGATTCCGCTTCACGGACACTTTCCTGCACTGACAGTTGGTACATGCCCGGCATTGAGCGGATCTCGCTTCGACCCGTCCCATGCCGCACGAAAAGCGGATAGATGAAATCACGCGCGTTAAGTTCGGTCTCACGCACCATCGCACGGAGTGCAGGGGTGGCACGCAACCTTCGCGGGCGAGCAATCAGGGACCTGTGATCAGTGATCAGTTTTTGTTTTTCAAGTTCGACGAGATTCATAATGCCTCCATATTTGTAATGGCTTCAATCAGCCCATCTGTTGTGTATGCTTTTGCAACCACCAATTTTGACAATCCTCCATCCCTTGCGGCTTGCTCTGTGATCGGACCAATACAGGCGAATAATGGATTATTTGGCAGGTTCAACGGATCGAGTCCGTTTTGTTTGGCGATGGCGACAAAGTTTTGCACGGTGGATGGACTAGTTAGTGTGATCACATCCACGCCTGATTTCAACGCGGCGATACTGTCGGGGTCAGGTTGAGCAGGCAGGGTTTTATAAACGGCGATTTCATGCGCTATACCTCCCGCGTTGGAAATGGCTTCGGGCAAAGCCTGGCGTGCGATCTCTGCGCGGGGCAACAAAACCCACTTGCCGCGCAGGTCACCCAAACCAGGCAAGATAGCTTCGGCGATGTATTCTTGAGGGACAAAATTGGGCGTCACGCCGCGCGCTTTCAGAGCTTCGGCTGTTTTCGGTCCGATGGCGGCGAACTTCACTTCCAGCCTATTCCCTAATAAGATATCGGAATATTTGTCGAACACAATCTCCACCGCATTGACGGATGTGAACACCACCCATCCATAGTAATTCAATTTCTTAAGTGTCTTATCAAGCGCAACGTTATCATCAATCGGACGGATATCGATGACAGGGAAAAAGATCGGATCAAAGCCTGCTGAATACAACTTTTCTGCGAAGTCATCAGCCTGGGTACGGGGGCGGGTAATTAGTATTTTCATGGTAATGAGCAATTAGTGGGCAGTAGGCAGTTTTAGGATTTCATCTGCGCCTTGTTGAATCGCCCTTTGCGCGAGTTCATTTCCGAGTTGCAATGCGTCTATTCCATGACCAGTGACTTTCACAACTTTCTTGCCATCTTCCGAAATTACCAAGCCCGTCAATTTAATGACCTTCGAAGTTTGATCCTTCGACACGGCTTTGCCCGTCAGGACACCGCTTTCCACTGTCGCGTACGCCGCCACAGGCACCGTACATCCGCCGCCGAGACCGCTGAGGAAGGCGCGTTCGGCAGAGACTGCTTTTCGTGTGGATTCATCCTCCAGCACAGCGAGCAAGCCGAGAGTAGCTTGATCGTCCGCGCGACATTGCACGGCAAGCGCGCCTTGCCCTGGCGCGGGAAGCATGACATCGAGTGAAAGCCACTCGGTCACATATTTATCCAAACCTAATCGGATCAATCCCGCGCCTGCAAGAAGGATCGCGTCGTATTGACCGTCCAGTGCTTTGCGCAGGCGGGTATCCACATTACCGCGCAGGGATTGAGTTCTAATGTCAGGGCGGAGCGAAAGGATTTGGGCAGCGCGGCGCAGGCTCGAGGTCCCGAGGGAAGCGTTGGCGGGAAGTGCCGCGAGGATATGTCCATTGGCAGAGATCAGTGCATCCCGCATTTCGGCACGGACGGGGATGCATCCAACGGTTAATCCAGTGGGGTTTTCAACGGGCAAATCCTTGAGCGAGTGAACCGCACAATGAACGTGTCCGTTGAGCAATTCGGATTCAAGTTCCTGTGTGAAGAGTCCCTTGCCGCCGATTTCGGGCAGAGGCTTGTCGAGAATTTTATCGCCCTGCGTGGTGATAATTTTTTCTTCACATTCAAGAGTTGGATGAAGCGTTTGCAAAGCATGGATGACCCATTGGGTTTGCCAGCGGGCGAGGGCGGATGGACGGGTGGCGAAAATCAATTTCATGGTTACCTAATCAGGGGCATCTGAGATGGGGCAGGCTTGACCAGAGAAGCCACACAAGCCTTCGCTTTGCAGTCCGAACAACGCGCGGGCGACGGCGGCATATTCGGGCGCGTGCGGACCGGACGCTTCGGCGCGCAGACGGTTGGTTGGCGCGTGCAATATTTTTTTGACCAGCGCCTGAGTCATGGCTTCGATACGGACACGTTCGGCTTCGGTCAGGTTGGGCAGACGGCGCAGCGTTTTTTCAAGCATCTCTTGGCGGATGATTTCGGCTTGCTGGCGAATATTGGAGATGATAGGAATCATCTCCATGGATTTCATATACTCTGCGAATTCCGAAATTTCCTCTTCGAGGATGGACCTGACCTGCGGCACCTCCGCCATGCGTTCTGCAAGCGAATGTTCGAGTTTTGCATTTAGGCTGTCGATGTCATAAAGTTTGACGTGTGGAATATTCGCCGCGTCGGGGTCGATGTCACGCGGCACGGCGATATCAATCAAAAAGAGCGGGCGTTGTGTGCGCGCTTCCATTGCATACCTGACCATTTCAGCGGATACGATGGTATGCGGTGCGCCCGTGGATGAGATCAGAATATCAGCGGAAATCAGTGCTGCATCGAGATTTTCGAACGTGGTGATTTGCGCGTCCCAGCGGTCTGCGATG
>Ga0209382_10005679_pt1 | contig 16192 bp, 14 predicted proteins | sample SoiMetdeltSBSDD5_FD_187599 | JGI IMG/M metagenome (GOLD analysis project Ga0209382, IMG submission 187599) | Bulk soil microbial communities from a Populus tree surrounding site in Tennessee, USA - Soil MetaG P. deltoides SBSDD5 (SPAdes) (version 2) | ecosystem: Environmental > Terrestrial >...
AGGTGAGCCTCATCGATTGCAGATTGCAGATTGCAGATTGCAGATTGCCGATTGCCGATTGCCGATTGCCGATTGCCGATTGCCGATTGCCGATTGCCGATTGCCGATTGGGTCTACTGGCTGCCTTTCACCGCGTCGATCACTTCCTGCATCGCCGCGAGGTATTCCCTCAACGCTTTGCGACCAACGGGCGTGATGCGGTAAATGGTTTTTGGCCGCCGCGCAACGAACTGCTTGTCGCTGGTGATGTACCCGGCCTGCTCGAGTTTCATGAGGTGACTACCGATCAATCCGTCACTCTGCGCCAAGCGACGCTTGATCGTCGTGAAATCGGTTGCTCCGTCAATCTGTAGGGCCGTCAGAATCCCGAGACGTAGTGGACCGTGCACGAGCGTGTCGAGCTCGTTGAAATCCACGGTCATCTCAGATCCGTCCTCCGCAGCTCGATCGCAATCCAGGCCGCAGAGATGATGGCGCCGAGGCAGATCGAGAGGGCGACGACTGGCAGCAACAGCTCGACTCGTAAGGGTGCGATCAGGCCGCCGATCATCAAGGCCGCAGACCAACCGAGCAGCGGCCGCATGCCAGGTTCGCTGACAGCGGGTCCGAAGAGCACGAGGCCAAGCATGAAGCAGATGAGGCCCGCCAGCGTGCCAAGCTCGATACCGGCGGCACGACTCCAAACCGCAAGGATCGTGAGCGGCACGACGTACCACAGAACCATCATCGAATCGTGCCACTCTCGATCCGCACCAGCCGTGGGTTCGTTGTGACTGCGCAGCCGCCACGCCCAATCGGCAACGGGCACAGCAAACGCCGCCATGCCGGCGACCGGCCAAAGCCCGTGTGGCGCCATCGCCCATACCGCGGCCGCCGCGCCGGCGCCGGCGAGGAGCAAGTGAGTACGGATCGCGTGTCGGTCCCACACCGGATCGAGCCCGGCCGCGCTCCGCAGCGCCGTCAGATCGTCTTGCAGCTTCCTGAGATCCGGTTGCATGCAGCACCTTCCAACACTCACGAAAGTTGATTACTCTAAAAAATAGAGTATACCGGTGTGGCGACGCGTGTCAAGTGGTCCGCAATCGCCAATCCGCAGCTGCAATCTGCAATCTGCAATCTGCAATCTGCAATCTGCAATCTGCAATCTGCAATAAAACTAGTCTCTAAAACCCGAGCCGGGCTGGGTGCCAGCGATGAAGGATTCGGTGATCGCGCCAGGCGTTCCTTCGAGGGCGGGGGTGCCGGAGCTGCGGTCGACCGAGACGAAGACGATGTTGCCGGGGGCTTCGAAGGTGGGTGGTTCCTTGCGGGTACCGATCCACGACTTCATGATGTCGATCCAGATCGGCAGCGCTGAGTCCGATCCCGTCCCTGCCGGTCCCATGGTTCGCTTCTGATCGAATCCCGTCCAGACGCCGATGGTGATGTCCGGATCGAATCCGATGAACCAGGCGTCCGTGTAGTCGTCCGTCGTGCCCGTTTTGCCGCCGAGCGGCCAATTGAGCGCGGCGGCCCTCGCCGCAGTGCCGCGTTGCACGACGCCTCGCAACAGGCTGGTCATCACGTATGCCGTGTCTGCGCGGATGGCATCTTTCGGTTCAGGACGATTCTCCTCGAGCACGTTGCCCTCGCGGTCGCTGACCTTGAGGACGGAGTAGGGCCGCATCCGAACGCCTTGATTGGGATAAACGGAGTAGGCGCTCGTCATTTCCACGAGCGTCGCTTCAGCAGCACCGATGGCGACGGCCAGGTACGGCGGCAGAGGGGATTCGAGGCCAAGCCGACGGGCGTACGCAATCACCTGCGTCGGACCCAGTTGGTCCATCATCCGGATCGCAGGAATGTTGCGAGACTGCTCGAGCGCGCGGCGAAGCGTGATCGGGCCTTCGAATGTCCGGTCGTAATTGAGTGGCGTGTAGGGAGGTTGTCCGGCGCCGCCTGGAAAGCTTACCGGCGTGTCCATCAACTGCGTCGTGGGCGTGTACCCGCTGTCAATCGCGGTCGTGTAGACGAACGGCTTGAACGCCGATCCTACCTGCCGATAGGCCTGCGTCGCGCGGTTGAACTTGCTTCGCTCGAAGCTGAAGCCACCGACCATCGCCAGGATTTGCCCGGTTCGATTGTCGATCGCCAGAACCGCGCCTTCGACTTCCGGCGCCTGCTCCAGCGTCGCAGTGGCAGTGCCGCCATCAGCCGTGGTCAGCCGCACGTCGACGAGATCGCCGCGCGTGACGAGTTGCGTCGGCGCTTTGTTGGTCCAAGCGTAGCCCTTCCGGTCGATCGTGATGGCAAGCGCGCCGGCGCGCAGGGACACGGACGTGGGTTCGACGGACGTCACCACGGCGGGCAGTATCTGGCCTGCGTTCATCGGCCGATCCCAGCGCGGATGGCGGAAGCCGTCGATCGTGTGGCCCTCGGCGACGACATTCCTCCGCGGCTTGCGGAATCCGCGGCGCTTGTCAATCCGCCGCAGTCCAGCGTCCAGCGCCTCCGTGGCCGCTTCCTGCAGTTTCAGATCGATAGCCGTCTGGATAGAGAGGCCGTTTTCGTACAGCTGCTTTGCGCCGTAACGGCCCTCGAGCTCTCGCCGCACTTCCTCGAGGAAGTACGGAGCCGCTGATTGCGACTGCCCGGGAGGATCGGGCCGCGTCACGATCGGCTTCTTCTTTGCGTCTTCAGCCTCGGCCACGGTGATGTATCCCACTTCGGCCATGCGGGTCAGGGCATAGTTGCGGCGCCGCATGGCCGCGTCCTTGTTCACGTAAGGACTCTGACGAACGTTGCCCTGCAGGATCCCGGCGATCAATGCCGCTTCCTCGAGCGAGACATCCTTGGCCGACTTGCCGAAATACAACCGCGAGGCCGCTTCGACGCCGTACACCCCGTGGCCGAAGTACATCTGGTTGCAATAGAGCGTGAAGATCTCGCGCTTCGTGTAGCGCTTTTCGATTTGTATCGCGAGCAGTGCTTCTTTGATCTTTCGCTCGGGTGTTTTGTCGTCGGTCAGGAACAGCTTGCGCGCAAGCTGTTGTGTGAGCGTGCTGGCTCCGTGCATGCGCCGATACACGATGTCCTTGATGGCCGTCACAATGATGCGCGGGATGCTGAGCCCGATGTGCTGGTAGAACTCGTCGTCTTCCGCCGCGAGAATCGCCTGCTCGAGACGAGGGGAGATACGCTCGTAGGGAATGACCTCGCGGCGTTCGATGGCGAACTCGCCAACGATCTCGCCGCGCGCGCCGTAGACGCGAGAGATCGTGCTCGGCGCGTAGTCGTCGAGGCTGGAAATGGTCGGCAGATCCGCGGCGTACACGAACAGGACGCCCGTCGTCGTGCCGAGCCCCGCGGCCAGGATGAAAAGGGCCACCAGGCCGGCTTTGCGAAATAGGTGCTGATAACGCATTGTTCTCTAGGACGCTCCGAGCCGCGAGCCGCGAGCCCCGAGCCCCGGATCTCGGGTTTACTGTCCTCCCCGTCCGCCTCGAGACACGGCGCGTCCCGACGACTCGCCGCCGCCGCGCGAACGTGTGCCGCCGCCACTGTTACCGCCGTTATCCGAGGAGCCGCGCGACGGAGACGCCGATTGCGGAGGCGGTCCCGACGGCGCCGGACGTTCAGCGGCAGGCGCCGGCGCGCTGCGCCCGGAGCCGGGCGAGCCGTACGACGGAACACTGCCGCCGCTGTCGGGCGCCGATCGCGGCATCGCGCGCGGCGTGTTGTCGGGCGCGTCGGCGCGCGGTTGCCGATACGGACTCCTGTCAGGTTGGACACCAGACGCCGGCGGTGGGGCGTACGCCGGGTTGTCAGGCCGTTCACCACGCGGGACGGCGCGGTTGCCGCTGCTGCTCTCCGGCGAAGGCGCCCTGCGCTCCGGTGCAGGCACGGCGCGGTACTCGGGCGGCGGCGTCGAGCGATATTCCGGATTCACCCGTCGATACGGCGGGATCTGGGCTTCAGACGGAGCCGCCCCGGACGGCTCGCGACGCGGAACCGCACGCTGCTCGATTCCCGAGACGCCCCCGGAAGGTGAGGCCGATCCGGCATCACGAGGCCGCGAGCGGACGCCGGTCCCTGGATCCGCGGACGGGGTCGCACCGCGTTCGCGCGATGGCACCGCGTTGACCGGCGGCCTCGCAGCTTCGGGATAGCCCGGGCCAGTCCGCGGCACGCCGCCAGAACGCCGGCCGCGGAATGCCGCGGCGGCATCCGCGCCACCGGAAGGCCGCGTCGGCGACAGCGTGCGATTGAACGCCGCGTTCCCGCCGAACGATCCAGTGCGATTGACCGCGGTGCGAATTGGCACTGAGGATCTCGGCACCGCGTACCCGCGGTTATCAGGGGCGGTGTCGCGAACGATGAACGTGCCGCGGGTATTGACGTCGATGTGCGAGGCGTTGATGACGTTGACGTTCACGGCGCCATGGCCGAAACCGCGGCGCGGCACGACCGTCCACGCGTTCCAGTGATCGTAGTAGCGGCCGCCGTACCGGTAGTTCCCGGCCCACCCGAACACCGGACGATTGTTCCAGCCGAGCGGACACCAACTCACGTAGTTCGGCGCGTAGGCCCAGGACACCCACGCCGGTCCCCAGGTCCGTCCAGGAATCCAGAACCAGAGACCGCTCGAGAATCCCCAGCGACCGTAGTGGTGCGTTGGCCATGCCCATGGATCGGCGCCAATCCACGTCCATCCCCACGGACCGAGCGTGGTCCAGCGTCCGTGATAGTAGGGGCGCCAACCCGGGCGAACGCGCGGATACCACACGTAGCCGTATGTTGGGACGTTCTGCCAATAGCCGTACGAGTTAAACGTGTCGGCATAGGGCTGCACGGTCTCGGGCAGATACTGGGCCGAGACGCCAAGGCGCGTATCGCGGCGAGCTTCCGACCAGCGATCGAAGCTATCCCACGCCGCGGAGTTGAAGACGTACGCCGACGAAGGGCCCGCACCAGCACGGGCGAACGCGCGTTCTCCGGCGGCGAGCACCGTGCTGCCATCTTCGTTGACGAGCTCGGCGGATCCGCGCAGGACGGCGAGCTCAACGTCGGATCCCGCGAGCACGGAGACCCGGTACTCGCCGGCCCGTGAAATCTGCACCCACGCCGTCGGGGCATCGACGCGATAACCCACTGAGCGCGTCGCGCCGAGGATGTTCAGGCGTACACGCCCAACCGTCAGTCGAATGACTTCGTCGGACTGAAAATCGACGGTCGTGTCGGAATCGAGGTGCAGCGTGCTGCCGTCCGCAAACAACACCTCGACGCGTCCATTCTGGGTGCGGAGGCGATCGCCGGCGAGCAGCGGCATCGACGAGGGTGCGGTTTCACTGCGGCCGTCGCGCTCGAGCACGGCGGCGCCGTTGACGAACGAGATGTGGGCAGGGGCTTCAGTCTCGACGTTCTGCGCCGTGGCGGGCGCTGGAAGGAGCCACAGCCAGACGACGGGAGCCAGAACAGCCAGGCGGGACATAAGCGGACCTCTGGTAAATCTGTGAGGGCTGGCAAGGCGCAGTATATCACTGATTTACAGGCGGTCAACGCGCAAGCTTGACATTACGTCGCTAAGATTATATATTGCCTTTCTTGTAAAGCTTTCCGAAACGCGAGGAACTTAGCACATGAGCAAGATCATCGGCATCGACTTGGGGACGACGAACTCTGTGGTGGCCGTCATGGAAGGCGGTGAGCCGGTCGTCATCACCAACCCCGAAGGCAGCCGCATCACCCCGTCGGTGGTCGGCTTCACCAAATCAGGCGAGCGCCTCGTCGGCCAGGTCGCCAAGCGTCAGGCGGTGACCAACCCCGAGAACACCGTCTTTTCGATCAAGCGCTTCATGGGCCGGAAGTACGACGAAGTGAACGAGGAAATGAAGATGGTGCCGTACTCCGTGGTTCGGGCCACGAACGGCGACGTCCGCGTGAAGGCCGGTGGCAAGGAATACTCTCCGCCCGAGATCTCCGCGATGATCCTGCAGAAACTCAAACAGGCCGCGGAAGAGTATCTGGGCCAGACCGTCACCCGCGCGGTCATCACCGTGCCGGCGTACTTCAATGACGCGCAGCGTCAGGCCACCAAGGACGCCGGACAGATCGCCGGCCTCGAAGTCGCACGCATCGTCAACGAGCCGACGGCGGCGGCGTTGGCCTACGGCCTCGATAAGAAGAAGGACGAGACTATCGCTGTCTACGACTTTGGCGGCGGCACGTTCGATATTTCGATCCTCGAAGTGGGTGAGGGCGTCGTTGAAGTGAAGGCGACCAACGGCGACACGCACCTTGGCGGCGACAACCTCGATCAGCGCGTGATCGAGTGGATTATCGCGGAGTTCAAGACCGACGAAGGCATCGATCTGGGCAAGGACCGCATGGCCTTGCAGCGCCTGAAGGAAGCGGCGGAGAAGGCCAAGATGGAGCTCTCGACCGTGATGGAGACCGAGATCAATCTGCCGTTCATCACGGCGGATGCGACCGGCCCCAAGCACATGGTCAAGAAGCTCACGCGCGCGAAGTTCGAGCAACTCGTCGATGACCTGTTGCAGCGGACGATTGGTCCGACGATGCAGGCGCTGTCGGACGCCGGCGTCGATTCGACGAAGATCGACGAGGTCGTGCTCGTCGGCGGCTCCACGCGCATCCCGCGCGTGCAGCAGATCGTGAAGGACATGTTCCGGAAGGACCCGCACAAGGGCGTGAACCCCGACGAAGTCGTCGCGATTGGTGCGGCCGTTCAGGCCGGCGTGCTGGCCGGGGAGGTCAAGGATCTCCTCCTGCTCGACGTCACTCCGCTGTCGCTCGGCATTGAAACGCTGGGCGGCGTGATGACGACGCTCATCACCCGGAACACGACGATTCCGACGAAGAAGAGCGAGACGTTCTCGACGGCGGCCGACAACCAGACGAGCGTCGAAGTCCACGTCCTCCAGGGCGAGCGGCCGATGGCGCGCGACAACCGCACGCTCGGCAAGTTCCACCTGACTGGTCTGCCGGCTGCACCACGCGGTGTGCCGCAGATCGAAGTCACGTTCGACATCGACGCCAACGGCATCGTCAACGTCACGGCGCAGGACAAGGCGACCGGCAAGGAGCAGAAGATCACGATCACCGCGTCGAGCGGCCTGAGCAAGGACGAAGTCGATCGCATGATGCGCGAGGCCGAATCGCATGCCGACGAGGACAAGAAGCGCAAGGAAGAGATCGAGACGCGCAACCAGGCCGACCAGGCGGCGTATGCGGCGGAGCGGATGATCAAGGATGCCGGCGACAAGCTCTCAGCCGCGGATCGGGCACCGATCGAGTCGGCGATCGAGGACCTGAAGAAGGCGATCGAGACGAACGACGTCGGTGAAATCAAGAAGCGGCTCGACGCGCTCAATGGCGCCCAGCACAAAGCGGCTGAAGCGATGTATCGCGCGGCCAATGCCGGTACGGGTGCGCCGGGCGGGCCGGCCGGCGGCACGACCAGCGGTTCGCAGGGCGAAAGCCGCGACGGTGATGTCATTGACGCCGAAGTCGTGGAAGAAGAGAAGAAGTAAGACTCGGGGCTCGGGACTCGGGGCTCGGACTCGAAAAGCCTTCAATCACAGTCGCCGGATTGTGAGCTGAAGCCTTTTGAGCCCCGGATCCCGAACCCCCGATCCCGACAAGATTGACATGAACTTCTACCTGCTTTTGGGCGTGTCACAGGACGCAAGCACCTCGGAGATCAAGCGGGCGTATCGGCGACTTGCGCGACGGTATCACCCTGGGATCAATCCTGGCGATCGATCGGCGGAAGAGATGTTCCAGCGGGTGTCGGAAGCGTACGAAACGCTCATCGATCCGGGCCGGCGGCAGCAGTACGACACAGCGGGTACGGGTCGGCGTTCGGCGCACGAGACGCCGTCGTTCATGTTCACAGAGTTCGATTTTTCTGTGGCGCGACGTGGCGCTCAGGCGTCCACGTTCAGCGAACTGTTTGCCGAAGTTCTGCATCCGGTTTCGGGAGCTCCGAACGGACGGGCCGAAGTTGGAAGCGACCTGCACTCCGCGCTGACGCTGCCGTTCGAGGAGGCGGTTCACGGCATCGAACGCCAAGTGTTCGTCACGAGGCAGGTGACGTGCGGACCGTGCAGTGGCGGCGGCCATGTGCCGACCGCTGAAGGAACCTGTCAGACATGCCGCGGCACCGGGCACGTGCGCTGGGCGCGAGGGCACATGGTGTTCTCGAAGACCTGCGCAGCCTGCGGCGGCGCCGGACGGGAAACATCGCGTCGTTGCCCGGTCTGTGCCGGGCAGGGGCGGCTCGTGAGAAGCGAGGCGCTGCCGGTCTTCGTTCCACCCGGTGTCGTCGACGGCAGCAGGCTGCGGTTATCGGGTCTGGGGCATGCCGGGGCTCATGGCGGACGGCCGGGTGACCTCTACGTCACGATCCACGTCCAGCCGCACGAGATCTTCCGGCGCCACGGCGACGATTTGGTCTGTGAGCTGCCGGTCGCGGTGCACGAGGCAGCGTTGGGCGCACGAGTCGACGTACCAACGCTCGACGGCTTCGCGAAGCTGCGGATTCCGCCTGGCACTCAGGCAGGGCAGCGGTTGCGGCTTGCCGAGCAGGGGCTTCCGACGGCGACAGGCGGCAGAGGCGATTTGCTGTTCGACGTCAGCCTGGTGCTGCCGGAGGAGCTCGACGAGCGATCGAAGGAATTGATGCGGGAGTTCGGACAGCGTAATGGCGGAGATGTTCGACGATGGCCAAACGAGGCGGCAAAGCGTACTACATGATCAGCGCGGTGGCGCAGAAGTACAGCATCCACCCGCAGACGCTGCGCCTCTACGAGCGTGAGGGGCTGCTGAAGCCGTCGCGCACGGAGGGGAATACCCGCCTGTACTCCGAGGAGGATCTCGAACAGCTCGAGACCATTCTCTCGTTGACGCGCGACCTTGGCGTGAATCTCGCCGGGGTCGAGATCATCCTCAACATGCGCCGGAAGATCGAAGCCATGCAGCTCGAAGTCAACGAGTTCATGGACTACGTCAAGCGCGAGCTGTCGCGCGGCATCGGTGACTGGGAGCAGCGCTTGGGCACTGCGCTCGTCAAATCCTCGCCAACCGACCTCGTCCGCGCCACGTCCTCAACCAAACATCGCGAGCCTGTGCGCGTCGAGGACGTCGACGACGCGAAAGCCTAACCGCGGACACAAGGGGCGCGGATCGCGCGGATCACACACGAGACGCGGATCGCGCGGATCACACGGGACGCGGATCGCGCGGATCACACGGGACGCGGATCACGCGGATCAAATCACCACGCTTCAGTTACAATCAGCTGGTAACTGCGATGTGTCCCATCTGCGACGGCACCGGCTGGAAACCCGTCACGACCGACGGCGTGCGTCGCGTCGAGCGATGTGACTGCTGGCAAGACGACCACGCCAAGCGGCTGTTCGATCAGGCCCGCATCCCGCCGAGGTATCGGCGGTGCGACTTCGACAACTTCCTCGTCTACAAAGAAAACGAGCGGCTGGCGAACGCGGTCGCCGCGGTGCGGCGGTTTGCGGACAAGTTTCCGAACGTCACGAAGGGGTTGTGTCTCATCGGGCCGCATGGCATCGGCAAGACGCATCTGGCCGTAGCCGCCATGCGCATCGCGCTGACGCGGGGTAATCAGGCGACCTTCTACGAAGTGTCCGACCTGCTGCGCTTGATTCGGAGCACCTACAATCCGGTGACCAAGACGGCGGAAATGGAAGTGCTTCAACCGCTGTTGACCGCGCAGCTGCTGGTGCTGGACGACGTCGGCAAGGAGAAAACGTCGGAGTGGGTGGAAGAGACGATGACGTTCATCGTGAACACCCGCTACAACCATCGGTTGACGACGGTGTTCACGTCGAACTACGAGGACAACCCGGACATCGAGGCGCTCGACTCTTTGCGCGTGCGCGTCGGCTCGCGAATGTACTCACGGATCCACGAGATGTGCGATTTCGTCGAGTACGGCGGCGCCGACTATCGGCTCTTGCCGCCGAACGGCGGCGTTGACGATCTGCTGGCGCAATGGAAAGTCGCCGGCGAACAACGCGGCCGCCTGCCCTCGCGAGCCAAAGGGCCCGTCCGCGCGCAACTGAAACAGCCATCGGGCAAGGCCGATCTCGGCTGGAGCGGTGGCAAAGCCGGTTCTTGATTGCAATCGGCAATCGGCAATCGGCAATCGGCAATCGGCAATCGGCAATCTGCAATCTGCAATCTGCAATCTGCAATCTGCAATCTGCAATGTTAGGGCTCTACCTCCACATCCCTTTCTGCTCGGCCATCTGCAACTACTGCAACTTCAATCGCGGACTCTTCGAGGCCGGCTTGAAGGATCGCTACGTGGACGCGCTCGAGCAGGAGATCCTGGGTGCGGGCCGCGGTGAGCCGGCTGACACGATTTATTTTGGCGGCGGGACGCCGTCCTTGCTGGAACCCGACGAAATTGACCGCCTGATATCCGCGTGCCGTCGGGCGTTCGACGTGACGGCGGACGCGGAGGTTACGCTCGAAACGAATCCCGAAACCTCCTCCCCGAGCCGAATGCACGGATTTCGTCAGGCGGGAGTCAATCGCGTGAGTTTCGGTGTCCAATCCTTCCGCGACAGCGAGCTGCGCAGGCTGGGCCGTCTGCATTCGGCCGACCGCGCCGCGCAGGCTGTGGAGGAAGCCCGTTCGGCGGCGTTCGACAACATCAGCCTGGATCTGATGATGTGGCTCCCGGCGCAATCGACCGGCGATTGGGCGGAGAGCGTTGAACGGGTGATCTCGGTCAATCCCGAGCACCTGTCGCTTTATCTACTGGAGCTCTATCCGAACGCGCCGCTGAAAGACGAGATGGCCCGCGCAGGGTGGTCCTTGGCACCCGACGATGATGCCGCGGAGATGTATCTGGCGGGGCTGAGCGCACTCGATCGGGCTGGCTACGAGCAATACGAGATTTCGAATGTCTCCCGGCCGGGACGCCAGTCGCGTCATAATTTGAAGTACTGGAGCGACGGTGAGTGGCGCGGATTCGGCTGCGGCGCGCACTCCACCTGTAACGGAGTGCGCTGGAAAAACGTATCCGCCACGGCAGACTACGTGGCCCGTATTGCCGCCCGCGAAACGACAGCCGTCGAATGTCGTGAGTTGACGCCCCGGGAACGGCTCGAAGAAGCGCTCTTTACTGGTTTGCGGCTGACAAATGGTGTCGATCTGGAAGTTGTCGGTGAGCGGTATGGCACAGACGTATGGCGCCGGTACGGTTCGGCGCTCCAGCCGTTCTTGGATGAGGGGCTGGTCCGGCGCGAAGGCGCAAAGGTGTGGCTTAGCCGCGAAGGTATGCTTGTTGCTAATGAAGTGATGCAAGTTTTTGTGTAGCGTCTCGTCCCAGCGCCCTAGTCGTTCGCTGCCGGGGTACGATAAAGTGTCGGCTTTATTTGTGCTCGCTGCGAGATCGCCGGATCGGCACCCGAGCATCCGGCTTTGCCTGTTTGAGGACTCAAGGAGGAGTTTGAATGCGTCGCCCCATCACTTTTACGACCTGTGCCTTGACGTTTGCGTTCACTGCAGCTGCGCTTGTTGCTCAGACGCAGACCACGCCGCCGGCCCAGCAGCCGCCCGCAACGCAGCAGCCGGCCGCGCCCGCGACCGCAGGTCCCCCGAAGCTGGGCTTCACTACCGAAGCCGGCCTTCTGCTCATCCAGATCAAGAAGGACCAGACGGCCGCGTTCGAAGAGCTCTTAACCAAGCTGAAGGCCGCTGTCGCCAAGACGACCGACGAGGCCGTGAAGAAGCAAATGGCGGGTTTCAAAGTGTACAAGTCCGCGGAAGACATGGCCGGCAACGCGTTGTACGTGGTCATGATCGACCCCACAGTCAAAGACGTGGAATACGAGCTCTTCGCCGTCCTGCAGAAGGTGCTGACACCCGAGGAGTTGCGAGACCCGGCCGTCATCGAAATGTCGAAGAAGGCAGCCGCTGCCTTCGCCGTCGGCTACAACAAACTGAACCTGTCGCCACTCGGCGGGGGACAGTAAGAACGTAAAAGGCAGAAGGCAGAAGGCAGAAGGCAGAAGGCAGAAGGGAGAAGGCAAAAGCTTCTCCCTTTTGCTTTGTTCGGGCCCCTTCGGACTTCCGGACCCCCGGACTCCCGTCAGAATTTCAGATTCAGTCCGGCGTAGAAGCGTTGCGGTTTTGAGTGGCGCGGGTCGCCTTGCAGCGTGAATACCCGGTAATCCAGCCGCAGCCTCAACGGGCCCACCAGCGAGATCTTCACGCCGCCGCCCACATTGATCCCGAAGTTGGTTTCCGAATTGTCGTTCAGGCTCTCGCGATAGACGCCGCCGCCGGCAGTCCCGTAGAACTGCATGCCGGCAATGGGAATCGGCGTTTGCAGGAGCCCGTTGAACATGTACGTCCTGAGGCTGGGGGCGAGTTCCTCCAGGTTCTCGCGGCTGTGGCCGTACTCAAACTCGAAGCCGACGATGACGAGGCCGACGCCGGCACTGAGCCCGGTCGTGACGCGATTGACCGGTGTGGGATTCGTGCCGAGAAAAGCTGTGAAGTCGGCGGATGCAGTGCTGGGAACGAGCAGGAGAGCAGCGGGAAGAAACCACGATAAACGTCTCAGCATGTCTCAGGATACGTCGATCTGATACATTCAAATGAATGGACTTTCGCCCGACCGAAGAGCAGGAACTGCTCCGCCGCACGGTCCGTGAGTTCGCCGAAGCGGAGATCCGTCCCCACGTCATGGAGTGGGACGAGGCCCAGCAGTTCCCCATCGAGCTGCTGCCAAAGCTCGCGTCACTCGGCCTGACGGGCGTCCAGTTCCCCGAAGAGTACGGCGGCGCAGGTCTCTCCGCGGTTGATTACTGCATCTGCATCGAAGAACTGGCGCGTGTCTGTCCGGCCATCGCGCTATCCGTCGCGGCCCACAACGGTCTCTGTTCCGCGCACATCGCGATGTTTGGCACCGAGGAACAGAAGCGCCGTTTTCTGCCCAAGCTTCTCGACGGTGAAGTGCTTGGTGCGTGGGGTCTGACCGAAGCGGGTGCCGGCAGCGATGCTGCTGGGATGCGCACGACCGCCGTTCGTCAGGGGCAGTGCTGGTCGATCACCGGCGCCAAGACGTTCATCACGCACGGCCGAATTGGCGGCGTGATGGTTGTGATCGCCGTCACCGATCGAACGAAAGGCCATCGCGGCATTTCCGCGTTCATCGTCGAACAAGGCACTCCCGGCATGAGCGCGGGCAAGAAAGAAAACAAGCTCGGCATGCGGGCGAGCGATACGAGCGAAGTGATCTTCGACAACTGCCGCGTGCCGCTCGACCAGATGCTTGGCGACGAGGGCCAGGGTTTCATCAATACGCTCCAGGTGCTCGATGGCGGTCGCATCGGGATTGCGGCGCTGTCGGTTGGCCTCGCCCAGGGCGCCTACGAAGCCGCTCTCAACTACGCGAAGGAGCGCCGGCAATTCGGGCAGCCGATTGGCGAGTTCCAGGCGATCCAGTGGAAGCTGGCCGACAATGCGATGCGCATCGAAGCGGCGCGCTTGCTGACGTACCGCGCGGCGTACCTGCGCGATCAAGGCGTCCGGACGACGCGCGAGTCGTCGATTGCGAAGCTCTTCGCCAGCGAGGCCGCCGTCAAGGCCGCTGACGACAGCGTGCAGATTCACGGCGGCTACGGGTTCGTGAAGGACTATCCGGCGGAGAAGTACTTCCGCGACGTCAAGCTCCTGACGATTGGCGAAGGGACAAGCGAGATCCAGCGACTGGTGATCGCGCGACAACTGCTCGGACAGTGACCGGCCCTGCGCTCTCCGACCGCGTTCTGGCGGGGGATCCCCGCGCCATTGCCCGTGCGATCACGCTCATCGAAGACGAGTCGCCGCCCGGCGCCGATCTCGTCCGCCAACTGTTCGGCCGGACCGGACGCGCCTACCTCGTTGGCGTCACGGGCCCACCCGGTGCCGGCAAGAGCACGCTCGTCGATCGCTTGACTGCCGACGTGCGGATGTCCGGCCGCTCCGTTGGAATCGTCGCGGTCGATCCCTCGAGTCCATTTACAGGTGGTGCGATTCTTGGCGATCGCGTCCGCATGCAGGCGCACGCCGGCGATGCCGGCGTGTTTATTCGCAGCATGGCGACGCGCGGACATCTCGGTGGGCTGGCGCGCGCGACGAGCGAAGTGGCTCTCGTGTTCGATGCCGCGGGCAAGGACGTCGTCTTCATCGAGACGGTCGGCGTCGGCCAGGACGAGATCGACATCGTCCGTACGGCGGATGTGTCGGTTGTCACAATCGTGCCGGGTGCGGGCGACGACGTGCAGGCCCTCAAGGCCGGCATCATGGAGATCGCCGATATCTTTGTCGTGAACAAAGCCGATCGCGAGGGTGCCGATCGAACAGTCGGATCGATCGAGGCGCTCCTGTCGCTCGAGACCTTCGGGCCGGACGATTGGCGTCCGCCAATCGTGAAGACGGAAGCCACAACCGGGAAAGGTGTTGCCGAGCTCCTGGAGGCGATCGATCGATTTCGTCAGCACCCTGCTGCGTCGCAGGCGCGTCGACGGCGCGAGCGCGCCGAGTGGCGGCTGCGCGAGCTCATCGCTCAGAGGTTCATGAAGCATGTTGAACGCCGAGTGCTCGAGCCCGGCGAGTTCGAGCGGATCCTGGATCGAATCGCCGCGCGCGAAACCGACCCGTACACCGTTGCAGACAGTGTGTTGCGCCGCGCGCTGCAGAGCGAATCCAGCGGGAACGACGGCGACCTGAACGTCGATCATATCGGCATTGCCGTATCGAACATCGACGAGGCATTGGCCTTTTACCGGGACGCGCTGGGACTCCAGGTTGACGACATCGAAGATGTTCCGTCCGAACGGGTGCGCACGCACTTCATCACTCCGGCGGCAACCAGCGGCACGGCGCTCGAACTGCTGGAAGCAACGGACAATGAATCGCCGATCGCAAAGTCTGTGGCGAAACGCGGGCCCGGGCTGCACCACATCACCCTTCGCGTGAAAGACATTCGGCAGGCGCTCGAGCGGTTGAAGTCTCGCGGCGTACGCGTCATCGGCGATGCGCCGCGGCCAGGTGCGCATGGATCGCTGGTTGCGTTCGTGCACCCGTCAAGCGCCCACGGCGTGCTGGTGGAGTTGAAACAAGCGAAGGGGAACTCGTGATTCTCGGCGAGCTCGAGCTGATTTCGTTGACCGATGGCACGTTTCGCTTGGATGGCGGCGCGATGTTCGGCGTCGTGCCGAAGCCGCTCTGGGAGCGGCGAATGCCGGCAGACGCTCGGAACCGCATCTTCCTTGGTATGAGACCGCTGCTCGTTCGCGGCGATCGCACGATGCTCATCGATGCCGGAATTGGCAGCAAGATGGATGCGAAGAGCGTCGAGATCTATGACATCGATCGCTCGCACAACCTGATCGACTCGTTGGCGGCTGTCGGCGTTTCACCGCGGGACATCGACATCGTCCTTGCCACGCACCTGCACTTCGATCACGCCGGTGGGTTCACCACGCGCGACGAGAGCGGACGCCTCGTGCCGACGTTTCCAAGAGCGCGCTACGTCGTGCGGACGGGGGAGTGGGACGATGCGGCCCATCCGCACGAACGAAACAGAGCGAGCTACATCGAGGAGAACTTCAAGCCGTTAGCAGACTTTGGCGTGCTGGATCTCGTCGCCGGCAACGACACGATCATGCCGGGCGTGCGCGTCGTTCGCACCGGCGGTCACACGATGCACCATCAGATCGTGGTCATCGAGTCCGCGGGCGAAACCGCGATCTTCGCCGCCGACTTGATGCCGACCACTGCACACGTCGACGCGCCCTGGATTATGGGCTACGACCTCTATCCGATGGACACGCTCAGATTCAAGCGCACGTTCATCCGGGAAGCGATCGCTCACGAGTATTTGATATTCTTCGAGCACGACCCCATGATTGCCGCCGGATTCATCCGCGAGTCGGACGGCCGGAAGCGCGTCGACCCAGTCTCCTTGAGCCCTGAGCCCTAAGCCCGGCGTCGGGCCCCAACAAGCTTCAGTTCATCCACATGACAACAATCGGAATCATCGGCGGCAGTGGTTTGTATGACATGGCGGAGCTCACCGGCCGCGAGGAGCGGCACGTCGATACGCCCTTCGGCGAGCCCTCGGCGCCTTATGTGACGGGAACGTTGCGGGGAA
>Ga0209382_10005680_pt1 | contig 16191 bp, 15 predicted proteins | sample SoiMetdeltSBSDD5_FD_187599 | JGI IMG/M metagenome (GOLD analysis project Ga0209382, IMG submission 187599) | Bulk soil microbial communities from a Populus tree surrounding site in Tennessee, USA - Soil MetaG P. deltoides SBSDD5 (SPAdes) (version 2) | ecosystem: Environmental > Terrestrial >...
GAAGAGCTCGTAGGTCCGCCGGCCGAACAGGAACGCGTCTGCGCGCTGGTAGACCTCGTTGACGAACGTCATGGCCTCGTTGTCGAACAGCGGCGCGACCCATCCGCCGCGCTCGAATCCGCCGCGCCGGTCCTCGTCCGGCCCGCCGAGTCCCTGCATCACGCCGTCGACGGTGACCATCGTGATGGTCGTCAGTTTCATGATCGTGGCTCCTTTCTCGCTGGGTTTTGTCCCTTTGGGTGCCCCTCATGGGCGGCCGCTCACCCCTTCTACGAACACCTCTGCCCCGATCCGACACCGCCTCCCGGATTTCTTTCGAGGCTTTCTGGTACGCCGGTTGTGAGCGATCCGACGGCGAGACGGTTTCGGGGCGGCTGCGCCGGAATTCTTGGACTCGGTAACCACGATGAGCGAGATGCACCGGATGAGCCTGGCCACCGCCCTCAAGGGCGAGCCTGACAGAAAGTCTGGCTCACTAGACCGTTGCATTTTCGAACGCCTGTTCGATAGGGTTGGGTATGACCTTACGGCTGGAGACGAGGGCCCGATCACTCGCGGGTGAGTTGCTGGAGTGCTGGTGGAATGGCAAGTTCGGTCAGGATCAGAGAAGCGATCTCTGGCTGAAACGGTTCGGTTCGGCATGGTGCGTCGAGGCGCGCCACGGTGGCATCGGAGCGGTCAGGCACCGCAACTATTTGGGCGACGAGATGAGCGCCCGCGAATTGCTTGAAACGCTCAAAGCCGAGCATGGTCAGACCTGGAAGTGGGTCCCTAAAGGGTGAGGGGACCTTCCTCCTTACGCAACAACAGCATCGGTCCGCAAGATGGGCCCTCCAAGGGGTTGGGGGCCCATCTTGCGTCTGCTGCCACGATTGAGCCATGGAGCATATAACCCCGTTTATGCGCGTCGACGACGCCGAGGCGGCTCTGAAATGGTATGAGCGCCTTGGCTTTTCCAAGGAGTGGGAGCACCGGTTCGAGCCCGGCCTCCCGCTGTTTCTCGCGATCTCGCGCGGGCCCATGCGCATCTTCCTGTCCGAGCACAAGGGCGACGCCCGCCCGGACACCCTGATCTACCTCAGCGTCAACGACATCGAGGCGATCGCCGCCGAGTTCGGTGTGGCGATCGAGCAGGCTCCATGGGGGCCCGAACTCGAGCTGCGCGATCCCGACGGCAACCGTCTTCGCGTGGGACGCGCCCAAGCGTAGGCTCGAGGTGTGTTGGGCTACTCGGTAGCGCAGGACCGGCATGACGGGGTCTGCGTCATCACGCTCAGCGGCAAGCTGACGCTCGCAACCTACCCCCTCATCGGCAAGCTCATCGAGAAATGCCTCGCTGACTCCCCCGCCGCCATCGTCATCGACCTGCACGGCACCGAGGGAAACGGTGTGCCGCTGCACAGCGCGCTCGCCAACGACCGCCGCCTCGCCGGCAGGCAACGCATCCCACTGATCCACACCGCCGGCCCCGTCGTGATGGCGGAAATCAAGGAATCGGCCCTGCACCGCCACATCGAGATCTATGCCACCCTCGCCGAGGCCGTGCGGCAGGCGCAGACCGCCCGCGCCAACCCTTGGCTGCACGTGCGGCTCGAACCCCACCCGCTCAGCAACCGCCACGCCCGTAAAGAGATCGGCAATGCTTGCCTCGCCTGGGGCCTGCCGCACCTGCTGGAGCCGGTCCAGCTCGTCACCTCCGAGCTGGTCTCCAACGCGATACGGCACGCCGGCACCGCCATCGATGTGACCGCATCGCTCAACCAGGACGCTTTCCGCATTCGCGTCTACGACCGCAGCGACAGCCCACCCATCCTGCGCGAGCCGGCCCCGTTTGACCCCGGCGCCCTGCCCGCCTCCCGCGGACATGGGCTGCGGCTGGTCGCGGCCCACGCCACGGCCTGGGGATCCAACCGCACCAAGGACGGCAAGGTGGTCTGGGCCAGCTTCCGGCTCACGCCGTAGGACCATCGGCGGCGGCATTGGGCACAACCTGCCACAAGAGGCGCCCCGGGCGTTTGCCGACGCGGTGATGCAGGTCTGACCTCGTCGCCGGCTCAGGCGGGATTTGCCGCATCATGGCACCGTGGACGTTTCTTGGGACCGTGTGTTCCTGGCCCGCCACGGCCAGACCGAGTGGAACGCGCAGCGTCTGCGGCAAGGCCAACTCGACTCCCCGCTGACAAGCGACGGGGTGATGCAGGCACAGAGCTTCGCCGCCCTGCTGCGAAACCAGGCGATCGATGCGGTGTTCAGCAGCCCGTTGGGACGCGCTAGGTCGACCGCGCACATCATCGCCGGCCATATCCGAGTTCCGCTCGTCGTCATCGACGAACTGGCCGAAGTCCACCACGGCCAGTTCGCCGGCCTGTCCAACGAGGAGATCAACACCAGATACCCCGGCGAACTGGACCGCCGAGCCCGGGACATGTACCACTGGGCATTTCCCGGCGGGGAAAGCTACGCCGACGCCGACTTACGCGCACGCCGGGCGCTGGCACTGATTGCCGCACACCAGGCTGGCCGACCCCTGATCGTCTCCCACGAGATGATCGGCAAGATGCTGCAACGACACCTGCTCCGGCTCACCCCCGACGAGGCGCTTACCATCAAGCACCCCAACGACGTGGTCTATGCCATCGATCCCCACACGGGTACCCGACACGAGCTACGGAAAGCGGAGGGTGTGGGATTCGAACCCACGAGGACGTTGCCGCCCTAGCGGTTTTCAAGACCGAATCCGAAACCTGCCTTGAGCTGGGAAAACACAGCGAACTAGCAAGGTTTTGCCGCCGCTTTACCGGGTAGACCTATTTGATCTTCTCGCGCAAGACGCGCGTCGACTGGAAGTTGGTCGTTTAGATTTAGATAGGCAGTCTCATCCATGCGATGCCACGGTGTGTGGTCTGGTTGTGTCCGCTGACGAGTAGAGCCGCCGAGGGGTGATACGAGCAGGGCAGTCGGGGTTCTGCCTCTGCTCGTATCACGAGGTTGTCAGCGTCTGGCCCTGTGACGGGCCGTCAGCGGCCGAGTGCGTACGCCCGGATCACCGTCAGTTTGAAGGCAGCAGTGTTGCCGTCGGTAACTGCGGTGCGCAGTGAGATGAAGCCTGCCCCTGGTTGGACGACCTGTACCGTGACGTGATCACCGGCACCGCTGATGGTCGCCGGGCGCCATGTCATACCGTCGTCGAAAGAGGCGTCGACTACCAGGGTCGGTTGAACTGGACTGCCGTCTTGACGTGTGATGTAGGTGGGGAAGTCGAATGGTCCTCCCGGAGCCTGGTTGCGTAGGTCGAGCGCGGGATCGAACTGGACGGTGAGCAGCGGGAGCGCGACGCCATCGTCATCGGCCGACGATTGGAAAGTCCATTCCGCGTCGATCCGAGTTGCGAGAGGCCACCACGGCTGGTTTCGTTGTGCGGTTGCGGTCAGCTGGTAGGTCGCGGACTCCGGTGGGACGGGGAACCGGGCGGCGTCCGGTACGGCGATGGTATCGACGAGCAAGCCGTTGCGGTAGAGGCTGATGCGGCCGTCGTCTGTGGCTGCACTTGCGGTCGCCGGACGGCCGGTCGAGTCGCCGTACATGGGCAGGATCACGTCGACCGCTCCGGCGTCGCGCCAGGCCCATGGTCGTTGCCCTGCACGTGTTCGGGTCGTGCCGCGCAGCGACGGTGCGAAGACGGCTTTGTCCCAGGCGATCGGCGTGTTTTGCCCGGCGCGCAGGTCGCGGATCTCCGATACCGGCGCCGCGGGCCGGCCGTAGGGGGTGACGTGCAGCTCCCACGTGCCGGGTGTGAAGTACTCGATGCGGCTCTGCGGCACCCTGGTGCCGGGGCTCCAGATTGCGCCCAGCGCCGAGCCGAAGAATGGCATGGCGGCTGAAAGGAAACGTGCCGCTTCCGGCGCGGCCTCGTGATAGGACGCTGGCAGCGCGGCCAGTTCGGTTGTGCGTGGACGGTAGACCTGAGGCGTCGACACGCTGCCGGTTGCGGCGTAGGCCAGCTCATAGCGCAGTTGCGGCATTGGCCGGCTCGCGTAGGTGACTGGGGTCGCACCGGCCCGGGTCATGGCCGCGAACCGGTCGGCGGTCGCACCCCAGCCGACCAGTACCGGCAGCGGCAGGTTCGACAGGTCGCCGTCGGCGAATCCGGCGGTGTCGCCCCTGGGAATCACCAGCGCAAGACGTGCGCCCCGGTCCCGGATCGCGGTCAGTCGCGCTATCAGTTCCGAGTAGGCGATGTCGCTGGGCAACTCGACTACCACCGCACGCCCTTCGGCCTCGATGCGGTCGAGTTCGTCAGGCGTGGCCGAGCCGGCATGCACGGCGATCAGGTTGGCCTGCTCCTGAACGGCCCGTTCGCCGGAGTCGAGCCATTCCACAAGGATGTCGAATGGGTCGGGGCCGCCCGCCACCAGCTCTAGTGCCGGCTCGGTCGCCCGGCGCGCCTGCCCGAATGCGAACGTGTCGGACTGCGTGCCGGGCACCGTCGCCGCGTACACCTCGTCGAACCGCGGATCGAGAAAGTAGGTTACGCCGGTCGTCCCCAAACCGTTAGTGATCTTGGTGTAGACAGAGACGTTGTAGCCGCCTCCGCGCGCGGCGGGGTCGTCGGCCTCCACTGATGCGGGCAGGCCGATTCGGGCGTCCAGTATCTGCTTCCGACTCCGGTCCAGGCGCAGTTCCGGCACGCTGATGATGCTGTAGCTGGGATCGCGGTTGGCCCGTGGCGTTGCGACATCAACGATGATGGCATAGCGGCCTTCAGGCAGTGTCACCGTTCCAGGCGGTCCCCAGTAGAAGACGTCATCACGGTCCAGGTTGGAGATGATCACGTTCGGATGGTTCACTGCCACCGCTGGCTTTCCGGTGCGGTCGAGGAGACCGACGGTCAGCCTGTGGCTCCTCTCGGATTGGGCGGCGGTGACCGCGCGTGTGGAGGGGCCGGGCCTGGCCGGGCGCCCGTTCTGGTGGGCTTGACCCGTCACCGGTCGCACCGTGCGGTCGCCAATCGGCTCTCCGAACTCCGGCGAGGTGGTGCCGCCGGCCGTAGAGGCAGCCGCAGGCGTGGGGGATGTGGCCAGCAAGGCCACAGCCATCGCGGCCGGCGTGGCAAGCAGAGTACGTCTTTGCATGAAGAACTCCATACTGGTCTGAGAGCGGACGGCGGCCGCGGCGGGTATTGCGCGGCCGCCGGGGGATCGATGGGTTCAGCCGCCCACGCGGTCGACCACTTTGATCGAAAGTACGGCTGCGGAGTACAGCAGGTCTCCGGCGTGCAGTCCGTCGGCGCCGGTCGCCATCACGGTGCGGGTGCCTATGTATGCATGGCTGTTCCGGTCGAAGATGAGGTCGGTACGCGTGTCCTGCACCTCGTTGAGTGAGATGGCAACACCTTTGCGGCCGGCCTCGTCGGTGACGTCGCCGACCACGGTCACGCCAGGGATTTTCGCCACCGCCGTGAAAAGCGCCGAAAGCGATGCAGGCCGCAGGTAGGCCTCCCGGATCAGGTTCGCGGCCGTGCTGAACGCTTCCTGATCGCGCGGGTTCTTGGTGCCGTCGACGTTGTGATAGAGATAGTTCAGCATGGTGTCGGCGTCGGTGGGCAGATCCGCGACGTACGCCGGGCTAGGCTTGCATGACGAGGTGCCGGTGTCGCTACCCTTCGACTGCGTCATAACGCCGTCCTTGCAGCCGGGCACCACGATGTCGCTCGCCGTGCCGCCGGGACGCGACTCCTGGCGGATCAGCCCATCCTTAGTGCCGTCGGCGGACAACCACACCGTCCGGCGCACCGATTCCACCGCGGATTCGCGCGTCGCCTCGTTCGTCGCGCGCACGGTCGCGATGGACTCGACCCAGATGAACTGCTCCGGGCGTACCCGCAGATCGGTTTGATGCGAAGCCTGCACCGCCGCAGCGTGGAGGATGTCCGCGGCCTCGGCTCGCGCGGCCGGTCCCTGGCTGCCGAACGGAACGACCTGCAGCGCAAGGACCACAGCCGTGACCACCGCCGCCAAGCCGCCAACCATCGCGACGCGCACGCCCAAGCGCGAACCGAACCACCAACGCTGGCTCCGGGACTGCAGCGCCTCGCTGAGCACCCGGCGGCGCAGATCCTGCGGCGGCGGCCCCACCGGGTCCAGCGCCGAACCCAAGCCTTCCAGCATTGATATCTCTTTCATTCGTGCTCCTCGAAGAATTTGGCCAGCACGTTCTCGCCGAGCGCCTCGCGCAGTCGGCGCCTTGCCCGATGCAGCCGCGACCGCACCGTCCCCACCTTGATCCGCATCGTCTCGGCGACCTCCTCGTAGCTCAGGCCGCTCCACGCGATCAGCAGCAGCACGTCCCGATCACCCGGGGCGAGCCCGCGCAAGGCGTCCGCGAGCCGCCCACGGATCGCCTGAGCGCTAACCGCCAAGCTGACCTCGTCGGCGAGGCCGTCAACGACCTCGCCGGCCCCCGCTCGGGCCAGCGCCCGATACCTCGCCTCCTCGGCGCGGCGGTACCGGGCGATCTCCTTCGTGACGATCCCGAACAGCCATGGCCGCGCGTCCTGCCGCGCGACGTCATAACGGCCGCGATGTCGAAACGCCGCCAGAAAAGTCTCGGCGACCACGTCCTCGGCGTGTTCCTGACCCAGCCGTCTGTATGCGTACCGGTAGAGCATTGCGGCATATCTGTCGTATATGACGCCGAACTCTTCGGCGTCATCACGGGATGCCGCGATGACCGCGGCGTCGGCGCGGCCCGCCGTCATCTGGGATGTGCCCAATGCAACGTTGTCCTCTCATATCGTGAGCGACTTGACGCCTATGTCTCTCCACGAGGGCAGGATCGAGTTCACAGAGGGAAGACGGGGACTGCAAGGCCCCGGTAGTCATCGGGGTTGAGCGTCACAACGATTCCGCGTGTGGCGCGTGCCTCGTAGATGGTGTGGCGAAAGCCGAGGCTGCCTGGCCACGTCCCGATCTCGATAGCGACGTGTGAGTCAAGGCTGGTAGTCACCACGCCGTACGGCAGGAGGATTGCCTCCTATGTGCCGGGGCCCGCTCCGATGTGGCCGTTGGCTTCGGCCATCGCCGCAGTAGTTAGAGCGAGGGTGACCGCGCCGTGGTCTGTACGCTTCAACAGCCTGTGTAACGGGGTCGTAGGCGTCGAACAAGGCAATCATTGCGGATGAATCGAGGACAAGCACCCTCACGCAGCCGCCTGCTACTCACCGTCGCCGTAGATATGCACGGCATCGGCCTCAGCGCGACGCAATGCGCTATCTAGGCGCGCTTCAGCCTGGGATCGTCGCGTAACGGCGCGAGTCCGAGGGCTTCACGGAGACGGTCAACCGCACTGCCCGGCTGATGTGCCGAGGGGAGCTTGCCCGGCAGGACGCGATCGAACTCAGCACGGAGAAGACCGATGATGATCTCATTGGCCGATTGTCGCTTCACGATCGTCAGCAGTTTCAGCAGATCGTGGTCCGCCTCATTGAGGCGCAGCGTCATTCCTGGCATGGGGTCATGGTATCACCGTATCGCGGTATCACCTGTTTCCCTGCACTCCGCAGAATCCGCAGAATCCGCAGAATTTGAGCGATGATCGCTGATGTCTGCGTTTTGGCTGGTCACGAGTGCCTCAGCGCGCAGGAGGCCCTACCCATCGACAGCTCGCGATTCTCCGTAGAATCCGCAGAATTCGCCGACCAGCAGAAACACAAGCCACAACATCGACACCTATCACGCAAATCGGCTCCATGCGCCACGCGTCCGGCGCAGAATGGGTTCAGGCTGCTACAGCCCGTCACCGTCGGTCGCCGAGGCCGGGGCAGACCGCCACGCACCGTGCGCGGTCGGGGCACCCGAGAGCGGCGCGGCGGGGGTGACGACAAAGGCTGCGCCGCTCACCTTCACGCCCACGGTGCTAACACACACGGCTGATCAAGCCCAACGGCCACTCCGTCAGCTTCGGAAATTCTGGCACGACGATGCCCACAAACCCCGGTTCGGGCTAGCACTTCACCCCAACCATGTGAAGATCTTGCTTCTACGTGGCTCTCGGGCCGTTTCCCGAGCGTCGCGCGGCCACAAACCACTGTTCACACGCAACCAGTGCACAACCCTTCAAGGCCCCGGCGCTGGTGTCATCGACTTGGTTAGCCGTGTGCGTCCATTGGAGGTGCAGCTCTGGCGGATGCTCCCTGCGCAGCGCTAGGAGGCTCTAGGTTGGATTGCGAATCGGCAGTACGGTGAATCGATGGGCGGCAGTTTGGGATGGACGTTGTTGGGCGGGTGGCTGCACCACCCCGATCCTGAGCGGTCCGGATATGCGGTGTGCGGAGGGCTTGTGGGTCAACATGCGACAGTGCACCCCCGGCGGCCAGCGGGTTTCGACGTATGCCTAGCCTGCACCGAAAAACCTCTTCGGGCGCGGCGTCGTGCCGACCGCGCATGGTCTGACCCAGTTGGGTCCGCGATCCCTGTGCACAGCTGGGCTGCTGTCGCGGGTAGCTGGACGGTTCCCGCCGGGTGGGTGCGGCTGCTCGGCTCGCCAGTTGCGCATCAGCCTCACCCCGAGCGGCCTGGGCACGTCATGTGCGGCCTGGCCCTGACCGGTCCAGAGCCGGTCTACCGGCACAGGCCCTCACAGATGTCGACGTGCGCCCGGTGCGTGCAGGCACGCCGTCGGGCCCTGTCGCCGGCGCGGCGCCGCGCCGACCGCGCATGGTCTGACCCCGAAATCCCAACCAACCCGGCCGGGTTCGCGATCCCCGCCCACGGCACGAACCCGGTGACTAACAGGGGTTGTGATTTCTGCCAGCGCCGCACACATCCGCGGTTCCTGACTGCCACGTGGCTTGAACAGTCCCCACGTCCACCCATCTTGACCGCGGCGTGCCCGCGCTGCTACCGAACTGCCAGCGGACACGTAATACTCCGCCAACGCGGAATTTCGTGTCCGCCCATCCGGAGATCCGCTGTCCACTCACCCGGAGTTACCTGTCCGCCCATCCGGAGGTCCCAGTGTCCGTTAACACGAACCGGGGCTGCGAAACTTAGACCTGTCAATGACGCTCACCGGCTGGCGCTGCGCCGACGACTAGGACTACCAGACGACGGCAAGGACAACCGGCGGCGCCTCCCCAAAGGAGTAAAACGTGACGCAGGTAGCCAGCCAGCGCGAGTCACCTCGGTAACCTCAGCCGGATTACCGGGCATGGGTCGCCGCGCATAATTGCGTCCGGGTTGCGGGTAGTCATGCGTCCACCGCGGGAAGGTACCGATTCGGGCGGGGTGAGCGCGCCTAGATCTCCTTACCGGCACCTAGCCGCAGGCCGGTCGGCGACCGGCGGTGACGGGCTGTAGCAGCCTGAACCCATTCTGCGCCGGACGCGTGGCGCATGGAGCCGATTCGCGTGATAGGTGTCGATGTTTTGGCTTGTGTTTCTGCTTGTCGGCGAATTCTGCGGATTCTGCGGAGAATCGCGAGCTGTCGATGGGTAGGGCTTCCTGCGCGCTGAGGCACTCGTGACCAGCCAAAACGCAGACATCAGCGGTCATCGCTCAAATTCTGCGGATTCTGCGGATTCTGCGGCAGGACCCCTCAGCCCCACCCGTGTACCTCACGTACGTTACGGCTGACTAAGTCGCAGTAGGTCCGTCCGAGCCGTCCATACCCGGCGGCCCAGGTGGAGCTTGAGGTCGAGGCCAAGCAAGGCCCAGGCGAGACGGGATGGCAAGATGGCCGCCATGGCGAACACCATGCGCGCAAAACCGAGCGCAGGGACGACATCGACCCGCACCGTCCACCAGCTCAAAGTCACCTTGCGGGGCCCGTCTGATCGAGTGCGCGCAAGGCCTGTTGGCGTGCCTGCACGCTCGGAAAACGGGCTGATGGCCACGTAAGGGCAAGATCTTCACGTGGTTGGGGTGAACTCTGCGAGCCTGAACCGGAGTTTGTGGGTAGTCACTAGGCCGAAGTTAAGTTGATGTTGGACTGCCCCATTCTCACACGTCCGATGTAGACATACGCAACTCCTCCTGGCTACGTTCAATGTGATCAACAGCCGCGTCGTTGCTAACAGATGGGCAGCATGTTGGGGTTGTCGCCGGCATCCAGGTTGAGCCAGATAAACGGGATGTAGTGCTCGCCTCCCTCGAACGGGATCTTGATCCAATAAGCGCTTCTTTTGTGGTTGTTGTACATGGCGGCGCTCAGCTCGTCGTTGCCCTGGGCCCAGCAGATCGCCCGGTATCTTTGGCCGTTGTATGCATGGCCGACCGCTTCGCTGTCGACCTGCCGCGGGTTGCGATAGACCCCCAGGCCGTGGCTGCAGTAGTTGCTGACCGTGCAGACGACAGTGCCGCTGAGCGTGTCGGTCGTGGCGGTCTGCGCGGGCGAGGTCAGGCCGCCGGCGTCATTGGCAACCCTCACCGTGAACTGATACGGCTGGCCGGCGTAAAGCGCGGATAGGTGGTATCCGCCGGCGCCGGAGCTACACCGGATGGTGCGGGGCGAGCCGTTGACCACCAAGGTGCAGGTCGCAATGCCACCACCGTCGCTGTGGGCGAACTTGATGAGGAGGTCGGTGTAACCGACGTTGCTATAGGTCACGTTCGACACCGTCGCGGCCGTGATGGTCTTGGCGGCCGCGGTCGTGCCCGGCCCCTTTCCCGCCTCGTTGATCGCGGAGACCGTGCCGGTGATGATCTGGCCGTCAGGGAGGCCACCGATGGTGGCACTGGTGCCGGTGACGGTTTGAGTCTTGCCACCTGCGACCACCTCGTAGCCAGTGATCGGGCGGCCTTTGGCGTCGGCCGAATTCCAGACGAACTGGACCGTGCCCTTGGAGCCGGTGACCGTGCGGCCCGACAGGCCCTTGACCGCGCTGGGCTTGTTGAACGGCGTCACCGTGTTGCTCACCGGCGAGGAGGGTTTGGAAGCGGCGCCGATGTCGTTGACCGCCACGACGGTGAACGAATACTGCCTGCCGTAGCCCAGCTCCTGATCCGGGATGATGAACTCGTTCTCCCCGTTGTTCGCCCCGGCGGGAGCACCCGCGCCGACCGAGATCGCGGTGACCTCGTACCGCACGATCTTCCGCCCCTGGCCGTTCGCCGCTGTCCAGCTCACCTTGACGGTGCCGTTGGGGTTGGCGATCGCGGTGACGTTCGTCGGCGGGTCCGGCACGTCGCGGGTCGGGATCACCTTGTTGCTCTTGGCCTGCGGGCCCTGGCCCTTGCCGTTGACCGCGCTCACGCCGAACACGTACTCGGTGCCGTTGACGAGGCCGGTGATGACCAGTGAACGCTGGTTGGCGCCCACCTCCCAGGTCTGGCCGTTGCCTGCCACGATGTACTTGATGATGGGCGAGCCGTTGGCGGGAGCCTTGCCCCAGGTCAGGGTCACCTGGTTGTCGCCCGCGGCGGCCTTGACGTTCTTGGGCACGCCGGGCTTGGTGATGACCGGCTCCTGCACGGGCGGCGACGGGACCACGGGCGGATCGCCACCCACGATCTCGTCGCGGAACTTGTCGACCTCTTTGTCCTCGTGCTTGTCGTTGATGACGTGCGCGGTGTTGGAACCGGGCGAGTTGATGAACAGGTGGCCCTCCCGCACCTCCAGCTGCAACGGGCCGGGCACCTTGAACTTGATGGTGTTGACCACCTTGCCCTCGGGGTCGAGCGAATAGACGACGCCGTTGGTGTCATCGGCGATGTAGAGCCGCCCGGCCCACGCGACCGCGGGCTGGAGCTTGCCGTTGCCCGGCACGGTGAAGCTGCTGATCCGCGGGTTGTCGCCGCCGCCCGTGACGAGGTATACATTGCGGCCCTCGATGATGGTGACCGGAACCATGTCGCCGCTGGTGCGGTTCGCCAGGTCGCCGCCTGCCGCGTCGGTGCTCACCGTGGTGACGGCGTCATCGCGCACCGCGACGAGCTTGCCGTTGGTCTGGTCGAACACGGCGACACCATTGTCCAAAGCAGACACCGCGAGATCGTGCCACGGCGTGGCCACCGCCTCGGTGCGCGTCATCGCCACGCCGCCGCCGCCCTGGCCGCCACCGTCCTTTTTAGCCAGCGCGACCGGGGTTATCGCGGTGACGGTGCCCTCACTGGGGATCGCGATCCAGAGGCGGCCCTTGCCATCGAAGAAACCACCGGTGATGCCGGGCGGGAAGCGTAGCGCATCGCCGACCGGCTGCAGCGTGGCGGGATCGAGCTGGCGGACCACGCCCTGAGCAGGGTCGACAATGAAGGCCGAATCATTATGAAGCGCAATGGTGATGCCCACACCCTGCTGGGTGTCCATGGTGGAGGTAATGCTCAGCGTGGCAGGGTCGAACGAGCTGACCTTCCCGGTGGAGAGATCCCGCAAGATGAGATAGCGCTCCGACTGGCTCAGCTCGACCGGATGCCCCTTGGCGTTCGGCACCGCCTGCCGGGTATCGGTCTTTCCGGTGAGCCCATTGACCCGGGCCAACTCTCCCTGGATGTTGCTCCACAGCCACGCCGCGGCGTCATAGTTCGCGGCGACGTGATCGTTGGCGCTCAGCCCGAACCAGGTCGCACCCATCGCGCCCACAAGACTGAGTGTGGTGATGATGGTGACCAGGCCACCCTTGGTGCGCGCCTTCCGCGATACGGCGCTTGGCGACAGATCCGCCATGGATCAGTCCCTCCCCGACTCCGTCAGCGCGGAGCCAAGGCCCCGCAGTATTTGGTCTTCCTCCCCTGAACCGACAGTCATCCTAGGCCTCAGGTCTGGCAATCAAAAGTCACCGGTGGTGGGCGGACCGCTACCGCTGCGACCTGCCCAGCCCCGCGCTGGCGGTCACGAGCCGGCAAGTCCCCGCCGCGCACGTGCTCGGGCCCTCGACCCGGCGGCCCAGGTGGGGCTTGAGGTCGAGGCCAAGCAAGGCCAGGCGTGACGGGGTGGCAAGATGGCCGCCATGGCAAACACCAGGCGCGCGAAGCCGAGCGCACGGACGACATCGACCCCTACCGTCCACCAGCTCAAAGTCACCTTGCGGGGCTCCCGGCCTCCCATCTGGCGCCGCCTGCGCGTGCCCTCAGACAGCACATTGCGAAAGCTGCACGACATCATCCAAGCCGCCTTCGGCTGGGAGGACTACCACATGTGGGCCTTCGAGACCAGACGGGACCGTTTCGGCGTTGCCGACCGCGAGTTGGGCATCCGCAGCGCCGCCTCCCAGCGACTCGACCAGGTAGCCCCCACACCGGAAGACCGGCTCTGCTACATCTACGACTTCGGCGACAACTGGGAACACGACATCCTCGTCGAAGACATCACCGAACCCGAGCCAGGCACCGCCTACCCCCACTGCCTCACCGGCCGCCGGGCCAGCCCACCCGAGGACAGTGGGGGCATCTGGGGCTACGAATACCTCACCGAAATCCTCGCCGACCCCGGACATGAAGAACACAAAGACCGGCTGGAATGGCTCGGCCTGGACTCGGCCGACCAGTTCGACCCCGCAGCCTTCGACGCAGCCCAGATCAACTCCGCACTGTCAACTCATGCCACCGTCCTGGCCAAGAACTGATTCACAGAGGGCGTCGATAAAAGGACCATACCCTGCAAGGTACGTCCGCCACGGCGCTCAGTCCCTTAGTGGATTAGCGTAGTAGCGCTGGAGCATATCGACGCTCCACGGCGATTGTCTAACCTCACCGCGTGGCCCCATCTCAGCGAACCCCCGCGCTCACCCTTCCTCAGCGCAACCGCCGAAGTGCTCGACATCTGCACTATCAGCCGCCCCTACACCGACCGCCCACCGTCCACCTTGGAACGCGTCTACGTTAACGTGGTTCCCCGTACCGATCACGCCCAAGCCAGAGCAGAAGGAGTGATTCAATCATGTCAGCCGCTGTGATTTCAGGGAGCCGCAACACGAGGGACGACACATGACCCATCGCCATCGCGGACCTGCGCGCGGAACTGGGCGTGTCTAGTGCCTAATCGTCACATGGATCGTAGGATGGATCGTATGAAGTCACGTGTGACGCTCTCGCTCGAAGAGAGCACTCTCAACTACCTGTCACGACGTGCGCAGGCCGAGACTGGCGGCAACGTCTCGGCACTCCTGGAGCGCGTCGTCCAGGCCGCCGCCGTCGCCGAGTCGGCTAAGCAGCACGCCGCTTGGTTCTCCAGCCGTCCCGGCTACACCGAAGCAGCCGAGGCTGAGCGGTACGCCGCGTGACCCCGGCCCGTGGCGAGATCTGGCGCTACACGCCGGCCGTGCCGCGCCCCGGCCAGCCGACGCTCAGGCTGATCGTCAGCAGCAACTGCGTCAACCGCGTGGAAGAGCTGCCCGTGGTTCTGGCTCTGCACATCGTTGACGAGGACCCGGGCGGCTTGCTCGCGGTTGCCGTGCCGCCGCACGGGTGGGCAACAGCGCTCACGATCGAACCGGTGATGCGGTCACGCCTTAGCGATCACGTGGACACCATCGACGCCGGAACACTGGACAACGTTTCAGCGGCTCTTCGCGCAGCTCAGGACCTCTAAAGAGGCCCCTACCACGGGACACCCGCGGTTGCTCTGACCTCATGCGCAGACGGCTGCAGCGACCAGGGCGCGGCGGCCGTCCTCCGTCAGCCCTCAGCCCGGAGAAGGCGGGTTAGCAGGTCCATTCGACCGGCGAGCGTCGGAGTGGAGTCGATTCTTGCCTGAGTTTGGTCGATGAGCCGTTGAAGGGCTTCCGCATCGTCCCGATCGGGAAGTTCTCGCGGCAGATAGCTGAGCGGCACCGCTATGACGCCCGTCGCGCCGGCATCGACACTCCTGGCTACGTGGCGACAACGCCCGTCGTACAGGGCGAAGGTATGCCCGGTCGCCTTCCGTAGGGCGCTGACCTCGGCAAGGCTAACCTTACATATCTTTCCGCCGCCGGGCATGCTGCCGTTCTTTCGGGCTCTATGTGCTATGGAATCCGAAAAGGTCACGGGGCTGTACTTGGGATGGCTATAGACGTAGGATTCCGGCGGCAGCTCCGCCAATGACCTCAGAAGCGCCGACTCGTCTTCGAAGCCTTGCAGAACGCTCATTGGCTTCAAGTCGAGTGCGTCAATGTAATGGAAGTCGTTAACTTGCCAGGCGCACGCCACTAGTCGTTCAGTGGGAACGACGGACGACCACGTCTCGATTACCTGCCGTCGTTCTGCGTCGTCGAGTTGCTCCCCTTCGCCTATCGTTCCGCAGAGGATGAAGACATCGATCCATGTCGCCACTGCGCGCTGTGCGTATTCGCGGGTCGCGACGGCATCGATTCGTCCATTCGTGTTCCGGAGAGTCAGTACCGGAACAGCTACGCGTGCGAGATTCATTTTCCCCTCGAATTCAGACATGAATCGATCTGACGTGCCGCCTCATCGGCGCTCGCTTCGGCTGTATCTATTACCAGGTCAGCATGAGGCAGTGGTTCGGTTTCATCCCACGCGGCAAGCCTCGCCGCGAGGTCATCGCCCCTCAGTTTCATGCGATCAGCGGCAACATCTCGTGGGCACCACAACTGCACCGTCAGGAAATTGGCGTCCGGGATCGCGGCAAGGACGGCAGGCACAGCATCGACCTGACCTAGGTGGAGGACCGGAGTATGCGTCGAAATCTCGCAGGCAAGATGCGGCCGATCAACCACGTAAGTGGAGCCGTAGCGACGATTTTCCCAGATCACATCGCCATTTCTGCGCAGCGTGTCTATATCGGATGCGGTTCCCATTCGATACCCGGCGGTCTTTCCCACGCCGACCTTCAGGCGCTGAAAAGGCCGATACCTCGCGTCGAGCGCGCACAGCGCATCCGTGATTGTGTCTTTTCCACTCGCAGGTGGCCCGTAGAGGATGACTCCTATCATCGACCCGAGGCTCCGGCGATGACGGTCTTGAGAATGTCCTGTGCCTGTTCCTGTAGCGGGCGGCTGTTCGCGGAATTGTCAACAACGATATGGGGCACGGGCGGACGGAATCCGATGTCGATGCTGGCCAGATAGCCGTGCCAGTCTGCCAACTTCGCGGCATCGCGTGCCGCGCCACGATGCCTTATGTACGCGTGCATGGTCTCCGCATTGCAGTACACCCAAATGAATGTGACGCTCGCATCCATGGCGTAATAGGTTGCCTGGGTCCGGTTGAGCCACGGCTCTTCGCGAAATTCGCGAATAAACGGTGCCGTAACAAT
>Ga0209382_10005681_pt1 | contig 16190 bp, 14 predicted proteins | sample SoiMetdeltSBSDD5_FD_187599 | JGI IMG/M metagenome (GOLD analysis project Ga0209382, IMG submission 187599) | Bulk soil microbial communities from a Populus tree surrounding site in Tennessee, USA - Soil MetaG P. deltoides SBSDD5 (SPAdes) (version 2) | ecosystem: Environmental > Terrestrial >...
GTCCGGAACGAAAAGAAGGTCAACGCCTCGCCGCTCCGCTTTCGCCGCGTCGCCTGCAAGGTCACGAGGATAGCGCGAGAAATCCTCGGTCGGCCCGAACTGCGTCGGGTTGACGAAGAGGCTCATGATTACGCAACCCCCGTGTCGTCGGGCTTCGTCGACGAGACGGAGATGGCCCTCGTGCAGGAACCCCATCGTGGGCACGAAGCCAACGCGCTGCCCGGCGCGTCGCGCACGCCGGACGGCGTCACGCATCTCGGCGATGGTGGCAACGCGCTGCACGTGCTAGAAGCTGTGGTCGGCGTCGGGGTACCGGCGGTCGCGCACGTCATCCGCGAAGTGCTTGACCGCGTCGCGGACATTTCCCGCCAGCTCGGCGTAGCGCCGAAGAAACTTCGGCTTGAAGCGATCGTTGAGGCCGAGGAGGTCGTGGAGGACGAGCACCTGCCCGTCGCAGTCGGGCCCCGCCCCGATGCCGATCGTCGGGATGTGGAGGGCAGCCGTAACAGCCTTCGACAGCGCCGACGGCACCAGCTCGAGGACGAGCGAGAAAGCGCCGGCCGCCTCGATCCGCTTCGCCTCGGCGACGAGACGATCATGGTCTTCGGGCGCGCGACCCTGCACGCGGAAGCCGCCGAGCATGTGCACCGACTGCGGCGTGAACCCGATGTGTCCCTGGACGGGAATGCCCGCGCGCGTCATCGCGTGAACTACATCGGCGATTCCCTCGTCGCCGCCTTCGACCTTTACCGCGTGCGCGTTCGTCTCCTTCATGATGCGCCCGGCATTTCGCAGCGCGTCCTCCGTGCTGACCTGATAGCTCATGAACGGCATGTCGACGACGACGAACGCGCGCGTCGTGCCGCGGCGGACCGCTGCGCCGTGGTGGATCATCTGCTCCACGGTGACCGGTACCGTCGACTCCAGCCCGAGGATCACGTTGGCGAGCGAGTCGCCAACGAGGATGAGATCCGCTCCTCCTTCCTCCGCGAGACGCGCGAACAGTGCGTCGTATGCCGACACCATCACGAGGCGCTCGCCCCGCTGCTTCCTCGCGAGCACCTCACGCACGGTGATCCGAGGCAGAGCCGTCGCGTCACTCATTCGTCGGACTGATCGGGTTGCCGAGCGTGCGGCGAAGCTCCGTGACCTCCCGCTGCCAGAAGGGTCGGTCGGCGAGGCCGGGGTGCGGAATCACGAGGTCGCTGTCGTTCACAACGCGGTCGTCGAAGAGCACGATGTCGAGATCGAGTGTGCGCGACGCCCAACGGATCGAGCGGGACCGCCCAGCGGCCTGCTCGATGCCATGCAACCGAGCCAGCAGCGCTGGCGGATCGAGCGTCGTTTCCACGGCAAGCATCTGATTCAGGTAGGGTGGTTGAGCAAGCCCACCAAGCGGTGGAGTCTCTTCGATGCTGGTAGCACCGATGACGCGGCATCCGGGAATGGCGTCGATGGCGGCACGAGCGCGCTCCAGGTAGCCGCGGCGGTCGCCCAGGTTCGACCCGAGCGCGATGAAGGCGATCTCACTCACCGCGCGGAACGTAGAAAGGGCCCGCGGCAGTGTCAATTTTCGACCGCTGCCGGCCTGCGACGGTGGCTCAGGCGGGCGCGAGTGGCGTAGCGACTCGTGCGATTCGACGGGTCAGTTCGCTCAGCCCGGCGGCCACCTCTCGGAGCTCCTGGGCCGCGCCCTCCAGCTCGCGCAGGGCCCGCGCCTGGTCGGCCGCGGAGCGAGTGACGTTCTCGGCGCCTTCACGGTTGCGGCGCGAGATCTCCGCGATGCGTTCGACGCGTTCCGTGAGCCGCCCAACCTCCGATTCCTGCGTTCGCGACGTGTCGGCGATCCGCTGGCTCCAGCTGAGGCTCGCCGCGGTGGCTTCCACGATCGCGTCGAGTGCCGAGCGGGCAGACTCAGAAAGCGACTCGACGTCGCTCATCATCGTCTGGCCGCGCATGACCTGTGATGCCACCTGGCGCACCTCCTGCTCGAAGCCGAGCACGATCTCGCCGGCGTCCTCGGACGCGCGTGCGCTCTGCTCCGCTAGCTTGCGCACTTCATTCGCTACGACCGCGAACCCCTGGCCCTGCACACCGGCTCGCGCGGCTTCGATGGCCGCATTGAGCGCGAGAAGATTCGTTTGATCGGCGAGCTGCTTGATGACCGTGATGAAGTCGGTGATGCGCTGCGTGTTCTTCGACAGCGACGCGATCTGCGTCGTACTCTCGCTGACGAACCGCTTCGCGCTCACGAGACGCTCGATCGCGGTCCCGATCGTTTCGCGGTGCTCTCCCGCGATCCGTGTGGCCCGCTCGCTCGCCTCGGCGGCGTCGCGGCCGTCGCGCGCAATGTCGGTCGTCCGTGAGTGCAACGACCGTGCGACATCGAGGCTGCGATCCGCCTGCTCGCTCTCCTCGCCGATCCCGCGCGTGATGTCCGAGGTGTTTCGCGCAACCACCTCGGCGCCGCCGCGGAGCGCGCGCGTGGATTCGTTCAGCGTGTCGAGTTGCGTTTCCACGCGCGACAGCGCGGCCATGAGTGGCTGTCGAAGATCCTGAATGTGCAGCGCCGTTGCCAGCTGGTTGGCGAACCGCGAAACGAGCGCGACTTCCTTCGGCCCGTAGGTCCCACGCTTGTGATGATCGAGCTCCAGGACGCCGATGTTCCGTTCGCCGAATCGAAGGGGTAGCACGGCAATGCTGACGACGCCGCCGTTCGCGCCCTGCCCACGGGCGTCGCGTGTCGCGTCGATGATGACGACCGGCTCACCGGTGCTGAGCGCCGTGTCGCGCATCCGGTCACCGAACACGCCGTTCTCGCGCGGCAACTGCAGCAGCCCTTGTCCCGAGTCGTAGATCATGCGCGGCGCACCGTTGTGCAGCCGCCAGATACGGAACCCGTTCCAGTCCACCAGCCGATTCGCCAGGCGTTCGATCTGGCGCAGGACGTCGGCCAGGTTCGCGTCGGACGAGACCACCTGTTCCATTGCGTGAATCTTGTTGAGCTCCTCGGCGGCCACCGCTTCCTCGAGGATCTTCTTCAACAGGAGTCCGGCGAACATCAGAACGAGTGCGACGACGAGCCAGCCGGTCCAACCGACGCTCGCGATCGTCAGAAGCGACACGAGCACCGCGACCGCCCCGGCACCAAACGCGATGACCTCGTAGCGAAGGATCAGCGACCGCTCGTCGGCGTGCAGCTTGTTGCGCACAAGCAGGGTGCAATACTGCAGCCCTCGGCTGAGAAGGAACTGGGCCCCGAGCAGGAGCGCGACGCCCGGCAGCGCCTCCGTCGTTATTCCCGGGACGCGGCCGCCGAGCATGGTGATCCACGCGTAGAACCCGTAGGCGCCGAACAGCGCCAGCGCTTCACGTCCCCCATTGATCGCACTCGCCGCGGCTGCCTTACGAAGCAGCAGCCAGTCCGACACGAAGACCCCGACGTACAGGCTTAACGCGGTTGCCGGCGCCCCGACAATGATGGCTCCGCCCGCCGCCACCATGCCCAGGAGGTTGAGCGCGGAGTACTTCGTGAGGGGGATCTGGAAGACCCGCAGCAGTATGACGAGGACGAGCACGACCGCGATGCCCCGGACCTGGCCGATCCACCGCGTATCAGCCAACAGCGCGGCCAGAAGAACGACCGTGCCGAGACTCGCGACGAGCCGCGCGTACAGAGCCAGGAACCGCGTCATCGGCGCGGCTCGGAGGGTCGAGTCATGTCGCCTGGGCTCGCGGTGCGCATGTCAGATCGTGTCGAGTGCGCGTCGCAGCTCGGACGCGAGCTGCACGGCTTCGTCGACGGAGTGCGATGCGGCCTGCACGATGGCGCTTCCTACCACGATGCCATCGGCGAGACGCCCGATCGTGCGTGCCTGCTCGCTCGTGGAGATGCCGAACCCGACGCAGACTGGCAGCGTCGTCGCGGAGCGCAGGCGCGCGATCGTCGCGGGCAGCTCGGCCGGAACATCACTGCGCATGCCCGTGACGCCGCGCCGGCTGATCAGATAGACGAACCCGCTGCCGTGCGCCGCGATGTCACGCATCCGCTCGAGTGGCGTCGTCGGCGCGACGAGTCGCACGAACGCAAGCGGGCTCGCGCCGAACCACTGCTCGCGTATCGGGTCGGCGCCGACGGGCAGGTCCGTCACGAGCACACCGTGCGCGCCTGACGCCGCAGCGCGATCGAGAACCGTTGGGCCCGCGGCGAGCAGCGGATTCAAATAGCTGAACAGGACCACCGGTGTCGCGAGCCGCGCTTCGCCGATCAGCTCGAGCGTGCGGTCGAGCGTAACGCCCTGCTCGAGCGCCCGCTGTGAGCTCGCCTGAATGACTGGCCCGTCCGCCATCGGATCCGAAAACGGGACCCCGAGCTCGATGACGTCCGCGCCGGCCGCCTCGAGGCCGCGCAGCAGCGCGATCGAGCTCGCCGGGTCGGGATGCCCCGCCGTCACGTAGCAGACGAGCGCGCGCCGTCCGCGCTCGCGAAGTGCCGCGAGGCGCGACGTCAGGACGTCAGACGAAGTAGTCGCCGACGTTGATACCATACCGATCGGGGTTCTCGGTCTTAATGATGGTTCGGACGTACGCGCCTTCGGCGTTCTTCTCGGCCAGATCCACGTTGTGCCCAGGATACGCGATGTTGCCGCGCTCGTCGCTGACGATGCGCACGATCGGCCGAGACACTGCTTCGGGATTCGGGTTCGCCGAGTGGACGATCGCGAGCTCGAAGGTATCGAGGACGACGAGCGTGCCCACCGGGTAGAGCCCGAGGAGGTTGATGAATGCCTTCACCACCACCGAGTCGAAGCCTCGGCGCGGGTTATCGCGCATACCGGCGAGCACGGCGGCCGGTGAGAGCGGAACGCTCTGGTAGGACCGCCGTGAGGTCGCGGCATCGAAGCCGTCGGCCACCGCGACGATCTTGCTGAAGATGCTCAGCGCGCGGGACCGCACGTTTTTCGGGTAGCCGCTGAGATCGCACTTCATGTGGTGCTCGTAGGCGACCGTCATCGCGCGATAGGGCAGCTCCTGCTGCCCACGGAGCTGGAAGAGTGTGAGCAGGCCCATCCACGGATGCGCGGCGATCCACCGCCAGTCGTTGTCGTCGAGCTGCTCGACCTTGTTCAACACGGTCAGCGGCACGCGGGACTTGCCGACGTCGTGAAACAGCGCGGCCAACCCGAGGTCGTAAAGCTGCCGCTTGCCGAGCCCGAGCCGACGGCCTAACGCGACCGAGAAGATGCAGACGTTCACGCTGTGCGTGAACGTGTATTCGTCGTAGTCGCGAATCGTCGTCAGGCCGAGGAGGGAGGTTTCCTCGTGGAGGATCTGATCGACGATCCCCTGCACCACCCGCTTGATCTTCTTCAGGTTGACGCCGCGTCCCATGCGGACGGAGTTGATCACATCCTTCGTCGCGGCAACCGACTGACTGTACGTTCGCTTGGCGGCTTCTTTCGCGCGCTCGCGGAAATCCCCATCCTCATCGACGCCCGACGGCGGCCCGACTTCGATCAGGGTCACACCACCGGCGGTCAATCGCTCGGTCACGTCCACGAAACGGTCTTCGGCCACCTCGCTCGACGGCGCCTGGAGCGCCGAGAGAAACACGAGCCAGTCGCGCGGCCGCACGCCCGGCATCACGCGAGCCACCCCGACGCCGGCGCCGCGGAACAACGAGAGGATCTGCGTGAAGCTGGCGTAATTGTCGAGATCGAGGCGCAGGCGTGTGTGGTTGATGAAAATGAACTCGCTCGTGACGCGGAGCTCGAATTCCCCCTCGCGAGTCAGAATCTCCGTCGTCACCGCCGTGAGGTCGTCGAGCGCCTTCTTCACCGCCTCGTTTTCGACCGGATAGAGACGAATCGCGCGCGTCGCGCCGTAGAGCGCGATGATGAAGCCGCGACCGACGCGGCGGATGTACGGGTCGCTGCTGACGTCGCCAGCGGAACTATCCGAGGTCGTCCGGTCGAGGGCGGGGCGCTGCTCGGGCAGAGCGGTCACGTCGCCCCTCCGCGCAGCGCCCGATTCACGGCGTTGCGGACGAGAATGTCCTTCTCGTTCGCCGCGCGTCGCAGGGTCGCGATGGCAGTGTCGGATCCGACGCGGCCCAGGGCCATCGCCGCGCAGGCGCGGAGCTCGGAGTCCTCTTTCTTGCCGAACAACCCGCGCGAGTTCAGCATGCCATCGAGCAGACTTATCCCTGCCTCACCACACAGCGTCCCGTACGCTTCGAACAGCGCCATTTTCTCCGTCAGGTCGGCGTCGCGAGCGAGCTTGCCCTTGACGGCCGCCTCGATCTTTGCGAGCGCCGGGCGATGGGCTTGCGCCGCGATGGCCCGCGTGGTTGCGACGCGCACATCGCGGTGGCCGTCTTCGATGGTCCGCTCGAGGAACTGGAGCGCGCCGGGCGACGCAATCTCGCCTAACGCCTGCACCGCGGCCAGTCGCATCTGGACGTCCGCGTCGGTCGTGAGCTTGGCGAGCGCGCCAACCGCCGCCGTGGCGCGGACCGCACCAGCGCGGCGCACCGCTTCGCGGGCAATCTCTCGGTCGCTCGAGCCGATGAGCCGCACGAGCTCCGCGGTGTTCGCCATCGCCAGCTTGGCGGCCGCGTTTTCCAGCAGCACACGCAGCCGCGGCGTTTGCGCCTTGAGCAGCCACGCGAAAACCGTCGCCAGCGCGGTGACCCGCAGCTGGTTGAACATCTCGTTCAGGTCTTCCTGCTCGGGAAGCTCCGACGCCTCGTCGAGCGACTGCAGGATCTGCGACAGCACCTCCGGCTCGCTCAGGCGATCGCGGATCTTGAGCAGCTGCCCGCGCTGCTCGGGGGAGATCCCGGCGGCACGCTCCGCGGTCGCCGAGGTCTCCCTCAGGAGGAAGGCGGCCGTCTTGAACTCGCCGGAAGACAGGATGTGCAGCATGAGCGTGTCGAGGAGCGCCGCAATCTCCTCGCGCACTGCGCGATCGCCTTGCGTCTCGTACGTGTCGAGCAGCATCGCAACGACGTTGCGGCGCATGTCGATCGTGTATTCCTTCCGCACTTCCTCGCGAAGGTATTCGACTTCGCTTTCCTCGAGGAAATACAGCGTCGCATCGAAGTCCTCGAGGTTGACCACGGACGCGACCGTCGAATCCATCGGTGGCGCGCTGTCGCGGATTGCGTCCGCGCCGGCTTCCCCACCACGGAACCCCGCCTTGTCGATCGGCGCGGCCTGATCCGTCGACAGATCGATGTAGCGGTAGCGCAGATAGGCGAACTCCTGCTCCCAGAGCATCGTGAGCAGGTCGTCTTCTTCCGGCGAAACCTTTCGCGAGCGTTGGAGAATGTCGAGCAACGGGACGAGCTCGTGCTGCTCGAACTCCTTCAGCAGCTTCAGCTCGCGAATCCCGTCCTTGTACATCATCCACGGAATGTTGTCCGTCGCTTTCTCCGGCTCATGCAACACGGCTTCACCATGCCAGCGAAGCTCGGTTTCCGTCACGTCGAAGGACAGCTCGTCCGTGAGTTCCCAGATGGGCGCAAACGCCGCGCGAGCGATGTCGAGCGCGCGCAGGTAAGTCGGGTTGTTGTGCAGGTAGAGCTGGTGGGCTCGCGCCGCCTTGACGAGGAGCTTGAGCATCTCCTCGACCAGCGTCCTGGAAAAAGGCGGTTCGGGCCGACCCGACTCCTGACTGGCAGTCGGAACGGAAGAAAGGGTCACTCGGGCAACGTACTCAGCTGGCTGATGTGCGCGACGTCTTTGTCACCTCTACCACTGACGCACAAGAGCACTCGTTGGTCAGGAGTCCAACGGCCTGCGTTCGACGAGACCCACGCGATTGCGTGAGCGGTTTCCAACGCAGGGATGATCCCTTCCAACCGGCTGAGCAAAGCGAACCCCTCCAGCGCCGCATCGTCGGTAACGGCGACGTACGTCGCCCGCCCGGACTCCTTCAGAAACGCGTGTTCGGGCCCTACGCCGGGGTAGTCCAACCCCGCCGAGATCGAATGTGCCGGGTGCACCTGACCGGCCGCATCCTGGAGCAGATAGCTGAGGGACCCGTGCAGCACCCCCGGCGTTCCACGCGAGAGGGACGCCGAGTGCCGCTCGGTGTCGAGCCCTTCGCCCGCGGCCTCGACGCCAATCAGCTCGACGCCCGGATCGTCGACGAATCCGGCGAAGATCCCCATGGCGTTCGACCCGCCCCCAACGCACGCCACCACCGACGCCGGAAGCCCCCCCGTCTGCTCGAGCATCTGCGAGCGCGCCTCGCGGCCGATGACGGCCTGAAACTCCCGCACCATGCGCGGGTACGGCGCCGGACCGACGACGGACCCGATGATGTAGTGCGTATCCTCGACGTTCGTGACCCAATCGCGGATCGCCTCGGTCGTCGCGTCCTTTAGCGTGCGGGTTCCGCTCGTGACCGGGATCACCTTTGCACCCATGAGGCGCATCCGGAACACGTTGAGCTCCTGGCGGCGCATGTCTTCCTCGCCCATGTACACCACGCACGCCATCCCAAACCGGGCACACACCGTGGCCGTCGCCACGCCATGCTGGCCCGCGCCCGTCTCGGCGATGATGCGCGTCTTCCCCATGCGCCGAGCGAGCAGCACCTGGCCGACGGTGTTGTTGATCTTGTGAGCGCCGGTGTGATTCAGGTCCTCTCGCTTGAGAAACACGCGGGCTCCAATCCGCTCGGAGAGCCGGGGCGCATCGCTGAGGATTGACGGACGCCCGACATAGTCGCGAAGCATGTCCGTGAGTGCCATGCGAAAGCCGGGGTCGCCCATCGACTCGTCGAATGCGGCATCGAGGGCGTCGAGCGCTGGAATCAGCGTCTCCGGTACATACCGACCGCCGAACGGACCGAAGCGGTCGTTGATCATGGGCGGCGGCGCGCTCACTCCATCAGTCATTCCCTTGCCCTCGTCCTCGAACTGCTTCGCTGAAGGCACGCATGCGCGCGTGGTCCTTGACGCCCGGCGCGACCTCCACGCCTGACGACACGTCGACGATTTCCGCCGCCAACACGCGGACGGCGTGCGCAACGTTCGCCGGAGTCAGCCCGCCGGCCAGCACCACGCGAGCGTGGACGCGAGTCCGATCCAGCGAACGCGCCACGCCCTCCCAGTCGAACGCCGTTCCGGTCCCGCCAAGCTGTCCGGCGACCCGCGCGTCGAGCACCACGGCGTCTGCCACGCTGAACAACGCGAGCCCGTTGGGTGGGATCCAATCGCCGGCGACGCGAACGACGGCCCACACCTCGCCCGCGAAGAAGGGCCGCACTCGTTCCACTGCGCCCGGGGACGGATCGCCGTGAAGCTGGACCACGTCCAGTGGGATGTCGCCGGCGATCGTGGCAACGGTCTCGAGGCTCGCCGGCCCAAAGACGCCAACCGTCTTGGCTCGGCCCCGCGCGGGCGCCAGGATCGACGCCGCTGATTCCGGGTCGACGTGCCTCGGGCTCTCGGCGAATACGACCCCGACGTACGCGGCGCCTAACGAGGCGGCGTAATCGGTGTCGACGGCGCGCGTGAGACCACAGAATTTCACGTCAACCACGGGAGCTCCGCGGGACGCCGACGAGCCCGGCCACGGCGCTCGCCGGGTCTGCTGATGCCGATACGCTCGACCCGACGAGGACGGCATCCGCCCCCGCCGCGGCGAATCGTTCCACGTCCGCGCGCGACGACACTCCACTCTCGGCGACGACGACACGGTCACCCGGCACCAGAGCGAGCAGTCGCTCCGTCACCCTCGGGTCGATGACGAGCGTCTCGAGGTCGCGGCTGTTGACCCCGAGGACCGCATGCTCGACGGCGAGCGCGCGCTCGAGCTCAGCCTCGGTGCGAACCTCGAGCAGGACCTCGAGGCCCAGGTCCGCCGCATCGTCGGCCATGCGGCGCAAGCGGTCGGGCGGCAAGGCGCGCGCGATCAACAGCGCCGCCGATGCGCCGAGCCCCACCGCTTCGAGCAGCTGGATGGAGTCGACGTGGAAATCCTTCTTCAGCACGGGCAGTGACGTCGCGCGCCGCGCGCTTCGGATGTCGTCCGGGGAACCGCCGAACTCCGAGGGTTCGGTGAGGACGGACAGCGCGGACGCGCCCCCAAGCTCGTACGCCGCCGTCTGGGTACCCGCGTCGAGTGTGTCGTCGATCATCCCTTTCGAGGGAGACCTTCGCTTCAGCTCGGCGATAACGGCGACGTCGCGTCTTCGAAGAGATCCGACAAAGGACGGTCGCGGAGGGGCGGCGGCCGCCAGCCGCTCGAGCTCGCCGCGGCGCCCTGCTAGTTCGGTGGCTCGATTCTCCGCGGCGCCGGTCAGGCGCCCGAGCGGGCCGATTGGGGGCGTCCATGTAGGTTTTGCTTGCACTTCGGCCCTTGTTCGGATATCGTATTCTTCGGCCGATGTTCGGTACACCGGCCTCATCGGTTCAACCAGCGGAGTACAACCCTATGCCGCTCACCAAGCGCCAGCGCGAAATCCTGAACTTCCTGTCCTCGTATGCCGAGGAGCGAGGGTACGCGCCCAGCTTCGAGGAGATCGCCTCGCACTTCAACTATAACTCGCTCGCGACGGTCCACGAGCACTTGAGCAACCTGGAGCGAAAGGGATACATCAAACGCAGCTACAACGAGAGCCGCGCGATCGAGATCCTCCCTTCCGAGATCTTCCAGCGCGCTGTCGAGCTCCCGCTCCTCGGGTCCGTCGCCGCCGGGTATCCCATCGAGGCTGTCACCGCGAACGAAACCGTCGCCGTCCCTGACGACTTCATTCGCCGCAGCGGAAGTCACTACGTCCTGCGCGTCCGCGGAAACTCGATGATCGACGAGCAGATCCGCGACGGTGATTTCGTGGTGGTGAACGAGCGGCAGAGTGCCGACAACGGCGAGATGGTCATCGCCATGCTCAACGGAAATTCGGCGACGGTCAAGAAGTTCTACCGGGAGCGAGATGGGCGTATTCGGCTGCAGCCGGCCAACGAGACCATGGCGCCGATGTACATTCACGAGAATGACATCAGCATCCAGGGCGTAGTCGTCGGCGTGCTCCGACGCTACTGACGCTTCGCGTATGCGCGGCGCATTCGATCGAGCGCCGCGCTCCCCGCCCCGTTCGCTAACGCCGCCTGAGCGGCGGACACACACTCGGCAAACGTGCGGCTTCCGGGCGCGACGAAGAGCGCCCCCGCCGCGTTCAGCACGACGGCGGCTGTCGCAGCTGCGCGGCCTCGCCCTTCGAGGACGTCCACGACCAGGCGCGCATTCTCGCTCGGTGTTCCGCCCGCGAGATCGGACGGCGTAAAGCCCGTGAACCCGTAGTCCGCCGGGTCGATCGTCCACTCCGTGACGCTACCGTCGCGGACCTCGGCGACGAAGGTTGGCGCGATCGGAGAGATCTCGTCCATTCCCGGCTCCCCATGAACGACCAGGGCATGAGCGGCGCCTAGCGCGGCGAGAGCGCCCGCAAGGAGCGGCATCCGGGCCCGCTCGGCGACTCCGACAACCTGACGCGCGGCACCCGCGGGGTTCGCCAGCGGGCCCACGATATTCATGACCGTTGGAATTCCGAGCTCGCGGCGGACCGGGCCGACGTGTCGCATGGCCGGGTGCATCGCCGGCGCGAACATGAAGGCGATGCCTGCGTCCTCGAGCGCGCTCGCGACAAGCTCCACCGGCGCGTCGAGCGAGACTCCGAGTTGCTCGAGGACGTCCGCGCTGCCGCACTGCGTCGTGAATGAGCGGTTGCCGTGCTTCGCGATCCGCACACCTGCGCCCGCCGCGAGCAGCGCTGCCGCGGTCGAGATGTTGAACGTCGGCACTGCGCCGCCACCGGTGCCGCATGTATCCACGAGATCCGCGGTGTCGGTCACGGGCAGCCGGATCATGGCACCGCGGAGCGCTTGCGCGGCGCCAGTGACTTCGTCCGCTGTTTCGCCTTTGACGCGCAGTCCGATGAGCAGCGCAGCGATCTGCGCGGCCGTTGCCTCGCCGCGCATGACCGTGCCGAACGCTTCCGCCGCAAGCTCGGCATCGAGAGACTGGCCGAATGCAATGCGACGGATCGCGACCTGAAGCGCGTTAGGCGGAACTGGCGGGGCCGGAGCGCCTGCTGCCGGTGACGACGTGCCGGCGGTGCTCACAGCGCGGCCTCATTGACGCCGATGGTTTCGACGAGGCGCGTGGCCAGTGAGGCGTTCGTCGCCACGAGGGCGATCACGAGGGCGAGCAACTGCACGCGCTCCATGTCGTCCTCGACGAACACGCCGTACTGCGCACGATTCGTCAGGTTGACCACGCCGACCAACTCGCCGCGGTAGACGAGCGGAAAGCTGATGAACGATCCGGTCGTGAAATGCTGATCGAGCAGCAGCGGATGCGTTGTCGCGTGTCTCACGTCCTGGACGAGGAGCGGCTCTCGTGCTTGGGCGACTCGCCCCGCAACTCCCTCGCCGATTCGGATCCGAGACCCCTCGACGATCTTCGGCGCGAGCCCACGCGACGCCGCGAGATACAGGTAGCCGGGTTCCGGTGCAACGAGCATGAGCGAGCACCGCTGCGCCTGCATGTCGTCGCCGACGAGCGCGAGCAGGCCGTCGACGAGTTGACGCGGGTCGATCACGGTCGCGTCGAGCTTCAACACCCGCTCGATCAGGTACATCGTCCGCGTTCGCTGGCGGAGTGATTCGCTGCGGCGGTGCAGCTCCACGTGCGCCTGCTCGAGCTGGCTCACCGCCGCGGTGACGTGCCCGTCGATCTCGTCGGCATGCCGCTTCGCCTTGCGCGCCTGCTCGGTCGCTTTGGCAACCTCGCGTTCGAGGGCGACGATCCGCGCCGCGGCTTCCTCGCTTGCCGGCGCACGCGCCGCATCACGCGCGCGAACCAGATCCGACTCCATCTCGGCGAGCCGTCGCACGTACTCGGCGTGCACGCGTTGCGTGACGTCCTCCAGGGTGCGCACGGCCTCGTCACGCGCTTCGCGCTCCGACAGCCGCGCATAGCCGAGCTCGAAGAGCGCGACGAACGGCGCGAACCGTTCCACCGCGCGCGTCCCGAACATCTTCTTCTGTTCGTAGAGCGCGACGATAGCCGCGAGGAGCCCGTCCACCTGAACGCCCCGTAGCGAGAGGATCCCGCCATCCGGGAAGGTTGGGAACCCGAACATCCGCGCGTACTCGGCCGATCGATCGCCCAGGTCGACGAACTGTCCACCGGCCGCCACCTGGGTGCGAATAGCGGCTGGCAAATGGTCGAACGTCGTCTCGACGCTCGCCCGTGAGACGCGTCCCCCGTGCGGTGTCAGCCGTTCGCGGAGCATCTCCTTTCGCGGGTCATACCGTAGCAGCCCCAGCAGGGCGGTACGGTCGACGTCGGCAAGCCCTTCGCCGAGTGCGACCAGGGCAGCATCGTAGTCCGGCGCGACGCTCAGGGCGTGCGCGAGCGAGGGAAGATTCCGCGATGACATTGAGTGGGGGAGCCGTCGGCGGGCGCGTGAAACGCGTCGAGCGGCGCTCCAATGTTGAGGCGTACGTCTCGCAATGTCAATCGGTTCCGCCGTTCTGCCGTGCTCCATGCGTTGCTTGACAGTCCCCCGCGTCGGGCTAGTTTCCGAGCGATGACGGTGCGCACTGTGCAGCTCGTGCTGCACTACGACGGCTCCGCCTTCGCGGGCTGGCAGCGTCAACCGAACGAGCGCACCGTGCAGGGCGAGCTGGAGCGAGTGTTGACGCGCCTCACCGGCAGTCACGTCGCGGCTCTTGGCGCGGGTCGGACCGACGCCGGCGTGCATGCGCGCGGCCAGGCAGTCGGAGTTCGGGTGCCCGAACGGTGGTCCGCCGCGACCTTGAGACGTGCACTGAATGCCCTGGTGCCGCGCGACATCTGGGTCGCGGCGGCGCACGAGATGCGCCCGGACTTTCACGCGCGATTCAGCGCCCTCACTCGCCGCTACAGCTACTACGTGGGAACCGACGAAGCGGCTCAATCGCCCTTCCGCCGTCGCCGTGAGTGGGCCGTGTTGCGGCCACTCGACCGACCGGCGCTGGATCGGGCGACCGCGCCCATCGTTGGCGACCACTGCTTCATCGGATTCGCGGTCCGCGGTACCGCTCCGCCGACCGACGATCACCACTGTCTCGTACATCTCGCGCAATGGCGCGACCGCCCGGGCGGCCTGGTGTTCGAGATCGAGGCGGATCGGTTTCTCCATCACATGGTGCGGTTTCTCGTGGGCAGTTTCGTCGACGTGGCGTCGGGTCGCCGCGAGAGCGACGCGATCGAACGGTTGCTCGCGGCGTCCAGCAACGACGACGTCTCGCCCCCGGCACCAGCGCACGGCCTTTTTCTCGAGCGCGTCACCTATCCCCCCGACCTGTACCTGTACGCCGAATGAGGATCTTCATCGCGACCGCAAAGCTCGACGACATTCGCTGGGCATCCGGCCACGGGCTCGTCGACGGCGTTCTCACGACGCCCTCCCTGCTCACCGCCGAAGTACACCCCGCCGGTGCGCGAGACCTGTTGAGCGACATCTGCCAAATCGCCACGATCCCTGTGGCGGTCACCGTGGGCGCGGTTCACGCGACGGACATCTATCGGGACGCGCGCGACCTCGCCAAGCTGGGGGATGGCGTCATCATCCAGATCCCGTTCGTCGAGGACGCCGTGATCGCGATGAAGAAGCTGAACGCGGAAGGGATTCGCGTCGCCGCCACGCTCGTGTTCAACGCCGCCCAGGCGCTCCTCGCCGCCAAAGCCGGCGCGACGATGGTGTGCATCCACCTCGATCAACTCGACGCGCAGGGACACGACGGCGTGGATACGATTGCCGCCATTCACAAGCTTTTCGCGATGCATGGTGTCGAGTGTGACGTTCTGGCCGCCCTGCCACGGAATGCCGCGCAATTCACCGGATGTGCACTCGCGGGCGCCGACGCCATTGCCGTCGCGCCTGACGCGCTCCGCGCCCTGCTCTTGCATCCCCTCACGGATCGAGGACTGGATCAGTTCCTGACCGACCTCAGCAGAACCCACCGCACGCGAGCCACGTGATGTCCGCCAAGCCGATCGTTCTCGCGAGCTTCCCGCTCCTGCTGCTGCTTGGTTGTCAGGGCCCGAGCCCTGCCGACTCGAGCGCGCAGACCATTCCCGGCGCCGCGCCAGCGAACCCGCAATCCGTCTCGGCGTCGCGGCGGAATGCGATCACCGAAGCCGTTGCGCGAGTTGCGCCAGCCGTCGTGACGGTGCAGACGGAAGTCGTGGAGCGTGTGCCCGTCGACCCGTTCGACTTGCTCTTCGGTCGCCAGTCCGGCCAGCGCGTCGATGCCGGCCTTGGTTCCGGATTCATCACCGATCCCAGCGGCACGATCATCACCAACGCGCACGTCGTTGCCGGCGCGACGCGGGTCTCGGTCGCGCTCCGCGATGGGAAGAGCTTCCCCGCGAAGGTGGTGGGGCTCGATGAACAGAACGACCTCGCGGTTCTGAAGATCGACGCACCAAGTCTCCCGGTGGCGCCCCTCGGGAACTCCAATGACATGATCATCGGTGAATGGGCGATCGCGATCGGCAACCCGTACGGCTTCCTTCTGGGTAACACGGAACCGAGCGTCACCGCCGGCGTCATCAGCGCTACGGGACGGAATCTCATTGGCCAGGCCGAGGGCGGCGGTGCGTACCTCGACATGATTCAGACGGACGCGTCGATCAACCCGGGGAACTCCGGAGGGCCACTCGTCAACGCGGACGGAGTCGTGATCGGCGTCAACGCCTCCATCTACTCGCCGAGCGGCGGGTCGGTTGGTCTCGGCTTCGCGATTCCCATCAACCGAGCAAAGCGCGTCGCCGAGGACCTCGTCAAACACGGTCGGCTGCGTCAGCCGTGGATTGGCGTGAAGGTCGCACCGCCGCCGACGAACAATCCACGCGACGCGCTGAATACTCCGGTCTTCGTGTCATCGGTGGTACCCGGATCGCCGGCGGCGCGCGCCGGGATACAGCCGGGGGATCAACTGCTTCGAGCAGGGCCACGCACACTGCGCAATTCGTTCGACTGGGAGGCAGAGCGACTCGATCTCCGCGTTGGGGATCGAGTGCCATTCGTCGTGCGGCGCGGCGGGCGGGAGCTCACCGTGAACGTCGAGGTGGCCGACCTGCCTGACGTCAGCGCGCCGAAAGTGGCGGTACTACAGGAGCTCG